>Ga0181520_10000949_pt1 | contig 61595 bp, 51 predicted proteins | sample PEATcosm2014_Bin_29_FD_132451 | JGI IMG/M metagenome (GOLD analysis project Ga0181520, IMG submission 132451) | Peatland microbial communities from MTU Mesocosm Facility, Houghton, MI, USA - PEATcosm2014_Bin02_30_metaG | ecosystem: Environmental > Terrestrial > Soil > Wetlands > Peat | place...
CGACTACGGCAACGCCGAGATCGACAGCCGCGACGACGACAATGGCACCATGGAAACCGCCTACTTCGGCGACGCCCCCTGGTGGTATCACGGAAACCCGCCCGGCCCGTGGGTGATGACCGACCAGGAGAACAATCTCGTCGGCTGCGTCAACTCGGATGGCACCAATCTTTGCAAAACCCTGCCGAATATACCCTGGCGATTTGTGACCGCGATGGCCAAGGGCGAGCCGCATCACTGGACCTCGATGGGCGGCGACGCGCAGCGGGGTGCGCTGCAAGTGATGTTTGACGGCGGGCGCGTCAACGGTACTTACGATCCGATGCGCAAGCAGGGAGCCATCCTGCTGGGCAACGGCGGGGATAACAGCAATGGCCCGCAGGGCACATTCTATGAAGGCGCGCTGACCGCAGCGGGCACATTCCCGTCGGACGCCACCGACCAACTGGTGCAGGCCAACATAGTGGCCGCCGGCTATGGCGTGCCGCGGCTGAGCATTGCGCCGATGCCGGCAACGGCCACTCCGCCTGGAGTGCAGACTTTCTCGCCGGGCTCCACGCAGGAGACCACCGTCGCATTTACGAATACCACCGGGAGGGCTGCGAAGGGCGTCAAGTTGAGCATTTCTGTACCAAGCAATCAGTGGAAAGCCGTTGTCTCCGGCGTTACCGCGACGTCGAAGACCTTCGCTGACCCGGTTGCGCCGGGAGCTACAGTTAGCGCAACTTTCAAGATTACATCGGGCCCGGCGGCTTTCAACGGCGACCTGGTTGGCCGCGCTACGTGGACGGACTCGGCCAGCGGCGCGAAGCAATCCGAGACAGCGGTCGAAAAGGTGCGCAACGTCAGCCCGGTCAAGATCAATGAGTTCCGCATCTCTTCTGGTTCGCCCAGCAACCCAACAGATTCGTTCATCGAGCTTTACAATGCCGGCTCTCAGAGCGTGGATATCTCCAACTGGAGCCTCACCGAACGCCCATCCCAACAGGCCTTCATGGCCCCCATCAAGGTTCCTGCCGGAACCAAACTCGCTACTCACGGTTTCTACCTGTTCGGCTTGGCAAACTCCGGACTCGTGCTTCCGGCCACTCCTACAGCTTCCACGATCTATCTCCGCAGCATCGAGGGAATGAAGGTTGGCGATGAGATAACAATCGGCGACGGCGCGCGCACTGAGACCAGAAAAATCGCCTCCATCGGCACAGCCGCCCCCGTGCCCACAACCGTCTGGCAACCACTTCCCGACGGCCCGGTGATTGCCATTCCCGCTGGCTCAAAGAACCTCCCCGTCACCAGCACGGCGGGCTTCACCGTTGGCCAGAAGATCGCCATCGGAGGAGTCATGGGCAAAGCTAGACTGAAAGGCGACGATTCGACGCTGCGTTCCGTGACCGGCAAACTGAATGAGTATGAGATGGTCACCGTGAAGGCTGTCGGCAAGCCGGGCACACAAGCCTACCTTGCCGCGGACGCGCCCGCCGGCGCCGCCAGCATCCAGGTAACCTCGGTCGGCGATATATCGGTCGGAGACAAGATCAGGCTGGACATCGACAGCGTTGGCCATGGAATAGAAACCGTGACCGTGACGCGCGTCGGCAGCAAGGCGAATAAGACCAATCTTGCAGACACGGTGAACGTGGGCGCGACTTCGATCAAGGTCCGCCGCGCAGAGGGCTTTGACGCCGGCGACAAGATCACGATTGGCACCCCCGCGAACAAAGAAATCGTGACCGTTACGGCGGTCGGCGGCGGAGGTCCGAATGGCGCCGTCATCGAGTTCACGCCGGCGCTCACCAGGGCGCACATTCGCGACGAGTGGGTAGTATCTCCGGGCACGGGCCTCGACCTGGCCGCTCCACTCATGTTCAACCATTCCGCCAATCTTCCCTTCAGTGATCGCGGAACGGGCATCAGCTTTACTCCGGCCACCATCTACGACCACTACAGCAACGATCCCGTCCAGCCTGCGGGAACAGGCATCACCCTCGACAAGCCTCTTTCCGGCTCATACGGGATCAATGCCGTTGTGCGCGACATTGCCGTCACTACCGCCGGCTATCAGGGAACTCCCGCGCCCAATCAGTGGTTTGGCGGTCCTGAACTTGCCTCCAAGGTTCCGTACTTTGGCCGCATTATCACGGTCCGAGAGGGCAGCATGGTTCTGCGCGACGCCGCAGGCCTGGTCGTTGACAGCCTCAACTACGGCGGACTCGTCGACCCATGGGCCGCTGTAGGATACCAAGCTGTTTCCGGGATAGGAAAGAGTGGCTGTTTCGCACCCGCGCCTGGCGCGAATGCGGGCAATGATCCGCTCACTTCTGCTCGGGCTACCACCGCCAGCACGGGCCGCTTCCCGGACGGCGCTGACAGCGATAGCAACTGCGCCGATTTCCTGACCCAGGCCACCGCTACGCTATCAGCAGCCTCGGCAGCCGGAGCCACCAACATCAAGGTCACCAGCGTGGAGGGCTTTGACTTGGGCCAGACGGTTCGGATTGATGTGGGCGACAACTTCGAAAGTGCTGTCATCGCGACGGTAGGCACCGCCGGAGCCACCACAGTCCGCGTCGCCACCGACACAAATGCGACCGTAATCCCTGTCGCCAGCGTGACGGGCTTCACTGAGGGTCAGACCATCGCAATCGATAGCGGCGCGAACTCGGAAACTGCGGTGATCGCCTCCATCCGGCCGTGGGGCCCTCCCTCCATCGCCGTCAATGCGCCGCTCACTCATACGCATGGAACTGGCGCACAGGTCTCCGGTACCGGCATCACGTTCACCTCCGCATTGACTCATGCGCATGCCATTGGAGCGCAGGTCACCGACGATGTTCCCACGCCCGGCGCGCCTAACCGGTATCACAGGAGAACTTATTGAGGATGTGCCTCGCAATAATTCCATCCAGATAAGACGATGGTCATCTCTTGAACACGAAGACAGTTTGGCTCATTGCGATGATCTGAACGTCTCCAGCAACACCTTTGAATGAGCAATTCCGATTCTGAATGCTGTCGTCATGGCACTTGAGAATGAGGGCTTTCCTGTCAGGATTAACAGGGAAGCCAAGCAATCCAGCGCTGCCATCTTCGGCCAAGAGATTCGCTTTGACCTGGTCGAGAAGCGCCTCATCCTCTGCCGTGAGAGAAGTGTTCACATTGTTAAATATTTATCAGACCCGGTTTCCAGATGGAGCTGCCGAGCGAGGGTCAAGCTGACAGATGCGCTTGGCGCCGGGGTCGGCTAAGGGGCCTGGAGCTCTGGTTTCTCCGGTGACCGTGCCGAGCATATCGTTGTCGATATGATTGAACACACTCACCGTTGGGAACGGCTGGCTGCTGCTTATCGTCAGCTCCAGGCAGTCAGGATCAAAGTCAATCTGCATGTCGCCCAAAGCTCCGTGTTTGTCCCAGCCATGCGCGTCGCGCCAGGCCGGCAGGTCGAGGTACTGCTTCGATTCGGAATTGAAATACCCTAGAAATTCGCGCTGCATGGAGACATAGAGGTTGCCGTCGGCTTCGTTGTGTTGGTTGAGGAACACGATGGCTGACTTGCCGCAACCGGTGAAGATGTTGTTATAGATATTGTTCTCCTGAGCGGTTCCGCTGCCCGCACGATCTTCGCGCACGATGGCAAAAACACCGGAGTTATCGCAGCGGCCAATCAGATTTTGGGCGATGGTCAGACGATCACTGGCATTGATGAAAACGCCAGATCCCGCGCAGCCTCTCTGGCCGGGCGTGCCCGGTTCGGCGTTGCGGACGTTCCAAATGACATTGTTGTCGATCTGGTTCAGTTTGAGGTTCATTTCCATATGAACGGCGGCGCTTACGGTGAGGACGTCGGCGAAGACGTTACTGGTGATGCGGCAGTTCTCGTCGCCGCTGTCGAACCAGACCGCGTTGGCGTGGCGGATATGGCGGATCACATTGCGGCGGAAGAGCATGTTTTGGGCACGATGGAACTTGACTGCGCCGGCTTCCCATGCGCGTTCCGCGTCTGCCCAGCCGCACCACTCGATGAGATTGTCTTCAACGAGGGTGTTTTGGGTTCCCATGCCGGCGAGACCTTCGACGCCGCAGTAGCGAATGGTGTTACCGCGGATGATCTGAGATGCCCCGGCTTTTGGCGTGGGACCGCCATTCCAGTCGCCGTTGCCGATATCGAGGCCGGCGCCGTTGGCCCATTCGATGGTGTTGCCCTCGATGATCCAGTGATTGCCTCCACCGGTAGAAACGATGCCGCGCTGCGGAACCGGGTAACCGTTGCCGGCGTGCTGGAAGGTGATTCCCTTGACGCGGATGAACGCAAGACCTTTTTGCGCGGGGGCGAAGGCTTGCTCGCGGGTGGTGACTTCGATCATGTGCTCTGCGGGAGTGCCAGCAGACAGACGGATGTGAACGGCGCATCCCGAGTTTTCGACCCAGAACCTGGCATCCGGAGAGCCGCCGATTTCCTGCATGATGGGACCGCCGCGTGCGCGAGCAGGCAGGCCGGTGAGAGGCATGGGCGCACCTGGAGGCGGAGGGCCGGGCAAGCGCGCGCTGGCCAGTTCGCGTAGCTGCTCCATCGGCTCCAGGGGTTTGCCGTCCACAAAAACCAATCCACGCCGGCGGAAATAGGGACCCATGTCAACCGATTTTGTGTCGAGCCAGGAGCGATCACCTGGCGCGCTGGCCAGGCCGAAGGGGTTGTAGGCGTCGGGGAAGATCGAGCCGTTGAGTTCGTGTTGCCAGGCGATCTGGCTTTCACCCTGGCCGGCTGGGCCTCCACCGCCGAACCGACGGATCGGGATGGGCTCCTGTTGCCAACCATCTTTGAGGATTTCAGAGCCTCTGACGAAAACTTTTGCCCCTGGGGCGGCTTCATAACTGATCATCTGAGCCGGACCCGTGCCGCCGCGCACCGGGCGGACGCACTCGCGGTAGATGCCGGAGGCGATGACCACGCGTTCGCCGGGCTGGAGGATCTTAGCAGCTTTGTTGATGGTGCGGAAGGGCCGCTCGCTGGTACCCGGTCCATTATCGTTGGCCCTGGCGGAGTTATTGTCCACGTAATAGGTCTTTGAAAATTTCAGCGGCTGTTCCCAGGAGACATACTCGGCGCCGTCGGGCAGGCGCGATTCCGTTGACGCAGCCTTGTGATTGGGTTGGGCTGCATCAGTGGCGGCATCTTGCTGAGCTTGGCCGAAGTCGCTTCCACCGAAACTAACCATTGCCCCCGCGCCTGCCGCATACAGGAGAAAGCGCCGGCGATTTATGGGTTGGCTGGGAATTCCATTCTCAGATACGTTTAGATTTGAGAGGAGTTGCTTTTGCCCTAATTTCATACTTGACACATTAAGTTAAGATACTTGCGAAAGTAAAGAGATCAAGGTTGAGTAATTCTTATTCGCACGTTCCGGACCTATACAGGAAGCTGGACTCGCCAAGGGCGGCCAGCACGGACTGACACTTCATCCAAAGGCAAAGCATGTAGATGCCGAATCGGCTGCGCAGACCAAATTCGGAACAAGCTGTTGATGCACCATACTAAGCACCACGTCCGGCCCTCAGGTATCGAGAAGATATCTTGAAGGAATAGTTGTTTTTCCCCTTCAAATTTATCGATTTAATAGATGTAATATCGAGTCATGAACACCACCATTGATGAATGGGAAATCCTGCACGCCGTCGTCCAGTTAGGCGGCTTCGCGCAAGCGGCGGAACAGCTCAACCGCTCTCAATCGACGATCAGCTACGCTATCGCTCGGCTACAGGATCAGCTCGGGATAACACTCTTTGAGCAAAAGGGCAGAAAAGCACATTTGACCGAAGCAGGACGCTTGCTGCTGGCCGACGCCGAACCCCACCTGACTGGGTTTCACCAGCTTGAGCAGCGAGCTCGTTCACTTGCCTCTGGCGGAGAATCCGAGATTCGAGTGTCGGTAGATGCCATATTTCCCAACGAACGGCTTTTCGCCGCACTGACGGAGTTTGCCCGGAGCTATCCCTATGTCCACTTGAAGCTGCGCCAAACTACCTTCCTCTCCGCGGATACCGAGTTCTCCGCGCAAAATGCTCATCTCTGCGTCGCAGGGCTGATGTCGCGCGAGTATTTCGTTAAACCTATTCTCGATATCCGGATGCTCGCGGTTGCCCACCGGAAACATCCACTCCATTCGCTGAAAAGGGAGGTCTCCCGAATCGATATGATGCAGCACATGCTAGTGATTGTTGAAGGAACAGGGGCTGACAACACGAAGAGTCAACCGCGCAGCCCCGCTCAACGCTTTCTGCCAGTCAGCTCGATCGAGGCTGCGATTGATGCCGTTCGGAGCGGGCTCTGTTTCGGTTGGCTGCCGGTGTACAGAATTCAGCCCTGCCTGGATAGTGCAGAATTTGTCCCGCTCCGTATGCCGGTTGGCGGCACGAGGGAGGTTCGCCTCAATCTAGTTTGCGAAGATTCGAATTATGGCAGCAAGGAAGTATCTGCCCTTGCCGAATTGCTCGGAAGGAATCGAGAATTGGAAGTCATCTAGGCGCGTTAGGGCTGCGTTTCTTCCATTGCCCGCGTCTTGCTGCGTGAAACCACCTACCCCGCCGTGAGGCCACCGTCTACAGGAATCGCAGCTCCGTTGATAAACGCGGCCTCGTCGCTCGCCAGGTAGACCAATGCGTTGGCGACGTCTGTTGCGCTGGCGAGCCTTCCGAGAGGCACTTCGCCAAGCCTTTCCGCGCGGCGCTCGGGAACCTTGAGCATGGCCTGCACTAAGGGGGTATCCACCGTGCTGGGGTGGATGGAGTTGCAGCGGATATTGTCCTTCGCGTATCGCACCGCCACCGATTTCGTGAGCAGGGTTAGCGCGCCTTTGGTTGTCGTATAGGCTTCGTTGGTGTACCTGTGGCCAACCAGCCCGCAGATTGAAGACATATTGAGAATGACCCCGCCGCCCGCGGCCTTCATGATCGGCAGGGAGTGCTTGATGCCGAGAAACGGTCCCTTGACGTTTACCGCCATCATGGCGTCGAGGGACTCCACCGGCATTTCCTCGATATTTTTTCTGACATTGATGCCCGCGTTGTTGACTAGGATGTCGAGGCGTCCGGTCTTTCCGAGCACGGCGGAAAGCGCGGCCTTCCAGCTTTCCTCCAAAGTGACGTCGAGTGAGATGAAGACCGCTCCCATGGACGCGGCCGTCTTTTCTCCCTCCGCGCAGTTCGTGTCGCAGACGAAGACCGAGGCGCCTTCCTCGCGAAATCTTCGGGCGATCTCCGCGCCGATTCCTCCCGCGGCGCCCGTGATCAGGGCGGTCTTGCCGGAAAGACGCATGGCGCTCACTTCGCGCCTCCCTTGCGGACCTTGATCCCGGCAAGTTTTTCGTAAAACTGAATGAGACCGCCGTGGTCTTCAGACTGCTTGCCGTCAACCTTGAGGGCCTGCATCATCTCCATGACCTGGCTGGTGAGCGGAATAGGAACGCCTGTTTCGTGCGCCGTATCGAGGGCGTTTTGCAGGTCCTTGATGTGCAGCTCGATTCTGAATCCGGGCTTGTAGTTTCCATCAAGGACCATGGGAGCCTTGGCGTTGAGAACGGTGCTTCCCGCAAGGCCTCCCTTGATGGCATTGAAGACCCGCTCGGGATCTACTCCAGACTTTGTTGCGAGGACGAAGGCCTCTGACATGGCGGCGATATTCAGCGCGACGATAATCTGGTTGGCGAGCTTGGTCACGTTGCCCGCGCCGATCTCTCCGCAGAGAACCGCGCTGCCACCCATCTTCAGCAACACGTCCTTCACCTTTTCGAAAATGGCTTCCTTGCCGCCGACCATGATGGCCAGCGTTCCGTCGATGGCTTTGGGCTCGCCGCCGGAGACCGGGGCGTCGAGCATCTCGATTCCCTTGCTGGCGAGCGCGGCGGCTACCTCGCGACTCACCAGCGGTGCAATGGAACTCATGTCGACGAGCACGCTGCCTGGCTTGGCCCCTTCGATCACGCTGTTCTTCCCCAATACCGCCGTCTTTACGTGAGGTGAATTGGGCAGCATGGTGATGATGAGCTCGTTCCGCGAGGCCACGTCCTTGGGAGACTCACCCGCCGTTGCGCCAGCTTGAACCAGTTCCTTCACAGACGCATCGACAATGTCATATACGACGAGCTTGTGGCCCGCCTTGAGGAGGTTTTTCGCCATGGGCTTGCCCATGATGCCCAGTCCGATGAAGCCAATGTTCATTTCTTCCTCCCTTTTAATAGCGTTCTTACGGCCTGTGAAACGGCCTCCGTGGTGAGCCCGAAGTGCTTGAGCAGATCGTCATAGCGCGCCGCCGATATGCCGAAGCAATCAGGGACGCCGACAAACTCCACAGGCGCGTGAGCGACTCCTCGAAGCGCCTCCACCACAGCGGAACCGAGCCCGCCAATCACGGTATGCTCCTCGGCCGTAACGATGGCGTCCACTCCGCTCGCATAGCGGATGATCGCCTCGCGGTCCAGGGGCTTGAGAGTGCCGACGTCGATCACCCTTGTCGAGATTCCCTCCGACTCGAGAACTGTCGCGGCCTCCAGAGATTTCGAGACCATAACCCCCGCGGCGAAGATCGCCGCGTGACTGCCATCCCTAAGCATGGTCACCTTGCCGATGTGGTAAGGCTCATCGGGCGGATACACAAAGGGGAGATCGTTCCTGTTGATCCGGATGTACACCGGCCCCTTCCAGTCGAGCAGGCAGTCCATCAACTTCTCCACCTCGATGGAATCCGCGGGGCAGAGCACGGTCATGTTCGGTAGAGCGCGCATGAGGGCGGTGTCCTCTATGCCCTGGTGGGTCTTTCCATCGCCGAAGTCGGAAAGCCCGGCGCTGGAGCCGCAGATGCGGACGGGAAGATTCGGAACACAGATGGAATTGCGCAACTGATCGTAATCCCTGCCGGCGGCAAATACGGCAAAGGAATGCATGAAGGGAATCATTCCTGCAAGAGCGAATCCCGCCGCGGTGGAAGCCATGTTCTGCTCCGCGATTCCCATCTGAAAGTAGCGGTCCGGAAACTCCGCCTGGAACATGGCCGACTGGGTGGATTTTCCCAGGTCCGCCTCCAGGGCCACGACGCGGCTGTCTTGTTTGCCCAGTCGGACAAGGCTGGCCCCATACGCGCTTCTCTGATTCGGCGGCGTCATTGCAGCCTCCTTCCGGCTTCTTCTACTTCACCGAGCGCCTTGTCGTATTGCTCCTGGGTCAAGGCAGCGTTGTGGAAGGCCACGAGATTCTCGGCGAATGATATCCCTTTCCCTTTGATCGTATCCGCCACAATCACGGTGGGAACTTCTTTTTTCGCGGCCGCTTCATCCAGGGCATCGAGGACCGCGCCCACATCGTGACCGTTCACATTGAGCACGTTCCATCCGAAGGCCCGCCATTTTTCCGGGATGTCGGGGATGTCGAATATCTCCTTGGTTGGGCCCGTGGCCTGGATGCGGTTGCGATCCACGATGGCGGTTAGTGTATCCAACTTGTAGCGCGCGGCGGCCATGGCCGCTTCCCAGAGCTGGCCTTCGGCAAGCTCGCCATCTCCCATAATGACGTACACCCGCGAAGGACTCTTGGCGAGCCGCAGGGCAAGCGCCATGCCCACGCTAATGGAAAGTCCCTGGCCGAGAGAGCCAGTGACCGCCTCCATTCCGGGGGTCATCAGGTCGGGATGGCCTTGCAAATTGCCCGCGAGAGTCTTCACCTTGCTCATCTCATCCCCGGGTATGACGCCCAGCTTTACCAGAGCAGCGTATTGGATGAGAACGCAATGCCCCTTGCTGAGGAGAAAGCGGTCCCGGCATGGATCCTTCAGCGCTTTGGGATCGAAGCGCATCTTTTCGAAGTAAAGGGCCGCCACGATCTCGGCGAGCGAGCACGAACCGCCGAGGTGTCCCACCTTGCCTACGCCGATCATCCTCACGACGTTGGCCCGGAGGTCGCAAGCGATCCTTTCGAGCCTTCGAATCTGGTCAGGCTTTGCCATCTAATTTCCTCCCGGCGCGGGACTTCCGGTCCCCGCCACGCATGCATTTCAACCTCTGGATCGTACGCTCGACATGCTCCTCCATGAGGGATTCCGCCCGAGGTCCATCCTGGGCCTTAATGGCATCCAGGATCCTCCGGTGATAGTTCAGGCCGTCCTTCGTGCCGAGCAAGTCCACGACTCCATACATCGAGACCTTCAGGATGTCCGTGATAACGGCGTTCACTTTCACGACGACAGGGTTACCCGTCGCCTTTGCCAAAGCGAGATGGAAGCTCAGATCCGCTTGAGCAAAGGCATGCGCGTCGTTCTTGTGTCCCTCCATGGTCCGGAGCACGTCTTCCAGCTCCGCTATCTCCGCGCTTCCCACGCGCTTTACCACGAGGGACACGATTCCCTTCTCCACGATCTTCCTGTATTCGAGAACGTGGAGGATGTCCGGCTTGTCAAGTGCGAACATGGGCAGAAGGGGATTGAAGAGGATTTCCCCCGAGTATTCGCGCACGTACGTGCCCCCGCCATGCCTTGTCTCCAACAGCCCGAGGGACGTCAGCATATGCAGGGCCTCCCGGATCGAAACACGGCTCACTTCGAGCGCCACAGCAAGGGCGTTCTCCGAGGGAATCTTTGCGCCAGGCAGCCAAGCACGCTCCATGATCTGGTCGCGGAGCTGCTCGAAAACTTTATTCTTTACGCTGGTGCGCTGCACGTGTGTAGGATGCAATCTCGTCATTAAAGTTGTATGACATGTTAGAATCCCTTGACCTATATAGTCAAGCCCGGCTTTTTGAACTTACCGTTACCCCTTTTTCAGGCTTTGAGATGGTTGCCGGCAAGGGTGAGACGGGAGACTAGTGGAATGACGCGAGCCGAGGATAGAAAGACGCCTCAAATTTGGAGCGGCCACACTCCGAGATGTTATAACATTTGCGTGCCCCATGAACATGTTCAGGACGCAGTGAAGCAGCGACGTGATTTGCGCCGGCGCTGGCTTTTCCTAATGCCGGTGGTCTTTTTCACCTACAGCCTCGCCTATCTCGGCCGGTCGAACTTCGGCTTCGGCGCCGCGGCAGGCCTCGCCAAATCGCTTAGCATCACAGAATCGCGCGCTGCATTTCTCGGCTCGGTCTTCTTTTTCGGCTACTTTCTCTTCCAGATTCCAGCAGCCGCCTACGCACGGCGCAAGAGCGCCACGTTGCTTATCTTCTTCGCGCTTTTCAGTTGGGGAGTGCTCTCCGCTCTCACCGGCATCATTCGGGATTATTGGCTTTTAGTCGTAGATCGCACGCTGCTGGGCGTGGCCGAGAGCCTCATCTTCCCGGCCATGCTCATCCTGCTGACGAACTGGTTTACGCGCCAGGAGCGTTCGCGGGCCAACGCAATCCTCATCCTCGGCAACCCGATTACTGTCATGTGGATGGCCGCTGCCACCGGCTTTCTGATCAAAGCCGTAGGCTGGCAGATGACCTTCATCCTTGAAGGCATTCCCTCGATAGCATGGGCCTTTGTGTGGATCGTTGTAGCCAGCGACCGCCCGCGCCAAGCCTCTTGGCTGAGCAAAGCGAGCAGTAGTCAGCTTGAAGCCGAGCTGGAGCTTGAGCAAACCGTGCTCCCTCCGCAAAAAAATCTCGCCTCCGCGCTTCGCGTCCCCGGCGTAATCCTTCTTTGCATCCAGTATTTCTTCTGGAGCTTCGGCGTCTACGGTCTTGTGTTGTGGATTCCCGAGATGATCCGCTCCGGATCGGCTCGCGGCATCGAGACAGTTGGCCTGTTAAGCGCGGCGCCGTTTTTACTGGCCGTGGTTCTGATGTTGCTGGTCGCGCACTTCTCCGACCTCGCACTCAATCGCAAGATCTTTGTCTGGCCGTTCCTCCTGCTCTCCGGAGTCGCGCTGTTCAGTTCCTACGCGACTTCGGGAAATCACTTCTGGCTGGCATATGTCTCTCTGATCGTCGCCGGCGGAGCCATGTACACTCCCTACGGACCGTTCTTCGCCATCGTGCCGGAGATGCTTCCCAGGAATGTGGCCGGCGAAGTGATGGCCCTCATCAATAGCTGCGGAGCGCTTGGAGGGTTTGCCGGCACATGGCTGGTTGGTCTTCTTCAGGCGCTTACCGGCAATGCGCGCGCCGGATATCTTGTCATGTCCATGTCGCTCATTCTGTCTGGCGGAATCACCTTCTGTCTGCGAACCGCGAAGCCCACAAGCAATTCGTGAGAGACATAATGGCCTGGCGCGAAGCAGGGTTGCCGCACCTTTTTCCTTCGATGAAACCGTTTTACACAGCCGTATGCGACTCGGAGGGCGGCTCCGGCGTCTTCTCATGAAGACTTACTCAGCTCCGCTCGTTGACAAAACGTATACCCGCGCAGCACAGTAGGACCCTTGACCAATCGCTGCCAAATTGATGCAGTGTGAAGGAGAAAGAACATGACCAAAGCATTGTTGCGCAAAGCGCTTTCAGCAAGGAATACAGGCGCGTTACTGACCATTCTGATATTGATAGGATTCTATGCCAGCGACAGCAAGGCACAGGAGGCCGCTTCGGGCGGCACTGGAGCGGCGATTACGGCCAACATCGATGCCAATCAAATCGGAACGCCGGTTTCGAAGTATGAATACGGTGGATTCATCGAGCACATTGGCAGCACCATGTATAGCAGCCTTTGGGCTGAAATGCTCGATGACCGTAAATTTTATTTTCAAATCAATTCGAAGCCTGATGAGGAAGCCCACCGGGGAGGCGGATTTCCCGGCATGAGGCTGCGCAAGTGGCGCCCGGTAGGCCCCGATGACGCCGTGGTGATGGACAAAGATCATCCCTTTGTTGGCGACCAAAGCCCACGTATCGCGCTCAATGCAGCCACGCCGCACGGGATCCGGCAGTCGGGTCTGGCTCTAATCAAGGACAAGCAGTACACCGGCCGCATCTATCTTCGCGGCACTCCCGGCAGCACGGTGAAGGTCTCGCTCATCTGGGGCGAGGGCGCGAACAACCGGCAGACCATTTCCTTAGCCACGCTCTCCAATGAGTACCATAAATTCCCGCTCAGATTTACCGCCAAGGCCGACGCCACCGATGGCGTTCTCGAGATCACGGGCACGGGCACGGGAAACTTCCACATCGGCACGCTCTCCTTGATGCCGGCAGACAACATTCAGGGTTTTCGGCCCGACACAACTTCTCTTCTGCGCCAAATCAAGATGGGCTTCTGGCGCTATGGCGGCAACTACACCTCCGGCTTGATCTGGTATCACATTGTTGGCGACGTCGATAAGCGCCCGCCTGACTTCGACTATGCATGGAATGCCATGCAGACCAACGACCTGGGCCTGGACGAATTCATGACGCTGTGCAAGCTGATCGGCGTAGAGCCGTATATCAGCGTCAATGCGGGCTTCGGCGATTCGCACTCAGCTGCCGAAGAGGTTGAGTACATGAACGGAGCGGCCGGCACGCACATGGGCGCGCAGCGCGCGAAGAACGGACATCCGGAACCTTACCACGTCAAGTTTTGGAACATCGGCAACGAGCCCTGGGGCACTTGGCAGCTTGGCCGCACCGACCTGAAGTATTTCGTTCTCAAGCACAATGAATTTGCGAAAGCTATGCGCGCGGTCGATCCCTCGATTGTGCTGATTGCCTCTGGCGAGATGCTGGAAGATGGGACGCTCCATGGCGATATACGCGTAAAGTACGCGGGAAACCTGGAGCCTCTGTACGGAACAGAATCCGACTGGACGGGCGGCTTCCTGAAGAATTGCTGGGGGAACTTCGACGGCATCGCCGAGCACTGGTACGGGCAGGGCAACAGGCGCTACGATCTTGAGAAGGCGAAGGGCCTTCCGCCAGAAGCGTCGAACGAAGATGCATATGTGAAAGTCGATCAGACAACGCTTGAGTGGGCGCGTATTCCAGCCAATATCGTGAGTCTGAAGGCCGAGGAGTGGCGGGGCTACCAGCATCGTTTCCCGGCCATGGTGGACAAGAAGATCTTCCTTTCCATCGACGAATACGCCTACTTCGGCGGAGGCTTTGGCCGAGGCGCGAATCTCAAGCAGGCTCTGGCCTACGGAATGACCTTCAACGAGATGCTTCGGCATACTGACTTTCTCACCATGGGTGCGCACACCATGGGCACCTCGACAATTGACTTCAACCGCACTGCCGCTACCTACAGCACGCTCGGACTCCTGTTTAAGATGTACGGCGATCACTTTGTCGGTTCTATCCCGGTTGCCCTGACGGGAAATTCGCCTCAACCGGCGTCCAAGTATCCCGCCGGCGGCGACCAGCGAAAGACAACCTCCGGTAGCCCCACCTATCCGCTCGACATGTTCGCAGCGCTTACTCCGGACCGCAAGTTCCTCACCCTTGCAGTGGTGAATGCGACGGAATCGGAAGAGAAGTTTGATCTGAATGTCGCGGGCGTTCATTTGGCCGGCCCGTCGACACTTTGGCAGTTGACCGCAAAGAGCCTCGATGCTGCTAACCACGTCGGCCAGGAGCCGCAGGCCGGCATTAAAGAGAGCGCTCTAGGCGACGCTCCGCACTCGCTAACAGTTGCACCTATCAGCGTAAACATCTATCGGTTTACGATTGCTCAGCCGGCGCAATGAAGTCTTGCAGTCGCACACATATCGCATGGAGAAATAACACGGTGAAATTCATGAAGCGATTCTCCGCTACATGAATTCAAAGCTGCCACCCGAGCAATGGGCTGCCGATCTGGTGCATCGCATGACTCTTGCGTAGAAGGCTTCGATGCCGCACAAATTCTCGCGAAGGGATAACTGTGCGAAAGCCATGGCGCGAAACTGCTCGGCGCAACTTATGAGAGCCAGTGAAAGAACTCAATCAACTTTATGAAACAGCACAATGTCAGTGTCGCCGCTGCCTCCAGAGCCAATCAATCACTGGATAGCGCATCGCCCAAAATTCAAATCGGCAACAAGTAAGCGGCAGCAATCCACATATTATCAATAGGTTACAGCGGACGACAGCAGCCTTACTTGGATAGCAGTAAATATATCTAACAAATCGATACATTCTTAAGATAAATACAACTTGTCCTACAAGTTTTTTTGTGGATATTATGCGTCTCGTAAACCTCAATCGAATTTGCAAGCCCGGATTGCCGGAACATCGTGATTCGAACCTAAGAAGTGAGCATTACAAGAGGATCACCAATCCTTGGGAGTAGATAAGATGCGCAAGATCATCAATGAAAATTGGTCAAACTCAAGCGATTTTGCTTCTTCGGTTCGCGAGAGTGAGTGTAGCCGCAGTTAATTCGAAATAGGCTGCTCTAAGCAGCAGAAATGGAGAAAGTCATCCATGTTGAACAATTATGTCAGTGACACAAGTCTCAGACGGTGCAGTGCGATCATAGCCTGCTGCATCTTTGCGTTTATCCTCGTGATGTCGTCGGCTGCCAGGTTATCCGCGCAGACCGCCGGCGTGATCTCAGGACATGTCAGCGATTCAACAGGCGCAGTGATTCCGCAGGCGACCATCACTCTCAAGAATGTGGCTACTAGCGGGGTACGCACCACGATCACCACCGGCGCAGGCGACTACTCCTTTCCTGACGTTCCACCGGGGATCTATAACATTTCGGCCACGCACGGGGGCTTTAATACCAGCTCGACTAATAACGTGGAAGTGCAGGTACAACAGTCGGTTCGCGTGGATTTCACTCTGATGGTAGGAGAAGTAACACAAACGATAGAGGTGACAGCGTCCGCGGCGCTTCTACAGGCTGAAAACGCCACTCTCGGTACCGTCGTCGAGAATGCGGCGGTAAACGAGCTGCCGCTGAACGGCAGAAACTATCTGAGTCTGGTAGCTCTTGCGTCCAACTCCAACACGCTTTCATCGGCATCGGGTCAGGCAGGCAGCCGTCTGGGCGGTGATCGCTCCACCCAGGCGATCTCGGTTGGCGGCCAGCGCATCATGTTCGACTTCTATACGCTGGACGGCGTAAATAATACCGATCCCGACTTCGTCACCTATGTCAGTATGCCCTCTCTTGACGGCATCCAGGAGTTCAAGGTGCAGACGGGTGTCTATCCGGCTGAGTTCGGTCACGAGGCAACGCAGGTCAACGTGGTGAGCAAGAGCGGCACCAACACGTATCACGGCGCTATGTACGACTTCATCCGCAATAACTTAGTGGATGCAAATCCCTATTATTTCCCGTACAACGCCGCCCCTGTCAATGTATTCCCCTTCAAGTGGAACGACTACGGATTCGAACTCGACGGAGCGATCAGACTCCCCAAACTTTATAACGGCAAAGACAAATTCTTCTTCATGGTCGACGACGAATGGCACAAGGTCCGTCAAATTGGTCAGGGCAGCGCAATTGTGCCCACTGCAGACATGGCGGGCGGCAATTTCACGGGCTGGAGCTACTTGAAACTCGTCGGCGGATCCCCGGTTACAGTACCGGTTACTATCTACGATCCGACAACGGGAGACGCCAACGGTCTCAACCAGACGGCCTTTACAAACAACACCATTACTCCAGGCCTCATCAAACCGCAATCGACGGCGTTGCTGAAATACCTCGGGACAAGCGCTACGATGCCGACCTGGACATGTGGCGCCTCCTCCTGTGCGCCCAAAGCCAACTACTCGTACAGCACCAGTTCGCCACAAAATATCGAGGGCCTGACAGTCCGCGGAGATTACATCCTGTCGCAGAAGTCGCAGTTTGCCTTCCGCTACAGCTCCGGCAATGAAACCCTCATCACGACGGGTTTGCTGGGAGCGGGCAGCAAGACCTTTACCCAGTACTACCAGTACATGGGTTCCAACACCTGGACCTTAACCCCACACATTGTCAACGAAGCACGGCTTGGCTATAGCAACTTTTTCAATTCCCATGGATTGTTGTCGGCATTTACAGACGACGTAGTTGACTCGATAGGGATACCGAACCTCAGTGGCGGCCTTCCCGCGACTTGGGGCATACCAGACATGATCTTTGCCTCGGGGCCTGCGGGCCAGGCCATAACCCCGCCCGCATGGACCGAGTTTGGAGATGTGGGCGGGGATGGCCCCTATGTTGTGACCGATCCCACGACTGCGGTTGTCGATAATCTCGCATGGATGAAAGGCAAGCATTCGTTGCGCTTCGGTTTCGAGTACAACCGCCAGACCTTTAACCAGCTGGGCAATCAGTTCTCGCGCGGACAATTCTACGCCGAGCCCATTTCTTCCGCTCAACAAACGGGCACACCCGGAAATGTTTCGCTTTCCGGAGGCGACTCGCTCGCTGATATGCTGATGGGCGATCTTTCCCAGGCAACGGTTGCGGTAGCCGTGGCGGATGCCAATTACGTGCGCAACGTATGGGCCTTTTACGGAGACGACACCTACAAGCTCACCACCAAGCTCACGATTTCAGCGGGCCTCAGGTACGAGTTGACTCCTCCGTGGAACGATACGCTCGGCAATGAATTCACCGCCTATGTTCCGAATATGCCGAATTTCGGCGACACCAGCACCACATACCCGCAGAGCGAATGGCCCTACTACGTCCGCCAGGGAAGCTGCGCGCAAGCGAATGTGTATGACGGCATTTCGATCAGGTGGACAGCTAGCACGCTTGGTTTGGGTTCGGCGCCTGTTTGCAGCAACGGGCTTTTGCCCAATGGCCCGCTCCTGGATACCCAGGACCTCAACATTGCGCCGCGCCTGGGCATCTCTTACGCACCGACATCCAAGCTGGTGATTCGCACCGGCTACGGCATCTTCTACAACCAGGATATCGGCAACTCGTACTTCGACATGGCGCGCAACATCGCCGGGCGCCAGACGCTGATCAATGCGGACACAATAGCGCCTTTCGGTGCTTCGACTCTGACCTGGGCCAACGCGGCGCCGGCCAGTGGCGGCGCAACCGTCAATCTTGGCCCGACCACCACCGCGTATGACGTCGCTCCCAGGCATAAGACCTCGTATACCGAACAGTATCTGCTGAACATCCAGCAGCAGGTTGGACAGAACTGGTCGTTCGAGGTGGGGTACCAAGGCGCGCTGCACCGTCATCTGTATGGATTCAAGAATGCAAATATGGCGACTCCATACGGATACATTGGCAGTGGCGTCAAAACTCCAGTCGCATCCCGTACCCCCTTCGCGAACATGCCGGGGATCCAGTATGCGCACGACCAGGGAACCGGCAATTACAACGCGTTCAGCGTGAAGGCTACCCGGCGCTTCAGCAAAGGCTTAAACGTGATCGCCTCGTACACCCTGGGCAAATCCCTCGACGACACCAGCGGTATTCGCAACCAGGGGAACGACAACTTGTATCCCCAGAACAGCGACTGCATCCTATGCGAGTACGGACGTTCCGCGTTTGATGTCAAGAATAGGATTGTTGGTTCGGCGCTTTACGAACTACCGATCGGACCCGGCAAGTTGTTGCGTGTGAATAACAAGGCCTTGAATGCGGCGATTGGCGGTTGGCAAATCGGCGGCATCTTTACCCACCAGACAGGTGTCGTAGGGACTCCCCTGGTTGGTGCTGACAATGCCGGTATCGCGTCTCCGTTCGGCAATTTCGATCGGCCCAATCCAGTGGCAGGGACCAGCCCCTACCTCAGCGGCAGCGCGAAATCGCTGAACGACTGGGTGAATAAAGCCGCCTACGCTACTCCAACTCCAGGTTTCTTCGGAACCCTGCAACGCGGCAGCTTCACGTCTCCCGGATTTACCAATCTGGATGCCTCTCTGCACAAGCAGTTTCTGATGCCCTACAACGAAAAGCATCAGTTGGCGATCCGCTTCGAGGCGTTCAACGCCCTCAACCACCCCAACTGGAATGAGCCGACTTTGACCTTAAGTTCCTCCACCTTCGGCCGAATCCCCAGTACGGCCGCCATGCGCCAATTGCAACTGGCGGCGAAGTACCAGTTCTAGTACGCAGCAGTAGTAAGGTTGTTGATTGATGAATTGCATTTGATTTTTCCGTGCCGGAGATCCTTGCTAGCCCGAGACACTTCAGACTCTCGGCCGGCTGCGATCTCCGGCACATTTTTCATGGGCAAAAATCATCCACCACGGATCGATGTTACATTCCTGGCTTAAGAAAGGTCAGTCTCGATTCGACATGTGAAGTGAATGCGTTATACAAGCACTACAAATTCTTCTCATTCGCTGGAGTGTTATACGATGCGTCGATTGTTCTTGATATTTGTATTTGCTGCGATAGCGGCTTTGCCGATGACTGCCCAATCGGTGTTTCCGATGCGGCCTGATGATCCTCATGCTGTGTATTTGGAGCGTGGGAGCTTCGGCGCCGCCGCGGATGGCAAAGAGGACGATACAGCGGCGATCCAGGCAGCTATTGATCGCGTGCAGGAGACAACGGAGCAAGGCATCGTCTTTGTCGCGGAGGGGAGATATCGGATTAGCCAGACGATTCACCTTTGGTCGGGGATACGGCTCATCGGGTATGGCGCGCATCGCCCCGTGTTTATCCTGGGAGCAAACACGCCTGGATTCCAGCAGGGCCATGAATTTCTTGGGACAGGCCGATACATGTTGCAGTTTGCCTCGCGGCGACCGTCGGCGGGGGAGCCTGTAGTCGATGCGAACGAGTTTACATTCTATAGCGGGATCAGCAATCTGGACTTCGAGATTGGCGAGGGTAATCCAGCGGCGATTGCGGTGCGGTTTCATGTGGCACAACACTCATTTCTTCAGCACATGCGTTTCCAGGTGGGTGATGGGCGGGCCGCGCTCGAGGACGTAGGGAACGGCGCCATCGACCTTCAGATCGAAGGAGGCGAGTACGGCATCATCTCGGTAAGGACGTCGCCGGCATGGCAGTTTCTGCTGATGGATTCGAGCTTGACGGGCCAGAGACGCGCGGCAATTCATACGCAGGAAGTTGGCATGACTCTGGTGCGCGATCGGATTGCGCGAACGCCGGTAGCAGTCGAAATTACCCGCGGAATGACTGAGCAACTGTTTGGACGCGATCTCGTACTGGAGGATATTGGCCGCTCGGCGGTGGTGCTTGGCGATGCGCGGAAGGCACATCACGAGGTCACGCTGGACCATGTGATTTGCAGGAACGTGCCTCAGCTAGTCGAGAGCCCTCAACTCGGTCAAGGTCAAGATGGATCGAGTGCAATGTTTGCAGTGATGGGAAGTTTGCATCCTTATATAGAGGAACACCTGACCATCGGAATAGAGATTGGCCCCGACGGCCGTGAGCGCGGCGTGCAGATTCGGCATCGAGAGCGCGCCGGGTCAGGCAAGGCCATGGCATCCGATATTCCGTTGCTGCCGCCGATGCGGGAGTGGGTGAACGTGCGGACACTCGGCGCGAAAGGAGATGGTTCGGACGATACGGCGGCACTACAGGCGGCGATCGATGGGCATCGGGTGCTTTATTTCCCTAGCGGCGCCTATCGTGTGACAAACACACTGAAGCTGCGGGCCGATAGTGTATTGATTGGATTCAACCCTGTTACCACGCTGATTACGGTGACAGATGAGGCGTCGAACTTTACGGGTGAAGGCGAGGCTGTGCCAGTAATGCAGAGCGCGAAGGGTGGAGCAGCGATTCTTACCGGGATTGGGATCGATACCGAGGCCATGGATCGGCGGGCGGCGGGGCTGATGTGGCGCGCTGGACCTCGCTCAATGGTGGAGGATGTGAACTTCATGCACGGGCCGGGGCGCAGAAATCCCGCGCTGAACCCGAATCTTCCCAAGCGCGCGCAGCCGCTACAGAATTTCGCGGCGAATGTGGGGACGCAATATCCGAGCTTATGGGTAAAGGATGGGGGCGGCGGGATCTTCCGTGGCATATGGACGGCGAATACGCTGGCGAAGGCAGGGTTGCTGGTGGAAAACACAACAACGCCGAGCGTGGTTTACCAGATGTCTTGCGAGCACCATATGCTCCACGAGACGCAGTTCCATCAAGCATCGAACTGGACAGTGTATGCGCTGCAAACGGAGGAAGAGAACCCGGCTGGCGCAGACGCATTTTCAGTGGACCTGAAGAACGCGCATCACATGATATTCGCGAACTTGTTTATGTATCGAGTTTCGCGAAATGTGCTGCCCAAGCTGAATGCGGTGGAAGCGGCGGATTCAACCGATATTCAATTTGAGAATGTGCATGTCTTCAGCATGACGCGGCTGGCCTTCGATAACAGTATCTTCGATCAGACCAGCGGTGTTTGGGTTCGCACGCACGAGTTCACCGTGTTCACGATGAACTCGGAGCTAAATGTTGGCGTTCCGCTACCGCTGCCTGCGGGTGTCTTTGCGGCTGGGGCAAAGCTGGAGCAGCTTGCAAGCGGTTTCAGCAATATCGCCGGGCTCGCAACTGACGATGGCGGGCGTCTGTATTTTACCGATGCGGCAATGCATCGGATTTACAGATGGAACGCGGATGCGAATAAGGCTGAAGTCCTTACGGACGAGGTCAAGACACCGATGGCGGCGGGGTTTGCAACTGACGGATTGTTGTTGGTGCTGGACTACAGCCGGTCCGTTATCGGAGTGGACACGAAGACGGGAGAGGTGAAGAAGATCGAGGCAGCAAGCGCGCCGGTGAGTGGGACGAGCCTGATGCTGCCAATCGGATTCCACAACAGCATGGAGACGCTGAAACAGCAGATGGAGCATCGGGGTGTGATCTATGCGCCACACAGCAACATGGCGATCGTGGCAGTAGTCAAGGACGAGGCGCGGAGTTACTTTTATGCTCCTGGCACTACAAATGCCATCATGGCTGGGGGAAACTGGCAGCCGATGCTGCAGGCATCCCAGTGGCAGCTCTTCCATGGCGGCGACGAGCACCTGGCGGCAAGTGAGGAGGATGACACCATTTATCGTTTGAGACTTGACAGCTTGGAGCATGTGACCGCAGCGGAATTCGCGCCGAGAGGCGGGTCAAGCGTTGTGACCGATGCAGCCGGAAATGTGTATGTGGCTGAGGGTCAGCTTTACATTTACGAGGCTAGCGGCCGGGAGATTGGTGTGGTGGAGATTACAGAGCGGCCGGGAAGCCTGGCATTCGGAGGGCCGGATAATAAAACCCTGTTTATCGGAGCCCGTGGTTCGCTCTATTCGCTGCGAACAGCGGCTGCGGGACGGTAGCACGCGGATTTTGTGATGAGTGTGCGGTTGGAGAACTTATGATCGACTACCTTTCAGTGACTCGTCGATAAACATCCGTAGTCAACCGCAGGACATAACGGAGGGGCCGGGATTCGAATCCACCATGTGTACAAGGGTACTGATCGGCCTCTCTAATTTTGAACCACAGACGGAGTGCTTAAGCACCAAGGAAGGAGCGACAGCGTTGGGTGTGATTTGGAAGGTCAGTATCGAGGAAATGGTTATCCCAGATACCGGTGTGATAAATCCCTTTTCGGTTCGCCTACTGAACTGCCAATATCGTTGAGTAAGTAGGCTTTATTCAGCAACATAAAGAAATCTTACGTCTGGTATAAAGGGCAGAATTTGCGATTTTCCCTGTATTTTTCCCTGTAGTAGGGAACTCGGTCCAGAGATGAGTTCGCCTGAAACTGCGCCCACCGCCATATTTTTTATAATCATTAGCTTGTTTGGTAAGACCAGTAAATCCAATGAATTTCCACGCTTTTTTACAAGATTCCGGATCCCTGTGGAAGTGGAGAGTGTTCTCATCCAGGGCTGATTTGCCGCTTATTCGGAAGTTACTCTTTGGTCAACACTTGCCGTGAATCTGGACCCCAGCTTCGACCGATTTCTACCTCAGCAGCAGGATTAATTCTGAAAACGCACTTGTAGCCAGGAATAACCCTAAACTGTTGCGAATTCGTCTTTCCACTCAGAGAGCGTCTTGGGGCATTCTTGTAGTCGAATAACGTGCAAGCCAGAAACCGCATTACTGCCCAAGAACGGCCGCATCGGCGAAAATAATGATGAATGGCGAAGCGATTGTATGCGGCGGGATGGGGAGTGAGAGCGGGGCTGCTCCTAGCATCGATGGGGGCGGCTATGGGGGCCGCGCTGGGCCAGGTGCCGGATGCGCCTTATCCGACGCTAGTCCCGCAGGAACGCGCGCTGCCTGACCGGATTGCTGAAAAACCATCGCAGCCGCCGGCGTACCTGATTCCCGTGGCTCCGCTGGGATTTTCGGCTCCGGGGGCGATCAACCTGGGCCTCAGAAATAGCGTTGTGTCGCTGGACTTTTTGGATGAAGGACGGCTACTGTTCACCTTTCGCGTGCCGGGACTGGTGCATCGCGGGAGTGTGGAGTATGAGGAGCGGCAGATTCGCGCGGTGGTTCTAACGCTGCCGGCAGGCGCGGTGGAGGCCGAAGCGCTGTGGACGGTTCACGACCGGCAGCGCTATCTGTGGGCGCTCAGCGGCAGCCACTTTCTACTGCGCGACCGGAACAATCTGGAGATGGGCGACGCGACGCTGGGGTTGAAACCCTTCCTGCGGTTTCCGGGACCGCTGTTGTGGCTGGAGATGGACCCCACGCAACAGATTATTGTGACCAACTCGCGCGAGCCGGCGGCGGGGAGTCATAGCGGCGATGCGGGCGGTCAGGCTGCGCGAAATGTGTATGGGCAGAAGACCGAGGGCGAGTCTGATCTGGAGGTGCGCGTGCTGCGGCGGGATTCCGGCCAGGTGATGCTGGTGAGCCGCGCGCGGTCCACAGTGCATTTGCCCATCAACTCCGAGGGCTACCTGGAGAGCCTGCGCGGAAATGGCAGCGAGTGGCTGATGAATCTGAAGTACTTCAGCGGCGGCAGCAGAATTGTGGGGCAGGTGGAGTCGAACTGCCCGCCGGTATTTGATTTTTTGTCGGAGCGGGAGGTGCTGGTAACGACATGCTCTCCGCTGGGCGGAGGCAAGCTGGTGGCGATGACGACCGAAGGACGCCGCCTGTGGGATGCGGAGACTTCGGATGCGACGATGTGGCCGCTGGTGGTGCGGTCGCTGGAAGGCACGAGGCTGGCGCGTGAAGCATTGAAGGTCAACTATCCGGTCAGAGTCGGTACGACTGTCGATCAAGGCGACGTTGTGGGACAACTGGTGGAGGTTTTGGATGCGGCTGACGGCAAGGTGGCGCTGGAGACGGCGGCCAGCCCGATTCTGGATGGGGGTGGAAATGTGGCTATCTCGCCATCGGGACGGCGCGTGGCGGTGTTGAACGGAGGGGCAATCCAGGTCTTCGAGTTGCCATCGCCGACGCCGCTGCTGGAGCCACTGACGGTGGCCCCCGCTACTCATCCGACGAACCGCTGACTTAAGTGCTGTTCGTACCTAGCGAACGTCTAACCGTGTAAACTGGGCAGCGGGAGATATAACTTGTCCAAGACTGACGTTGGCTACACGGTTGCAGCGCATTCCGACTGCGGCAACGTGCGCCCTTCCAACGAAGATGCGTACAAGTACTCCGCCGAGCACGGAGTTTATGTGGTATGCGATGGCATGGGTGGCGCCGCGGCTGGGGAGATCGCCAGCTCCATGGCGGTGGAGACGATGCTGCGCCTGCTGGTTACACGTGACGGAGAAACTTCGTTGGAAGTAGCGGTGGTCGAAGCTGTGCGCGCCGCCAACGAGGCTATTCATTCGCGCGCCGAGATCGACTTCCATCTCAACGGCATGGGAACTACGCTGGCGGGACTGGTGACGGAAGGACGCCGCGTGCTGGTTTTCAACGTGGGCGACAGCCGCAGTTACCTGCTGCGCGGGGGCAGGCTGGAGCAGATCAGCCAGGACCACTCGCTGGTTGAAGAACAGGTGCGGATGGGCCAAATGAGCAAGGAGGAGGCCCAGCACTCCCCGCTGCGGAACGTGATTACGCGCGCGCTGGGCACGCAGCCGAGCGTGGAGCCTGATTTGTTTCCGATTGAGGCCGAGGCTGGCGATATTTTTCTGCTTTGCTCGGATGGATTGACGGGGGAAGTTCCCGATTTGCAGATCGAGTTGCTGCTGGCTGCCGGTTTGCCGCTTGAGCAGAAGTGCGTCAACCTGGTGGAGGCCGCCAAACAGGCCGGTGGGCATGACAATATCACTTGTATGCTGGTGCGCGCGGAGGGGTAGGGCGGGCGCTGGGGAAGCACAACATAGACGATTTTACTTGTATGTCTATCATATTGTAGCTACAATTAAATCATGTTCGTCTGGGATGAGACAAAGCGTAAGTCGAACCTGAAGAAACATGGACTCGATTTCAAAGACGCTCATCTTGTCTACGACAATGCGGAGAAATGCACTTACGAGAGCAGCCGGCAGGGCGAACGCCGCTGGATGGATCTTGCCATCGCTGTGATTCACGGCAGGCTGCTGGCTTTGATTTACACCGAACGCGGAGAGCAGGTTCGCGTGATTTCGTTTCGGCCAGCATCGCGAGAGGAGCGCGAACAATATGAACAAGACACCAAGTGAAACCGACTGGAAGCGCGTGCTGTCACATAAGGAAGGCGATCCGATTCCGTACGAGGCTGAGGATGGCCCCTACGATCCGAACGATGCCGAAGCGGCGCGCGCGTGGCTTGCGCAGGCTGATTTGGTTCGCCATGGAAAGGTGATTCGTAGAGGCAAACGCGGTCCGCAAGTGGCTCCCACCAAGACGCTGGTGTCTTTGCGCTTGTCCCCCGAGGTGATCAACCACTTCAAAGCGTCAGGACGAGGCTGGCAAACACGCATCGACAGCACCTTGCTGAAGTCGATCAAAAAGAGAGCTTAGTGTGTGAATCAGAAGTTCATTGAAGAACAACCACAGATCCTTCGACTCACCACCCCCAGGCTGAGGAGTACGCCTGGGGCCCCGTTCGCTCTGGATGACAGCAATTTTAATGCTGCGTATTTCTGACTCAGGACACTACCAGCACACTATCATCAAACGCCGCGTCAATCGTGCCTATTTACGCCGGAAGAGCAGGAGCATGGGAACGCAGAGCAGGGCGAGGAAGGCCATGAGGCGGAAGTTGTCCATATAGGCCATTAAAGCCGCCTGCTGTTGCACGCTGCGGTAAATAACGCCCAAGGCTTTATGTTGTGCCGTGACCATGTCGGCGCCCTGGGAGAAGAGTTTTGCCTGGAGGCCGCGCACCAGAGAGCCGGCTACGGGGTTTCCCGCGCCGGCGTTGGCCGTCAGATAATTTTGATGAGCCTGAGCGCCACGGACCAGCATGGTGGTGACGGTAGCGATGCCAATGGAGCCGCCAATACTGCGCATCAGGTTGTAGATGCCGGTGGCATTGCCCATCTCTTTTTTAGGCAGGCGGCTGAGGGTCATGGTGGTGAGGGGAACGAAGACGAATCCCATAGCCAGACCGCTCAACACGTTGGGTATGATCACGGAACCCATGCCGATGGCGAGATTGATCTGGCCCAGCATCCACGTGGAATAGCCGAGCAGGGTAAAGCCGAAGGCCATCAGCCAGCGGGCATCGATGAAACGGACGAGGAGGCCGGCGGCAATCATGGAGGCCATGGCGCCGAAGCCGCGGGGACTGATGGACATGCCGCTTTGCAGCGCTGAATAGCCCAGCATGGTTTGCAGGAACAAAGGCAGCATGGCCGTGGAGGCATAGAGAACGAAGCCGTAGAGACAGGTAACCAGCGTTCCTACGCTGAAGTTACGGTCGGCAAAGACTTGCAAATGGACGATGGGTTCGCGGTTCTTCAGTTCGCGGAAGATGAAACCTATGAGCGCCAACACGCAGACGGCAGCCGTCCACCGCACCCAGGTGGTGGCGAACCAGTCCGACTCCTGACCTTTGTCCAGCACCAGTTGCAAAGTTCCCAGCCAGAGAGCCATGAGGCCGAAGCCGAGATAGTCGATGGCTCCCTTGAATTTGTGGCGCAGATAAGGCGGGTCTTCGACGTAGAGGTTGACCATGAATAGCGCCAGGATGCCGATGGGGAGATTGATGTAGAAGATCCATCGCCAGGAGTAACTGTCGGTGATCCACCCGCCGAGGGTGGGTCCGACGATGGGGGCGACGATGACGCCAACGCCATAGACGGCCATGGCGGTGCCGTGCCGGCGGGGCGGAAAACTCTCCAGCAGGATGGACTGGGCCAGGGGCTGCATTCCGCCGCCGCCGATGCCTTGCAAAATGCGGGCCGCAATGAGCATGGGCATGTTGACAGCCATGCCGCAGAGCAGCGAGGCCGCGGTGAAGAGCAGAATGGAGAGGAGCAGCAGCCGGGTGCGGCCGATGCGGCGGGCGAGCCAGCCGGCGGCGGGCAGCATGATGGCAGTGGCGACCAGATAGCTGGTCAGAACCCATGTGGACTCATCGGTGGTGGACGAGAGATTGCCGGCGATGTGCGGCAGGGAGACGTTGGCGACCGAGGAGTCAAGCACCACCATGAAGGTGGCCAGCATAACCGACGCGGCGACCAGCCAGGGGTTGACGGCCGGCTTCCAGTCGTGGTGTTCGTCTTTCGGGTTGTGCAGCGCACCGCTCGCTGTGCTCATCCGGTTGTCCGTTCCCGCAGGTTGATTGGCAGCTCTGAAAGCCGCGTGCGGTGGGATTTCCGTTGAACTGACCGCATTGTCAGTTCATTATAATTTACGGCCATGTTAGGCCTGCAATTGACGCGCAACGACGGCGCGGGTATTCTGCGAAGGGTGAATGGAGGGGTACGACCATGAACAGACGTGAATTAATCCAGTGGATGGGCGGTGCGTGTTCCGCGCTCGCGCTCTCCAGATTTACAAACGCTCAGGCAGCGATGGGCAATCACTTTCTAGGGACCAGGTCATCTTTGCAGGGCTACCGGATTCCGGATTGGTTTCGCGACGCCAAATTCGGCATATGGGCGCACTGGGGTCCGCAGTCGGCGATTGAGTACGGCGACTGGTATGCGCGCACCATGTACGAGCAAGGGTCGAAGCAGTATTTATATCATGTGGAAACTTACGGCCACCCCTCCAAGGTTGGTTACAAGGATCTGGTGGATAACTGGAAGGCCGCCAAGTGGGACCCGGATTATCTGATGAGCCTGTATAAGAAGGCGGGCGCGAAATACTTTGTGAGCATGGGCGTTCATCACGATAACTTCGACCTATGGGACTCGAAGTACACGCGCTGGAATGCGGTAAAGATGGGACCGAAACGAGACATCGTCGGAACCTGGGCGAAGGCAGCGCGGAGTCAGGGGTTACGTTTCGGAGTTAGCGAGCACTTATGGATTAGTTACAAGTGGTTTGCGGTGAGCCATGGCGCGGATAAGACCGGGCCGCTGGCTGGCGTACCTTATGACGGCGCTGATCCGCGTTTCGCGGACCTTTATCATGACGCCGATTGCGCCCGGCTCGTCGACAAGCTCGATTGGAACGACGATGACATACCCGAATCCTGGAAGCGTCATTATCTTGACCGCATGACGGATCTTATCGACAAGTATCAGCCCGACCTTCTTTATACTGACGGCCATCTTCCCTTTGAGGAGTATGGGATGAAGATGGTGGCGCACCTGTATAACGTCAGCGCGCAGTTGCATGACGGCCAGACCGAGGCGATCTATACCAGCAAGACGGACACCGATTGCGCAATCGGCACCTGCTTGCTCGATCATGAACGCGGCACTGCCGACGGCATCGCCAAGAACCCATGGCAGACCGATACATGCATCGGCCAATGGCATTACAACCGCGGCGAGAAGTATAAGCCGGCCAAGAAGGTGATCGATCTGCTGGCTGACATCGTGAGCAAGAACGGCAATCTGCTGCTGAACTTTCCGCTGCCCAATTCCGGCGCATTGGATTACGAGGAGATGGTTGTTTTGGACGGCATCACCAATTGGATGGATGTGAATAGTGAAGGCATTTATGCCACGCGGCCTTGGAAGATTTACGGGGAAGGCCCCTCGACCAAGGTGGAGATCAAGGCCGGGAATTTTAACGAGGATAAGCAGAAGGGCTTTACCGCCGAGGATGTCCGCTTCACCACCAAGGGAAGCACGCTCTATGCTTTCGTGATGGGCTGGCCGGGGAAGGAAGCGGTGGTGCAGGCTCTCGGCCGGGCCAGCCCGCAAGCTCCCGGCAAGATCCAGAAGGTGGAGCTACTGGGTTACAAGGGTGAGCTCAAGTGGAAGCAGGACGAAGGCTCGTTGCGGGTGGCGATGCCAGCGGAGAAGATTTCCGATGTGGCGATTACGTTGAAGGTTGAACTGGCGTAAAGCCGTTGGCGAGACAGACTGGGCGCGGGAAGGCGGAGACGCCATCCTGCGCCTGATTTTTTATTGTCTGTATAAAAGGAATCCTTCACCCGCGAATTAGGGGATTATGATGATTGCGGCGGCGAATCCTGCCGATAGGAATAGTGTCACGAGTGAGGCCGGAGGAAGACCTATGAAAGATAAGCATAAGAAGAAACATGCGGAGAAGGAGCGGGAGGAAAAGTCTTCAAACGGCCTTCAGCGAGGCGGAGATCTACCAGCGCCTAGACCGACTAACTCCGAGGCACTGCTTCTGGGAAAAGATTGCGATTATGAGCGCGAGTTGCGCCGGTTGCAAGTTGAGCTAGTGAAGCTTCAGGAGTGGATTCGCCAGGAAAAGATGCGGGTGGTGGTGCTGTTTGAAGGCCGCGACGCGGCAGGCAAGGGCGGCGCCATCAAGCGCATTACCGAATCGCTCAATCCCCGCGTTTGCCGGGTGGCGGCTCTCACCACGCCCACTGAGCGAGAAACAACGCAATGGTACTTCCAGAGATATGTTGCCCACTTGCCGGCGGCGGGCGAGATGGTGCTGTTTGATCGCAGTTGGTACAACCGCGCGGGCGTGGAGCGGGTAATGGGCTTTTGCACTGAGGCGCAGTATCAGGAGTTCATGCAAAGCTGCCCGGAGTTTGAACGGATGTTGCAACGCTCCGGTATTCGCCTGATCAAGTACTGGTTTTCCGTCAGCGACGAGGAGCAGGAGCGGCGCTTTCAGGACCGCATGAAGAACCCCACCAAGCGATGGAAGCTGAGCCCGATGGACTTACAGTCGCGCAAGCATTGGGCCGATTACTCGCGCGCCAAGGACGAGATGTTCGCGTTAACCGACACCAAAATGTCTCCGTGGTATGTGGTAAATGCGGAAAACAAGAAATGCGCGCGGCTGAATGTGATTCGGCATCTGCTATCAATGTTCGATTATGTCGATCTGACGCCGGAGCCACTGGAATTGCCGAAGCTGGAGAAGTCGAAATACGTGCGCCCGCCCATCCAGGAACAGAACTTCATTCCGGAGATATACCGGTAGGCAGGAAAGCTGATTCAGACTGACGGTCTATATGTAGTCCCGGAAGAGCTCTTCGGAGGGCGCGGCAATCACGCTGCGGCCGACCAACATTCCATCCTCGGCGGCGACTTTGCTGCCGGCGGCTATGGCTGCCTGAACGCTGGCGACATCGCCGGCCATCATCACGAATCCCTTGCCTCCCAGAGCCATTGCCAGGTGAATTCGGAGCAGGGTTACGTTGGCGGATTTGACGGCTGCGTCGGCTACTTCGATGATGCTGGCTGCGGAGAAGGTTTCGATGACGCCGATGGAGCGCAACTGACGGGGGTCGACATCGACGGCATTGGAGATGGCCTCGAGAACGGAAGGGTGCACGCGCGCGATCTGCCGCTTCTCGATGAGCGATGGGCCAGCGGCTATACCGCCGGCCTGCACAGCAGCCTCAACCGAGGTTACATCGCCTGAGACCGCGATGAGGAATTTTCCCGAGCAGATGCTGCGGGCCATGAGCAACTGAATATTGCCGGCCTTCAGCATCACGTCCTCGACCAGGTAACCGGTGGCTACGCTGGAAAGCTCGATAAGACCGATGGAGTTGATTTCAGCCACGATGTTGACTCCTTTTATACGCCCTGCGCTTCGATGAAGATTGCATCGTCGGTCACCCGTACCACGCCGTCGATGCTGGCGTGCACGCGGGCGCCAAGTTTGCCCTGCTCCGGCACGGCCAACAGATCACCGACACGAACCCGGTCGCCGCATTTGACTATTGGAACCGCGGGAGCTCCGGCGTGCTGCTTCAACAGAATCTTTACTTTTTGCGGCGAGAAAGTATGGTTCACAAGCGGGCCTACATTGTTGAATTCTCCAAGACCCAGCCGGGCGATCAGCCGGCGCATCGGCACGCGGCGGAATTCGGCGAGAGGGTGAGGAGTAATGGTTGCCGGGTCTCCCTTGAAAGTCAGCCCGCGCTCACGTGCCAGCGTCTTGGCCTGTACGCAGACGTTTTTGGGATCGAGATCTTCCGGGCAAGCGTAGAGGGAGCAGAGATTGCACTCGCAACAATAGAGCGTAGCGACCATGGCATCCACACCGGTGGCAAATCCCAGCGACTGCATGGCGCGATGCGGTTCGATGGGATGTCCGAGTAGAAAGCGTGGACAGAATTCGGTGCAGAAGCGGCACTGATCGCAGGCTGAACGGCCAATACGGTTGACCTGAATCATGGGTGCGTTGTGTCGCTCGATGAGCTTGTGTGTGGCGGGCAGCACAATGATGCCGCCCGTGGTCTTGGTGACTGGGATGTCGAGGCTCTCTGCCGGCTTGGCCATCATGACGCCGCCGAGGAGAACACCGATGTTGCTCACCGTGGCTCCGCCCGCGGCTTCAATCACTTCGCCGATAGAAATCCCAACGGGTACCCGAAGAGTAACGGGGGTCTCAACCGCGCCGGCCACGGTGAGATATTTATGCGTCACCGGCTGATCGAGGCCGATGTTGATCAGGGTCTCGATATTGGAGACCGCGACGTCCACATCTTTGGGCAGGCCTCCGGGCGGGATGACACGGCCGGTGATTAAGTGAACAAGAATGAATTCATCGCCGGCCGGGTAGACATCCGGCAGCGGCACGACGCGCACACCGGGCGGGACTGAGGCCTCCAGCGCGGCAATAATCTCGTGGTATTTTTCCTTGATTCCAATGGCCGCCTGGCGCGCGCCGACTATCTCCATGGCCATGCTCAAGCCGCGTAAAAAGGGCTCCGAATGGTGATGAAGCAGTTCCTTGTCCTTGTGCAGAAGGGGTTCACATTCCGCCGCGTTGACGATGACGAGAGATACCTTGGTTGCGAACTTCACAGCCGCGGGAAAACCGCCGCCCCCCGCGCCCACGATGCCGAGTTCCTCAAGACGGCCAACAGATGAGGACGCGACCCCCGCCTGATGGTCTCGCGACTGCCCGGCGATAGCTGTCATACAGGTTGAACCTCAGAATACCGGCAATTCGGTCAAAATTCATTTGACTCTGAATTGAATTGTACTGTATGCTTTAAATTAATTCAAGAGTGTTCAGAAACGTTCATTTATGAAATGCCTTATTCCAAATATCGGCAGCACTTCCTTCAAGTATCGGGTTCTGGATATGCCCGAGGAGACGGTATTGGCGGAAGGGCGCGTGGAGCGGATTGGCCAGCCGGGCGGCGAGTGTCCGGATTACCAAGTGGCTATCGCTAAGTGTCTGGCGGCAATAGCGGGTGAGGGCAAGGCACTCAAGAGCATAGCAGAGATAGGCGCGGTGGGTTTCAAGGTGGTTCATACAGGGCCGCTGAATCAGTCGCAAGTGATTGGCGACGATTTGCTACTGGAGATGGAGGAGTTTACTTTCTTTGCTCCCGCACACAACCCTCCTTATATAGTGGCCATTCAGGCCCTTCGCAAGGAGCTTCCCGGCGTTCCACTGGTCGCAGTGATCGAGACCAGCCCCTACCGGTTCATGGATGAAGCGGCCACCACCTACTCCGTGCCTTACGAGTGGCGCGAGAAGTACGGAATTCGCCGCTATGGATTTCACGGCGCCAGCCATCGCGCCGCCAATGAGAACACGTCGAAGTTGTTGGGCCGCAATAATCTGCGCCACATCTCCTGCCATCTGGGAGGCAGTTCGAGCATTGCAGCCTTCCGCGACGGCGTGGCCATCGACACCAGCTTTGGGACCTCGCCGCAATCGGGGCTGCCGCAGAACAACCGCGCCGGCGACATCGATTCCTTTGCCGTGCTGCACATGATGAAGAAGCTGAATGTCGGGCCGGATGAAATGGCACGCATTCTTGGGCGTGAATCAGGCTTGGCGGGCATCAGCGGAACCAGCGGCGACATGCGCGATCTGGATCAGGCCGCGGCCTCGGGCAGCAAGCAAGCGCGTTTGGCGCTGGATGTTTTTACACGCGCGATTCGTCATTATGCGGGCGCGTTTCTGCTGGAGCTGGGCGGCGTGGACGCCATCACATTCTCCGGCGGCATCGGCGAAAACAGTTGGGAGACGCGCGCCGCCGCTTTGAAGAACCTCGCAACATTCGGCATTGAACTGGACGAGAAGAAGAATCGAGCGGCATCGGGGTTGGGCGAAGTCTCCACCGAAGCATCGCCGGTCAAGATATTGATTGTTCCGGCAAATGAAGAGCTGATTATCGCGCGCGAAACTATGAAGGTGGTTGGCGAAGCGAAAAGTAAGTAGCACAACAAGTTCGGGAATTCTTATGAGAAGTGGAAGCGAAACAAAGATGGCTGCGACGGACTCTATCGATAGGTCGATGGTGGAGCAGATTGTCCGCCAGGTGGCACAGGAATATCTTGGGCGCGGGAAAAAGGGGCCGGCGCCGCAGCTCACGGTGCAGACCTCTTCGCGGCATATGCACATCTGCCGCGAAGATATGGATGTGCTCTTTGGGCCGGGTACGGAGTTAACCTATGACCGCCCGCTCTACCAGGAAGGCAATTTCGCGGCTAAGGAGACGGTGACGATTGTCGGACCGCGGAGCCGTTTGATTTCTAACCTGCGCATCCTGGGACCGATGCGCAAGCAGTCGCAGATTGAGCTGGCCTTCACCGACGCCATCATGCTGGGCTTTACGGATATTCCCGTGCGGCTCTCGGGCGACATTGCAGGCACTCCGGGAGCCGTCATCATCGGGCCGAAGGGCGTGGTGGAACTGAAGGAAGGCGTGATTCGCGCCGCGATTCACGTGCATATGAACCCCACCGAGGCCGCGCACTTTGGAGTTGCGAAGGGCGACCGCATGAAGCTGCGCTTCGGCGGACCGGCGGGCGTGACCTTCAACAACGTGCATGTGCGCATTGACCCGACGGCCCGGCTCAACGTGCACATGGACACGGATGAGGCGAACGCGTGCGGCGCGCATCTGACCAAAGAGATTGAACTTTTCAAGTAACACCACAAAGAAGAGAGGGAGCATGAAGCAAGCGCTTGGAATGATTGAGACGAAGGGCCTGGTGGCGTTGTTCGAAGCAACGGACGCCATGCTCAAGTCAGCAAACGTTACGTTCGCCGGTTGGCAGTCCGTTGGTGCGGGACTGGTAACCGCCTTTGTTGAAGGGGATGTGGCCGCAGTGAAAGCAGCCACAGACGCGGGCGCAGAGGCAGCATCCAGAATCGGCGAGGTGGTCAGCGTGCAAGTGATCTCTCGTCCCCACGACGAACTGCCGTCTTTTGTTCAAGGCAAAACGGCCGCAGCTCAAAAACCCGCAGCCGCGAAGTAGGCGGAGGAGATCCAGATGAGTGAAGCAATCGGATTGATCGAAACCAAGGGCCTTGTCGGACTCGTCGAGGCATGTGACGCAATGGTGAAAGCCGCCAGCGTAGAACTTGTTAAGACCGTGCAGATCGGCGGCGGATACGTGACGGCGATTGTCCGCGGCGATGTAGGCAGCGTGCGCGCGGCGGTGGACGCAGGCGCGGCCGCGGCCAAGGCTGTGGGCGAGCTAGTGTCGTCTCACGTGATTGCGCGTCCGCACGATGCGCTCGTAGATAGCTTTTTGAAGTAACTTCAGGAGAATGCAAATGGCCAATGAAGCGATTGGAATGATTGAGACCAAGGGCCTGGTGGCGTTGGTCCAGGCAACAGACGCAATGCTTAAGGCTGCCAGCGTAAAGTTCGTTGGCTGGAACAAGATTGGCAGCGGTCTGTGCTCGGTGTTTGTGCAGGGAGATGTGGGCTCGGTTCGCGCCGCAGTGGATGCTGGCGCCGAAGCTGCCCGCGCGGTGGGCGAGGTGCAGAGCGTGCATGTGATCGCGCGCCCGCACGGCACACTGGGAACCGTATTGCCGAAATAGCAGCAGGCGGCAGGCTTGCGCCTGCCGCGATGCGCGAGGGAAGACGTTATGTTCATAGCGAAGGTTATCGGCAATGTTGTCGCCACCCAGAAGAACGAAAAGTTTCTGGGGATGAAGCTGTTGCTGATTCAGCCGTACATCAGCAAAGACGGCAAGCTGCAGATCTCGGGCAGCTCCGTGGTTGCGGTGGACAGCGTTGGAGCCGGCATCGGCGAGTGCGTTTTGTTTACGCAGGGCAGTTCGGCGCGCCTGACGCCAACGACAAAAGATGCGCCGGTGGATGCCGTGATAGTTGGCATTCTCGATGTTGTCGAAGTTGAAGGCAAAGTATTGGAGAAGCCCTAATGCAGATTCAGGAGCAGGTGATCGCGGAGATTGCCAAGGAAGTGGTGGCGCGGCTTCGTGTCCAGATGCAATTGCCGGACATGCCTGCCGCGACCACACCTTCTGTTGCAGCGCGCGACGGTGTATTCTCCACCGTGGATGAAGCGGTGAGCGCGGCTTATGAGGCGCAGAAGCGTGTTGCAGTTATGAGCCTCGATGAACGCGGCAGGATGGTCGCTATCGTTCGCCGCATCTGCCATGATCGCCGCGAGGAGCTGGGCCGCATGGAGATGGAGGAGACCAAGGTCGGCCGTCTCGATCACAAAATTCTAAAGCTGACGAACATGCGCTTTGTGCTGGGCGTTGAAGCCCTGCGCAGCGAGGCGCGTAGCGACAGCACCGGATTGTGCATCATCGAGCACGCGCCCTGGGGCGTCGTCGGCATGATGCTGCCGGTCACTCACTCGGTGCCTACCATGGCCTCCAACGCCATCAACATTCTTGCCGCAGGCAACACCGCGATCTTCGGACCGCATCCGTCCGGTGCGAAAGTGGCGCAATACGCGCTGCAGCTCTTCAATCGCGAGATCGAGCGGGAGCTTGGCGTCGCCAACGTGCTCACAACTGTGCGCGAAGCCAGCATCGAAGCTGCAGAACAGGTTTTCAATCATCCCAAGGTGGCGCTGTTGTGTGTCACCGGCGGTACAGCGGTGGCACAGGCCGCCGCCAAATCCGGCAAGCGCGTAATAGCGGGCGGTCCCGGAAATCCTCCGGTGGTCGTTGACGAGACCGCTAATCTGGATCGCGCCGCCCGATGCATCATTGACGGCGCGGCCTTCGATAACAACCTGCTGTGCATCGGCGAAAAAGAAATCTTTGTCGTTGCTTCCGTGGCCGATGCTTTTATCGCCGCTATGAAACGAGCAGGAGCTTTCCAATTGGATTCGGCGGCTATCGAGCGGCTCACCCGCGCGGCCTTCACCTTCGAAGGCGGTGGCGGGGGCTGCGCGAGGGCGCATGTCAAGAAGGATCTGGTGGGCAAGGATGCCTCGGTTCTGGCAGCAGCGGCTGGTGTGCGCGTTCCCGCTGAGACGCAACTCCTGTTTGGAGAGACCGACGAGAACCATGCATTTGTTGTCGAAGAGCAGATGATGCCCTTTATTCCGGTGGTGCGCGTGCGCGACGTGGATGCGGCCATCGCTGCGTCGGTGAAGGCGGAACACGGCTACCGGCATACTGCGATCATTCACACGCAAAATGTTGAAACAGCAACGCGCATGGCGTGCGCGATGAACACCACACTTTTCATCCATAACGCGGCGTCACCGGCCTCATTGGGCGTGGGCGGCGCGGGATACTTCAGCCACACCATCGCCACCCCGACAGGCGAGGGCGTAACCACGCCTCTCACTTTTACGCGGGAACGGCAGATGATTGTGGGCGATGCATTGCGGATCATTTAACTATGTTTTTGGCGCGCATAGGCGGAACGGTAGTTGCGGCTGCGAAGCACTCCACGCTGGAGGGATGCAGGTTTTTGCTTGCGCAACGAATTGAATCCGACCGCAGCGTGGGGCTGGAGCCAATTGTGGTGGTGGACTGGCTGGGCGCGGGAAGCGGCTCGATTGTGCTGGTTTCGACCGACGGCGATATTGCGCGAGCCCGGTTGGGCAATACCACGCCGGCGCGCATGGTGGTGGTGGGAATTTTGGATTCAGTGCAGTCGCACATAAGTGCGAGGCAGGAGTAGCGCATGAGGCTGGGCATAGTTCGCGGTCACGTCACACTGAGTCCGGCGGTCGCGACTTATCGCGGCAGGACGCTCGTGGTCCTGGAGCCGGTGACGATGGAGAATCTGCGCGCCGGCAACGGGTTGGGCGGCGGAAAGTCTCTGGTCGCAGTGGATGAGCTGGGCGCAGCCGATGGCCAGATGGTGGCATTCACCGAGGGCCGGGAAGCCGCGAATCCGTTCTGGCCTGAGGCCGTGCCGGTGGATGCATACTGCGCGTTGATTGTCGATTCCATCGACGTTCATGCGAAAACAGTTTCTTGAGTATCTGAGGTAGGAAGAGCGAAATGAAAAGTATTGATCTTACAAGCCTGAAGGTTTTAGTAATCCGCGATGCACGAAGCGCACAGTCGGATGGCGCATGCCAGGTGCTTGTTTGCAAGAACTGCGTGGTAACTCCCTCGGCTCGCGACTTCCTCGCCCAACACAATATCGCACTGGTGACAAACAGCACTGCAAAGGCTGTAACACCCGCAGCATCTACACAATCTTCCGCAGTCACAACCTCTGGGGGCAGTAGCAGTGCACAAGGCCGTCCTTTTCCGAATCCGCGCCTGTTTTTTACGCCGGAAGCCGAAGCCGTCAAAAAGGAGATTTGCGCTGTGGGACGCAAGCTGTGGATGCGCCAGTTCGTGGATGGCAATGGAGGCAACATCTCTTATCGCATCGGGCCCAACGAGGTAATCTGCACGCCGACGCTGGTGAGCAAATACGATTTGACGCCGGAAGACCTAAGCATGGTGGACCTGGAAGGAAATCAAATTGCAGGGACCAAGGCGCGCACCAGCGAAATTTTACTGCACCTGGAAATTTATAAAGAGGTGCCGGAAGCAAAGTCCTGCGTCCACTGCCATCCGCCACATGCCACCGCGTACGCCATCACCGGAAAAGTGCCGCCCAACCTGGTCATTCCCGAGTTTGAAGTTTTCATCGGCAAGGTAGCCATCTCGCCTTACGAAACGCCGGGGACGGCTGAATTTGCACAGACCGTTCTGCCCTTCGTCAAGACGCACAACACGGTGCTGCTAGCCAATCACGGAATTATTTGCTGGGCTGACACGGTCACGCACGCCGAGTGGTATGCCGAGGTGCTGGAGACTTATTGCTGGACCTTGATGCTGGCCGCGCAACTGGGCGCGCCCATCTCTTATATCTCGGAGCATAAAGGCTCCGACCTGCTAGCCATCAAGAAGAAGCTCGGCCTGCCCGACATTCGCTTCGACACGTCAAGAATGAAAGAGTGTCAGCTCTCTGATCTTGAGGTGCCGGGATCCATCGCGCTCACTCCGAGCCCCTGCGACGGCAACACCGGCAGGCCCGCGGAAACGGATCTGGAGATGCTGGTGAGGTCAGTCACCGATGCGGTGATGGAAACTATTAGTGCGAAGTGATCTGGAATTCTCTAAGCCAACATGTAGCTGACCCCGTGTTCGTCGAGTAATTGACGCTGCTCCGGGGCAAGACTCTGGTCGCAGATGATCTGATCGAGTTCCGCTAAATCGGCAACATGGATCATCGCGCTTCTGCCGAATTTCGTATGGTCGGCAACGATGACCACGCGTTGCGCGCACTCGATCATGGCGCGTATCGACGCAACCACAAGAGGGCTGCTGTCGCTAAGGCCGTCTTTGGTGATGCCGCGAATTCCAAGTATGGCGACATCCGCTGAAATGCTGTGCAGCATTCGTTCGCAAATGGGACCAAATTGAATGCCGAGGCGCGGATAGAGAAATCCACCGGTCAACGTCACCTCTGTTTGCCGGCACTCCCAAAATACCTGGGCAACCAAAATAGAATTTGTGATGACCTGAATGGGGCGATCATAAAGGCAGCGCGCTACTTCGACTACCGTAGAGCCGCCACCCAGAACAATGGTTTGCCCATCTTCGACCAGCTCCGCCGCGGCTTTGCCAATGCGCATCTTCTCTTCGTGACAACTCACAGAGAGCTGCCTGAAGTCGAGCGCCTCCTCGCGCGTGCTGGTGGACATTGCTCCACCGCGAACTCTCCTGATATTGCGGCTGCGTTCCAGGTCAATCAGATCCCGGCGAACCGTAGCTCTGGATGCATTGAGCCGTTTGCACAGATCTTCCAGATCGACGAAATCCTGCCGCGATAAGACTTCCAGAATGTTTCGGTGACGCTCGATTTGATTCATAGTGGAGAAAGTGCCGTTCGACAATCGACAGACAACACTGCTCGGATTCAGCAGTTATCTAGATTATGCGCCAACAATTCAAAACGCTGCAACATACTTCGAATATTGTCTTAAAGATTCAATGTAATATATTCTTGCTCGCTCCTAACGACAATATGTTTCAAAACAAGGAATTCAACGCTAAATAATGGCCATTGGGACATTCCACAGATTCCCCCGCTTGACTTCTTCAATCTCTCATTTATGCCGACTTTCCGGTACAAATCACCTGCAAATCACATAATCGAAGGAAGTTAGTAACTTCCGCAGTCCATCTACCAGCCATCACTTATTGAGTGCCAAGAGGCGAAAACCGCCAACCGAAACCGCCGTTCAGAATTTATCCCACTCCATTGTCGATCGCGAATCGGATGCAGTACTGGACTCTCCCATGGCACAACGACTCAACATTCAATTCGGCTTCATTAGATTCCCAAGCGCAATTTAAGGGAGCGAACGCGATCGCGCGCAACAGGAATCTGCGTGCGCTGGGTATCCTTGAGAGAGAGAATAATTTTGCCGGCAAACCAGGCGTTAACCTCGTGAATCCAATCCACATTCACGAGCGCGGAGCGGTGGACGCGCAGAAACCTTGCCGGGTCGAGCCTCCGCTCGAGTTCGGTGATAGTCTGATCGACACAGTGCCGGCGACCGTCCACAATGGCGTAGCTGAGCTTGTCTTGGGCTACAAAATGCGTTACGGCATCGAGGTCCAGGAAGGAGATGCGCTCGCCAACGCGCGAGGCGATGCGGCGCGGGTAATCGGGCTGCTGTCCGCGGAGCGAGGCGGCGAGTTCCTTGAGAAGGATGGGCAGATCGGGATCGAGTTGCCAGTCTGGCCGGACGACGGGCTGGAGCCGGTCAAGTTTCTTGAGGGCACGCGCCAACTGCGCGGTCTCGATGGGCTTGACAAGGTAGTCGATGGAGTTAACCTCAAAAGCTCTGAGCGCATATTCGTCGTAGGCGGTGGTGAAGATGACGAAGGGCTGCTCCGCGAGTCGAGAGAGAAGTTCAAATCCGTTGAGGCCGGGCATTTGGATATCGAGGAGGAGGACGTCGATGGATTTGCCGGATTCGCTGTTGAGATAATCGAGGGCTTGAGCGGGGTCGGTGGCGCTGCCCACGATGTGGATGGAGTCGAAGCTGGCGAGCAGGCGCGCAAGCCGCTCGATAGCGAGCAGTTCGTCATCGACGAGATAGGCGCGAAACGGAGCGGTTTCCATGGGCATTTCAATTATGCGGGGAAAGACAGACGGACGGCTGTCATTCCGTTTTCGCGAGTTACTTCGAGTTGACCAGCGCCGCCGAAGAGAAGTTCGAGGCGCGCGATAAGATTGCCGAGCCCGTGCTCGGGCGTGATGGCATCCAGCGAGAAGCCCGGGCCGTCGTCCAGGACTTCGAGGAGGATGCGGTTCGCGTCCTGTGACGCGGCGATCTGAATCATGGCTCCCTGGTTACGTTGTGAAACGACGTGCTTTACCGAGTTTTCCACCAGGGACTGGAGCGCCAGCGGAGGCACTTTCACGTCATCGAGGGTTGCGGGGACGGATATTTCATAACTCAAGCGCGGGCCGAAGCGGGTTTTTTCGATTTCGAGATAGTCGCGAACGATCTTGAGTTCCTGATTAAGCGGAACCAAGCCGCTATGATTTGCGTTGAGCGAGAAGCGAAGCAGCGAGGCGAGTTTGCCGACTGTATCTTCGGCTAACTGCGGGTCTGTGGGAATGAGCGCCGCGATGGAGTTTAGGGTATTGAAGAGAAAGTGGGGATGGATGCGGGATTCGAGGGAGGAAAGCCGCGCCTCAGCCAGCAACTTGTAGGCGCGCTCCTGCTCAACTTGTTTGGTGCGCAGTTCGATGGTTGCATCCTGAAGTTTGTAGAGAAGCGTGTGATAGGTTGCCATGGCAAGCCCGGTGACAACCGTGATAACGGCGCAGAAAGACAGGTTTGCCCTGAATCGCTGCCAATACATATCACGGGGAAAGATCCCTGCGGCCTGCATAATGAAGCTGGCCGCAAGACAGCCGAATGTAGCCGTGCATACCAGAGCCAACACATACATCAGAACCACTAAGCGGGGATATTTGTCGGAAAAGCGATAGCCGAGCCAGTGAAGAAGCAATGCCGAAGGCAGGCCTATGGTTATGGAGTAGACAAAAGCAGTCAGGATAGTGTTCCCGGTCTCCGACAACCGTATGATTCCCAGTGAGAACAAGACCGCGACGACGAATAGCGCTACCGCACAAATCGCCAATACGACTCGGAACAGCATTGAAGTGAAGCCGCTGTTCAGTCCCGGCTTTGGGGAAAGATCGGTCATGGCCGAATTGGTTAGTGGTGTCATAACTGAAAACGGACCCCTACTGAAGTAGCCGCAGAGTATGTAGTGGCGCCATAATCCGAGGTTTTGCAGCCTTGCGGAACTGCCAGGTGCAGGTATGACGAAAAATGGCTGCCGAAGCGCCGGTTGGAATCGATAATTACAATGTAACTCCGGTCGTTCAGGTTTTCGACCATCGCGGCGGAGAGATCCCATTGCTTCCAGCCGGGCAGTTCCCGGAGGCGATTTTTATAAGCGGTAATAAACGCATAGTGCTGGCGGCCGGCCAGGGGAGAGACTAGGCCGTCCCAATAGTAGGGTATGTTGGGCGGGGTAAAGAACTCACCGATGAAGGTAATGCCTGAAGTCGTCGTGTGTTTTGTGCCCAACAGGATCGCGCCCTGCTCACGCCAGGCGGCCTCGCCGTGCAGCTCCCAGGCCTGGCCAAAGACGCGGGTAAATGTGAGGCCGCCAAAGGCGTCACCGCCGCGGTCGTCACCGGCGATCAGCGAAGTGTCGAAACCATGCACAAGAACGTTATACCGGAAAGCGGTGGTGTCGTGCATGTTTGACCCGGCGGGCGCGAGCACGGCGGAGGACCAGGCAAGCGAAAGAGCGTGCGGGCCGTGGACAAAGTCCGCCTTGACCATGTCGCGGCCCTGGTTAAGATTGAGACGGTCGGTGGGGTTGGTGGGAACGCGAGGCGGGTCAAGAACGCCGGTCGCGGTGAAGGCGTAGCCTGTGCCCCAGCGCACCATTCTGCGGCCCAGCGTGAAGTCGAAGTCCCCGGCGGAGAGGCCGGCATACGCTTCTTTCACGCGCAGTTGAGTGTGCGTGCCGGTATACGGTTCAAGCGCGGCGTTCAGCGCAGCGGACGCGGCGGCATTGCCCGGCGGAAGTTCGAACTCCGCCGCGGAGAGGCCATGATATGTTTCGGCGAGGCCCACCACGCTCGATGCGAGACTCCAGCGAGAGCGGTATCGAAGAGTGAACGAAGGCTCAAGCAGCAACTGATTCTGAAGTAGGGTGACTGATGGTTCCGTAAGCATTGACGTCGAGGCCGGCAGCGGCGGAACGAGATCGCTGTAGAAGGTCGCATCGTCAATGGCATTGAAGGTATAGCGGAAGTCGCGGCGGGGTACCGGCGGCGGGTCTTCCTGCGCGGCGGCGAAGGCCGCGATGGCGAGGAGCAGGAGGGCCGGAATTATGAGTGTGAGTCTCATTTGGCTTACTCTGAGCGTTCTGGTGAACGGAAATATGATTGTTGTGTGCCGAGGTTCCCTATCCATGCGCCTAAATGAAGGCGCATGGATGGGGAACTCCTTATTCGAGTCAGAACCTATCCGTCCGTCCCTGGTAAAAGAGCTTGTCGGGCAACTCGCGCGGGGCTATGCCTGAGTACTCCAGCACGCTATGGGAGTTATGGCGGATTTCGTCGTAGAGGGTCCAGCGGCGTAGTTGGGGTATGCCGCCAACCGGAGAGTATTCGTCGAAGGTGGCCGATTTGATGTGCTTGCCAGAGGTGAGATAGAACTCGGCCCTCACCGGGCGCGCATCTTCCGTTCGCATCCAGTAGAGAATGCGTTGATAAGTTGAGCCTTTGCGCCTGGCGGTCAGATCGAGGACGTAACAGTTTTCCGCGCCCACCTTCTCGGTGCGCAGATAGACGGCGGTGTAATCGACGGCATAGTTAGTGCGGGCCACATCGCCGTTGGATGCGTCGCCGGAGAGTCGTTCGAGCGGCGTAATGCGGACCGGCCGGCTGGTGTCCGGCAGATAGACCCACATATCGTCGCCCAGCATCAGCAGATGCTGACCTTTTTCGCGGGGACTGAGAAATTCAACATAGGTTTTCTCAGTTCCCTTCTGCGAGACCTCGTAGAGTTTATTTTCGTCCGATCTTCCGGATTCGTAGTGCGTGATCTTGACCCGCAGCACATAGGAGGGCCATCCGTTGCGATAGGCGTCGGAGCGTTTGAGCAGCGCCTCGGCGTCGGGAGTAGCGGCGCGGCAGACAAACACGCAGGTCAATTGAAAGCTAACGACAAAAATCAGAAGGAACGAGCGCAGAACAAAGTTGATTCTAGACATGAGAGAGAGCCTCCGCAATCTTGAGCCGGGATGCGCGCACCGCCGGAAGAATGGATGCAAGCGCCAGCGAGACAATGACTAGCAGCGAGGAGCCGAGCATCTCCAACGGCACGTAGCGGACCATGAAGGGCATGGGCAGGGTGTAGCCGGGCGGTGGCGGCATATGCAGCCCGGACGAGTTCAGCAGCGCGCCCAGAAGATTGCCCGCAACCAGGCCGACGGCAGCGCCCACCATGCCGAGCAGCGTGGCCTCGACCATAAACAGCGCCACGATCCATGCGCGGGGCGTGCCCATGGCCAGCATGGTGCCGATCTCGCGGGTGCGCTCGAACATGCTCATCAGCAGCGTGTTCACGCTGGACATGAGAACCATAAAGAAAACAATGATGCCCATGAAGAGAAATATGCCGTTGAACATGGAGTTTACCTGCTTGTAATAGGTGGCCAGGTCGATCCATTTTTTCAATTCCATTCGCTGCGCCAGGCTGTTCAGGCGCGGCATCATTTCGACGTATGCCTGATCGGTGTTCTCCGTGGAATCGAGACCCACCACGAGGTTGGTGACTCGATCGCTCTGCAGCAGGCGCTGCGCGGCGGGCAGTGTGATGCGCAGATAGCGCGCGTCCCTTTCCGCGGCGCCGGAGTTGATGATGCCAACGATCTGAACATCGACGCCGTTCAGCGCGCCGTCAGAGGTCATGGCCAGAACCGTCAAGCCGTCGCCGATGCCGACGTTCATCGACTTGGCCAGGCCTTTACCAATGAGCGCCTCGACCTCGCCGATGGGCTTTGGATCGAGATTGCGTCCCGTTTCGATGTTGGAGTTGAAACCAAGAGATTTTTCTGCTTCCGGATCAACGGCGCTGCCCATGAATCCGGAGGCTTTGTTACCATTGGAAACCATTCCGTAGAAATCGATGCGGGGGGCGATGCCGCGCACATGACCGCCAGTCTTGACGGATGCGGCCACCTGGCGCCAGTTGTCGATGCCGGTATCGAGAACGCGATTTTCGTCGCGGGTGAAGTGCTCGGCCGTGAAGATCTGCATGTGACCGAGGCCGCTGTTGATAGTGTCTTCGCGGAGGCCATGCGTCATGAAGGCAAAGTAGCCGCCGGCCAGCAACAATCCAGCTACTCCTCCGCCCACCATGAACAATGTCATCAGGGTGCGGCGGCGGTTGCGGAAGATGTTTCTGAATGCAAGAAGAAGATATTTAGCCACGGCCGCCTCCTTCGCTCGCGGTATCGGAAACTACTTCGCCATCGGTAAGCCGGACGATGCGCTCGGTATGTTCCAGCAGGCGCGCATCGTGCGTGGAGAAGATGAAGGTGAGGCCCTTGCTGCGGTTGAGGCCGTGCATCAGGTCGATCAGTTGCGTGGCGTTGTGCGTGTCCAGGTTAGCGGTCGGCTCGTCGGCCAGCACCAGCTCGGGATGATGCACAATAGCGCGGGCAACGGCTACGCGCTGACGTTCGCCGCCGGAGAGCAGGTCGGGCCGTTGATTGGCGCGGGCGGAGAGGCCAACGCTATCCAACGCCTCGGCCACACGCTCGCGGCGCTCGCGGCTGCTCACGCCCTGAATCAGCAGCGGATACTCGACGTTCTCGGCGGCCGTAAAGACCGGGATGAGGTTGAAGGTCTGAAAGACGAAGCCGATCTTTTCGCGGCGAAGCTTGCTCATGCCGGCGGGCTTCAGTTGCGAGGTATCCACGCCATCCACCATGACGCGGCCAGTGGTGGGCTGATCGATGCAGCCGATCAGGTTCAGCAGTGTCGTCTTGCCGCTTCCGCTGGGGCCGGCAATCGCCAAAAACTCGCCTGCGGTGACGCGCAGGCTGGCGTGCGATAGGGCGCTTACAAAACTGTGGGCCGGGTGGTGGGTTGGACTATTGTCCAGGGGAAATCTACGGGTGACTGCTTCGACGTTGACAAGTTCTTCCATTGGCCATTCCTCTTCCAGAGCGACTTTGCTCTTTTTGGAAGATAGTTGCGGTCATGGTGGAAATGCGCGGTGTTCCGGACGAGGGGTTGGAAAAACGGATGAGGGGTGGGAATTGGGGGATGAAGCGGGAGGAAAGATATCCATGGATTGTATGAATTGTCGTCACCTTCCGAAAAACTGAACACCCCCGGGCCCGCTTGCCGCGATGACTACACAGGCTGTTTGCCCCCAATTCAGGGGCAAACATTGGCCATCGGAAAATGATCGGTTCGTCCGCCGGGTTAGCACAAAGATAGGCTGCAATCTTCGGAGTCTACAAGTTCACAGGAACATGCACGGAATCAAGCACATAGAGATTTTGAATCAAATCGGTACCGACAAACACCCTGGCGCCAGGCCATTCAGTCGCATTGAACGCATCTGGCAGATTCCAAGATATTTGGCGACTTCATGTGAATGTAACTAAGCAGCGATTCGCGTTATCGCCTAAAAGGTAATTGGCCACACGATAGCGAACGGTTTCCTTTTCTGGAATGCTGCCTGAAGTCTCGTAACCTCCTCCAAACAGTAATGACAGTGCCCTAAAGCGTACCCCAAGGCTCCGAATCCAAGGTTTCATCCGATAGAAAACACGGCAGTTTCTGGTCAGAGGAAGATTTGGAGAGAAATAGGCCGAAATCTCCACCTAAAGATTGATGTCAGGCGTCTCGCTGAGCGGCTATGCTACTCGTGCAGATCAGCAGTGAGGTCGCTTGGGGGTCTTTGATCTGCGCAGCCACACCAATCTATTTGGAGTTTGGAATAGGAGTCTATGAGACGATTCCTGATTGCAGGGATTCTTGGCCTTGCAGGGAGCGCACTGTATTTGTTTGCGTTTCCGTCGGCCACAATCTTCTATGAGTGCATTGTTCTGCTCCACATTCTCCTTGGAGTAGTCTTCCTCGTCATCGGCGTACCGTGGATAGCGTGGTTGATGCGCGGCCGCAGCCTGTGGGAGAAGATCGGCTGGGTAGTAGTGCTGTTCGGCGGAGCAGCCGGCGCCGGCCTCCTGTTTACAGGCGCGCGCCGCAACATGTGGCCCGTGCTGTACACCCACGAGTTTGTTTCCCTTGCCGGCTGCGCGGTGCTGCTGTTTGTGTGGAGTGGGCGCCAGAGATGGTTCCGGCGCTTCAGCGGCGGCAACCTGCGCGAAGCGGTCCGGCTGGCTTGCTGCCTCGCCATCTCGGCAGGCATTGCGGCCGGAGCCTGGTTGGTGCGCACCGTGCCGTGGCAGCGCTCGTACAGAATTCACAATCCCTCCATCGCGCCTGCGTCCATGGACCAGGAAGGCGCAGGGCCTAAGAGCGAATTCTATCCAAGCTCAGCAGAAACCAGCACGGGGAAGACCGTCCCGGAGGATTACTTCGTCGATTCGGCAGCCTGCAAACAGTGTCACGCCGAGATTTACCGCGAGTGGGAAAGCTCCGCCCACCACTTCTCGTCTTTCAACAACCAGTGGTATCGCCAATCCATCGTCTACATGCAGGATGCCAACGGCGTGCAGGCTTCAAAATGGTGCGCGGGCTGCCACGATGCGGCGCTCTTCTTTCCCGGCAACTTCAATACGCCCATCAAAGACCGCGTCAACACGCGCGCGGCGCAGGCGGGCATCGGCTGCATGGTTTGCCACTCCATCCGCAATGTGCATAGCACCATGGGCAACGGCGGATACACCATCGAGTACCCGGCCCTCTTCAAACTGGTTGACACCAAGAATCCCGTTATACGCAAGGTTATCGACTTTCTCATCGAGGAAGATCCGGAGCCGCACCGCCGCACCTTCCTCAAGCCCTTTATGAAGAACAATGCGGCGGATTTCTGCTCCTCTTGCCACAAGGTTCACCTCGACGTGCCGGTGAATCACTACCGTTGGGTGCGCGGCTTCAACGATTACGACAACTGGCAGGCCAGCGGCGTCTCGGGATTCGGCGCGCGCTCGTTTTACTATCCACCTCATTCGCAAGATTGCGTTGACTGTCACATGGGACAGGTCCGCTCGAACGATGCGGGCAACATCAACGGGATGATTCATTCGCATCGCTTCATCGGCGCCAACACCGCTCTGCCCTTTGTCAACGGCGACCAGACCCAGCTCGACGACACCGTGCGCTTCCTTCAGGATCGCAAGGTGAGCGTGGACATTTTCGCGGTCTCGCCTGAAACCAGCGAGAACCGCATCATACAGTCCCCGGCTGCGTCGCCCATGCAGGCGGAAACCACCTTCGCCGTCGGCGAAGAGGCCGAACACGAGACGGTCGGCATGACCGGCGAGACCAACATCGCCCCAGTGACCGCGCCGCTCGATCGCGTTGCAGGAGCCGTCGTCCCCGGCGAAACCGCCCGCGTCGATGTGGTCGTCCGCACCCTCGCCGTCGGCCATTTCTTCCCCGGCGGCACCGTGGATGCCTACGACTGCTGGCTGGAACTGAAGGCCTACGACGACAGCGGCAAGGTACTCTTCTGGAGCGGTATGGCTGAAGACCATGGCAAAGGCCCCGTCGATCCGGGCGCGGAGTTCTACCGCTCGCTCTCCATCGACGCGCATGCCAATGCCATCAACAAGCGCAATGCGTGGGCGGCGCGCGCCACGGTTTACGCGCATCTCATTCCGCCCGGTGCCGCGGACACGGTCTATTTCCGGCTGCGAGTCCCGAAGGATGCGCGTGGCCGCATCCATCTGGAGGCGCGGCTTAACTACCGTAAATTCGCATGGGTGAACACGCAGTTTTCCTTTGACGGCGCGTTTGAGAGCACCGGCGCGAAGGACGTGACGCCGGAGTACGATGACCGCCGCATGGTATTCACGGCCAGCACCAGCGACGTCTCCGGCAAGATCAAGGCCGTACCCAACCTGCCCATTGTGGTTATGGCTCAATCCACCGCGGATCTCACCGTGCTGCGGCCGGGCTCAAAACTGCCCGCGCCCAAAGCCATTACCGAGAAGGCCGACTGGCACCGCTGGAACGACTACGGCATCGGCTTGCTTTTGCAGGGAGATCTGAAGGCCGCGGAAGAGGCATTTGTCCACGTGACTGAGGCTGATCCCGGCAATCCCGACGGCTGGGTGAACATCGGCCGCGTTCGCCTGCAGGAGGGCAATCTTGCCGGAGCCACACAGGTGCTGGAAAAGGCCCTGCAAATGTCGCCTCATTTGGCGCGCGCCCACTATTTCTACTCTCGCGTGCTGCGCCAACAGGGCAAGTACCCCGATGCAATCGCCCACTTACAAATTGTCACCGCACAGTATCCATACGACCGGGTGGTTCGCAACGATCTCGGCCGCGTGCACTTCCTGGAGCGCCAATATGCACAGGCGCGCGATGAGTTTCTGAAGGCCATCGCCGTCGATCCGGAAGACCTTGAGGCGAACTACAACTTGATGCTCTGCTATACCGGCTTGGGCGATGCCAAACAGGCCGCGGCCTACCAGCAGAGATACATGCGTTTCAAGGCTGATGAGGCGTCACAGACACTCACCGGTCCATTCCGCGCCAAACATCCCTTCGAAAATCTGCAACGGCAGCCGATTCACGAGCACGACTCGGTTCCACTGGCTGGAGCCAACGCCAACAAGGTCGCGGAAAGTGACGTTGTGGGGTTGCCGCAGGCCAAGGGAACGGTTGCAAATCAAAGCTCGGCGCCATCGTCAACCCAGGTGGCTCGATCTGGCGGAGGTGCACGTTGAGGGCTTCTCGCGCTTTGCCGATTTTTGCCGCTGTTCTCGTCGCCTCGGGTTTCATTATGCTGGCCGCAGTATTTGCCGCCTCGGCTCCGCCTGCCGATATTCCAGAGCATATCCGCTTTGTCGACATCACCCGCGCCGCGGGCATCCACTTCGTCCACAACAGCGGCGCTTTCGGCAAGAAATATCTGCCTGAAACGCTCGGCCCCGGCGTCGCATTTATCGATTACAAAAACGACGGCTGGCAGTCCCTCTTTTTCGTCAACGGCACGGGCTGGCCCGGCGAACCCGGCCGCGTGACCACGCCCGCCCTCTATCGTAATAACCACGACGGCACGTTTACCGACGTAACCAAGCAGGCAGGACTCGATATACCCATGTACGGGCTGGGCGTTGCCGTAGGCGACTACGACAATGACGGCTACGACGACCTCTTTGTGACTTGCTACGGCCAGAGCCATCTCTTCCACAACAACGGCAACGGCACCTTCACTGACGTGACTAAGAAAGCCGGGCTTTGGGGGCCAAACGAGTTGAGCACCAGCGCCGCGTGGGTCGATATCAACCGCGACGGCCACCTCGACCTGCTGGTCGCAAATTACGTCCAATGGACACCCCAGACTGACCTGTATTGCACCATGGACGGTGTCCACAAGTCCTTCTGTACGCCGGAATCCTATCAGGGTGCATCGTTGCGCCTGTGGCACAACAACGGCGACGGCACGTTCACTGACGTGACTACAAAGGCGGGCCTCTACGATCCAACCTCAAAGAGCCTGGGTATTGCTATCCTCGATGCCAACCAGGATGGCTGGCCCGACATAGCCGTCAGCAACGACACCCAGCCGAACAAGCTCTACATCAACAACCGGAATGGCACGTTTACCGAGAACGGGATTCCCGAGGGCATCGCCTACAGCGAAGACGGAGTGGCGCGCGCCGGCATGGGAATCGACGCCGTCGACTACAACCGCTCCGGCTACCCAAGTCTGCTTGTCACCAACTTCTCAAACCAGATGATCGCGCTCTACCAGAACCAGCAGAACGGCCTCTTTGTCGATGTGGCTCCCACTTCATCGATAGGCCGCACCAGCTTGCTCACGCTCGGCTTCGGCTGCTTCTTCTTCGACTACGACCTCGACGGCTGGCCCGACATCTATATTGCCGATGGTCACCTCGACTCCGCCATCGAAACAATCCAGCACCGTGTTCACTACGCCGAACCGCCGCACCTCTATCGCAATATCGATGGCCAGAGCTTTGTGGACGAGGCTGCTGAGGTGGGCTCCGATTTCGATAAGCCACGTGTCGCCCGCGGCGCCGCTTATGGCGACATCAACAACGACGGCGCGCCGGATATCGTGATCACCACGAACAATGGCCCCGCACTGCTCTTCCTCAACGAAGGCGCTACCAATCATGCCTTGCGCATCAAGCTGGTCGGGACGAGATCGAATCGCGACGGCATCGGCTCGGTGGTATGGGTTCAATCCAATACAACCTCGCAGAAACAGATGTTGCGCAGTGGATCGAGCTACCTGTCGTCGAGCGAGCTGGTTCTGACCTTCGGCCTCGGCACATCAACAAAGGCAAACGTGATTGAAATCCACTGGCCCAGCGGCGCAGTTACGAAGTTGAACGACGTGAATTGCGATCAGATCCTGACGGTTCGCGAAGGATCTGGCATCATCCACAGCGAGCCCTTCCGCAAGCGCGCTTGAACGGCGATACCGGTCGTAGCAAAAAGTCGAGGTCCATCATTATCGGCCCAGGTTCATTTGCCAGCATTCAGCAGCTCATCGCATATTTTCGCTGTAGTCGATTTTGTAGCTGCCCATGCATCCTTCTCACGGCAGAAAGACAAGCCTTTCAGGCCTAGAGTATCTGCGCTACAAGCATAGGGTCTGGTTCCGAACCCACTTTTATGTTTGTAAACAGTTGAAAATAATGGTCGGGGCGGTCCGATTTGAACGGACGACCCTCTGCTCCCAAAACAGGTCAAACGATTTATTGAAGCCTGTTGAAATTGGATGGAAATAAGTGCTTTTGATTGATCTGTTTACCGTGTGCCTGCCGATCCTAGTTGATTCTTGTGGCTCTTGGGTGCTTTGACAGTTACAAATTCGACTACAGTGAAATATTGGTATCCTAGAGTACCCGCCAGGAGAGACCGACAGGAAGGAGGAGGACGCTACGAGATGGAAACTGTATCCAACCGTCGCGCTCATCGCGAGCGCGCCTACGCTATGAAAAAGCATCACGCAACGCGCCTCCATTACGACCTCAGACTGGAGTGGAACGGAGTGTTGTTGAGCTGGGCCCTTCCGGAGGAGCCCTGCTGCTGCGCCGGAGCGATTCGTGAGGCTATCGAGATGGAGGATCACCGCAGGGCGTACCTGCTGTTCGAGGGCGTGCATGAGACGGGTCCCATCATGCTCTGGGATCGCGGAACGTGGGAACCGCATCTGGATTCCGACGATATCGAGAGCAGCCTGCGCAGGGGCATCCTGCGATTTACGCTACACGGAGAAGAACTGAAAGGCGGCTGGACGCTTGCCAGGGTGAACAGCGCGAGGAATGCGCCACGGCCAATCTGGACACTCTGTAAGCAAGCCGATTCGTTTGCCCGAAGCCGCGCCGACAAGTGCGTCTTGGAGGAATGGCAGAACAGCGTCAGCACAGGAAGAACTATGGAAGAGATCGTTCGTGATTGGACAAGGGGCAGAGATAAACACGGGCGGCAAACGAGACTCTTCGACGAGAGATAGGTCATAAGAACAATTTCTTCTGCGTGATGTCTTACGGATGGTAGGTGTGGCCTACTCGAACAGGTGTGCGTCACAACGAGCATCACTCTATTCACTCGCCAGCTAGTGTTTCCGCTTCTTCGTGGCGGCACGCTTTTGACCGAGGAACTTCTTCGACGCACGCTCAAAATCGCTCTCGAAACTGCGATCCTGGATGACATTGAAGCTCTCAAACTGCTTCTCCGCCAATTCTTTGGCCACCTCGTGCGAGACCTGGCCCGCATTCGTTAGCACATCGAACTCATTGAACTTCAGGAAGGCATCGAGCTTTTCTACCCAGTCGGCCATGCGCATTGGAATTTGCCGTGAAGCCTGATTCTCGGCATAGTCCAGATACATACTGACAATCCGTTCGAGAGCTTTGATCTCATGCTCTTCCAGATAATTCTTCGCAACGGCAACGTCCGCTTTCTGGATACGACCGTGAGGAGCGTTCTTCCACGTCTTAAGCCCCATGTTAGGCTGGCTGGCCTGGGCGCGCTCGGCAATCAACTCGGCTGCCGTTTTGCCGGTAATCGCCCAATGCAATTTGTTCTGCACCGTCTTGAAGAACAACTGCGTGATCTCGGCATTCTGGTTGTAGTCGATGCTGCACTGCTCGTAGATGTCGGTGATCTTGAGATAAAAGCGGCGCTCGCTGGCGCGGATGGAGCGAATCCGCTCCAGTAGTTCATCAAAGTAGTCTTTGCCGAGACGCTTGCCCTGTTTAAGACGTTCATCGTCGAGTACGAAGCCCTTGACGAGATACTCGCGCAAAACCTGTGTAGCCCAGATGCGAAATTGCGTCGCCTCGCGGCTGTTGACGCGATAGCCGACGGCGATGATGGCGTCCAGATTGTAGAAGTCCACCTCGCGGGAAACCGTCCGCGTCCCCTCGATTTGAACTATCCGATTTTTCCGGATAGTTGCCGATCCTTTCAGTTCGCCGGTGGCATAGATGTTCTTGAGGTGCTCATTGACGGTTCTCAGGTTTACGCCAAAGAGTTCCGCCATCTTTTTCTGGGTCAACCAAAAGGTCTCGCCCTCGAACAACACCTCAACGCGCACAGTTCCATCGGGCGTGGCATACAAGATGATCTCGTGGTGCAATGGAGCCTGCCCGTCCCCTGTCATTTCGCTCCAACCCTCCACTATCCAATTTACAGGAAACCAACGGGAATCCTACCGTTGATCTGGCGTCTATTCTGCTACAACTGGCGTATGCTCCGTTCGTTGAAGCTCTTGTTTGTCCTGATCGCTCAGTCCTGCTCCTCTCGCCGAGATCTGTTGTTGGAAAACCTGGCACTTCGCCAACAACTCACCGTATTGGAGCAGAAGCATCCTAAGCCTAGGTTTGCCTCCCCGAACAAATTGTTCTGGGTGGTGCTGAAGTGGATCTGGCCTGGATGGAAGCGGGCATTGATTCTCGTCCAGCCGGACACCGTAGTTCGCTGGCATAAGGCGGGATTCAAGTCGTATCGGACGTGGCTCTCGCGGCATCGTAACCGCGCTGGAAGAAAATGCGTCAGCAAGAAATTGCGTGAACTGATCTTCCGCATGGTCGCCGAGAACCCCACCTGGGGCGCGCCGCGCATTCATGGCGAATTGAAGATGCTGGGCTTCGATATATCGGAGCGTACGGTGCTGCGATGGATGCGAAAGGCCCCTCGGAATCCTGAGCCGGCGAAGCGATGGATGACCTTTCTGAGCAACCATCGTGAAGTCATCGCGGCAATGGATTTCTTTACCGTGCCGACACTCACTTTTGGTTTTCTCTACTGCTTCTTCGTGATTGCGCATGACCGGCGGCGTATCCTGCACTGCAACGTGACAAGGCATCCGACCAGCACTTAAGTCATTCAGCAGTTGCGTGAAGCCTTCCCTTACGACTCCGCGCCCGGCTACTTGATCTTTGATCGCGGCTCACAATTCAATGAAGAAGTGATCGATACAGTAAAAAGCTTCGGCATTAAGCTCAAGCGAACCAGTTTCCGCAGTCCGTGGCAGAACGGTGTTGCCGAGCGCTGGGTTGGCAACTGCCGCCGTGATCTGCTCGACCATGTGATCGTTCTCAATGAACGCCACCTGAAACGCCTGATGAACGAATACATCCGCTACTACCACGAGGACCGCACTCATCTCGTGCTGGCGAAAGAAACACCATCGGGTCGTGAAGCGGCGATGGAGTCCGATACCGGGAGCCGTATCATATCCATGCCAAGGCTCGGCGGTTTGCATCATCGCTACGAACTGGCCGCGTGAGCCACTGCTCGACAAATATTATACTTAAAAAATAAAGATGAACTGCGGGAGAGTTGTGCTCGCTGGCTTTCTGTCGCCAACTTGCGGATATCTTCGTGACAATCCGAGGTCACGATTCCACCCATTCCCTCAGTCAAAATCAGACTCCAAATTGTCTCCGAGTTCAAAATCCTGCCTTCAACGGGTCCGGATGGAATTTTGGCGAGGGACAGCGTGGCCGGAAACGGTCATATCGCTTGTATTATCAATACTTTATGCTGGTCGGGGCGGTCCGATTTGAACGGACGACCCTCTGCTCCCAAAGCAGATGCGCTACCAGGCTGCGCCACGCCCCGACACTCTTCGATTGTAACGTGGATTGGATTCCCGTGGAATGGCCTCAGCTCATCTTTTGTCCGCCGTCCAGGTCCATTTTTGACCCTTGACGTTCCAGGCGTCGCCCTGCATATGCGAGCCGGTGATTCGACCCTGCCGTTCCGAGTATTTATTGTTGATCGACATGTAAATGGAATCCCCATCCTGCTTCCACGCACCATCAGTAAAGGATCCATTCTCATACGTGTAGTGCATCGAGCCATCCGTCAGAAACTCATATGTATAGTGTCTGCCCATGGTATCTGGACCGGTCCATGTGGTCCCGGCAACGCTTGCTACCGAAGAATTGATTGGCGGTGCATTCCTAGCCGAAGCCGCAGATTGAATATCTGCCGTCCAAGTCCAATTATGCCCCTTGACATTCGAGGCTGTTCCTTCGATATGCGATCCTGAGATTCGACCTCGATATTCTACGAACTTATTGTTCATCTCGATATAGATCGAAGCCCCATCCTGCTTCCACGTGCCGTTGGTGTAGGAGCCATTCTGATACGAGTAGGACAAAGTGCAATTGGCTAGAAAATTGAAAATGTCTCTAGAACCTTCAGTATCGGTCTCCACGACGGTCCAGGAAGTTCCCGCAAGGCTGGCTGCAGCGCAATTTGAATAAGCCGAGGATGTGTTACGCAGGTCTGCAACCCATGTCCAATGCTTGTCCTTGATGTTCCAAGCATTGCCTTCCATGTGCGTGGCTGAGATTCGGCCTTGATATTCGGAGTATTTATTGTTGGTCTCCATGTAGATAGAATTTCCGTCTTGTTTCCAAGTTCCGTTGGTCCAGAGTCCAGACGGTGATTTATATTGCAAGACGCCAGTGGCCAGGAAAGTGTACTCGTAGTAGTCGCCATCGGAATCGGTGCCGACCCAGGTCGTTCCTGACACATTGATGGCCGATTGCGCTCTCGCATTCTGCGCGAAAGCAGTCATGACCAGGCCCACGGCCAAAGTCAAAAAAGTGGAGATTACGATGTTCTTAGAGAGAATTTTCATAGCTCCTCCTCGGAGAAACGCCTGGCGTTGGAAACAGGAGAAGTGTACAAGATTTGGGTCAGTGAAGCTACTGGTTTCGCCAGCTTCTGTGGGTAGGAAATTCTGATTCGGTGCTACAATCGGTGTATATGGCGGCTATAGTTCAGCGGCAGAACGCCTGACTGTGGCTCAGGATGTCGTGGGTTCGATCCCCACTAGCCGCCCCAACTTGCACATGCGGCAAGAGCCAACCCTCTCGATAACCGAGACTTTGTGACTCTGAAAATCAAAGAAAATAAAGGGCTTGACAGTAATTTTCCCAAATTGCCGTCAGGCTTTCCTGCGTTTGTTCCGCGCCGCGGCCTGAGCAACGGCCACCTGCAGACCATTGCCGGGAATTATTACCCCCGGCCGGCCTTCCGCCTTGCGGCTGTCTCGGAAACGGTGGAGGTAAACCCGGCAGATGGCAGCCGTGTACTGTGCCATTGCCACTGGCAGGCCGAGCCGGAACGCGCGGCGCGGCTGACAGTGGTGCTGGTTCACGGCCTCGAAGGCTCGTCGGACTCCCGCTACATTCAGGGCATTGCCGCGCGCGCCTGGGCTGCCGGCTGGAACGTCGTACGGATGAACATGCGCACCTGCGGCGGCACGGAGACATTGTCGCCCACGCTGTATCACTCCGGCCTTTCGTGCGATGTGGGTGTGGTGGTTCGCCATTATGCGAAGCGATACGGCCTTGAGCGAGTGGTGCTGGTGGGCTACTCGATGGGCGGAAATCTGGTACTGAAGCTAGCCGGGGAGTGGGGCAGCAACGCGCCGCTGGCCGCCGTGGCCGCGGTCTGTCCAGCTATTGACCTGGCCCCCGGCGCTGACGCCCTGCATGAGGGATTCAACCGCCTCTACGAGTGGAATTTTCTGCGCGGGTTGTTGGCGCGATATCAGCGCAAGGCGAAGCTGTTCCCTGGCATTTATGCAAGTCGACAATCCATTGGGCCGGTGCGCTCCATCCGCGAATTCGATGACAAGATTGTGGCCCGCTACTGGGGTTTCCGCGACGCCGACGACTACTATGATCGCGCCGCCGCCGCCCGCGTGGTGGACCGGATCGCGGTTCCTACGCTGGTGCTGCACGCGCAGGACGACCCCTTCATTCGCCTGCTGCCGGAGACACGCGCCAAACTGCTCGCCAACCCGCACATAACTTTTGTAGAGACCCGACACGGCGGCCACTGCGCCTACCTTTCCCGCGACCCTGGCAACGAGATTCACTGGGCGGAGACGACCGTGATACGGTTCCTGAAGGCAGCAACGGCCGAGTCTCATGGAAGCTGACTGGGAGTTCGAGGTGGGTGGCGATGCGCCGATAATCGAGGCGCACTGGGTGGGTTTTGTCGATCTGCGACGACATCCGGAGCGCGCTGGGGATCTGCCTGAGGCTGCTCAGTTTCCGGCATTAGGCGAGGCCCTGGCAAGGCTGAATGCCGCTGATTCTCCGGTCTGGACATCGAAATGCGATTACTGGCCACACCTTAAAACGGATGAATATGACCCCGATGAGTTGGATTCGCCGTCCCGCTGCACAGCTCACGCCATAGGCTGTTACATTGACCTGTTGCCCAAGAACGACCGGCAATGGTCGCTGCCGGAGATGGCCGAAAAAGCGTGCAGACGTGTCTGCGGCCTTCTCATCGCCGCCCCTCTCCGTTGCTGTCGCGCTGATCTTGTCATTCGCCGCGCAATCATCACGCCGGAAGTGATGGACCTGGGAATCACTGCCTACCTTACCTCCTGCGGCGAGTCTCCAGCAGAGGCCCAGCGGACACTAGAAGCTGCGCTGGCGGCATTTACAGATGCGTTTGGGGCCAACTCGACGTTAAAATAGCAATATGTGGGCGAGTAGCTCAATTGGATAGAGCACCGGCCTTCTAAGCCGGGGGTTTCGGGTTCGATTCCCGACTCGCCTACCACTTACCATCCATAATTTGTTTGAATCGTCATTCGTTCGCCTTTATCTTGCCGGCTTACATTGAATCACTACTGCCTAGACTGAATATCTAGCGCGCGTGGGTGTGTATGGCTCCGGCAATCGAATTGAGCGGCATTATTTTGTCAACGCCGCCGAGTTTGATGGCCTCCTTGGGCATTCCGAAGACGATGCAGGAAGCCTCGTCCTGAGCGATGGTCATGGCGCCGGCCTGCTTCATCTCCAGCATTCCGCGAGCACCGTCGTCGCCCATTCCGGTCATGATAACGCCCACGGTGTTGCTCCCCGCATAGCGGGCGGCGGAGCGGAACAACACATCGACCGACGGCCTATGGCGGCAGACCAGCGGCCCGTCCTTGATCTCGACGTAGTAGCGCGCACCGCTGCGCTTGAGCAGCATATGATGGTTTCCCGGCGCAATGAGCGCGCGACCGCGAATCACCGTGTCGTTGGTCTCCGCCTCCTTTACGGTGATGGCGCAGAGGCCGTCTAGCCGCTGGGCGAAGGCGCGCGTAAACAATTCCGGCATATGCTGCACGATCACAATGCCGGCAGTGTCGGCGGGTAGCATTTCGAGCACGGTCTTCAGCGCCTCTGTGCCGCCGGTCGAAGCGCCAATGGCCACTATCTTCTCTGTAGTCTCGGCCATGGCGTGGGTAGCCTGGGAGAGAATGCAGTCTGCGTTGTACTTGGGCTCGACTGTCTGGCTGGGCCTCAGTGTATGCAGTCTGGCTTGAGCCGCAGCTTTGACCGCGGAGCAGATTTCAATTTGCGAGTCTTCAAGAAACTGTTTGGTGCCCATCTTTGGCTTGGTGATGATCTCTACCGCGCCGTACTCCAGCGCACGAAATGTACTCTGCGCCCCTTCTTCAGCCAAGCTTGAACAGATCACCACCGGGATGGGATGCTGGCTCATGAGCTTCTTAAGGAAGGTAAGCCCGTCCATGCGCGGCATCTCGATGTCCAGCGTGATCACATCAGGGACCTGCTCGGCGATCCGCTCAGCAGCCACAAAGGGATCACCGGCCGTGGCAATCACCTCAATCTCCGGGTCCGATTCGAGCACCTCGCGCAAGGTCTGGCGAACTACGGCGGAGTCGTCCACGATCAATACGCGAATTTTAGGTGTGCTCATATGTTGAACCTCGTTGTTCTCATTCCTGCTTACGCCAGTCTGTGGCGGTCTCAACTTGTTTGGCTTGCAAAATCCTGGTTCACGCGTGCCGCTTGAGCAAAACTTCCCCGGTTTTCGTATTGAAGTAAATGTTGACGCCGCGTTTGCCGCCCAGGGAAGAAGCACTAACGGCGAAGCCTTCCTCCTCAAGCACCTTCATCGCGATCTCGCAATTCAGCCTGCCCACCGTGGGCCGTGCCGAATCATTGACCATCAATAACACATCTCCGCCTCCGAAGATCTTCACCTCCACCTCTTCGCGCCGCACGCCGAGTGTATCGAATTGCCTGGCCAGATCGCGAATTGCATAATCCACGTAACGGCGGCCAGCGGAGCGGCTTAACGTAGCGGCCTGCTTTACCGGAGAACGCGGCAGCATGGGATGGCAGAGCGCGCCCAAGCCCAGCCGCGGAACCCGGAACGCGATGCCCACACAGGAGCCCAACAGGGTACGCAGAATCGATGGCTCCCTGACCAGGCGCGATTCCCCTGGCTGCAAGTACACTTCGGGTAATTCCACATTAGGCTCTGCCATTGTTCCTCCGGTAAAGCGCCGGAGCCACCGGCGTCAGCGGAAGATTCATATCGTGCAGGGTCTCGGCGTGGCCCACGAACATATATCCGCCCGGAAGCAGGCAGTTGGACAGCTTCTGCAGAATGCGTTCCTGCGTCGCGCGGTCAAAGTAGATGATCACGTTGCGGCAGAAGATTGCATCCTGTTTTTCGGAGACGCCGTAATCGGCGTCCATGAAGTTCAGGCGGCGAAACTCGATGCTGCGCCGCAACTCCGGCACTACCCGCACATGCTCGGAGCCGGGTTCGCGGCTGCGCATGAAGTACTTTTTTCTGAGCAGTGGCTGAACCGGAGCTACGACAGCGTTGGTATATACACCCAACTCGGCTTTGTCCAATACGATGTTGGAGATGTCGCTGGCCATGATGCGAAAGCGAAACCCAGGATGGGCGAGCGCATACTCACTCAACACGATGGCCATCGTAAATGGCTCTTCGCCAGTGGAACAGCCCGCGCTCCAAATCAGGAACGGCCGCCCGCCATTGCGCTCCGTCCACTCCGGCAGCGCATGATCGGCCAGATAATTGAAATGTTTTGGTTCGCGAAAAAAGTCGGTTTTGTTAGTCGTCACCACGTCGATCAGATGGGTAATCTCATCCTTGAGCCCCTCATGACCGAAGAGATAATCGCAGTACTCGCTATAGGATTGCAGGTTGAGAATCTTCAGGCGCCGTTTAATGCGCACCTCAAGCATGGTTTTTCTTTCCGTGCCCAGGTGAATGCCCGCCTCGTCATAAATCAGACCGCAAAGCCGCGCATAATCTTTTCCGGAAATCGATTCGTCGTGTGCGCTCATTTGATGAATGGGGCGGCGTAAGAGCGGAACCAGAGTCATAGTGTCCTGTTGAGCTTCGTGCCGGGTCGCCGCTCCCTGAAGGTCCCACCCCAACGACAAAGACCTGTCGTTGGGGACCCCGGGATGGTCGCGTCGACTTGAATGCAGTGGCTTCGAGATACATCTACTCTGGTTCCGCTATACCCGCCCCATTCCCCCCTTATGCAGCTGCTCCCGCAAGCTGATTGTCGGCAATGGGCTGTTTCTCCACAGCCTTCTTGACGGCTTCCTTTTTGACGGTTTCCTGTTTTACCGTTTCCTGCTTGGTCGCTTCATGATTGACTGTTTCCTGCTTGACAACTTCTTGCTTGACTACATCCTGCGCCTGCCCACGAACCGCGGAAAGCTCCTCGGCTGAGAAGACGCGATCGATGTCCAGGATCATGATGAACTGCGTGTCGCGCTTCCCCATCCCTTTGATGAAGTCGGTTTTTATCTGGGTTCCGATGCGCGGCGCCGGCTGAATCTGATCCGGCTCCAGATCAATTACCTCCTCGACCGAATCGGTTAGCGCGCCGATGACAGTCGATTCGTTATCCAGCAGCACCTCGACGACAACAATGCAGGTGTTGCGCGTGTTCTCGGTCTTCGACATCTCAAAGCAAAGCCTGAGATCGACGACCGGGACCACGCTGCCCCGAAGATTGATGACCCCAGCCATGAACTCCGGCGTACGGGGAATTTGCGTGATGGTGGTTAGGTCGAGCACCTCTCTTACCTTCGCCACATCGGTGGCGAAGATCTCGTTGCCGAGCTTGAAGGTGAGGTACTGACGAGTCTCCGTGATTTCGCTGACACTCATACTGCAACTCCTCTCTCGCTCAGTACTCAGTAACGCTCGAACTCGCCGTCCAGCTCGTCGTGTTTATCTTTGAGACGGAGATTGACCCCGCCCCCGGTTTTCGCGCCTGGGCCAGCCGCGTGGCCGCCTGATTTTGCCGTTCTGGCTGGCGCGGACTGCGCCGGCCGGGCGCTCTTTGTGCTGGCGGCCTTCCGTCCCCCACCTTCGTCTCCGGTGTGGAAGAAGCCCAACGCGCTGACTAACTGATCGGACTGCCCGGTCAGCTCCTCGGTCGTCGATGCCATCTCCTCGGAGGCGGAGGCATTCTGCTGAATGACCTGCTCAAGTTGTTGCAGCGCCTTGTTGATCTGCTCGGCGCCGGTGTCCTGCTCCTTGCTGGCGGCC
>Ga0181520_10000951_pt1 | contig 61576 bp, 38 predicted proteins | sample PEATcosm2014_Bin_29_FD_132451 | JGI IMG/M metagenome (GOLD analysis project Ga0181520, IMG submission 132451) | Peatland microbial communities from MTU Mesocosm Facility, Houghton, MI, USA - PEATcosm2014_Bin02_30_metaG | ecosystem: Environmental > Terrestrial > Soil > Wetlands > Peat | place...
AAGAATGCCGAGCTGATCATCGAGGTTCAAAAAAAGTGGCTGGTGCGCCGGGATAAAACCGGCATGGGATAGAGGATGAAAGAGTCTTACGAGGAAGGAGTAGCGATCCACTCGGCCCCGAGTTTTGCGCTGGACGCTGTGAAGTGTTCGGTGAAGCGTACACGATCAACATAGTACAGAGAAAGTTCAGGCAACGCCGCCATCGCGTCCTCATGGTTCAGCCCGCGGCGCAGCGCCCGAATGTATGCTTCAGCAGATTTCATCTTGTCTCCAAAAGAGAAAGGCCGTGCCCTGCGATGCATGAAGCAACGCCAAGGCACGGCCTTTGTGTATTTGTTGTGGTTGGTATTGAGGAAGAGAAAACTACACTTCACCCTCTCCCGTGAAGAGCGCACCTACTATGTTGATAGGAACATGGGATGTGCCCTTGCTTTTGGCCGACTGGAACTCTCAAGCAGCTTGGCCAGATCGCAGGCACGCATAGAGAGTCTCGCGACGGATACCGAATGCGCGTGCGGGTTCGGTCTTGCGCTCGCCTGCATTGGCGCGGGCTTTGAGCTCAGCCACCTTGTCGGTGGTCAGCAGTTTCATGCGGCATCTGTATCTGCCGGCCGCTTTGGCCATGACTATTCCCTCGCGCTGCCGTTCGTGGATGAGGCTTCTTTCGAATTCAGCAAACGCACCGAGCAGCGAAAGCATCAGGATCGCCATCGGCGCATCCTCGCCAGCGAATTTCAGCTGCTCCTTGATGAACTCGACTGTTACGCCGCGCGTGGTAAGGTCATTGGCCATGGTTCGCAGATGCACGAGGGAGCGAGCCAGCCGGTCCATGCTTTGAACAACCAGCGTGTCACCAGTTCGGCAATACGCCAGCACGGATTGCAGCCCGGGTCGATCCGTGGATTTACCGCTGGCCTTGTCCTCGAAGGTTCTATCGACCTGCACGCCTTCAAATTGCCGCGCGGTGTTCTGGTCTGCAGTCGAAACACGCTTGTATCCAATGTGCTGGCCGTTCATTGACCTCCTTTCAAAGTAAGTTGTCAGGTTGAAATTTTGACGTTCGCTGCGAGGTGTCAAAGTTTGTCGTTTCGACTTCATTCCGACACAATTTCTCGGTGTTTATGTCAGGCAAGTTTTGTGGATTTGAGGTACACCTCATCCGGACGGCGAACCGCCTTGTTGTGGCGGACACGACATGGTCGGCACCAGAGATGAATGGGGATAATAATGAGAGTTATATTGCCGATTGCGATGGGTCATCGCAAATTGTGTCCTTGGAGAGAACAGGAATGTAGGCCGTAATACAGGGCACCGTCAGTGGCAGGATAGTCTCATTTTCCCTCGCATTGTGCATCGATCAATCTGCGCACTTTCTGCATGGCCTTTATGCCCCTTCGATCATCAATTCGAGGGGAGTCGAGCCGCTGAATAGACGGTTCTGGTTCGGCAGCTTTATCCAACGATCAGCGAGCGCATCACCATGGCAAGAGTGCAGCCCTATGCAGATGCCGATGATGTAGCTGAAACGTAGGATGCAATCTTCGGTCACCAGGATGGGAAGTTCATTGCGCTTGAATGCCTCAAGGCTCACATCCGCATCGAGAGCGAGAATTCCCCGTATTTCTGCATCGTTCAATGTCCACAGCTCAGCGATTCGAAAGAACAGAATGATGGCTGAGGAGCTGTAGCGCCAGCGCACGCTCTCGTCGCCGAAGTCAAGCGACTTCGGTAATTTTGCATCTGGATCGGTTTGAGTCATCACATCACCTCGGTTGGTTGATCAAGGATTGGGTTGAGGAGAAAGTTCCGGCCGTGGCGCTTGTCTGTACTTGTAATGGGTCTCATGAGCTGCAGAGACGAATACGTTGGATGGCGATTTTCAGGCCAGAGCCATAGCTGTACCAATATTCGAATTCCCGGGTCGCGTTGCCGGCAATTGCCTCGTTTTGCGCTGAACTGCTCTTCCTGGAGCCCGTTATTTTGGTGCAGTTTCCCGAGGGAGACTTGTGGTTCCATTTCCGCCGATCATTCATGTCATGCCACTAACTATGGTTTCGACAGCATCGCACGGAAACAGGGGACCTCTGAAGAAGTCGATGTTTTGAAAGGGCGCGACTTGATAGACGTGGCCCACAAGTACTGTGTAATCTAGGGCGCCCCACCTTCGACGCATCTTTGCCTTTGCGCCTGGGGTGGGGTCGAAGTGACACGATGTTTGGGCCGGATCAACAGGGTTGGGAGGCGGTGACACGATTTGAGGACCGGGTCAATAGATGTCCAGACGCACTTGCAGTTGACCCGGAGGGCCATCACGAAAATTGTCCAGGGTGGAACCGAGCAGAGCGAGGGGGAACCCTGGTAAAGCCTGGCAACACCGCGGGTGCCCCGGCGGGAGGCGCGAACCGCCGCACAAAAGCGTCTGGAGCATTGCGAAGCGCACTGGCCGCACCGCAGGTGCCAGGTGCTTGCAGAGAATATCTACGCTCTGCGCCACAATAGAGATCCTTGGGACTCCCCGGTGGGCCCCATTTTTGGCGGGCAAGGGCGGGACCGCGCAACGCATCATTTTCAGGGGATATCACGCGCACCCATATAATCTGCAAAACGTGCGCAGCGGCGTCGGGCTTGCCGGTTCGCGAAACAGAGGGCAGCCCCCCTCCGGCCTGCCTATTTATGCGCATGCCGCCGCGTTTCAGCTTCTTGCGCCTAGGGTGGTGGGAGTGAAAGTATTCCTGGGCCAGAACTCTAATGGCCGGCCGCGGGCAGAACTTCAATGGCATTAATCAGGGGATAGTTGATGACCGGCGAGAAGATGATCTCAATTTTTCCCTGTGCCGTTGCCTGAACATTGTCAAACGTCTTCACTACGGAGTTTGAGTCGGCTTCTTTCAAAATGTCAAAATCCTTGAGCAGTGCAACGCCGTTGCACCAAAACATCGAAGACGCGGCTGCCAGGATCGCCAATGCCAGTGTTCTCTTTGCCAAACCATGGCTCTTCAAAATATAGCCGCACTCGGTACTTTCCCAAAGGAACAACCGGGAGGATATACCCGAAGTTCCCAACTCGATGGGAACCGTACAGACTTGTCTGCTCACTCTTGGCCGCCGTAGTGCTTTGTCCGGGACGGCCACGGATCAGATGAACTTCAGGATTCCGGCCAGGTTGTGGGAGCGGCCCAACACCCCGGAATTCAACAACCAATCAAGCTCTTTATGTTCTCTCTCATTCGCATTGAGATCCGTTGGCATCGATCAGGAGGCTCCGCTTTGGTGTCGAAGCGATTTTACATGAATATCTCAGTGCAGACACTTCCGGCAACCAGGCGCTCCGGCATTCACCATCCTTACTCCTTTCACAACATATGGTTAACACGAACTATTAACAACGTTAACGTGACAAGCTGACGCGCATCCTGAAACGATTTACTGCCCATTTCCAAGATTCACCTGGTATCGGCGGCTTTGTTCACAATCCCGATCACACAGATTTCACTTTGAAATCACAAGACATTGACCGAAGCGAATGGCTAGGCTCACACCCATCGATCCGACTCCGTTTCCTCACCAAGTCATAATCCCGGGCCGAGGTTGATTGGTACCGGCAGTCCACGCAAAGGGGGAGCGAAAGGACCGATCTTCAGAGGAATGCCGGCACAGAAACCCTTGGCCCCGCCTGGCATTCATTCTGTCCGCGAAGGAAGAGCTGAAAGCGAACGAGATCTTATTTCACGATTTTCAGCAAAGGAACCTCAAACGTTGGAAAGCGGACCGTGCAGGAACACCTTGGGCATGACCGCGGACCAAGAAGGAATCAAGGAGCAACACATGAACTTAATTTCTCGGAGGCAGTCGATCATGACGTTTCTCAGTCAAAGACCCAAAACGTTCCGCCACTTGGCAGGTCTTGTACTTCTCCTGGGGCTGGCATTGCTGCCGGCAACAGCTCAACAGATTACCGGAACTATTGTTGGTACCGTGACGGATCAGCAGGGCGCGGTGGTCAACTCGGCCAAAGTGAAGGCGACCAACGTGAATACCGGGTTCACCCGCACGGCGCCGACAAACGGATATGGGCAGTTCCGTATCGAAAACCTTCCCGTCGGCGCGTACACCGTGCAAGCGGACGCTCCCACCTTTGAGCGCTTTGTGCAAAAGAACCTGACCCTCGACGTCGCCCAGACCTTGACGCTTGACATCAAGCTGGTGGTGGGCGCGCAGGATGTCACCATCACGGTGAACGAGGCTCCGCCGCAGGTCAATACGAGCGACGCGGTATTGGGCCGGACCATTGAGCCGGACGAAGTCATCGGACTGCCGCTGGTCAATCGCAATGCTTACACAGAACTCTCGCTCACGCCCGGCATCATGGCCAATAGCGCCAGCACCACCCAGAACCCGGCCGGCACCCCCAATTTCCAGGTTGGCCTACCGTCTACAGCTGTCCAGGTGAATGGCTCGCTTGACGCCGGCAACGGCACCGTCGCCTTCTATCTGGATGGCGGCAACAACATTACCGGTATGCGCAACTACGGCAACCCGGCTCCCAACCCGGACGCCATCGAGGAAGTCCGCGTTGACACCAACGCATTCGCGGCCCAATACGGTCAATTCTCCGGCGCGATCGTTTCGGTTCTCACCAAGTCGGGAACCAACAAATTCCACGGCTCGTTGTTTGAGTTCAACCGCAACACCGACTTCAACGCGTATCCGTGGCAAATCCCCGCACCGACCTTCAAGGCCCCTTACCACCGCAATAACTTTGGCGGAACCGTCGGCGGCCCCATCAAGAAAGACAAGGCCTTCTTCTTCTTCAGCTATGGCGGCCTGCGCCAGATCCAGGGCGCACCGGTCACCGGCGCTACCGTGCCCACGCTTGCCGAGCGCCAAGGCGACTTTACCCTCTCCCAGTTGACCCCTATCCAGATCACGACAGGCGGTACAACTACCAATTACGGCCCTATTTACAAGCCGGGCACCACGCATGGTGTGGCTGCGAACTTGGAGAATGGCGTCAACAATAGCCCCGGTTGCTCGGCCACCCAGATATCCCCATTAACGGCCGGGTATTGCATTGCGCAAACTGACCTGGACAAGGTTGCTTTAGCCCTTGCGCCCACAACGCCCTCCGCAAACCTGGTATCCATTCCGTTGCCCAGCCCCAACGGCTCTGCGGTTGCAAAGACCGGCGGCGCAACTTGGGCCGGCAATTACAGCACTCCGACCAACTCAGACGAATACCTGGCCAAGTATGACGAGTCGATCGGCACCAAGGACCATGTGGGAGTGACTTACTTCTTTGTCAAGACCACGTCGACTCCCAGCGGAGGCGGCAACGTCCTTTGGACCGGCGTTCAGTCCCATGCTGCACAGACCAATGCCAACATCAGCGACGTTCACACCTTCACCGCGAACGTGGCCAACCAGACCTGGCTTACGTTTACGCGGGCCATGGGCGGACGTACGATGATCCCTGTGACCGGCCCAGCCAACCAGACCCTGGCCAGTTTTGGCTCGAACTTCACAATCCAGGGACCGGCCGCGCTGCCGCAGCTCACCGGTGCCGGCTTTAACACCGGCAACCCCAACGCCGGCCCGGTCACGGGCTCCGACAACTATGAGCTACGCGACCTGGTCACCGTGACCAAGGGCAAGCATAACCTCTCCCTGGGCGGTGAGTTCGCCCTCGACAAGACCATGTTCCTTGCCAATCTGAATAACTATGGCGAGATCGGCTTCTCCACCTCCGCGCCCACCAGCACCGGTGTCACGCTGGCGGACTTCATGACCGGCCAAATCAACAGCTTTGAGCAGGACTCGCCTTATGTCACGCACCTGAGTACCTGGCACACAGCGTTGTTTGCGCAGGACGATTACCGCATCACCCCCCGTTTGACCGCCAATCTTGGGCTGCGGTGGGACATCGATACACCCCCCACGGAAGCCCATGACAGGACGGAGTCGTTTGTTCCTGGCCAGCAATCCACGGTCGCTCCGGGAGCTCCGCTCGGTGCGGTGTACCCTGGGGACAAGGGCATCGGTCGCGGCATCGTCAGCACCTCGTTCTCCCACATTTCGCCCCGTCTCGGTATTGCATGGGACCCGTTTGGCGACGGCAAGACCTCCATTCGCAGCGCAGTGGGTATCTTCTACGGCAACCCCAGTGGCAATGAGTGGAACCAGCCTGGCAACGCCATGCCGTTCGCGATTCGCAACGGTTTTGGCTCTGAAACCTCTCTCACCAACATCTACAATGTCGGCTTTCCAAGCCAGGCCGCAGGGGGCGGCATCTTCCCGTACAACTACAACCCGGCGAATCCGAAATTTTATCCCAGCCAATCCATTGAAGCCATCGGCCCGAATTTCAAAGATTCTTCGGTCTACCAGTACAACCTGAGCGTGCAGCGCCAATTGCCCTATAAGATCAACGCGACAGCAGCATATGTGGGCACCCTTGGCCGTCACCTGTCCAGCTTCCTCGACGCCAACTACGCGCCTTACTCAACCGTAAACTCTTCCGGCGGCGCGTTGGTTGGTGCACTCGCCACTTCAGCGGCAAGCCAGGAACAGCGTCGGCAATTCGATGGCGGCATCAACCTCACGCCAGGCACCATCAGCGGAATCACCTACCTGATCTCCGACCAGACCTCCAACTACAACGCGCTTCAGATTACGGCCAGTAAGTCGATGTCAAGGGGCTTCACTCTCAGCGGCTTTTATGTCTGGAGCCGGGCGCTGGAAAGCGGAGAGTTTGTGGAGAATGGAGGAATGACCGGAGTGCAGGATTACGGCTATTTCGGCCACCCCTTCACCTCGCAAAACAACGCCATGGGCGCCCTCGGTGGCGGCCTTGGGCCAGAATATCAGCTCATGGCGAACCACCGGGCCAACCTCGCCACCATGTCCGGCATGTGGAAGCCCGATTACTTCCACGGATCGAACAAGATCATCAGCGCAGCGCTCAACGGCTGGACGATCTCCTCCATCGCCTATTTTGAGTCTGGTACCCCGTTTACGGTAGGGTCCGGGGCCAACTATAACTTTGACACCAATGGCAACAGCCGCCCCAACTTTACGGGTGTTGCCCCCAAGTTGGACCCACACCGCTGCCGTGTATGCGGCGCAACCGGTCAGAGCGCAACCAGCGTGACCACGCAATGGTTCAACAGCACGTACGTTGCGGCTGACAAAACCAATATGGCGGCAGCTCAGGCGGCTGGTATGTCGTACATCCTCAACGGACCTGGCGTTACGGGCGGCATCGGCCCCGGCGGCGCGGATGGCAACGTGAGACGCGGCTCCCTGATCGGACCGGGCCTCAAGCAGATGGATGCCGCCCTGATCCGCGACGTGAAGATCGAAGGCAAGGTGGTCTTCCAGCTCCGCAGTGAAATCACCAACGTCATGAACTGGGTGAACCTCAACAACCCGTCCTCCGGAAACATCACCTCGGGCTCGCAGGGCACCATCACCTCAGCCGCGGGTACCCAGCGCATCATCCAGCTGGGCGGACGACTGACCTTCTAACCTGACTCGAAACGAGGGACAAACCGGCGTGCCCTTCCGACCGCAATCGGTTCGGAAGTGCACGCCACAGATGAGCACGCCGCGGATGAACGCGCTCAGATCGGCTGCGCCAAATCGACGGCGTGAAGTACCATCCCTGCATTCGACCCCGCTCCCGCCTTTCGACATACCAATCCTGTTCGATATTCATCTGCACCCATGCAGCCGAATACTGCCCCGGAGAGGAATGGTCCAACGCTCGAACAACAGCGCTGCAAATCATGTCCTTCAACCTTTGCCGACCTGAGAGAGAAACGCTGTCGGCTTATCCGCACTTAGGTGCGATTTGGAGCCGAAATGTCTGTTCCACTCAGCTCCCTTTGTAGGGATGGACGCCTCCGTCCATCCCCCATTTATTCGGGTATGCCAATCCACGAAGGACGTTCCATGAAAGCCAAGCTCTATCTCATCTTTGCATTTCTCTTTATGGGTCAAATGTCTCTTCACGCGCAAACGGCCTCAACCGTTCTGGCCGATGTGGATCATCGCCCGAGCGTGAGCCTCAACGGCGACTGGCACTACATTGTCGATCAATATGCGACTGGTCTTTATACGTTCCATCATGAACTGCGCAAGGACGGATATTACCTGAATGGCGCTCCCGAGCCGGGAAGCGATCACTTGGTCGAATACGATTTTGCCAAGTCTCCCACATTGAAGGTGCCGGGAGACTGGAATACCCAAAACCCCAAGCTCTTCTACTACGAGGGCCTGGTCTGGTATCAGCGCGACTTCGACTTTCAGCCTCAGGCCCATCGCAGAACGTTTTTGCACATGGGTGCGGCAAATTACAAAGCCATGATCTGGATCAACGGGCAACATGTCTGCGATCACGAAGGTGGATTTACCGCATTCGATTGTGAAGCGACTCACGAGTTACATGCCGGGAAGAACTTCATCGTGGTAACGGTTGATGCCACAAGGCAGGCCGAGGGCGTCCCCACGGCAACCACCGATTGGTTCAACTACGGAGGCATCACCCGCGATGTGGCCCTGGTGGATGTGCCCGAAAGCTTTGTTGACGACTATGACCTTCATCTCAATCGCGAACGTACGGCGGTTGTGGGATGGGTCCACGTGCAAGATGCAAACCCCGCGGCAACGATTACGGTTTCGATTCCAGAAGCCAATTTGTCCCTAACCTCGCAACTGGATTCCACTGGAAAAGGGTTGATCCAGATTCCTGCAACCAATTTACAACTCTGGTCTCCCGAACAACCCAAACTCTACCGCATCCTGTTCTCCGCGGGAGAGGACAAGCTGGAAGACGAGGTCGGCTTCCGAACCATTGAAACGAACGGCCAAGATATTTTGCTCAACGGAAAGCCAATCTTTCTGCACGGGGTATCAATTCATGCGGAGGCGCCCATTCGCGGTGGACGCGCCAATAACGACAAGGACGTGGAAACCCTGCTGGGGTGGGCGCGCGAGCTGGGTTGTAACTATGTGCGCCTTGCCCACTATCCTCATGATCAGCGGATGACCCGCGCGACGGACCGCATGGGCCTCATGGTTTGGTCGGAGATCCCGGTGTACTGGGCCGAGCATTTTGAAGATCCCGCGGTCCTCAACAAGGCGCAGCAACAATTGAGCGAGGAGATCCGCCGCGATCGCGACAAGGCGTCCATTATTCTCTGGTCCATCGCCAACGAGACGCCCAACACGCCGGATCGAACGCGATTCCTCAAGACCCTCGCAAGCAATGTTCGCGCGCTTGATTCCTCACGCCTGGTTACTGCTGCCTTGTTGGTTCGCACCGAAGGGCACGACAAATATATCGACGACTCGCTCGGCGAGGCTCTGGATGTGATCGGCGCCAACGAGTACATCGGATGGTATGAACAACGGCCCGAGGATGCGGATACAACGGTGTGGCACATCGCCTATGACAAGCCCATGATCATGAGCGAATTTGGAGCCGATGCCAAGGCCGGATTGCACGGCGCGGAGACAGCACGCTGGACAGAAGAGTACCAGGCGAATGTCTATCGGCATCAGATGGGCATGTTGAACAGAATTCCCCAACTGCGCGGCATGAGCCCGTGGATACTGGTGGATTTCCGTTCCCCAAGACGGATGCTGCCCGGAGTCCAGGACGGCTTTAACCTCAAGGGCCTGATCTCCGACCAGGGAGAGAAGAAACAGGCTTTCTATATCCTTCAGCAGGCCTATCGGAACAAGGAATTCTTCTCGCGGAAGTAGTGTCTTGACCCGATCATTGTTGATCGCGTCGGCAATTGATCGGGCCGCTGCTCAGTGGGGTTTCTGTGCGCGACGCGAAACAAAACATGGAGGCAACGTAATGCTGAGCCGTCGATCAAAGTCCTTGCGCCCAAATAGGCTGCAGATAAAATCGATTTCTATCCTTGCCTGTATCAGCATAGTGATTTCGATTCTCTTCTGCTGTCATCAGGCACTTGCCCAAACTACGCCAAACCTCGGGCCGAATGTGTACTTCATCAGCCCGTCAATGTCAGCGTCTACAATTCAAAGCACGCTGAACACACTCAATACCGAGTCGCAGTTCAGCACGAACCGCTACCAGGTCTTCTTCCTTCCTGGGAGTTACAGCGGTATTGCAGCTGAAATTGGGTATTACGAGGCCGCGTCAGGACTTGGTCAGAATCCTCAGGGTGTCACGATCAGCGGATACCTCACTTCCAACCAAACTGACTCCAACGGAAACCTCACCACTAACTTCTGGCGCTCGCTTGAGAACATGGACATCAACTACTCGGGAACGTTGCAGTGGGGCGTTTCCCAGGGAGCTGATCTGCGACGCATGTACGTGAATGGCGCGCTGGAACTGACCAATACAGCTTGCGGCCAGGCAAGCGGGGGATTCATTGCTGATTCTTACATCACGGGCAGCGTGAATCCATGCAGCCAGCAACAGTGGTATACACGCAACAGCACAATTGGAAGCTGGTCGGGCGGAGTGTGGAACATGGTTTTCTCAGGCGTGCAGGGCGCGCCCACTCCCAATTATCCCTCTAACTCCTATACGGTGTTGCCGACCACGCCGGTAAGCCGCGAAAAGCCTTACCTGTACGTTGATAGTAACGGTGATTACAACGTGTTTGTTCCTTCCGCGCAAACCGGTTCGGCAGGTGCAACGTGGCTAAATGGTGCAACGCCGGGCTACTCGCTTCCGATTGCCAATTTCTTCATTGCCCAGCCGACTAACTCGCTGAACGACATCAATACGGCGCTGCAGAATGGCATGAACCTGATTCTCACGCCGGGAATCTATCAGTATTCGGGGGCCATCAACATCACAAACCCCAATACTATTGTCCTCGGTCTTGGTTATGCCACTCTAGTTCCCCAGGCCGGTAACGCCGCGATTACCGTGGCCGACGTTGACGGTGTGCAAATTGCAGGATTGATTGTGGACGCTGGGCCGGTGAATTCGCTGGTACTGTTTCAAATAGGCGCGCAAGGAGCGGCTCGGATCAGCCATCAGCAGAATCCTATCACCTTGAACGACATCTGCTTCCGCATCGGTGGGGCTGAGACAGGAATGGCTTCAACGAGCCTTGAGATCGACAGCAACAATGTCATCCTCGACAACATTTGGGCGTGGCGGGCCGATCACGGCCTAACCGCAGTGGGGTGGGCTGTCAATCCTGCCAACAACGGCGTCGTTGTGAACGGCGACAACGTTACCGCGCTTGGTTTGGCGGTGGAACACTACGAGCAGAATCAGGTTCTTTGGAACGGCAACGGCGGGCAGACGATCTTCTACCAGAGCGAATTGCCCTACGATGTGCCGAGTCAGAATGTCTGGACGGATGGTGCGGCCAACGGGTACTCGTCCTACGCAGTGTCCTCTGGAGTTACCAATCATGCCGCATATGGCCTCGGCGTCTATTCCTATTTCGACCAGGGCGTGAGCATTATCGAAGATAATGCCATTACGGTGCCGAACGCTCCGGGCGTTACCGTGAATGACGCGGCTTCGGTGTTCCTTGCGGGTAGCGGTCAGATCTCGGCCACCGTCGACGGAGTTGGAACAGTTGCCAAGAGCGGAGCCATAAAGAGTAATGTGGTTATCTATCAAGGTGTGGCCTGTGGAAGTGGTTGTCCGGATACACCGACCAATCTGACCCCGTGGGTGATTTCGCCCACTCAAATCAATCTCACGTGGAACCCGAGCTTGATGCCTGGGGTGGTCTATAACGTATACCGGAGTACGGTTTCCGGATTCACGCCGTCTCTGGCGAATCAGCTGACTTCGGGTACCGCCGGTACATTGTATGCAGACACAGTCTCGCCTTCAACGACCTACTACTACATTGTCGAGGCGCATGGTGCAGCGGGGTATTCGAGCCCGACGCAGCAGGTGAGCGCCTTAACGCCCGCAAATGGCGGTACGATTGCCACCGATGTGGTCAAGATCGACTCCGGCTACACGGGAGCTGCACCACCGACGGGTTGGGTAGCTGACGTGACGGGAACAAACAACATAACCATCACGGGATCGAGTTCTGCCGGAAGCGCGTGTAGTTCCCTCAAGAGTACGAACACCACGGCAGCGCCGAACGCTGTCTATACAACTGCTCGCAAAGGATCAGGCAGCGGATTCACTTACGCAATTGCAAATCTGACTGCTGGAAAGAGCTATATTGTCGATTTGTACCTCGCTGATAACTACTACTCCACGGCGGGATCGAGAGAGTTCAATGTTTTCATCAACGGCTCGCAGGTTCTGAAGAACTTCGATATTGCCGGGACCACGGGAAATTCCTGTATCGCGATGACGCAGTCATTCTATACCGTCGCTGACATCACCGGATCCATCACCGTGCAGTTTTCGAACGGTGCGTATAACTCTCCCGAAGTGGAGGGAATTGAGATTGGGTTGGGCAGCATACCGGCTCCCGGCGCGCCAAGCAATCTGACAGCGCAATTGGCAGCCAACGATCAACAGATCAATCTGGGATGGACAGCCAGTTCGACAAGCGGCGTTCAGTATGAGGTGTTTCGCAGCCTCACGCCCAGCTTTGCACCCTCGTCAGCCAATCTGCTGACCACGACGACCGCAACCTTTTTCGCGGATACCGCGATAGCGCCGGGGACAACCTATTACTATCTGGTGGAAGCAAACAATTCGATGCTCACCTCGTTGCCATCGCAAGGCGCCAGCGCGGCAACTCCGCCGTTGACCTTGGCTGTTCCAATCCCGGCAGCGCCAACAACCTTGACAGCAGCCATGGCATCCAACAGCCAGATCAACCTGCTTTGGGTTGCGAGCACAACACCCGACGTGCAGTACCAGGTCATTCGTGGAACAACTCCAAACGTGACGCTGTCCAATGGAACCGCTGTTGCGACAACCCCATTCACCAGCCTTTCCGATACCGGCCTGAACAGCGCTACAATGTACTACTATGCCGTAGTTGCTGAGAACTCAGGCGGAAACTCTTCCCTATCGAATATTGCCGCGGGCACCACCAGCGGTACTCCCACAATCACATGGTCGCCAGCGGCTTCGATCACATTTGGGACCACCCTTAACGGCCTTCTGGCTGCGACCGCATCGGTGCCGGGAGGTTTTGCATATACTGCGACGCCGTCAATGGGTGGTAGTGCTGTGACGGTGACCAACAGTACGGTGTTAAGTGCTGGCTCGTACGCGCTGACAGCCAACTTCACGCCGGCGGACATGGTGGACTATACAGCAGTGACGCAGACTGTATTGCTCACAGTGAATCAGGTGACGCCATCGATCACATGGGCGACGCCTGCGGCAATCAATTACGGCACGCCGCTGGACGCGACGCAGTTGAACGCGAGTTCCGTGGTGTCAGGCAGCTTCGCGTACACGCCCGCAGCAGGATCGGTGCTGGGTGCAGGAACGCCGACGCTGTCGGTGACGTTTACGCCGACGGACACGGTGGACTATATCGCAGTGACGCAGACTGTATTACTCACAGTGAATCAGGTGACGCCATCGATCACATGGTCAACGCCCGCAGCAATCAATTACGGCACGCCGCTGGTCGCGACGCAGTTGAACGCGAGTTCCACAGTGTCAGGCAGCTTCGCGTACACGCCCGCAGCAGGATCGGTGCTGGGTGCAGGAACGCCGACGCTATCGGTGACGTTTACGCCTACGGACACTGCGGACTACACATCCGCGACGCAGACCGTGCAACTGACGGTGAACAAGACAAGCCCGGCGATAAGCTGGGCAACTCCTACCGCAATCAGTTATGGAACGCCGTTGAGCACGACTCAGCTGAACGCAGCGTTCGGGGTGGCTGGCAGCTGCATCTACACGCCTGCTGTCGGGGTGGTGCTGGGAGTTGGCTCACAAACGCTCAGCGTCACTTGCACGCCCACAGACACAACCGACTACACCGCACAGAGCGCAATTGTGACGCAGGTTGTTAACCCCGAGGTGTCCAGCGTATTCCTGACGCCTAACCCTGCCAGCACCATGCTCGGTGGTGCAGTCAGCTTCGGTGTCACAGTGCATGCGGCGTACGGAACGCCAACCGGCACAGTCACGTTTCTGGACGGCACCACTTTGCTGGCCACAACAACACTGAGCGGCGGAACAGCGTCGTTTGCAACCACGTCGCTTGCGGTGGGGGCGCATACCATCAGCGCGGCTTATGCCGGTGACGGAAACGATCTGAAGTCCACCAGCACAACTACCACGGAAAGCATCATCGACGTCAGCATCAGCAGCACCGGGATTGGGTCGCAGACGATCCTGCCGGGAGGATCGGCGAGCTTCACTTTCGCTCTGACTCCTTCCTCTGGAAGCAGCTTGCCGCTTCCGGCCACCATCAGCGTGGCGGGACTTCCGAGTGGCGCCATCGCGACGCTGACCGGGACCGGATGGACGACAGTTACTAGCACTTCATGGCTGCTCCCAGCCAACACTGCCACGGGAGCCGCGACTCTTACCATCACAGCGCCAGCTGGGACCGCAAACCTGCGGAATGAGCCGGGGAGGCGTCCTGGTGTGGGAAGCACAGTAGCACCTTTTGCACTTTGCTTGTTGTTGTTGCCTTGGGCCGGCCGGTTGCGCCGCACGGCTTTGCGTATGCGTCCCTATGGAATGCTCGTCCTGCTCTTCGCAATTGGAGTACTGGCTCTGGCAGCCTTCAGTGGGTGTGGCGGACCTGGCTTCTTCTCTCAAAAACAGCAAAGCTATCCGGTAACCGTGACTGTAACGGCGGGATCACAGACGCACTCAACCAATGTCAATCTGATCGTGGAGTAGGAAAGACAAATGAATCTACGAATGTTTCTATTCGTTGCGATCCTGGGGACATTCAGTCTCCAGGATCTGCACGCGCAAGAGGCGAAGCCACGCCCTGCATCCACCCCGGCATCGACTCTGGACTTCGCGGTGGTCTACAACGGGCAGTGGGCGGCCGTGAATTCAACCAACCGATTTGCCATGCAAGGTGCAAGCGCCCAGATCCATGGCAAGTTCTGGAAGGGCCTGGGCGTGGTTGCCGATGTTGGAGAGACTCACACAGCCAACATGCATAACTCTGGCACTGGGCTCGATCTGGTAACAGCGACCTTTGGACCGCGCTACACTTGGCAGCCGCCGCACCGCAGGCTTGAGGTCTTCGGCCAGTTTCTGGGTGGAGAGGCCTGGGGATTGCACAGTGTCTTCCCTGCTCCTGGAGGCGCGCAGAGCAGTGTGTATGGTGGCGCCTGGCAGGCAGGTGGAGGAACGAACTTCCGACTGAACCGCTATCTCAGCTGGCGTGTATTCGAAGCCGACTGGCTATGCACTCATCTGCCCAACGCAACCAGCCAGTCAGAGAACAATCTGAGGGTCGGAACAGGACTGATTCTTCGCCTGCCATAGCAGCCTTCTGGCTACATGATGGGAGCTGCAAATCTGTTCTAGCCGACGGAATCGCTGATCGTGAAGTTCTCTTTTCAATGGAGAGAAATACCTTGACCGGCGCAGTACCAGTCATCTCCGGCAATGGAGATGACTGGTATTTGAGTCGCCCCGGCGAAGATAGGGTGATCCACCAGATCGTGATCTTAAGGAAGGCTGGGGCCGCAATGGATACCATCGCAGAGACTTTGAACGCTGAAGGGGTAAACTCACGGAGCGGTGGCAAGTGGCATGGTTCGAGCGTTCGCAACGTACTTCTGAGAGTGGGGGCTTGACGCCCTGCCATGAACCATTCGCGCTGAACGCGTATGAGCTATTTATCAAACAGTAACTTACGAGTAGGCGGTAATACGACAGCAATCACTTGGGTGCGTCTGGCGGATCGACTGTGACTTCAATTTGATTAGACTTAACGATCTCGTGTGTCTCGTAATCAGGATCAAATACTTTCCAGGCAGATGCATATCGTAGAATCGGCCGACAACCGCTCTGCTTTGCGCAGTCTCTCCAGGCTGGAGAAGACACGGCCACCCATGAACTGCTTCACCAACCCCAGGAGGGTATGGATTAACACGCGGTATAGCATGTCCGTTAGCCTCTCGAACATCATACTGAAATGCAATGTCCAACGAGCCGCTCACAGGTCCTCTTTGGCATGTGATCGGGACTTGTGACGTGCTCTTGATTTCAATATCGATCACAACGTCGTTCGTCGATTTTGCGTGCTGTGACTTTGCGATGATCGTTACTGAGTAACCAGGGTTGTGATGCTGAGAGAAGGCCCAGGGCGATAGTAAAAGCACTTGAGAAGCGATCAACAGCTTCGGCATTCGCATGCACACTCCTCAGGGATAAGTCTCTGTTGAAATGTTAGACCAAAGCTTCCCCGATACAGCATTCCTGTCGTATTGTCGCCAACTCGGTAGTTACCGTCTGGCACTACTTTCCCTTGCTCTACAGTGCATGGTGTCGGTGCAGATAGTGGGGTAGATGGCGTCAGCGCGCTTCATGGGAAGGGGGCCTGCTTGAGTGCTTTTCGGTTGCACCTAGGGGTATGTCTTTGCAACGAGTTGCAATACCTATTTTTGAACCCAATCTGATATAAGATTTGCAGAATGAATAAGTTATCTCTATTTGGTGCCGAAGAAGGGACTCGAACCCCCACACCCTTGCGAGTACGTGGACCTGAACCACGCGCGTCTGCCAATTCCGCCACTTCGGCACAAACACAGGTCCAGCGCACATCACCAGACCGGCAGTAATTACAAGTCTCGCAAAAGCGGGGGCTTGTGTCAAATCAGCAGGGAGCGGAGCCAGGCCGTCCGGTCCCCGAAGGGCCTAAACCAGCTTGGCGCGCGCCAGCACTTTGCGCGCCAACCCGGTCAGCGCCATGGAGCCAGCATCTTCAAGCCGAACCCATCGCCGCTGCTCGCTGGGTACGGCCACGGCCGGGATGTCGTCTTCAAGGACGGTGCGCACGCGCACGTAGTAGTTCACCTGCATAATGGCGTGGCGGACGGTCATGCGCAGCTGGTCGCCGGGCACGTCGGCCGCTTGCAGTAGCGGCAGCTCCCACATGCTGGGCATGACGGTCTCCGTGGCCGGACGTTGCTCTAGCAGCACCTCGCGCCCGCCCTGCTCCTGGCCGCGCGCCTTGGTGCTGGGATGGGTGCGGACGGAGAGTGCGTAGGCCACCTCGCGGCTCACCATCTTGGGACGGGGGACGCTCTGGTGCTCGCCCTGCGTGGCGCAGCTGGCGGCAATGGGACAGGTGCCGCACTGCGGGCTGCGCGGCGTACACACCAGCGCTCCCAGCTCCATCATGGCCTGGTTGAATTCGCCGGGATGACGGTGGTCAAGCAGCTTTTGCGCCTGCGCGGTGATCTGGCGCTTGAAAGCTGCGTTACGCGCTTTTTCAATGGACCATCCGGCCAGACGGCAAATCACGCGTTCCACATTGCCATCCACCACCGCTACCGGTTCACCGTGGGCAATGCTGGCAATGGCGGCGGCCGTGTAGTCGCCAATGCCAGGCAGCTTGCGCAGTTCGGCTGCCAAGACCGGCAGGTTGCCCTGGTGCAGGTCGGCCACAAATTGGGCGGCCTTGTGGAGCAGGCGCGCGCGCCGGTAGTAGCCCAGGCCGCTCCAGAGCCCCAGTACTTCGTCCTCGCGCCCCAGGGCCAGCGACACCAGGGTGGGAAAGCGGGTGAGGAAGGCCGTGTAGCGGTCAATGACCACGGCCACGCGCGTCTGCTGCAGCATGATCTCCGACACCCAGATGGCGTAGGGGTTGCGGCTCTGTCTCCAGGGCAACGGGCGGTGATTGCGCTCGTACCAGTCCAGCAGGCGGCGGCGCAAGGGGGTTAGCTGGCGGGTTTCGCGGTCAGTTCCGGGCACTTCTTCAGCTTACGTCAAAGCGGCACTCTGACCCATTTTGCCCCTGCAGGTCCCAAGAATTTCACGAATGTCCCCATAAGGTAATTGCGGCCTGACAAGCCCGCTGGTAGGCTTGGGTCAATCCCCCGGCTTCATGCGGTACGGAATCGCCCATGATGCGCCGACTGGCGGCCTTGACTCGAACTTGGAATGCGTTTGGCTGCGTCTGGATGAACCCGCCCACGGGCAAACTTCGACTTAATGGAGAATTACTTTGAAGAGAACCGCGATCCGCATGGCACTTTGCCTGTTGGTCCTTCCCGCATGTGTGGGAGCGCAAACGACCACGCCTCCGGCTGACCTCCAGTATCCCAACCTGAGCCCCACGCCCGGCTCGCGCGCGGCCTCGCGGGCCAACAATGGAGCCCTCACCCGCTATCAGACGCGCCAGGAAACCACCATCAAGCCGCTCTCGCGGATTGGCGTCAGCGGTGGCGTCTCCACCATGGGCATCAACATGCAGGTGGCCACCAACCTTACCAAGCACCTGAACCTCCGTGGCGTTGGCAACTACTTTGACTACACCATGACGAATCAGGTCATCGACAGCTACACGGTGAATGGCAAGCTGGATTTTGCCACCGGTGGCGTATCGGTGGACTACTATCCGTGGGCCTACCACGGTCTGCGGTTCAGCCCGGGCGTCATATTCTATAACGACAACTCGGCCACGGCCAACGTCCAGGTTGCCGGCGGGACCAAGCTTTCGCTGAACAGCGTTGACTACTATTCGTCGGCCGCCAACCCCATTACCGGCGCTGGCAGCGTGTTGCTCAACATGCGCAAGCCCACGCCCACCGTCACCCTTGGCTGGGGCAACCTGATCAACCGCCGTGGCGGTCACTGGTCAATCCCGTTTGAGCTGGGCGCAGCCATGATGGACACGCCGGGCGTGAACGTAGCCCTCACCGGCGGTGTGGCCTGTGACGTGAATGGCGCTAACTGCGTGAACGTAGCGACGGATGCCACGGTCCAGTCCAACCTGACGGCGCAGATCAACAAGTACAAGAGCAACCTGAATCCCTACCAGTTCTATCCAATCCTTTCCTTCGGCATCGGATACAACTTCAAGATTCGCTAGTTCCTGATCGAAACCTGCAAAACGAAGGGCCGCTCCTGATGGGGCGGCCCTTTGTGCGTGTGTCGTGTCCAGCATTGCTCGTGTAGGCGTTGGAAGACGGCCTGCTCAATCCACTAGCCGCAAGGTGCCAAACACCTCAGGCGTGTGGAAGGCCGGGCGTCCTGGGGCTTGCCAGGCAATGTACTTGCGGTTGGGATCGGCATCCTGGCAGCGGAAGAAGTTGATGCGCAGCTGGTTGCCCACTGTGGCAGGCCGGGTGTCGATGGCTGCCCAGGGAATCCGCATAAAGCCATACCAGACCTTCGCCGCGGCATCGATCCGCGCCGCCACCTTGCAGCCAGACTCCCAAACCCAGCCGCGCTCGTGGGGAGGGTCGTCCAGGTTCACATCCAGATCCACCCATTCGCCCTGCGGCGAAACCTCAAACTCCGTGTAGTGCCGGATATTGGCAAAATCTGCTCCGATAAAAACCTCTGCCACATCCCAGTTCCACAGCTCGTAGGTCTCGGCCGTGAGCAGTGGGTTGGGCTTCAAATGCAATTCTTGGTAAGGGCAGACGTAGAGGAGAAAAAAAGTTTCCGGGGTCCACTGCAGCAGCACCTGGCTATCGTGCCCGGCGATGGGTTCGCCGTAGAAGTCGGAACTGAAGTGCGTGATCGGAGCTCCGCGCCAGAAGGCAGAATCGGGATCGGTGTCAGCTTCGCAGTTGTGCGGCGCGCGCCGTGCCAGCGCTTCAGCAGTCTTTTGGGGCTCCATGGTTCAGGCCTCGCTTCCGGTTCCAAATATAACAAGAAAAAGGGGCAGCCCCATGAGCCGCCCCTTTCTGATCTTCCGCCCGCTGCATGCAATGCTCGAACAAAGAGCGTTCGAAGGATGGGGCGCCCTGAGAACCTGTCTAGAAACATGCGCTGAGGGCGATGTTCGTCCGTCCCTCCGGGACGGTGCCCTCTTGCCCGGCAGCTCTCCCAGGGTTCCGTCCGCTCCTGCGGACTACACCCTGGGCTATTCTCGACTGCTCCCTCCGGGAGCGATCATCCCAGCCTGTTTTTAGACAGCTTCTGAGGTCTTTTTGACTGCGAAAACCCTGCGCGAACGGCGCTGGCGCGCAGCGCGTCTGCCGCACGCAGTGCTTAGGCTTTGACGGCTTCCTTTACCTTGACCTTGACCGGTGTCAGCCAGCCGAAGCGGTCTGGTTTGAGGCCATTGGCGATGGCGAAGAACTCGTCGGCGATCTTTTTTGTAATTTCGCCCGGTTTGCCGTCGCCTACCAGGATTCTGTCCACCGAGCGGATGGGTTGTACTTCAGCCGCGGTACCGCTGAAGAAGACCTCGTCGGCAATGTAAAGCAGCTCGCGCGGAAGCGGCTGTTCCACCACGGTCAGGCCCAAGTGGCGCGCCAGAGTCAGTACCGAGTCGCGGGTGATGCCGGAAAGCGCCGAGTTGGCCAGCGGCGGCGTGTAGATGACCCCGTTGCGGACCACAAACACATTTTCCCCCGAGCCCTCGCTGACGAGCCCGTTCACGTCCAGCGCAATGCCTTCCTGGTAGCCATTGATCTCGGCTTCCATGCGGATCAGTTGCGAGTTCATGTAGTTGGAGGCAGCCTTGGCCAGCGACGGCATGGTGTTCGGGGCCAGCCGATTCCAGCTGGAGACGCAGACATCCGCGCCGCCGGTGCCCTGGATGTATTTGCCCCAGGGGAAGTCGGCAATGTAGACCTCAATCGGCGACCCGTGCGGGCTCACACCCATCTCGCCATAACCGCGCAGGGCAATGGGGCGGATGTAGCAGGGGGCCACACCGTTGGCCTCCACAAGCTCTACGACGCCCGCGCAAAGCTCTTCCAGCGTGAAAGGAATCTCCATGCGATAGATGCGGGCTGAATCCAGCATCCGCTGCATGTGCTCGGGCAGCCTGAAGATGGCCGCCCCCTGCGGCTGCGCGTAACAGCGCAACCCCTCAAAGACCGCCGAGCCATAGTGAATCACATGGCTCATGACGTGCAACGTGGCCTGCTCCCAGGGGATCAGTTGACCGTTGCGCCAGATCTTGTCTGTGGGCGTGATGGGCATGGGGGTGAAACTCCTCGAATGTACGCGAAAACACGTACTAACAAGCCTACCGCTTTCAGCGCCCTATGTCACGGCGTGGGACGGGAAAGAGAACCGAAGTGGGAACGACTTGGAGAATGTCTTTCAGGCGCTCACCGGTACGGCAGCCTCAACCAGTTCTTTGGCAGCCTTGCGTCCCAACCGGATGCAGTCGGGGATGCCGATGCCGTCGTAGGCGTTGCCGGCTAGCTTCAGGCCGTTAATTGCCGCCACCCGCGCCGTAACCCGCGCCATCTTCTCTTTGTGGCCCACGGCATACTGCGCCATGGCCCGCTGCCACTTGCTCACCTGGGCCGTCTCTGGCTCCACGGCCGGATCAAAGACCTTGGGCCCCAGAATCTCGCCCAGCTCCCGGCGAACCGTGGCAAGGAGCACGTTGTCCGGCTCCTGGAGCAGGTGGTCGTTCTTCATGCCGCCCAAAAAGGCGCGGAAGACCAGCTTGCCTGGTGCCGTACGGCCCAAAAACTTGCGGTGCACAAAGGTGCAGGCCAGCATGGCCCGGCCTTCCACGGCGGGAACCAGGAAGCCGAAGCCCTCCGGCAGCGTGCCCAGCTTCTTCTCGTCGTAGACCAGGTTGATGGTGATGGAGGAGGAGTAGGGAACGGAATCCAGGTCGGCAGCCAGCTCCGGATCGACCCCGGCCAGCATGCGGCCGGCTGCCCAGGCCTGCGAGGCGATGATTACTGCGTCGTAGTGCTCCGTTTTGCCGGCGGCCTCGACGGTCCACTCCTGGTGATTGCGCCGCAGCTTGCTTACCGGCGTGTTGAGCCGGATGGACGCCGCATCGAGCCGGGCCACGATCGCGTCCACCATCTGCTGCATGCCGCCGCGGAGGCCGGTAAAGATGGAACGGGGCGCGGCGCGCTTCTCGCCACCCTGCGGTTTGGCCTTGGCGGCGGCGCGCATCTTCTGGTGAGCGGCCAACATGCCGCGGCAAAGCGAGCCGTGCTCGGCTTCCATCTTCACCATCATGGGCAGCACGGTTTGGGCGCTCAACTGGGTGGCGTCGCCGCCATAAATGCCGCTGAGCAGGGGATCGGCCAGACGGTCCACCGCTTCCTGTCCAAAATGCCGCTTCACCAGCGCCGCTACCGACTCGTCGCCGGCCACCGGACGGGGCGGCAACAGCAGCTCCATGCCCATGCGAATCTTGGTGGGGATCGAGAACAGCTGCGTCAGCGCGGTGGGAATCAGCTTGGTGGGAACCAGGAACATGAGTCCGTCGGGCAAAGCCACCATGCGGTTGCGCACCACAATGAAGGTTTTGCGGGCGCTGTCGTTGGAGGGGATCAGCTGATCGCCGATGCCCAGCTCGCGGCACAGCTGGATCGCGGCCGGCTTCTCGGTCAGGAACGAGTCCGGGCCCTGTTCCAGCACCGACCCATTCACAATCTCCGAAGCTAGCGAGCCTCCCAGCCGCTCACGGCTCTCGTACAAGGTGTACTCAACAGGCGAACCTGTCGCTCGGGCCTGTTCCAGCTCATAAGCAGCTGCCAAACCCGCAATGCCGCCGCCGATAATTGCGATCCGCATCCTGGACATTCCCTTCATCATGACAGCAATCAGCCGGAAGCAACGCGCAATGCGCGGAGAATTCTGCTGCCGTAATCTCCATCACGTTTCTTGCTCCTTTGAGCGCAAGAAAACATCAAATCAGTGATTTAGGTTACGGTGCGTGTGGTTGCATGCCGCCACAGTGGACTCGTTAAGTCTAGAATAAACCCCGGTGCCGTGTACTGGGCCTGCATTTTCTTTGACGCCGGTTCGCACCTGTTTCTATCGAATTGCTGCAATCTAGCCTGGCATTCAGGACTACAATCGCAGCGACCGTAGCATCTTCCCGCCAGGAAAGCTGGTACGCTGCGCAACCGCGCCTTGCTGCCAACCGGTCTGGTGGTGCATCCCCCCTCTTGAGACGTGGCACCTTTGCCCCTGCTCTCAGACAACGCGCTAGGAGGCGCTCGATGACGAGTGAGCTGATCCACAGGCTGCACTTCGCTTTTACGATTACCTTCCACTACCTGTTTCCCCAGTTGACCATGGGTCTGGCCCTGCTCATCGTGATCTTGAAGACGATGGCGCTGCGCACCGGCCAGGAGCATTGGGACCGCGCGGCACGCTTCTGGGGCCGCATCTTCGCCATCAACTTTGTCTTTGGCGTGGTGACGGGCATCCCGATGGAGTTTGAGTTCGGGACCAATTGGGCGCGCTTTGCTCAGCTTTCTGGCGGAGTGATTGGCCAACCGCTGGCCATGGAAGGCGTCTTCAGCTTCTTCATGGAGTCGGCTTTTCTGGGCGTCTTTCTCTACGGCGCCAAGAAAGTTTCACCCAGGGTTCACTGGCTCTCCGCGGTGGGCGTCTTTGTCGGCTACTGGATCTCCGGCTTTTTTATTATTGTGACCGATGCGTGGATGCAGCATCCGGTGGCCTTTGTGCGCCTGCCCAACGGCGGCTTTGAGGTGAACAGCTTTTGGGCGCTGCTCCTGAATCCGTGGGCCCTGCTGCAGTACATGCACAACATGACCGGCGCCGTGGTGACGGCCTCGTTTGTGATGGGCGCCGTGGGCGCTTTTTATCTCTTGGATAAACGCAATGAAGAGTATGGCCGCACCTTTGTGAAGCTGGGCGTGATTGCCGGCGTGATCTCCTCGATCCTGATTGTCTTTCCGACCGGCGACCTGCATGGCAAGTACGTGGCCAAGAACCAGCCCGCCGCCATTGCCGCCATGGAAGGCCTGTTCAAGACCGAGCAGGGCGCGAGCCTGGTGCTGATTGGCCAGCCCAACGAGGAGACGGGCCAGATCGACAATCCGATTGCGGTGAACGATCTGCTCAGCTTCCTCATCTACGGCACCACCAAGGCCGAGGTTGTGGGCCTGGATCAGGTGAAGCCGGAAGACAGGCCGGAGAACCTGCCTTTGCTCTACTACGCTTACCACATCATGGCTGGCCTGGGAACCTGGTTCATGGTGCTCATGCTGGGCTCGGCCTTCCTGCTGTGGAGGGGCAAGCTCTACACCAACCAGTGGGCGCTGTGGGCCCTGTTGCTCAGCTTCCCGCTGCCCTACATTGCCAACACCGCCGGCTGGATGACAGCCGAGTTGGGACGCCAGCCGTGGCTCATCTACGGCCTGATGCGCACCAGCCAGGGCTTCTCCAAGATGGTCTCCGCCAGCAATGGCCTGTTCACGCTGCTGGGCTTCATGGGCCTGTATGCACTCTTGGGTCTGCTGTTCACGGTGCTGGTGTATCGCGAGATCTCGATCGGACCCGAGCCCCTGGATGAGAAGGCGCACTGATGATTGCCACGGAAGCATTGAACCCAAAGGCTGATAAAGGAGCCTCGTTATGATGGGATTTATCTGGTTCTGGCTGGTAGCCGTGATGATTGTCGGCTACGTGGTCCTGGACGGCTTCGATCTGGGAGTCGGCATCCTGCATCTGTTTCTGGCACGTACCGAGCAGGAGAAGCGCACCACCTTGTCCAGCATTGGTCCGGTGTGGGACGGCAACGAAGTGTGGCTGCTGGCTGCTGGCGGCACGCTCTACTTTGCCTTTCCGCTGCTCTACGCTTCGGCCTTCAGCGGTTTCTATCTGCCGCTGATGATTGTGCTGTGGCTGCTGATTCTGCGCGGCATCTCGCTCGAGCTGCGCAACCACGTTGAAGTAGGCGTGTGGCGCAAGCTGCTGGATGCCCTGTTTGGCCTGGCCAGCTCGCTGCTCGCTATCTTCTTTGGCGCGGCGCTGGCCAACGTCATGCGCGGCGTTCCGCTCAATGCGGATGGCTACTTCTTCCTGCCGCTGTGGACCACGTGGACGCCCGGAACCCATCCCGGCGTGCTGGACTGGTACACGGTGATCGGCGGCGTGGTGGCCCTGTTGGCGCTCAGCCTGCATGGCGCACTGTGGCTTACGATCAAGGCCTCAGGCGAGCTGGAGGCACGCGCGCGCAAGCTGGTGCCGCTGCTCTGGGTCGCGGTGGTTCTGATTACCGGCATCAGCTTGTTGGCCACCATCGTGGTGCGCCCCGCGAGCGTGAACAACTACTTCAACTATCCGGTCACGTTTGCCATTCCGGCGGGCGTAACGCTGTCGCTGGCGGCTCTGTGGTTCTTCAACAGGAAGGGCGCGCCGGTGAAGGCGTTCCTGGCTAGCTGCTTGTACCTCTTCTTCATGCTGGCCGGCGCTTGCTGGTCGGTGTATCCCACGCTGCTGCCTGCCACCACCGGCGCGCAGTACGACATCACCCTGGCGCGCGCCCTCAGCGGAGATTATCCCCTGCATGTGGGCCTGGTCTGGTTTGGGATCGGCATGGCTCTGGCCATCGGCTATCAGGTCTTTGTCTATAGCCGTTTTTTGGGCAAAGCCGAGGTCGATTCGCACTAACTCTACCAGTTTGATTCTCAACCTTCTCTGGGTGCCCCAGGTCTCGATTTTGAGACCTGGGAAGCCAAGATGCCAAACTACCAATTCAAACAGCCAGAGACCTAGGAAAGACCAGCCGCTTTTCAAAGCGGAAATCGATCCACCCAAGCGCAACCTCCAATGTTCCATCTGTCCTTCTTGTAAAACTACAGACTAAAATATCGATAGACCTCCGAACTTATGAATTGCCCAGGATGTATATCCATGTTGCGACTGAAGAGCGCCCCAAGAATATTGTTTGACCGAAAGCTTAGTTTGGGGGTTCTTCTATTCCTGCTGTTTGCGGTCGGCTTTGTGGTGCGGATCTGGGGCATGTCCAGGTGCCATTTTTGGGATGAGATGGTCTACCTGCAGAATGCCCAGGTGATCGCCTTTGGCAAGAATAATTACTCCGAACTGAGTTATCGTCCGCCGCTCATCTCGCTGATCTTCGCGGGCGTGTTTCTGGCCTGGCATCACATCTATGCGGCCTGCATCGTTACCGCGGCGATCAACGCGCTGGGCGCGGTGTTTCTCTATCTGGCGGGGCGGCTCTCGGTGGGGCGTTTGCCGGCGGCGCTGGCGGCTCTTCTGCTGGCGCTGGCGCCGTTCTTTGTGGGCGTATTTCCTGCCGGCTTTGACAGCGACGATACGGGTAACAGCCTGCTGACGGATTCACCGGCGCTAACTCTAGTGTTACTCGCCCTCTGGCTTCTGCTCAGGGCGCTGCGCCATCCCAGCACCTTTCGATTTGCCTCCGCGGGGTTCGTGCTGGCGCTCTCCATCTTGATGCGTTTTGGCTCGATGCCGAGCGTGGGCATGCTGTGTCTGCTCGCGCTCCTGACGCCGCAGCGCGGGCGATCCATGTTGGCTTGCGCAGCTGGGCTCGCGGTGGGAATGGCTCCCTATCTCGTCTGGTCCAGGTTGAAGTATGGCGGTTTTCTTTCCACCCTGAAGGCTGGCTGGGCCAACGTGGAAGGGCCAACAGACTCCTTCTTTTATTACCTCAATAACTTGCGCACCATTTTTTCTACAGTGGCCATGGCTGGCCTGCTGATCATGGCTGTTTACGGGATCTTCAGGCTACTGCAAACGCGCGATCTGCCGACGCGGCTCCGCGCCGCGCTCAGCTCCGGCGCGACTCCTGCGGTGCTCCAGGCCTACCTCTGGCTCTGGCTGCTGGGGGCCTTTGTGTTCTTCAGCAGGATGCCCCACAAGGAGCCGCGCTACGTGTTGCCGCTGGCTCCGCCGCTTTTGTTGCTGGCAGGTTGCGGTCTGGCGCTGCTGTGCACCCTGCCCCGCAAGCCCCTCCGGATTGCTGGATCATTGCTGGTTGCCGCGTCGCTTCTCCTCACGTTTCTTCCTTTGCGCGAGCGGCTGAGCGGCCCTTTTGTGAGCGAGAATGTGCCGGAGGAGATGCTGGCATCCAATTTTCTGCAGGCCAGATTTCCTCCCCGGACCATGCTCTACATGAACTTCAATTACCCGGCATTCGCCTACTTCACCAGTTATAGAATTTATGAGCTTCCCGCCGTTGGGCCCAAGCTTTATGAGGATCTGGAGAAGATGCCCGCGGGAGAGATTCTTATCGCCTATCGCCGTACCGAGGGCGGGGAACCGAGGGTGGAGTGGCTGGACGCTAACCCAAAGTTCGAAAAGCTAAAGGAGTTTTCTACGATGACGGTCTATCGGCGTCGGGCCGACGCAGTGCGATAGCTGGTGAAATGTCATACCATGGCATGCAAATGAAAAGTCGTGTCTTCAAGTGGGCAGTTTGCTCTCCGTTAGTATTTTGTTCTCTCGTTTTTACGCAGACACCGGGTACGAAGGAGCCGGCTCTGACGCTGAAGCGCATGGAGATCAAAGTGCCGATGGCAGAGGCAGGCGCTGCTGGGCTCCAGACTGTCCTGGTTTGGCCTTCAACGCCGGGCAAGCATCCCCTTGTGCTGATGACTCATGGCTCAGAGTATTCAAAGGGGAGGAATCAGAAGGTCGGTCCTGGGTTGATGCAGCCAGCCGCAGTCTGGTTTGCGCGGCGCGGATGGGTAGTGGCCATCGTGATGCGACGGGGCTATGGAGACAGTGGTGGAAAGATGGAAAAGGCCCACTATGGCTGCAACGAAGCTGACTACTCCGCCATGGCAGATGAAAACGCATCCGACCTGGTAGCGGTCTATGAAGCGGTGAAGAAGCTTCCAGAGGTGGATGCAAGCCGCATGATTGCAACAGGTAACTCAGCAGGGGGCTTCGCTTCGCTTGCACTCGCTGCACATGCTCCATCGTCGCTGAAGGCAGTGATTAATTTCTCGGGTGGGTGGCATTCCCTTTTCTTCGCGGGCTCCTGTGCCAAGAGTGGACTTGTGCCTGAGTTTCGTACCATGGGAGCTTCTATTCACGTGCCAACACTCTGGCTTTATGCGAAGAACGACAGCCTGTTTCCGCCCAAGTATGTTGCGTTGATGCATGATGCCTTCACCAGCACTGGTGGTGATGCGGAGATGCCGTTGATCGGCAAAACAGGAGAAGATGGCCATTATCTGTTCTCTGAAGCTGTAGACGTCTGGACGCCTTTGGTTGAGGGGTTTCTGGAAAAGCATGGCTTGCCATGGCAGGACTTGGCGCCTGAGGCGCATAGTCAACCGATCCAACTACCGGAAAATTTTCCAAGCGAGATGAGAGCGGCCTTCATCCGGTGGGAGAAACTTGGGCCTAACAAGGCCTTTGCCATTGGGCCCGATGGTGGATGGGGCTACTCGAGCGGTCGCAAGACACTCCAGATTGCAAAAGACGAAGCGATGGATCGCTGCAGAAATCCACAGTGCAAGATTATTGCCTACGATGGAAAGTGATCAGCCGGGATGCATTGTTCGACCTTGGCCTGCATGACTCGATTGTTGAACGCAAGTGGAGGCCCAAAAGGAAGGCCCTGCGACTCCATCTGGAATCGCAGGGCTCTTCATTTTCGCAGAAGGGTAGAAAACTACAGCTTTACCAGGGGCTCGAACTCGTGGTGGTGGAAGGCTTCGGCGGTTTGTTCGGTTTCGGGGTCCCAGTGCTTGGGTTGGTAGATGCAGCAGGACTCGGGGGCCAGGGGATCGCCGGTGAGGGCGTAAGCGCGGGCGCGGGAGCCGCCGCAGATCTCCTTGAACTCGCAGGCGCCGCATTTGCCTTCGAGCCGCGAGGTGTCGCGCAGGGCCTTGAAGATGGGTGCTTCGCGATAGATGTCGGCCAGCGGGGTCTGCTTGATGTTGCCGGCATGGATGGGCAAAAAGCCGCTGGGGTAGACGTTGCCGGTGTGGGAGATGAACATGAAGCCCTTGCCGTCGTTGACGCGGCGGGTGGCCCAGCCCATGTTGCGCTCGTGGGTGCTGGCCAGCGGATCGCCGCCTTCGTAGGCGGGGGCTGAAGCCATCGGATTCTCTTGCGGTGCCATCGCCGGACGACGGGAGTCGTGGCCTTCTAAGGCAGCGTCTGCCTGAGCGCCGGGATGTCCGCCCGGCTGCCCTCCGGGATGGCCACCGGGGTGACCGCCCGGATGCCCTGCCTTCTTCTCTTCCAGCTTGTTCTGGATCAGGTAGCGGCGATAGTGCATGGCCTCGGTGGTCTTGACCTGGAAGCTGGCGCGTTGCGATAGCTCATAGATCTTGCCGAAGACCTGCTCGAACTCCTCGCCGGTGGGCAGGTCGTCGAGTTGGCCGCGGCCCACGGGAATCAGGAAAAAGACATTCCACATGACAATGTTGAGGGTCTCGAAGAGGTTGCAGAGGTTGTCGAGGTCGTTCATGTTGTGGCGGCTGATGGTGGTGTGCACCTGGATGGGGAGGCCGGCCTCGCCCGCCCAGCCAATGGCCTGGATGGTGCGCTCCCATGCGCCCGAGAGGCCGCGGAAGTGGTCGTGAATCTCGGGGGTGGAGCCGTCGAGCGAGATGCCGAGGCGGACCACGCCGGCCGCCTTCATCTTGAAGATGGCTTCGCGGGTGAGGAGCGGGGTGGCGCTGGGGGTAACGGCCACGTGGACGCCCTTTTTTGATGCGTATTCGACCAGCTCGTAGATGTCCTTGCGCTTCATCGGGTCGCCGCCGGTGAAGACGAAGATGGGGATCTTCATATCGGAGATCTGGTCGATCAGGATCTTGGCCTGGGTGTTGGTCAGCTCGTCGGGATGGGCAAGGGGCTGGGCGGCGGCGCGGCAGTGCTTGCAGGCCAGATCACAGGACTGGGTGATCTCCCAGATGGCCAGAAACGGGGTTTCGTCGTAGTTCAACCCGCCGCGGGCGGGAATGGTATGCATGGGCTGCATGGGGCCTCCTGGGGGAAGTGGCGGGCAACTCCGATCTTGCACCGGGGAAGAAACGGCGTCAACGTCCAGAAAGCAGGGGGGAAGGACCAAAGTCCAGCCGGGAAGGCTTGCTGGGCGAAGCGCGGGTTAAAGGAGAAGCCGCAAATCCACCTCAAGGAGACCAGTTTCAGGAGGGAGCTGGCTGTGACCTAAATCACGTGCTCCGAAAAATAAGGGCCTCGACGGGGCCTATTCTTAAAAAGAAAGTGATGGAGAAATCGCACAAGACAAACGGAGCCTAAAATGGTCGTATCGATCAGATATTAAGTTTCTTATGCTGAAGTCATTACCGTAAAAATGCAATATGTTTAGTGCAAAATACCGGTGATTAGCCTCACTCAAGCCTGTGCCACCCAGCACAGAATGCGGTATATAGTTTCGCCATAGTATGTGCGAACGAGCAGGAGGTCCCCATGCCAACCACGCTCAAAACCGGATGGAGCAAACCCTCAACCATTCTCTTTGCCTCTGAGATTCCCGCCAACGAAAAAGCTTTCGCATTTGCACTGGCCCAGGCCAAGGAGTTTGGCGCGGAACTCATTCTCTTCCATGCCTATGACACGCTGGTGGTGGCTGCAACGGAGCAATCCGGGATCCGCTACTACGACTATGCCGCAGCCGCGCGCAGCGAGAAACATCAACTGGAGCCGCTGGGGCAAATGGCGCAAGCGGCCGGCGTCCGGTGCGAGATTGTGGCCCGGCCCGGACTGGCCGCCGACCAGATTCTAGCCTTCCTCAGGGAGCGCGAGATTGACCGCGTGGTGATGGGCACGCACTCGCCTGGGCCGATCGGCAAGCTGCTGGTGGGTTCGGTGGCGGAGGCGGTGCTGCGCACGGCCAAGGTGCCGGTGTACATCATTGGCCCTGAAGTGGTGGACGGCAGCTATCGCAACTTTGCCACGCGGACACTGCTTTGCGCGGTGAGCCTGCTGGAGTCGAGCAGTGTGGTGGTCTCCTATGCGGCGGAGCTGGCAGCGCAGCATGACGCGCGCCTGATTCTGCAGCACGTAATCCGCCCCCAGGACCGCTCGGAGGTTCTGGCTTGCAAGTCGCTGGACCAGATTGAGAAGGAGATGCTCAGCTTGGTTCCAGAGAAGTTGCAAGGCAAGCTGACCATCCAGACCATTGTGGTGCCTGGCGACCCGACCGAGGAGCTGCTCTACCAGAGCAAGGCGCAACAAGCTGACCTGATTGTGCTGGGTGCGCAGGGTGCATCGGCCTTTGCCGCGATTACGCGCCACGGCGTGGTATACAAGGTGCTGGCGCATTCGCATTGCCCGGTGATGACCCTCTCGCCGGTGGTGCTGGCGGCCTGCGGTTCCAAGTCCGAGAAGATTCGGGCGGCCGAAGCCTATCTGGCCGGCGTTTTCTAAACCATTGATCCTACTTGGAAAACCGCGATGCCTCCGTTGTGGGGCGTCGCGGTTTGCTGTTGCACGGAATGTGGCAGGCGCGGCAGTTCCTGTAAAAAAACGCTTAAAACGGGCAGTTTCCTCACGGATTTGCAATGGAACCGGCGCACGGTGGCGCGTATACTGGCCGTGAGGAAGCGCGCCAGAGCGAAACCAGAGTTGGTGTGCCTTGGCAATTTCCTGCACGGTCGCCGCTCCCTGATGATCGCGTCGACTTGAGTGCATTGGTTTCGGGATACAGCAACTCTGGTTTCGCTTTAGCTTTGGCGCTTCCGTGGGTGAGGTGCGTCTTCCACAAGGACTCGGGCTCACTTTCGAATTCGGTTCCAACTTCGGGCACCGCCCGTTGGCGCGCGATAGTGCGTGTGCTGCGAAGTCCCCTGGACGCACTCAGCTGTGCTCTGGTTCCTGCCCCCTGTGCCCTATGCGGCTCTCCCTTGCCGCAGCTCTCTCTTGTGCCAATTTGCCATGCTTGCTGGGCCGAGTTCACGGTGCCCGCCGATGCGGTGTGCTCGCGCTGTGGCGACACGCTGGATGCGCCCGTTGCAGCCCAAGCTCCGTTGTGCCGCATCTGCCGCACGGCTCCCCCGCCCTTTGTGCGCGCGGTTGCCTACGGGCCCTATCGCGGCCGGATGCGCGACGCCATCCATGGCCTCAAGTATCAGCGCCTGCACCCGGCCGCCCGTCCCCTGGGCGCGTTGCTGGCGGAAGCCATTCTGCATCTGAAGGACGAGGCCCCAGCGGAGATGCTGGTGGTGCCGGTTCCGCTGCACCGTTCCAAGCTGGCCTACCGCGGCTTTAACCAGGCGCGCGCGCTGGCTGCTGAAGCCATCCAAGCGCTGGCGAAGACGCATCCAGACTGGCGCTTGACGCTGGCCTCCAGCACCCTGATGCGGCTGCGTGCGACCGAGACCCAGGCAGGGCTGACCACGCGCCAACGCCGCCTGAACGTGCGTGGCGCTTTTTCTGTCTCCGATCCGGCGGCGATCTTCGAGCAACACATTCTGCTGGTGGACGACATTCTAACCACGGGCGCAACCGCGCGGGCCGCGGCGCAGGCGCTGCTGAAGGCCGGGGCGGCGTCGGTGTGGGTGGCCACGCTGGCGCGGGCTCGCCGCGTCAACAATACAATGGCCGACATGGCTACCGAACAGCAGGAGGCGGACGGCTACTTTCCGCATACGGGTTCTACGCCATCTTACGGAGTTTTTTTCGATTCATTGCACGACCAACGATCTTTCTAACGGGGGAAAAAGATGTCGATTGGAAAAGCCATGATTCATGCGCGCAAGCAGAAAGCCATTGCCAAAGTAGTGGTCTCAGGGGGAGATGTTTCAGTAGCCGTGGCCAACCATATGTTGCAGATGCCGGTGCTGGTGCTGAACGCATCTTATGAGCCGATCAACATTTGCGGAGCCCGGCGTGCGCTGGTGCTGGTGCTGAAAGGCGTGGCGCGCACCGAGGAGGAGCACGGTCTCACCTTTCACGCGCAGCGCAACAACATCACCATGCCGTCGGTGATCCGGCTGCTGGAGTATCGCCGCATTCCGCACCAGACTCGCGCGCTCAGCCGCAAGAACATCCTGCTGCGCGACCGCAATACCTGCCAATACTGCAGTGCGGTGCTGGCACCCGGCGATCTGACGCTGGACCACGTGATTCCCCGTTCGCGTGGCGGCGCATCAACGTGGGAGAACCTTGTAGCCTGCTGTCATGGCTGCAATCGCCGCAAGAGCAACCGCATGCTGAACGAGATCGACGACATGATTCTGATGCGCGAACCGAAGCCCTTTTCTCTACACACCAGCCGCCAGATCATGCGCATGCTGGGCCGCGGCGACGATCGCTGGCGGAAGTATCTCTTCTATTAGGCTGCAGACGTTCTTAGGCCGCAGTGGGTTGCGGCGGAGTCGCGCGGCGCGGCGTGCCGTCGGTGTCGATCTCCAGAGACAGAGATCATTCAGCTTTCGCCCAAAAAGGTTCGGAGTCCTTTGGAGAACCACATTATGGAACTCGGGAGGGAAGACGCCCGCTGTCCACTCGGCTACTTGCCTGGGGGATGGAATGGCGTGAAAGCTCGTGTTCACGCATAGATTAGACGGCTGAATATCAATTATAGAAACTGGATAAATATACTCTTTAATGACTATGGATAGTTATCGAGTCCATTCTTTTCGTGTTGGCGCGGACCATGGGGACCGCGTCCATGTTATTATTGCCCACTAGAAAAGAAGCTATGAGTTAATAATCGCCCTGCGCCCTTTCGCGCTGGGCCTGTCTGGCTTGTAGCACGATGGTGCTGGCCAGGAAACTCTATTTCCGACACCTCCCTTTTTGTCGGGGCAAATGTGCGTTCTCGATCTTTGAGGATGCAGGCGGAGCTATGCCTGCATTCGACACCCAACCGTTGTTTCATTTTTGAAAGAGGCTCTTGATGAAGAAGTTTGCATTTATTGTGATCTCCGCGGCGCTTCTGGCCGCAACTGTGGCGGCTCCCGCCTTCGCGCAACAGGAAAAGGGCGACGTGGAACTTGGCCTTAACGGAGACGTGCTATTATCCCATTCATCGCCGCTCTATTCGCATGGCGACGTGTTCGTGGATCTCGGCTATTATGTGACTTCCAAGAACCTGGTTGGAATTTCGTCGGAGACGCAAATCGACCACGTAAACGGAAGTACCGGAGTTTCTGCATCGACCAATACCAGCGAGTCGATTTATGGCCATTATCGCCATCTATTTAGCCTGAAGGCTCATCCTGTACTTTTCCCTTACGTCGGCGCATACGCAGGCGGAAACTATGACAATCAGGGAACGACGAGTAGCGATAAGAAGTTCCTTTTTGCCGGCCAGGGTGAAGGGGGCATCAAGTATTTCATGTCGAAGAAGGCCGCCTTCGAAGTTGCTTACAACCTCCTCTACGTGAACTATCCCAATTCCAATTTCCAGAATCGCTCCTTTAGCGATATCACTTTCGGCCTGACTTACGACTTCGGCAAGAAGAAGAAGTAGCTCGGCGTCTACCTTTCTTTGGATTGAGTCCGCATGAGACCCCAGGCAAGACCATAAGTCTGCCTGGGGTATTTCCCCTTCCCGCCATGGCTGCCCGGTGCTGACATGACTTGGACTCTACAGGCAATGTCCGGCAGTTAGACCGACTAAGTATCTAAAGGACCCGGCAATGACACAGCTATCCGCATGGTTTCCGAAGCTCCGTTCCATCCTTGTCCTGAGTGTGCTGGCGGGTTTATTGCACGGGGTGTGTGTGCAAGCACAAGATGAGCTCTTTGAATCCAGGATTCGGCAGGTCGTAAATGCGGGCCGCCCTGTTGAATCGATGGTGCTCAGTCCCGACGGCCGGTGGGGCGCCGTAGGAGCGAAGAGCGGCGATGTTGGGCTGATTGCGTTGAGTACGCCCGGCCAACTGCAGTGGGTTGCGCATCTGAAGGGCAAAGTCTACGCGCTCGCCTTCAACCGTGCGGGATCGTTGCTGGCAGCAGCGGGAGATGATGCCACGATCAACTTGATCGATGTGCGAACGGACGAGATCCGTACCCTGCGCGGTCACCACAAGCGGGTCCGCTCTGTTGCCTTTTCGCCCGACGGGAGCCTGATTGCATCCGGCGGTGACGACAAGGAAATCCGCCTCTGGGATGCTCAAAGCGGCGCGGACATGTATACCTTGCCGTGCGATTCCTGCAAGTCGGTCATCCATCTCGGCTTCAATGAGATTGGCACCACGCTCTTTGTGGTGGACTATCTGGGCGAGATTCTGGAATGGGACGTGAAGAACCGGCGGCGTTTGCGGCAGGATCAGGATCCGGCGCAAATGATCCGCAGCGCCGCCACGGATTTTTCTGGTTCGGAGTTGGTTTTGGGCGGGGAAAATATTACTTCGGGTGGAGTGCGTACCAATGGCATCCGCCTTTATGACGCCGATCGTATGGTGGTGAGCAAGAACTTCAGCCCAGGTGAATTCGAGGTGGATGCGCTGTCCGTCAGTCCCGACCATAACTATCTGGCTGCGGGACGGAATAACATCCGCCATAGCGATCTGAGCCTGTACGACATTCACTCGGGAAGCGAGATTGTCTCCTATCCCGCCGGCGCCGATATCAAAGCTGTCGCGTTCTCCCCGGACGGGCACTCACTGGCTTCAGCCGATGCGTCCGGGGAGATCCGTATCTACGATGTCAAAGGCGTCACGCCAGGTGGGGGGAGGGGCGATCTAGTTGGCATGAAGTTTCACGTAATGTCGAGCAGCTCGTCGCCGCTGATTCCAGCCCACGCGGAGCTGACAATTGCGGTGATCGACTTTGATGCCAACGGAGTGGAAGCCTCAACCGCACACACCATTACAGATCTGATGCACACGCGCATCGCGGCGAATCGCGCCATCACGTTAGTGGATCGGAGCAGGGTGGAGCGGGTAATCCGGGAGCAGAATTTTCAATATTCCGATCGTGTGGACCCGACCAGCGCCGTGCGTTTGGGCAAGATGCTGGGGGCCAGCAAGATGGTCTTTGGCGCAGTTGGCAAGCTAGGCACTTCCACGAATATCCACACCGAGATGATCGATGTGGAGACGGGCAGGATTGACGGTAGCGTGGACGTGATCTGCCAGCAGTGCCACGATGAGGACCTGCCGGAAGCCATTGCCGCCCTGAAGCGCAGCCTGGTTGAGGATTACCGCTAACAAGTTAAAGGTGACGCACAGAGCGCGCGGTAACTTCGGAGCACATATGGATCTTCGTGCAGGTGACCGGATTGGCGACTATGAGGTGCTCCAGATCTTCGGGTCCGGAGGCATGGGGCAGGTCTTCAAGGTGCGCCACCAGCTGACGCAACGCGTTGAGGCGATGAAGTTGGTCTTGCCGGAGCTTGTCGAGTCGCCGGAGCTTGCGGCTCGTTTCAGGCGCGAGATTCAGCTCTTGGCCAGCCTCGATCATCCGAGCATTGCGCGCCTCAATACGGCTCAATTCATCGATGGCCATATGGCCATGCTGATGGAGTTTGTGGATGGCCAGACGCTGCTGGACTTGCAGAAGCAACGCCCCATTCCACTAGCAGAAGCCATTCACTACATTTGTCAGACCCTTGAGGCACTTGAGTTCTTGCACGCACACCAGGTCGTCCATCGCGACATCAAACCTGCAAATCTGATGGTGACCGGTGACGGGGTTATCAAAGTGCTAGATTTCGGCATCGCCAAAGTGATGGGGGTGCAAGGGCTCACCCGCCAGGGCACACTGGTTGGCACCGTGGATTACATGTCGCCGGAGCAGGTGAAAGGGAATCCTGACCTGATTGATGGCCGCTCGGATATTTATTCTGCCGGCGTGGTTCTTTACGAGATGTTAAGTGGCCGCTGTCCGTTTGCATCCGACAGCGACTACGACGTGATGAGCGGACACCTGCACAGCGCGCCGCCGTCGCTGCTGGGTCAGTCCGCGGAGGTTACGCCCGCACTGGACGCTCTGGTGATGCGGGCGCTGGCCAAGGAGCCTGCCGAGCGCTTTCAGGATGCTGGAGAATTGCGCGTCGCGTTGAAGGAGTTGGTGGAGGGCGGGCTCGAAAAGCAGGGAACGGTTGTCGACAGGTGTACGCCGCGCAAGACCGTGGTGGAAGTGCGGGAACAGGATCATCGCTCTGCTTCTTCTACAAAGAAAGCCAAGCCGGCTAAGTCTCGCTCAGTAGCCTTGATGGCGGGCGCTGGGCTGGTTGCGGCTGGACTTCTGGTTGCGGCAGGGTTGGGCGTAAAGCATTTCTTGATCGACGCCAAAGGCGTCGCACTGGAATCGCAGGTGCAACCGCACAGCCTCAAAGTTGCGCAGGTTGTTTCGCCTGCTCCAGTTGGACCGGCAAAGCCCGGCGTGGTGTCGAACTCGGATCAAAGAAATAAGCCCGCCAGTGCGCCGGCTCATCGCGCGGCAGAGATTGTAGCGAACACTCCCGTGGGTAAGTATTCGTCCGCACCAATCGGCGGGGCGGCATCATCGATAAACGCGCCGCGGGATGCAGTTAGCTCCGGCGTGAATCTGCAGCAATTAGATGAGCAGCGGGAGCGCATGGTTGGTCTTCAGGCTCGCGCCAAAAGTGCCACCACGCGCTGGCAGGGCATGCGGTTACAACTGGCATCGCAGGGGCTGGGCCTGCGACCTGATATTTCGACTAGTCTTGAGAAGATGTCCAGTTACCTCACACAGGCCGATAGCTCATTGCGCGCAAAAGATGCTGGAGCAGCCAAACATGCCATGGACGCGGCTGAATCGGAACTGAAGCATGTAGAGTAAGTCGAAACGAGACAGAAGGCTCGATCGTCGGCAGCGTTCTACACCCTACCGATAGGTTTTGTCGTCGATCTTGGCGAGGTCGGTGGCGTTCATTACGCCGATGGTGACGATGGCAAAGGTGAAGACTTCGTTGCCGGGTTCCAGATGACCGGCGATGGTGCGGTCCGGAGTGCCGAGGGTCATGTGGGCGTGGATGCGGCCGTTGATGATGTAGCCGTTCATGCTGACCAGATCGGCGGGCTGGGTGGGGTTCTTCTCAAAGGTGTCGTGCGAGGGCATGGTGCGATTGGCCACCTGATGCACGTGATAGCCGCGCACCGATCCAGCAGCGCTGAGGATCACGCCGTTCTTGATGTTCTCCTGCTTTACCATCTTTTCCATCCCGGCCAGCAGATCGGTTTTGTACTTGAAGCGCAGCACTACCACGCGCTCAAAGTTGCCGGTGATGGCGTAAACGTCGGGCACCGCAGCCGAGTTCTCTTTCAGATCATCAGCCGGGTTTGGCGCGGGGTTCACGATGGTGTGGCGCGTCTCCTGTGCGCCCAGAGTAACAACCGCGAGAGCAGCAAACAATACCGCGTTCCTTCGAGCAAGATTCCACATGGTCCAGAAACCCTCCGGCTCCAATATAGAGCGGAGGGTGGGCTATGCGATAGGCAGCACCTGGGTGCGCAGCTGCGCTTCGCGCAAACCTTGTCAGGCTTGAACCGGGCGGTGGTACTGGTGTTGCACAGCGCCCTTACAGGGCGCCGATCTTCAGAACATCGCATACCCAGGGCTGCCCCTTCCGCTCCGCGTCAGGGTTGTCCTGGGCTACTGGCACAACGCCCTTTGCGGGGCGTTACGTTGGGGAGCGCGCATGCTGAAGGTTGAATTCAAAGCCACTATAGATCCGGCCCGTAAGTGGTGTGTGGGTATCCCACCCATTTCGCGATAAGGCCTGCGCAATGGATGGGGCGCGGAACTGATTCAAAATCATCCGGTCAGAAACCCTGCGCGCGGCCTATTTCTTCTCCGGCTGCCCGGACGGCGGATTCGCCGGTTGCTGCTCCTGCGGTTGCTGACCGCTGTTGGTGATGTCCTGGTCGCCATAGAGGATGCGCACCTTGGTGCCGAATTGTTTGTAGTCGGAGTACTTGATGGTCTGGCGAAGATGCACGTCGTTGGCCATGACACCGTAGCCACCGGCAAAGTGCAACATGCCTTCGCCCTTGCTGTAGATGGGGAACCAGTAGTGGCCATCGCTCTGTCCGCGCCAGGTCATGAAGAGAGGATGCAGATCCTCCTGGCCCTTCTTGGTGTCGTCGGGAACCATGCGGCCGCTGGTCACCACAATCTGCAGGTCGGTGGCGTCTACCCAGATGCGTCCTGAGAAGTACCGCTTCTTCTTCTCGATGACTTTGGGCTCAACGGAGAAGACGTAGCAATCCATCTCGTCCACCGGCTGCCGACCAACATACTCCACGTTGTATTGCGCGATGTCTTCCGTGGTGAGCACGAAGGAATAGCCCTTTTGAAGATCCTGGAGATCGGAGGGCGAAAGCATGAACTCCGTGAGGGAGTTCTGGGGTGCAAAGACCACATGCTCGGTGCGGCGGCCGGTGGAGTCAAAGATGACGTCGTCCACTTCGTAGTACTCGCCGGTAGCTTTGTTGTCTTCGTTGATTTGCTGAATGCGGGCCACGCGGCGGTAGGTGTAGTTGTTCAGGGCGCGGCGGAACTCGCTCTCCCTGGCGGCAAACTGCTTGATGATGTCTTCGGCGGGAACCGCGGGCGGGTGGACATCCATGCGTCCAAAGCCGGAGTCGAGCGCCATGGGGGTAAAGGTGTCGCGGCTCTGAGCCGGAAGCAAGGGCGCGGCGGCAAGCAGGACCATCCAGAATAGACGTTTCAAAGCAGGGCTCCTCAAAGAGTTCGCAGGGGGTGCGGGGCGGCTCTGGCTTCAGGATAGTCGCCCCGGCCGGTCCGATTCCGCTGGTACTTTAGACGCAGTTAGAGCCTCGGAAGGTCTACCAGAGGGCGGGAGTCCCTAAAATAGAAGCTGGATGACCTTCAGCGAACAATACGATGTGGTGGTGGTGGGCGCAGGGCACGCTGGTTGTGAGGCCGCGATGGCGGCTGCACGCATGGGGATGAAGACCGCGCTCATCACCATGAATCTGGACCTGATTGCCCAGATGAGCTGCAACCCGGCTATCGGCGGCGTGGCCAAGGGCCACCTGGTGCGCGAGGTGGATGCGCTGGGCGGCGTGATGGGCGAGGTGGCCGATGCCGTCGGCATCCAGTTCCGGCTGCTCAACAGCTCGCGCGGCCCGGCCGTGTGGAGCCCCCGCGCCCAATGCGACAAGCAACTCTACCGCGTGAAGATGCGCGAGGTGCTGGAGGCGCAGGAGAACCTGCACATCCGCCAGGCGGAAGTGGCCGGGTTGGTGATGAAGGGACGTGGGACTCGGGACTTGGGACTGAGGGAACGAGGGAACAAGGGGACGTGGGACTCGGGACTCGGGACTCGGGACTTGACGGGAGACGAGGGGGATAAGCGGCCTTCGCGGCGCGTGCTGGGCGTGAAGCTGCGGGATGGACGGCAGATGCTGGCCGGGGCCACCGTGATCACCACCGGAACCTTCCTGAATGGGCTGATCCACTGCGGCGAGGAGCGCTATCCGGCGGGACGGTCGGGCGAGCAGGCCAGCGTGCTGCTGGGCGAGGCGCTGCGCGCGCTGGGCCTGCGGACCTGCCGGTTGAAGACCGGCACACCGCCGCGTCTGGACGGGCGGACGATCCGCTGGGAGAGGTTCGAGGAGCAGCCGGGCGACCCGGAACCCACGCCCTTCAGCTTCCGGACCACGAAGATCGTGCAGTCGCAGATTAGTTGCCACATTGCCTTTACCACGCCGGAGACCTTGCAGATTATCCGCGAAAACGTGCACCGATCGGCCATGTACTCGGGGCGGATTGAGGGTATTGGCCCCCGTTACTGCCCGTCGATTGAGGACAAGATCGTCAAGTTCCCCGACAAGACCCAGCACCAGTTCTTTCTGGAGCCGGAGGGGCTGAAGACGCATGAGGTCTACGTGAACGGCATGAGCACCTCACTGCCCATGGAAGTGCAATGGCAGATTGTGCGCTCCATTCCGGGGCTGGACCAGGCGGAGATGCTCAGGCCCGGCTACGCCATTGAGTACGATGCCGTGGACGCTACCGAGCTGGATCGCACCCTCAAGGTGAAGTGCATGGAGGGCCTGTATCTGGCTGGGCAGATCAATGGGACCAGCGGCTATGAGGAGGCGGCTTGCCAGGGCATCATGGCCGGCATCAACGCCGCGCTGCGGGTGAAGGGCGAAGCGGGCTTTACGCTGGACCGCAGCGAGGGCTATACGGGCATCCTGATCGACGACCTGATCTCCAAGGGCACCAACGAGCCGTACCGCATGTTCACCTCGCGGGCGGAGTTCCGGCTGCATCTGCGCATTGACAACGCGGACCGGCGGCTGACGCCCTACGGCCACAAGCTGGGGCTGATCGACGCTGAGGCGTGGGCGGCATATGAGCGCAAGCAGGCTCGCATGGCCTTGCTGGGTCAGCGGCTGGCCAACCTCAAGCCGACGCCGGAGAAGTTGCAGCAAGCAGGCCTGGCGGAGCAGACGGCGGTGGCTGGACTTACCTGGGCACAACTGCTGAAGCGGCCTGAGGTAAGCATTGAAGCGGTGGTGGAGGCGCTGGGCGCGGAACTGGGCCAGCATCCCGAGCTGGCCGTATGGCTGGACAGCGCCGCGCAACTGCCAGGGCTGCGCAAAGCCGAGCTGCGCGCCGTGGAGACGGAGATCAAGTTTGTCGGGTACCTGGACCAGCAGCAGAAGTCGATTACCAAGCTGAAGGCGGCGGAACAGGTGACGATTCCGGCGTGGTTGGACTACGGCACGATCAGCGGGCTTTCGCGAGAGATGCGGGAGAAGCTGGAGCGGGTGCGGCCCGCCACCATCGGGCAGGCCAGCCGCATCCCCGGCGTGACCCCGGCGGCGCTCAGCCTGGTGCATGTTTCGATTCGCCTGCAGGGACGCGGTCGGCAATCGGCTGCGGACGCAGAGCAGGCTTGAGGCCATCCGGCGGAAGCAGGTGAAGAGTGCGTCAGGTTCTAGATCCCTCTCCTAGATGATGGGTGGGAATCCCACCCATTTCGCGAAAAACTGCGAAATGGATGGGGCACGGCACCTCTCATGAAGACCGAATCAACAAGGCCGAGATGAAAACAAGGAAAAAAGTCCGGGGGCTGAGGGCGCGGACTTTCTAATTTTTTCCCGAAAGCTGGTAACTGGAACGCGCGGCTGTCCGCCCTCAGGCTTAGGTGGAGGAATTATCCACCCGGAACTGGCCCACCAGCTCTTCGAGCTTTTCGCCAATTTCGATCAAGTGATGGGAGGCGACCACCACCATCTCGGCTCCGTCCGCACTCTCCCGGGCGTTGGTAGCTACGATCCGCATGGTGCTGGTAGCGGAGTCCGCGGCGGAAGCCTCTCCGCGGGCGGCGTCGGCAATTCTGGCGATGCGGTCGTTGACCTCAAACACCAGTCGCGAAATCTGCTCAAAGGTCTGGCTGAGGCCAGCCACGGCATTTGCGCCTTCTTCTGCATGGAGGCAGGCTCCGGCAATGTCAGCTGCGGCCTGCTGGGTCTCGTTCTGAATGCCGGAGATCAGCGAACCCACCTGCTGGGTGGCCTGAGCAGTGCGCTCGGCCAGCCGGCGTACCTCGCCTGCCACCACGGCAAATCCACGTCCATGTTCACCGGCCCGTGCCGCCTCAATGGAGGCGTTCAGCGCCAGCAGATTGGTTCCGGCGGCAATCTCTTCAATAACGCCAACAATGGAGCCGATCTCCCGGACCCGCCCGCTAAGGGAGGAAACGCGGTTGGCGCTTTCCTGGGTATCGACGGCCAGTTGCTGGATCCGGGCGGAGGTGGCTTCAACCTGCTGTACACCCAGGCGTGCTGCCTCGGCGGCGTCGCGGGCCTGAACGCTGGCGTCGTTGGTGTGGTTGGAGGTGGAGGCAATGTCGCGCGAGAGCTGCGTCACCACATCCGTAGCGCTCTCCGCCTCCCGGCACTGGCCGGTCAGGCTGTTCACGGCCTGCTGCGCAATGGCCTGGATCTCGTTGGACTTGGCACAGGTGGCCGTGGCGCGATCCTGGACATCGATCAGCGTATGACGAATGCGGGCCACAAACAGGTTGAAGGCCGTGGCCAGCCCGCCGATCTCGTCACTGCGGCTGATGTCGAGTTCCGTGCTCAGGTCGGCGTCGTTCAGGTGCGCGGTGAGGGTTTTCACGGGCAGAATTACAAGCCGCTTGAGCATGATCATCAGCAGCAGGAAGATCAATCCCACCAGAATTGTGGTCTCCGCTGTCAGTACGCTGAGGGTGTCAATGGTCCGCCAGGTGACGTCGGAGGTCGGATAAGCGGTGTAGACCTGATAGCCCCAGGCCGGGTAGGTAGCCTGGGTGACGGTCCAGCCGGAAGCATCCTTGCGGATGGCATTCAGATCCTTGTCCGTGACCTGCGCGCCATGCACCAGCACCGTTCCGGTCGGATCGAGCAGCGCCACAAAGCCGTGATCGAGGATGTGGGCATCAACAATGCTGCGTCCGAGGGCGGCAATCGAATCCAGCCGGTAGCCGGTGTAGAGGGCGCCCACCAACTGGCCGGAGCCATCTTTGAGCGGTAAATAGCTGGTGGTGTACGGTACGCCCAGGATGTTGACCACACCGCTGAAGGTCTGGCCCAGCGACAGGGCGGCATAGGCCTTGCCCGAGGAGTCCAGAATCGTGCCCACCGCGCGCGAGCCGTCGGGCTTCAACACGTTGGTGCTGATGCGCGTAAAATCCCGTCCATTCCAGGCAAAGATGGTCGCGGTACCCCCATTTCGTTCGCGAACGCGGTCGACAATCTCAAAGTTTTCTACTTGGGACTGGCCGCCGAAGAGCAGGTTCGGCACCTGCTTGCTGCCCAGCGAGCTTGTACCCTTCAACGAGGGCGCACCCTTGCTGGCGCCCAGGTCCTGGAGCAGGTGCATGGCGTCGCCAACCCGCTGGCCGGAAAGCTCATCGATGCTGGCAATGCGGGCCATAACCTCGGTTGACTCAGTTCTGGCTTCCCGTTCAGCGTCCCTGTGGGTGCGCATCGAGAAATAGAGCCAGGTGAAGACGCCAAAGACAGAGCAGACTGCCACAACAAGAAGAAGCGTGGCAGCAACCAAGCGGGTGCTAAGGGAACAGATCTTCATAGCCGACCGATATCCTTCCAACGCCGCGGCATGAAGCAGGTTGATCGACCGGGCGGAACGAGCTATGAGGGGAGTATCGGCGTAGAAATAGGTTACTTTAGGTTATCTATAGGCAGTCCGTTTGGTTACCTGTAGTTGCGGGAATTCCAGTTTCCGATTGGGAGGGCTCCAATCTATTGATTTCGTGCCCTGTAGCTCTCCCACCCTTTCGTCAGAAGAAAGGCGAAAGGATGGGGTACTGCGCTAACCCGAATTCATGAGGTCGGAAACCTAGTTGTTGTGGCCGAACAGCGGAATATGGAAAGGCGATTCGACAGTGGACGGCTTCTTCGACTTGGGGCCGTTCTCTTCGCGCAGGGCCGTACGCTGGGAGTTGACGCAGATCCAGCCGCCCCGCACCCGCTCAAAGACGTGGGTGAAGATGCCGTTCTCATCGCCCACCGAAGTGTTGACCTTGTGATGCAGGGTGTAGGTGCCGTTCGCCACGGCAATATCGCCCATCATGCGCACGGTGATGACCCGCTGGTTGATATGCAGAGTACGGTCAACGCCGGCAATCACCAGCGCCAGTTGCTGGTTGCGGGTGGTGATCTCGCCGGTGGCGGCAATATCGACAAACAGCGGCGAAAGGACCAGCTCCAGGCTGTATTGGTCGCGGTCGTTCACAGCCTTTGACCAGGTGTCTTCGATCTTCTGGAACTGGGCAACGTCGGCGGCGTCCGTAGTGGTTACTGGAGCCTTGGCAGCTGGCGCGGTCGGGGAAGGGTCGGGGGTTTGTGCGGCTGCTAGGCAGCCGGCAAGCAGGAGTGCAGGAATACATACAAAGGCACGGTTCATGGGCGGTTTTTGGCTCCCAGTCCCTATCATATAGGCCAGAACGCAGAACAATGTTGAATTTGACGCATAGAGGCCAGCGAAGAAAGCGGCCGAGCCGGAGGGCTCAAACCATAGCCTGCAAACGGTCCGGCTGATGGATGGTTACCAGCGCATCCTCGATCGAGATCCATCCCTCTTTGCGGAACTGGCCCAGCGTGCGGGTGACGGTCTCGCGGGTGGTGCAGGTCATGGAGGCCATCTCTTCGTGGGTGAGCAGCAGCGGGAAGCGGAATTCGCCACCGGTCAGGTGCTCGCCGATCTGGTGCGCCAGCTCCATCAGCAACCGGCCCAGCCGGGTGGCGACGGTTTCAGACAGGGCGATGCGGCAGGCGTCCTGCAGGGCAAAGCGGTACTCCTGGCAGATGCACTGGACGGCGCGCATCTGGGCTTCCTTGTGACTGCGAAGAAAACTCAGAAAGCGGTCGCGCTCCACCGGACGCAGTTGGGCGCTGGTCAGCGACTCCGCCGAAACCTCGTAAAGGCCATGGGAGAGAACCGCATAAAGGCCCAGCATGGATCCAGGACCTGCCACCCGGACAATCATCTGCCGGTCTTCCATTCTGCCGGTCGTCAGCTTCAAATACCCGGAACAGATCAAATAGAGACAGCGAGCGTCGTCGCCCTGGGTGAATAAAGTGGCCTGTGCGGGCAGTGAGATGGTGCTGGTGGCCAGCTCCAGATCGGCCAGCACGGCGCTTCCTAGTGAGCAGAACCAGCCCGGGCGGCGGTTGGAACAGGCAGCGCAGCCAGCCGGGACTTGCCGCGCCGCATGCCGTTGGCGCGCCTGGATATCCGCCGTTAACTGATGGTCTGCCATGATCATGCCCCGTGCATTCTAGATGTTTCCTTAGGGTTGTTGCGTACGTCTGTCTGGCGCAAATCCGCTGCTTCCAGTAAGTTGCGCAAACAGAACCAACGGCATATTGAATAAGGAAAGTCTGCCGGAATGCTTTGGGCCAACGATGTGACCGGGCTCACGGGTGTAGAACCGGTTTTGAAGCTGCTGGCTGCGCGCCCACCTGCTTGGGGAGGGAATTAAAGCCGCAAAATGGATCAATGGAGTGAAGAAATCCACCTGAATCATCGATAGGAAGGACAAAGACGAACCGATAATGCTTTCTCAGGAGCAAGAATTCGGGGTACAATCGTTGGCCGGGAGGCAGGCAATCCGGATCACTGTGGCAGGGGAAACCATGCGCACTATTCCATGCGGAATCGCGTGTGATGAGAATCACCGCTTGGGCAGCTAGAAACCACGTACCCTCCATGGCATAGAGTGATGCTCCGCACATAGCGTAACTCAGGCGCAATGTGCTGGCGATTCCCAGTTTGGTGCCGAAGTTCTGAAGATGGATCGTTTGCCCGGATCAAATTGAGAAACGTTGGTACATTGGTTCGCGGAGGTGGCGTAATGAGAGCATCCAAGGCGGTATTTTGCATGCAAATGAGTAGGCCTGTAACGCGATTGCCCATCGGTGCGGCTCCGGGATGTTGGTCGGGACTGCGTGTTGGATTGATGTTGCTGCTGGCGACTGGATTTTTCTGCGCCACAGCTCAAGGGGCCCCGGCCGGGGCAAAGGACGATGCTGCGAAGGCTCCGGTTGCTGCGGCAGGCGACTTTGTTGGCTCTGAAACCTGCGCCACCTGTCACGAGGAGGTGGCCAAGAAGTTCGCCTCCAATAAACACGCTAAGTTGGCGGAAGAGCACCTGACGGTTGGTGCTGGCTGCGAGAGCTGCCACGGAGCCGGCAAGGCGCACGTCGAGGGCGGTGGCGACACCTCCAAGATCTTCAACCCCGCCAAGGCGACGCAGAAGGAAGTCACAGCCCGTTGCCTGACCTGCCACGCCAGCGCGCACCCCAACTTTGCGCGTTCGCCCCATGCCAAGGCCGACGTTGGCTGCACCAGCTGCCATAGCGTCCACGCGGGCGACGTGAACGAGCACCTGCTGAAGGCCAGCCAGCCCAAGCTCTGCTTCCAGTGCCACAACGACGTGAAGCCCCAGTTCAATATGCCCTTTCACCACAAGGTGAACGAGGGCGCGGTCAGCTGCAACGACTGCCACAACGTGCACGGCTCGTTTGGAGTCAGCAACCTCAAGTCGACTGCCGACCAGAACGCTGTCTGCACCAAGTGCCACATGGAGAAGCGCGGACCGTTCATCTTCGAACATGCTCCGGTCAAGGGCGATGGCTGCCTGTCCTGCCACAGCCCGCATGGCTCGCAGAACGCGCGCCTGCTGAACGCTCCGAGCGTGAATGCGCTTTGCCGTCAGTGCCACTCTTCGGTGGCTGCCGGCGCGGTTCACAGCCTGAACGTGAGTGGTTCGTCGGATGTGACGCCTTGCATTGACTGCCACACGATGATCCATGGCTCGAATCTCGATCAGTACCTGAAGCGTTAGTCGGCTTTCCGCCAGCGCCCGGGTGCTCAGCACCTGGCTGTGCGGGAAAGCTGAAGACAGGTTCCGACACGACAAGCGACTTTAAGAAGTGAGGCACTTTTATGAACAATAGCTGTTTGAAACGGCTACTTTATGCCCGGAGCGCCCGCACGGCCCTGTTTGCCGCGGGTCTGGCCATCGCCGTGCCGATGGCGGCGAGCATCGCGCTGGCCCAGGCGCCGGCGTCGGCTCCGATGACAAAAATGACAACGCCCGAAGGCTACTCCGCCCACCACTCGGTGGACGTGGGCGGCCGCGTGGCCAACAAGGTTGGCTCCGGCGCCATGTATGACACCATGGTCAACGAGCAGTCCGGCCCTCGGGTCAGCAGCGAGACCATGGACCTGCACAAGCTGGCCTCGAACAAGAAGGCTCTGGTCGACAATGCCCGCATCACCGGCTCGGGCTTTGGCGGCGATCCCTACAACTTCCTCAAGCTCACGGCCGAAAAGAGCAAGGTCTACGAGTTCACGGGCAACTTCCGTCGCAACCGTCAGTACTTTGACTACGATCTGCTCGGGAACCCCAACAACCCAGCCGGCATCACCGTGCCGATCGGTCCTTCGACGGCGCCCACCGGGACCTTTGCCTGGCCGCAGGTGCAGCACTCCTCGGTCATGACCAACTCGGTTCGCCGCATGTTGGCCACGGACCTGAAGCTCTTCCCGAGCCCCAAGGTCACGCTCCGCTTCGGCTATGCCTCGAACGTTATGCAGGGCTCCTCGCTGCTGCCTGCCCGTTCGGCAGGCATCATGAAGTACGGCGCACTGTTCCAGCAGATTCAGCGCCACTCCACCGATGAGTTCACGGCTGCCATTGACTGGAAGCCGCTCGCCGGAACCATGATTACGTACGAGCAGATTGTTCTCCACAACAAGGAAAACAGTTACTTCACGCTGGATCCGAATGGATTCCTCGCACAGGAAGCCGACGGTACGCCGGTCTACCTTGGCAACTGGGATTTGTCGAGCAACGGTTCGGCTACCGCCACCACGACCTTTGCCCCCTACAGCAGCCTGGCCTGCAGCAGCCTTGCGACGGCCAACCAAGTCTTCACGGCCTCGTCCAACGGCGGCAAGCCGGTCATCGATCCCTCCTGCGCGGTGCTCACCAGCTATACCCGCACCAACCCCACCCGCCTGACCATGCCCACCGAAACCCTGCGCTTCCAGTCCACCAGCATCAAAAACGTGAGCATTAACGGCCAGGCCAGCTACAGCTGGGCGACACTGAACATGCCCAGCTACTACGAGAACGGCGGCGGCCTCAACGGAGCCATCCGGGACGAGTACTTTGCGGCCTCCGGTACCGGCAAGCGTGAAGTCTACAACGCCGATCTGGGTGTGACCTGGCAGGTTACGCCGAGCTTCAGCCTGTCCGATCAGGTCAGCCTGATGTCCAGCGCCCAGCCCGGCAGCGTGCTCTATCCCAGCTACACCAAGCTGAACACGCCCGCCGTTGCTGCCTCTGAAACCATCAACTACCCCACGCTGACCCCGACAACCACCACGGCTGGCGCCACGCAGACCGGCGGCGTTCTGGCCGGCACCTACCTGGGTACCAGCTATGCCTACTTTGGCCAGGAACAGATCACCAACAGCATGAGCGCCAACTGGGTTGCCACGCCCAAGGCCAACTTCTCGTTGACCTATCGCTATGGCAACAAGAACATCGGCCAGAACACGGGCTATCAGTCGGCTTATGCCACCAGCGCCTCGAACACTCCCGTTCGTTCCATAACGGCCATCAGCGAGCAGGCTGGCATCTTCAATGCAGCCTATCGCGTGAATGCCAACTGGGACATCAACGGCACCATCGAAGCGGCCTACAACGACAACGTGCTGACCACCGCCACGCCGCGTCAGCTGCGTCGTTACCGTGTGCATACCAAGTTCCGTCCTGAAAAGTGGGCTACCTTCACGGCTGCCTACACCGACGTGGAAAGGCACAACAACACCAACAACGTCGGCGCTACGATTTATGGTCCGCTGAACCACGTGGACTATAACCGCACGGCCGCGATCAGCGGGATCTTGACGCCGACCGAGCACGTGGCGATTGACTTTGACTACGCCTACACCGACAACTACACGGCCACCAACACCTGCTACACCGCCCAGGACAGCGGCATGATCGCCACCTCGACTGGCATCAGCCCGTACTTTGCCGGTGCTGCCTCGGTTAGCTCGACCGGTGCCCTGCAGACCTGTGCAACCAGCGCAACCAACAGCACACCGAGCAACTGGTGGGCACGCATCTACACCGACGCTCCCACGCAGTCCGGTGCAGTGGCTGTTATGGTTAACCCCAACGACAAGGTGCAGGCTGGTCTTGGCTATCGCATCAACTCAGTTGCCGGCAGCCAGTTCTTCATCGATGCCCGCGACGTGAACGGCGCCCTGGCCTCCAAGTACCAGACCCCCTACGTCAACGCCAGCTGGAAGGTTACTCCGGCCCTGACCTGGAAGGCTGAGTACAATTACTTCGGCTATGGCGAAGGCGGACCTTCAGGTGCGCAGAATTGCACCATGTACAGTGTTGCCGCGGCCACCACGGCGACGGTGGTGCCCTGCGCCAGCTTGTCGGTTTCGACCGGCATGAACAGCGGCAATGCGGGCATGACCGCGCCACGTACCTTCCACGCCAACAACATCAGCCTGGGACTGCACTACGAGTTTTGACGGTAGAGCCGTCAAGGCTGACAATTGCAAGGGTGGACCGGGACCGGATTTCTCTTCCGGTCCACCCTTTTTTGCGCTGGCACCGCTCCACCCAGCCCGGCCACGGACGCCCGGCAACTGGATGGGTGCCTGAACGCAAGCCGGCAAGAGATCCCCGGCAGCTCCTGAACTAGTTGGGAGGCAGGAGCCGGGTGATGCAATACAGGAGTCCTACATGACTAAGTATCTTCGGTTCGTACTGGCGTCAGCTGCCGTGGTTGTGCTGGCTGGCACTATGAGTTTTGCCCAGTCCAGCGGGGAAACGGTTTACAAGGCCAAGTGTGCCATCTGCCATGGAGTGGCGGGAGTACCTAGCCCGGGCTTTGCCAAGACCACGGGCATCAAGGCAGTTAGCGATCCTGCGGTGAAGTCCATGAGCGAGGTGCAGGAGATCGAACTCACCAATAGGGGTTCGGGCAAGATGCCTGCTTATGCGGGCAAGTTGACCAGCGATCAGGTCAAGGCCGCGGTCGAGTACTTCCGCTCCTTGGGCAAGTAACGGGGATTCGGAGCGGTCTTGGCTGGCCGCTCCGAATTGCTTCCTGTTCCACAAATTGCTATCTTGGTAGCCGGTCAGGGGGAGGAACAACGCCCTCTTGCCAATCAGAAACGGATCGTTCAACTCGGCCCATGCCTCCCCAACGCAATCAGGCCGGCAAAAACCCAAGGAGTGTCTTCATGACCAAGAAGCTTCGTACTTCCATCGTTCTCGCTCTGGCGCTGGTTATGGCTGGTGCAATGGCCTTTGCCGTAGACGGTAGCGTCTACAAGGCGAAGTGCGCCAGCTGCCACGGCGCCGCAGGCGTTCCGAACCCAGGGATTGCCAAGCTGATGGGCGTCAAGCCCGCCTCCGATCCCGCGATCAAGGCGCTCACCGAGGCTCAGGTGATTGCGACCGTCAAGAACGGCAAGGGCAGGATGCACCCGATTGCTGGCATTTCAGACGCCGACGCGAAGGCTGCAGCGGCGTTCTTCAAGACCCTCAAGTAGTCCTCCAAAACGGAATTGAGAGTCGAATCGGGGCCCGCCCTTTGTGGCGGGCTCTGGTTTCGCTGACCCCTGTGGCGCGTCAGCGTACTTCCCGTCGGCGGCCTGACCGCAGCTACTCTCTAAACGCCAAACAAAGTGCAATTGTTCTCCAGCAATGTCAAAATAAGCCACGCAGGGGGTGGATGTGTCCTTTTTTAAAAATTTTCGTGACCACTGGGTAAGGCCGGCGCTGTTCTTCGGCAATAACCCAATCAGCCTTGCTGGCGGCGCCATCACCAGCGCCTCGGCTGTGACCATGGTTGGCTACTGGGTTGTCGAGCTGTTTGGCCGTCCCAACGACAATCCCTATCTGGGTATCATCTTCTTCTTTGGATTGCCGGCACTGTTTGTTCTGGGCCTGATGCTGATCCCGGTAGGCGTGTTCTTGCGCCGCCTGAAGTTGCTGAAAGCCGGTCTGATTCCGGCTGAGTACCCCAAGGTCGATCTGAACGACAAGATCTTTCGTCACGGGTTGGACATTGTGCTGGTGGCGACCATTGTGAACCTGCTGCTGGTGGCCATGGCCAGCTATCGCGGCGCGGCGTATATGGATTCGCCTGAGTTCTGCGGGAAATCCTGCCACGTGATGAACCCGGAGTATGCGGCCTATCAGGTTTCGGCGCACTCCCATGTGGCCTGCGTGGAATGCCACATTGGCTCCGGCGCGCGCAGCTACTTTGAAGCCAAGGTGAACGGCACCAAGCAATTGCTCGAGGTTACCGTGGGCCGCTATCCCACGCCGATTCCCTCGCCGGTGACCAGCCTGCGCCCGGCTCGCGAGATCTGCGAGGCCTGCCACACCCCGGCCCGGTTTGTGGGCGAAAAGCTGCTGGTCAAGTCCAGCTATGCCGACGACGAGAAGAACACCCTGGCGCAGACCGTGCTGGTCTTGCATCTGGGCGGCGAGGACTCGCTCTCGCACCTGAGCGGCATCCACGGCGTCCACCTGAACCACATGGAGTACATCGCCACGGCCAAGGACCGCAGCACGATTCCGTGGGTCCAGCGGCGCAATGCCGATGGCACGGAGACGGTCTTTGCCGCCTCGGCGCTGAACGGCGCCGTGCCGCAGGGCGAGCGTCGCACGATCGATTGCATCGACTGCCACAACAGGGCTTCGCACACCTTCCAGACACCGGAAGAGGCGGTGAATCGGGCTATGGCGGATGGCGCGATCTCGGCCGACCTGCCCTGGATCCACAAGGAGGGCCTGGAACTGTTGAAGGCCACCTATGTGAGCCAGGACGAGGCGCGGGTGAAGATCCCCCAGCAACTGAACGCCTTCTACAGCTCGCAACGGCCTGACGTGCTGCAGTCCAAGGCTACCGCGGTGAAGGCGGCGGCCGAGCAGTTGGTGGCAATCTATAGCCGGAACGTCTTCCCGGACATGAAGGTGACGTGGGGAACCCACCCCAATAATATTGGCCACATGGCGTATCCGGGCTGCTTTCGCTGCCACGATGGGGACCACGTTTCCAAGGACGGCAAGACGGTTACGCAGGACTGCGCCAACTGCCACAACCTGCTGGCGGTGGAGGAATCGAAGCCTAAGGTTCTTTCTGATCTGGGTCTCTAATCCGTTAACCCCTCGGAACGGCCCGTTGCCGGGAGCAGATGACATGCTCCCTGACAGCGGGCCGTTTCTGTTTGCGCAGCCCGGTGCGGGCCTCAAAGCCCAAGAATCTACTGTTGCAACGAGGGGAACCGCTATACAATCAGGGCCAAGCGCCAGACGTATGTGTGGGTTCTGCCCGGAAAGTGTAGGGGCAGAACTTAGCTCTTTGTAGGAAGATAGGGTCAATGCCCGCCTTGTTGTCCCTGGGGTGGGGAACAGATCACTCGGGGTTTACGACGAAGACCAACATGGCCATAAAACCAACCTTCGGTTTGCTGCTCGCATCCCTGTTCCTGATCGCCGCGGGTGCGGCGCAGACCCAGGCGGTTGCCTCCTCCTCCCCTATGTCTACCGCGGCCTCACGGCTGGCGGGGGACTGGCGGAGCACCACCGCAGTTCAGTTGCCTTTGAGCGCGCCGCCGCAGTTCCGTGCGGCAAGCGATGCCGGAGCTGCGCCCTCCAGCCAGCAACTCACGCGCATGCTCCTGCTGCTGGCTCCTTCCACGGCGCAACAGCAGGCGCTGGCAGCCAAGCTGAACGATCTGCAGAATCCCTCTTCCACTTCGTATCATCGCTGGCTTGCACCGGCGGAGTTTGCGGCGCAGTTCGCCAACTCCCCGTCGGACGTGGCGGCGGTGGTTGCGTGGCTGCAAAGTCAGGGCTTCGCGGTTGCCCAGTTGCCTACAGGCCGGGGATGGATTGAGTTCTCTGGAAGCGCAGCGCAGGTGGAGCAGGCTTTTGGAACCCAGGTGCGCTTGGTAGCCACTTCAGGTGGCACCCGCGCCACTCTGGCAGGGTCCATCACGGTACCCGCAGCGCTGGCTCCGCTGGTGCAGGGACTGGTGTCACTGGATGGTGTTTTGGCTATGCCGGCCATGACCACCCCGCAAAGTTTGACGGTTACGGCAGCCGATTTGGCCTTGCGCACCTCTGCCGCAACCGCGGAAGCGCTCACGCCGAGCCTGATGGCGCAGCAGGTCCACTTGGGCACCCTGCAGTCCTCCGGCGTAACTGGCGCGGGCGAGAGTATCGCCATTCCGTCGCGTAGCAACGTGAACGCCGCGGACGTGGCCGCCTTCCGGGCTGCCTTCGGGCTGCCGATAGCGGCGCTGAAGGTGCAGGCCAACGGAGATCTTCCGGGCCTGGCCGATGATCAAGCGCTGGCCACGATGGCCGCTTCCTGGGCAGGCGCCGCGGCGCCGGGCGCGCAGATTCTTTTGGTGCCTTCCAACACGACGGAAGCCACGGACGGGCTGGACCTGTCGCTTGCCGCCCTTGTGGACGGCGCATTAGCGCACACCGTGGTGGTGGGCTACTCCAGTTGTGAGGCAGGGCTGAGTGCGGCGCATCAGGCGTTTTACTCCGCGCTCTATCAACAGGCGGCCGCCGAGGGCATTGCGGTGATTGCGGCCACGGGCGACGCCGGCGCTTCCGCTTGCACGGTTGCTGGCAGCACCACGCCGGTGACCACCGGTTATGCCGTGAATGGCCTGGCCTCGACGCCCTGGAATGCAGCGGTGGGCGTGGCGGCATTTACCGCAGCGGGCGCGGGCTCCAGCGCCAAGGCACTTGCGGCCTGGTCGCCCGTCTCCACGCTGGACCCAGCTTACGCGGGCGGCGGCGGCAACAGCACGCTTTATGCCGTTCCCAGTTGGCAGACCAATCTGACGAAGGCGCAAACGCAGACCCGGCTGCTGCCAGATCTGACGTTACCCACGGCCATCGACAGCGGCGCCAACCGTGGCATCGTTTTTTGCCTGAGCGGCGCAACGGCGTCGGAGGATTGCACGCTGGTCCGCAGTGGCGGCAGTGCTGTGGCGGCGGCCATCTTTGGCGGCATTGCCGCGCTGGTTGCCGAGCAGAATGGCGCGCAGGGCAGCCTGCAGTCCACACTTTATGCGCTGGCCAGCAAGACCGGCGTTTATACCGATGTGCAACAGGGCACCACGCAACTGGCGTGCGCGGCTGGAACCACAGGCTGCAACGCCGCTGGCCAAATTGGCTACAGCGCCGCCGCGGGCTACGACCTGGCCACCGGTCTGGGCGCCGTAAATGCGCAGGCGCTGGTTGCCAACTGGGTGACGCCGATGGTTGGAACCGGTGCCACGACCATCAACATGACGGTCTTGCCGAACCAGACCAATAATACCTACAATCCATCGGCAAACATCACCTTCACGGCGCAGGTTCTGTCTGGAACCGGTGGAGTAACGCCCACTGGCTCGGTGACCTTCTACGACAACACCACGAACGAGAGCCTCTCGTTGCCCATCACCCTCGATGCCACCGGCACGACGGCGCCGACAACGCTGGAAGGGGTCTTTGCCCTGGGTCCCAACGCGATCGTGCCGCAGTACGGCGGTGACCCGGTTTATAACAAGAACAACTCGACCCCTGCGCTCACGGTTACCACTCAGGCCAGCACCATCACCTTGACGGTGACGCCTTCGACTCTAACGGCTGCGCCAGGCCAGACCATCTCCGCGGTGGTGACTCTGGCGGTTGGCACCAACCCTCCAGCGGGCACCGTGGATCCGGGCGGCGTGGTCACGCTCACAGTAGATGGCGGACAGGAAACCTATACGGCTTCGACGATCACCTCTGGCGGCGTCACCACAGCCACCTTCCCCACCGTGCTGATGCCTGCCAACAGCGCGCTGACCACGCACACATTGCAGGCTGTTTATCCAAACAACACGGACTACACCTCTGTGGCTTCGCCGGGCTCTACGTCCACGATCAACATCGTCAAGAGCACGCCCTTTGTGAAGCTGACGCCGGCCACCAACACGCCCCTGCCGGGCGCGAGCCTGCTGCTGACGGCCAGCATTTCGCCCCAGGTGACGGAGACGATGGCTCCTGGTGGTTTTGTGGATTTCTATATGGATGGCGGTTGGATTGGCACCTCGCAGGTAACTGCTGGCTCGCCTGCTTCCACGGCCATCTTTACGATGACCGCGCCCGCCCTCAGCACCGGTACTCACACGCTGCTTGCACAATACGGTGGCGACAACAACTACGGTTCCGGGAACTCGGTGGGCGTCTTTATCACGCCCACCCAAGTGACGCCGCAGCTGACGCTCACCCCGGCCACTTTGACTCCCAATCCCGGCGCGAGCGACGTGCTCACGGCCACCCTTGCGCAGACCAACTCCAGTGGCGCGCTCCCCTCGGGAGGCATCAGCTTCCTGCTGGACGGTATTCAAGTCGGCTGGGGAGCGCTGGTGAACGGCACCACAGCAACCTACAACCTTACGGCCCCGCTCACGGGTACGCACACGATCCAGGCCACCTACATCGGTGACGGCAACTTTCTGCCGGCCTCCTCGACGGTGCAGAACCTGACAGTTACCAAGATCGTCACCATTCTGAACATTACTCCGTTCACCACCACGCTCGCGGCGGGCGGTTCCGTGCAGTTCAACGTGACCATCACGCCGGCGAGCTACCTGGCGGCGGGGACACCTTCCAACACCGTCACTTTTCTGCTGGACGGCGTTACGACGCTCGCCACGGTCAACGTCACCCAGGGCGCGCCCTCGACGCCTTCGACGGCCACCTATACCTTAACCGCGCCCTCTATCGGAACCCATACCGTTACGGCGACCTATAACGGCGATACCTACTACGCAACCGGTTCGGTCACCAGCGGCACCATCACCGTCGCCAAGATCGCAACCACGATTACAGCCACGCCCGCCACCCTCACGCCGGCCGTGGGTGACCTCATGAATGTGGTTCTGAGCGTTGCCTATCCGGCCACCACGCCCAGCACTCTCACGCCCACCGGTACCACCATCGCGAATGTCGACAACTACGGTTCGGGTTATGGGACGGCGTTAAGTGCCAGCAATCCAGCCACGGTGACGGTTGTGGTCAGTCCCTACTCCGCCGGAGCGCACACCCTTACTGCCTCCTACGAGGGGGACACCAACTTCGCATCCTCGGGGACACAAAACACCATCACCCTGAACGTGCAGAGGGGCACTCCGACGGTGACCCTCACCCCGGCCACCACCACGCCCGCTGCTGGAAGCAGTCTTCTGCTGACTGCCTCCATCACGCCTCCCGGCGCAAACTACCACTTGGCCAACAGCGCCGTAGGGACTGTCACCTTCACCGTAGACGGGGTCTCGGTAGGCAGCTCCGGGGTGGTGCAAGGTACGCCGACCTCCACGGCCACGCTCTCCATCACCGCGTCGGCGATAGGTCCACACACCGTTGGGGCAACGTATAGCGGCGACCCCAACTATCTGCCCCTCAGCGCCGCCCCGTCCTCCATCACCGTGAGCAAGGCCATCACGACGCTTACCGTGACCCCCGCCTCCACCACGCCGACTGCGAACTCCAGCATGCTGGTTACGGCCACACTGGCCTCCCAAACCTCCAGCACCATCAACGCCGGGGGCAACGTCACCTTCTCGATGGACAACATCCTCTTCGCCACCAGTCCCATGGTCGGAACCATGTCGGTAGCTACCCTTACGGTGCCTGCCAGCGGTACGCATGCCATCCAGGCCATCTACGGTGGCGATAGCACCTATTCCGGCTCCACCGCGACCGGGGTGAACATCTCCGTCGCCAAGACGATTACAACCACCACGATCACGCCTTACACCACCACGCCGGCGCTGGGCTCACCGCTGCCCATTACTGTCTACGTCAACCCGTCCGCGATCAACACGGCAACGCCTACCGGCATGGTGACGGTCAGCGTGGATGGCGTGGCCGCAATCGCGCAGCCGCTGGTTTCCGGCAATCCGGCCACTGCCAGCGTGACCCTTCCGGCGCTTTCGCCTGGGGCACACACGCTCACGGCGCTCTTCTCGGGCGACGGCTACTACGCCACGTCCACTTCAGCGGCCATCACCGTGACCGTGCCCAAGGTGAGTACCACCCTGGTGGTGACTCCATCCACCACCGCGCCCTCAGGCGGCGCATCGCTGGGGGTTTCCGCCACCATCACGCCGACGCAGACCTACACCACGCTGCCCACCGGGACGGTGAGCTTCACGCTGGATGGCGTCAGCGTTAGCAGCGCTGCGGTGGTCTCTGGATCACCCGCCTCGGCCAGCGCCACCCTGACCGCGACCAGTCTGACGCCGGGCTCCCACGTGCTGGCCGGCGTTTACTCGGGAGACACCATCTACGGCACCTCAACCGCAGCCTCCACCACCATCACGGTGCCCAAGAGCCCGACCACCACCACGGTGAATCCGTCCACGTTGACGCCCACGGCGGGCGGCTCCATGACGGTGACGGTGGACGTAACCTCGTCGAATCCGGCCACCGCCATGCCCAGCGGCACGGTGACCTTGACCGAGGATGGCATTACGGTTGGCACCGGCACGCTTGCGGCTGGCTCGCCCTCGGTGGCCACCATCACCCTGAATGTGGTTTCAGCCGGGTCCCACGTTCTGGCGGCAACCTATTCGGGCGATACCTATTACACCACATCAAATTCCTCCACGGTGCCGATTGTTGCGGCCAAAGGCGCGTCGGTTACCGGGCTTGCCGCCCTGCCGGTCACGCTGACGGCCGGCAGTACGGAGACCCTGACCGCGACCGTGGCTCCGGCCACTCCAGTAGCTGGCGTGACCTACACGTTGACCGGCACGGTGAAGTTTTACGACGGGGCTACCCTGCTGGGCACGGTTCCGGTATCGAGCAATACCGCGGTCCTGGCCGGCATCGCGCTCAAAGACAACATCAACCACACCCTTACCGCCGTCTACTCGGGCGATACAAACTGGATCGGCAGTACCTCTACCGCGCTGCCGCTGGATGCCACCACCCTGCCGGATTACGTGGTGCTGACCTCCAACTACTCGGTTGCGCCTCCAGGCGTGGCCGTGGTGCTGACCGCGACCGTGACGCCGACCACGGTGTCCACCACGGAGACCAATCCTGGCGGTATGGTGATCTTCTACATCGGCACCACCATGATCGGCCAGGCTGCGCTCAGTCCGGTTTCAGCGATCAGCAGCTCGTCGGTGGCCACCCTTACCTTGCAGACGCTGCCCCCAGGACCGGACATCATCTACGCCGTCTACATGGGCGACGACTACTACGACGAGGCTACCTCCAACAACCTGTCCATCGTGGTAGAAGACTTCACCATCACCCCGTCCGCGTCAAACCCGGCCACCAACCTGACCATCGTCAAGGGCTCGTCCGGTTCGGCTTCCTACGACATTACAGGCGAGGGCGGCTTCAACAGTCTGGTGCAGGTGGTTTGCGCCGTTTCCTCGCAGGACGACATGACCTGCACGGCCAGCCCGCAACAGGTGGTGCCCACCGGAACGGTCACCTTTGTGGTGCAAACCTTCACCACCGGAACAACCGCCAGCAAGGCGCCCCCACCGCCGCTTTGGCCGCGTGCCATGGGTGGCACGGCTTTGGCAACCCTCGGGCTGTTCTTCCTGCCCTTCGGACGCCGTGTACGCCGCCGCCTGCTGGCGCGTGCTGGCAAAAGGCCGGAGCGGGGACTGGTGCTCCTGCTGCTGCTGATGGGGCTGGTGGGAGCTGGTGTGGGTTGCACCAACAGCGAGCCGATTGTTACCGCCGGCACGCCGCTGGGTGTGGCTACGCTCAAGATCACGGCCACCTCCTACGTGAACAACACCACCATCAGCCACAGCGTCTATCTGACGGTGAACGTGATCACCGGGACCTAACCCGATCCAGCATAAGCACGGCGCGGGCGGCCCCATCGGGTCGCCCGTTTGCTTTTCAAGGAAAAGGGCTGCCCGGAGGTGATAGGCTGGCCTGTCGAAGCAAGGAGCTATCCAGAACATGCATTCCAGCCATCCTTACCACTTCAATCTGCTCACCGCGGCCCATCAGGTGATGACCGAACATGGTTTTCAGCCAGACTTTCCGGAAGGCACGGACGCCGTTCTGGCGACCCTCGCAACCCGCTCGCTGCTGGAGGGTGCGGAAGGAGTCGTCGATCTGCGCAAGCTGATCTGGTCGTCCATTGACAATGACACATCCAAAGACCTGGACCAGATTGAGTGGGCTGAACAGCTTGCGGACGGCCGTATTCGGGTGTTGGTGGGTGTGGCCGACGTGGATGCGTATGTGGGCGTAGCCAGCCTGCTGGACCACCACGCCAGCAGTGAGACCACCTCGGTGTACACCGGCGTGAAGGTGTTCCCGATGCTCCCCACGGAGCTTTCGGAGGGCATTACTTCGCTGAACGAGAACGGAGATCGTCTGGCGGTGGTGATTGAATACAGCGTGGATGCCGCGGGTGGCGTCGCCGATGGCAAGGCGTATCGCGCGCTGGTGTGCAACCACGCGCAATTGGGTTATCCGGGCATTGGCGCCTGGCTGGAGGGCCGTGCGGCTGCGCCTGCCAAGATCCAGGCCAACAGGGCGCTGGAGGTGCAGGTTCGCCTGCAGGACCAGGCCGCGCAGCGCATGCTGGGCAGTCGCTTCCAGCATGGAGCGCTGGATCTGGAAACGATCGAAACCCGTCCGGTGATGCTGGCCGATCAGGCTGTAGAGATTGCGCGGCTGGAAAAGAACCGCGCCACCTCGCTGATTGAGGAGTTCATGGTGGCGGCCAACGGGGTGATCGCGCGCATCTTCGAGGATGCCGGCATTGCCAGCATTCGCCGCGTGGTGCGCACGCCCAAGCGCTGGGAGCGGATTGTGACGCTGGCAGCGGGTATGGGTACAACGCTGCCCGCGGAGCCGGACTCAAAGGCGCTGAACGACTTCCTGCTGCTCCGCAAGCAGAAGGATCCCGACCACTTTCCGGACCTGTCGCTGGCGGTGGTCAAGCTGATGGGGCCGGGCGAGTACATTCTGGTGCACTCGCGGGAAGCCTCGCCGGGGCACTTTGGCCTTGCGGTGCAGGACTACACCCACTCCACCGCGCCCAATCGCCGCTTTCCAGACGTGGTGACACAGCGGATTCTGAAGGCCTGGCTGGCGCACCAGCCCCAGCCTTACCAAGCCGACCAACTCGGCGACATTGCCACCCGCTGCACGCAAATGGAAGACGCGGCCCGCAAGGTGGAGCGCGACATGCAAAAGCGGATTGCGGCCGTGGTGCTCTACCCGCACATTGGCCAGACCTACAGCGCCATTGTGACCGGAGTGAACAACTACGGAACCTTTGTTCGTACGCTGAACCCGCATGTGGAAGGCAAGCTGGTGGAGGGCGGCAAGGGACTGGACGTGGGCGACCGGCTCCAGGTGCGGCTGGTTGGCACCAATCCGGAACGCGGTTTTATCGATTTTGCGGCCTGAAACCCGGCGCACGCAAAAATGCCGAGGGGAGTGTCAATATTCTTTTCTTTCAATCGCATAGGACGTTGCCATTGTTAAAGTTGAGCCTAACTTGGGGCTAGGCAGTCTGGTGGGCTCGTCTTTATGGCCAATTTCAGCGTCTAAACAAGAGTTGAACTGAAGCTGCGTCCTTCTGACGCCGATGTGAGATGGGGTGGAGTCAACTCCCCGTCGGCCAGCCCCAAAGCTCTGCCGGTGAGCCGGTAGATAGACTCTGAAGTACTGCTTTTCCGGTAGTACCGAAATACGAATCCAATTTTGGTGAATGAATGCTTTTCAAGAAATTCCCGCTTGCGCTCCTGTTTTGTTGTTTGACTGTCTTTTGCGGAGCTATCACCCTGTGTGCCCAAACCAACGCCGCGGAGGCGTCCTCCAGTTCGGTGCTTCCAGATGCGCCTACGCCCGTACTGATGGCGATGGCTTCTCCGTCGGACGCTGAACCGGTTCCGCAGGCCGGACCCGCGCAGCAGAATTCCCCGGCCACAACGGACGATGCAAGCCAGCACCAAAAGGCGCAAGAGCAGATCAAGGAACAGGAGAAGCAGCGCGTTCTTGGCATCCTGCCGGCCTTCAACATTAGCTACCGTTCGGATGCCGTGAGCCTTACGCGCAGCCAGAAGATGAGCCTCGCGTTCCATTCCGCGGTGGATCCGGTAACCTTTGCAACGGCGTTCCTGGTGGCGGGCTACCACGAGGCCAACGACGACGACCAGGGCTTTGGCTGGGGGATCAAGGGCTACGGCAAGCGTTCCGGCGCGGCTTATCTGGACGCTTTCGATGGAACGATGATCGGCAAC
>Ga0181520_10000953_pt1 | contig 61486 bp, 54 predicted proteins | sample PEATcosm2014_Bin_29_FD_132451 | JGI IMG/M metagenome (GOLD analysis project Ga0181520, IMG submission 132451) | Peatland microbial communities from MTU Mesocosm Facility, Houghton, MI, USA - PEATcosm2014_Bin02_30_metaG | ecosystem: Environmental > Terrestrial > Soil > Wetlands > Peat | place...
GCGATTACACGTTTTGACCGCTGGTCGATGAGTGAAATGGGGATGTTACGCCAGTTGAGGAAGCGGATCGCCAGTGAAATGGAGATACCTGCCAAAAGAATTGGCAACTAATCTAAAATTAAAAGCATGCGGGCAATGGCGATAAAAAAGAGTAGCCGTGAGACAACAATAGGCTTCCAAGAGATGGGAACGCTCAGATGTGACGGTTGCGGCGAGGAGTTTTTCATCGGCCACAACCCGAAACGTAGCTTCAACTCATTGGCTGGTAACACAATACAAGCAAGTTGGCATCGTAAGCGGCACACCGCAGTACTACTGCCTAACGAGCGGCACAACGTTTAATCCAGCCACCGCGCAGCCCTGCTCGGATCCAGCTCCGCCGCCCGGCTTCTTCGTAGTCTTCCAAAACCCGATCCAGAACCAGCACATCACACAACCATTGGGAACGAATATGACCTTAAACGGGTCATTCGTTTTCAACCAGGGCATCTTCCTGACTCCAGTGACGGTTGCCACTTTGCCGACACTCACAGGACTTACCACCCTGATTCAAACAAGCGATGGCAATCCCGGCTCAAACCCTTGCACGGGTGGAGGAACAGGCTCGCTGGCGGTTTATCAGGGCGGTCAGTGGAGTTGCGCATTCGGGACCAGCGGCGGGGGTTCGAGTATCGTCCTGCAGACCAATGGCGCAACGAACTCGAATCAGTCGCTCCTGAACCTGGTGGCAGGCGCCGGCGTCAGTCTCGTCAACTCAAACGGCAGCACCACGATTTCAGTGATTGGGCAGTCGAACGAGTCGGTAGTTTTCAATAACGTCACTTCCGCAACCCTCGCTACCACCTACGGCACAACGAATCTGGTGTGGGACTGCTGGGACGCGAACACTCCAGCAAACGCGATCTTGCCCAGCAACGTCTCGGTGAATACCAGTTTTGTGGTTACCTTCAGCTTTGCGGTAGCGCAGTCTGGGTATTGCGCGGTGAATGGTGGAGCTGGGGCGGGTGGAGGCGGAGGAGCAACCAGTCCCGGCGGCGCCTTCAACGCCATGCAATACAACAACGGCGGGATTTTCGGTGGAGCGCTGGGACACAGTTACAACCCGACCGCAGTCAGCGGCGTCAACTTCGGTCAAGTCAATACCGACAACCAGGCAGAAGTCGTAACCGTCACCCCAGACTTCAACTTCTCGGCTTGCGCTTCCGGCTGCACCTACACCACGAGCGGCGCAACCACGCTCGTGGCTGGATCAATAGGAAAATCAAAATCGCAATTCTCGATGTATACAAACTCCGAGGATAAGAATCGGGTTCGCGATCTACTTTTACGGATCTGCGGATCATTCAAACCATAGGCGAGCGAGCAACGTTCGCACCTGGACACTCCGCTGCGAGATTGTTTTGAGGTGATTGCGCCGCCCAGTGCCAACGGGTTCCTCCCCTAGGCGAATGGGTGACGCTGTCTTCGAAAGGGGATGTCTGTTAGACAAGCTGGAAATTAAGCGGAAAAGGCGGGGAGATGTCTCGCAAACTTCATGAGCTGTCCGTTTTGGTCGAGGAGCGGATTTCCGCGGAATCCTTGGACTGCAAGTGCCCATGGAAGCCGCTTTGGCCGTGGTCGCTGCTTTTGGCTGAGAATGGTGAAAACTGCCGGCGCGACTCGAGGCCATCTGCGCGGAGCAAACAATCCGAAATGCCGTACCGCGTGCCGGTAGAGTTTGGGGATGTGCCGTGACCATCGGTCAATGAACACCTCGAGGGTGCACTGCACCGTGATCCATCTGTTAAGGCGCTTATCCTTATGCCAGAACCTCACAAGTCCATTTTTGATGGAAAGAATGCGCCACTGCGCGATTGGTGGACGCCTGACGTAGCGCCCGCAATATCGAAGAAAATGCTCCTTGCCCTTGAATCGTCGCACGTGGGCTATCCACCCGCGCGTCTCCTCAAACCGGAGCAAACTTTCAAGCTGATCGCGAGTTAGTTGAGATTCAAGTGGGGCTGTCTCCGACGCCTCCCGAAGAAGTGCAATTATCAGCCGCTGCCAACTGCGCATGATCGCATCTCGATCGAAGAAGATCCGAGGAGTCCATCGTGCCCCCGCCGCTTGTAAACCTCCGGCTGTGACCAGAGAATGGACGTGCGGCTTAAACAGCAACTCCCCGTTGAAGGTGTGTAGAACCGGCATCACGCCTACTTCAACTCCGTAGTGCACTCTGGCATAGCTCCGGATTACTCGGGCAGCGATCTCTGGAAGTTTGCGGCAAAGCGAGGCGTTGCGAGCAAAGATGCCCCAGAGCGTATCGGGCATGGTTAAAGTGATCTCGACGTAGGGTCCATCCGGAAGCGCAGACCAGCGCTCGCGCTGCCATTGGATTGTGGCCCAATGACCACAACTAGGACAAGCCGGCGACTTGCAAGTGTTGTAAAAGAGCGTTTCTTCACGTTCCGAAGCAAAAATTCGGCCGCCCATCGCGGGTGTTTTACATCGCGATGCGCGCTGGAATGCGCGGCGCGAATCGGGGTCGTAATTGTCGTGATCCCAATGGTCACGTCCCAGGACAAGAATCTCCTGTAAAGGGCTACGACGAGAAATTGGAATCTTGGCTCGTTTGACCAAACAGAATCTCCTTTCGTGCAGCTATTGCCTCAAGCAAGTCTTCTCCGAGAATGACTGTCGTGCCACTGTTGCGACTCGCGCGGACTGTGATGGAGCCTGGCTGCTGATTCTCCCGATGCTGCAAGGCTTCGATCACTCGGAGCGGATCGAGCGACATTCCTGATTTTCCAATCGAAAGGTTCGTGTCGCGCAAACTCCTCTTTCTGTTCTGTTTTGCCGAGCTCGCACCATTTCCAAGCCTGATGGATGCTCAGCAGACCGTTTTGCAAGGCGAAGATGATATTTGGGTGAGCACGGTCTAGGATAATTTCAACCTTACTTACATTGCCCGTCCCCGTACCTGCAATCTTGGCGATCTTATAGCGGACATTCACACGGTCTGCTTTGGACAAATTTGTCAAACCCTTGCACTTTCCTCCGATCCGCATGTAGTCGAGGGCTCGTTGATGAAGGTCGAACTTGAGCCTGAGTGCAATAGAAATACGTATAAATGCATTCCACGTGCGCCGGGGCTGATGATAGTGGAGGATGAACGGCAGGATTTCTTCTTCTCCGATTGCATATTCAACGCATTGCACCACCGCATTTTGTGCGGATTTGGCCAACGTCCAGGCTCCAAATCCAGCAAGAATCGTGCCGTCGGATGTGATGATAATGGGCTCGGGAATCGCCAATTCTTTCAATTCGGCGGAGATGTTTAGCTCTTCTGCGGTCAGGAAATTGAACTCGTCCAGTATCGGGTGCAGCCGCAATTCTGCTGGAAGGCGCAAAACAGTTCGCTCACCCTGCCGACGCAACTCGCCAACGGCACTGGGCGTCGAATTCAATGCGATAGCCTGTGATATATCCATAATCTTCGAACTGAAGATTCATTCCATTTCATGTAACGCGCGATGGACTCTCAGTTTTTCTCGGGCGGAACCCACATGGTGCCTCTCCAATCGGCATAGCTCGCTTTATAGGGAGTCTGCAGCCGGTACCGCGCGGCCCTTACTAGGAGGAGCTTTTGCTGCCGCGGCTCTCCAAGATTCTCCGCGTAATCCAGTCTTCAATATCTGATTCGAGCCAACCGACAGCCCGCGCCCCAAGGGATACCGGAAGGGGAAAGGAACCGTCAGAAATGCGGAGATAGATTGTGCTGCGAGAGAGCCCTGTGCGAGCTCTGACCATCGGAAGTCTAAGGATTGTAATCGCCATGTCTGGGCCTCTTCGGAAGGTTCCCAGATTCCGGGGAGGGTGTCACGGATGCGGGGCGATTACCGCAACTGAATAAACTGTAAGATATTGAGGATATTAGAATCAGCTATCGCTGCAAAAAATTACCAGTAACGATTCGTAATGTTCGCGTAACGGCGTCGATGTCAACTGCCCAAGGACTTCCGCACTTTTCGAACGTCGAAGAGAAACCGGGAAACAGTATTGCTCCGATTTCTATATTGGTCCATGAAACTCGCAACCTTCCAACTCTTTGGCGGAAGATATTTCTGTGAGCGTGGAAACTGTGCGGCCTTGCGGTCCATGATCCGGCAGAATTCAACAAGCGTTAACTCAGGATTAATGCTGACTAGATCCACAGCCAATGCAAAGCATAGCGGCTTGGCACGAGTTGGCCGCCGCTTGGGAGACTTGCCTTTGGGCGGCGAGGAGATTTGCGATGCAGACATCAACCGGCTGCCCTGAGCCTCCGCTTCCCACTCCAACGCCTTGATCTCCAGCTTATCGCGCCATTCGGTCCTTAGATTTTCAAAGCGCTTGCGGACGTGCTCCTCGGGCAGCATCGGCCGCAAACCCCCGCCTCCACGGAATCGCCTTCGCTCTGCATGGACAAAGGAACTCGTTCTCGCGCCGAACGGGTGCTGGATCACCATTGCTGAGATGGTTCTGATGAAAGCGGCCGATTCGCTACCACCTAGTTTCAGCCAAACATCGCGAAAAATTGAATATTGCTGCTCAAGAAATTCATTTGTCTTCTGGAGGGTAATGTTCAAGCGTGTATTGGGAATAGCCTTACCGTTGGCGTCGCCACGCTTGCTAATGTAGAGCCTATTGGTTTCGCTCTCCACCTCTCGTCGAAATCTCTTTCGAGCGGTTTCGACCTTGAGTCTGGTCAGGCGGTTAGAATGCGGATTAAGCTGCCTCCAAATCTTTAGATCTATCGAGTTGGGCAAATCAAAAGGAAGACTCCTGGCGTTCTCGGGCCGCGCCCCTCCTTGGAGATCTCCGGCCGGGAGGCGTCCAGGAGGAGTTGTGAAGGGTCGACCAGTTGAGCCGCGGTTATTTGTGATTCTCATGCTGCGCCGTGATTGAAGTTTCCCATCAGAGCCTTCTTTTCAGTCGCCAGTTCTTCAACATAGTCACCCCAGAACTCAAGCATCTGGCGCCTTTGATCTGAGTACTCGGCGCGGTTGTAGACTCCACGAACACCCCCTATTGTGTGATTGAGTGCCTTCTCCACCACGTCGGAGGGAAATCCTTTCTCGTGCAACAAAGTTGAACCTGTGCGGCGCAAATCATGAATCGTAAATGGAGAAATATTAAAGCTGATGCTTCCCATCGCCTGATTCATAGCATTATGTGCGAATGGCTTCGCCAGACCACTGCGCCCGGGCATCACCCACTGCGAGTTTCCGGCGAGGGTCCTGAGTTCTCGAAATAAGCAAACAGCCTGCTTTGACAGATAGATTATGTGAGGTTGGCCCGTTTTAGAGTTTTCCGTCGGTACCTGCCATTCGCCTGCATCGAGATCCACATCTTTCCATTGAGCCAAGAGCATCTCGGACTTCCGAACCAGGGTAAGCAGAATCAGATGTAGCGCCAGTTTGAATTGCCGTCGTATGTTGGCTCGATACAGCGTGTGCAGATAGATTCGGATCTCGTCGGGAGAAAGCGTCCGGGTCCGTGTTCTCGCCTTAGTTATAAATCTAACAGGAAGTGCCAGCGCAGGATTCGCTGGTGCAACACCGCAAACCACTGCGTAATCGAAGATGCGCTTTATTAGATTGCGCATCTCGGCGGCTGCAGTCTCCTGGCCATTATCGCGTTTGCGGAAAACCAGAGCCTGAACGTCTGCTGCGGTCACTTCGCGAATCGCCTTGCCGCCAAGAGCAGGAAGAATTTCGTTGTCCAAATACCGCCTCATATTGCGGGGATCTTTACGATCGCGCACGACGACATCCTTGTAGTAGCGCTCAGCAAAATCTCGCATCGTGCTGTCACTTGCCCGAGCTGTCTTTGCCAGTTGTTTCTCTCGCGAAGGGGATTGACCATGCGCCGCCAGAGTGGCCAATTTGTCTCTCTCGGCGCGGGCGGCCTTTAGGCTTAACTCGGGGTAATGCCCGATCGCCACCTTCTCGGGCTTGCCGTTGAACCGATAGCGATAGAGCCATGAGAGTCTTCCGGTCGGCAAGACTTCGAGGCAAAGACCCCTACCGTCTGTTACCAAATATCGGGATTGCCTGGGTCGCAAAGCCTTTATCGCCGTGTCGGTGAGTGCCATGTCCCTCTTTCCGTGTACTCCGACCGTAGATTTAAACACACAACTCTGCAGAATACACCGCGGAGTACGCGCATTCGATCGGTTGTCTGTGTACTCCGCTGGACATTGTAGGACGAATTACGCTTGTATTACAATCGCTTAGAACATATTTTTAGATTTCAATGGACGCTCTTGGATCTAACTCTATTTTCCGATGCAGAACGTGCTGAAAATCAAGTTGACGATGTCGTCCGTCGTGGTGGCTCCTGTAATTGCATCGAGAGCGCGGAGACCGCCATATAGATCCAGCAGCAACATCTCGTGAGGAACTTTCCCTGTCACTGCGGCGATAGCAGCATCGAGCGAAGTCAGCGCGTCTCTCACCAGTCCCTGGTGGCGAACATTCGTGAGGAAGCCGGCCTCGGCTTGCGCTCCGGTTTCGCCGCCGATGTGACGCAGAATCTCGCTGCGTAGTCCGGCGATGCCTTCGCCCGTCAGCGCGGACGCCTTAACAATGGGAAGTTGGCCCCGAATCGCTGGCCCCCGGCCACTCGATTCCAGATCGCATTTATTGCCCACGACGATTACCGGTCGATTCTGTGTTTGCCGGAGCAGTCCTTCGTCTTCCCCCGAGGCCGGTTGCGAAACGTCCAGAACAACCAGAACCAAATCCAAGTCTGCCAATGCTTCCATGGATTTCTGTATTCCGATGGACTCGGCTTCGTCCAGCGCCTGTCGGATGCCGGCGGTGTCGACCAGCCGGATCGGAATGCCACCAATCGAGACGGTCTCGCTCACAAGATCGCGCGTGGTTCCGGGAGTCGCCGTGACGATGGCGCGTTCCCGCTCGACCAGCCGGTTGAACAAACTTGATTTGCCTACGTTGGGGCGGCCAACGATGGCGAGCGTCAATCCTTCATGCACGACCTTGCCGTAAGCGAAACTAGCTGCTAGCTGCTCGAGCGGCTTGCGCACCACAGAGATGCGCTCCAGTATGACGGGATCGGGAAGGACAGAGACATCGTCTTCGGCAAAATCGATGCCAGCCTCGAGCACCGCAATCAACTCGACCAACTTTTGTTTGATCGGCTGCAACCGTTTCGAGAGAGCACCCTCCAGTTGTTGCGCTGCCACCTTCGCCTGGTAGAGCGTCTGTGAGTCGATCAGGTCGCGCACTGCTTCCGCCTGGGTGAGATCAATGCGCCCGTTGAGGAAAGCGCGCATGGTGAACTCCCCGGGTTCAGCGAGGCGAGCCCCACCAGACATACACATCTCGACGATATGCCGCAGCACGACCGGTGAACCGTGGGCGGCGATTTCGATGATGTCGTCAGTAGTATAGGAATGAGGCGTAGCGAAATAAGTGACCACGACTTCGTCGATGCGAGTCGAGTTTCCAGTTTCCAGTTTCCAGTTTTCTGGGTTTGCCGTACTAGAAACCGGAAACTGAACACTGGAAACTCCTTCTCCGCTGGTTTCGATCAGTTCTCCAAAAACCGCCCGGCCCGGCTCCATCTCATGTCTCAGCCGCAGCATCGGCAAAACGATCTCCCGTGCTCTTGGTCCGGCGAGGCGCACCACCCCAATGCCACCCCGCCCGGGCGGGGTAGCGATTGCGACAATAGTGTCATCGAGATTCACCGGGCGATTGTAGACGGTAAACTGGAGTACGACCAACGGCCAGCGCTGCGGCGAAACAACTCGTCGCGGGCTGGACAATTAAAAGCGAGGACCAGGAATTGTCAGTCGCCGACGAACTGCTAAAAGCCAACGAGCGCTTTGTAAAGAACTTCAACCTCGGAAATCTTGCCGTCCAGCCACGCCGTCGCGTTGCTGTCCTGGCCTGCATGGATTCCAGAATTCTTTTTGAGCGCTGCCTGGGCTTGCAGCCAGGGGACGCGCACATGATTCGTAACGCAGGCGGGATTGCCACCGAAGACGCCTTGCGGTCTTTAATTGTTTCGCATCACCTGCTCGATACGCAGGAATTCATCATCATCAACCATACGGATTGCGGCTTATTGAAGGTGCGAGAATACGAGTTGAGGGCGCACCTGACCAGCAAAATGGGCGCCATCGCCAGTGAGCCTTCCCATTTCTACGGCTTCGACGACCTCGAAGCGAATCTGCGCCAGCAGGTGATTCGCGTGAAATCGCATCCTTGGATTCCGAAACACATTCCGGTACGTGGATTTATTTACGATGTGAAGACGGGAGAGTTGAGGGAAGTGGAAGAGAAAAAGTGATGGCTTGGCCACCGCGCGGCGATTAGTAATACGGCGCGGAACTCCGAGCATTGCAAAACTTGATTAAACTCATACGTTCGTTGACCACTTTCCGACTATGATGATTAGCGTCTGAATTCGCGTCAGGAATCAAGAATCTCTGCGATGCACGATTCGACCCGGAGAAAAGTTATGAAAACCGTTGCCGTGCTATTTCTCTTCTCGATTTCAGCATTCGCCCAGGATTTATCCGTCGTCGCCGCCGAATCCGCCTGCGGCCCCACAAACACCCGATTCAGCCTAACGACGAAGGCTAACGAGGGTCAGCAGCCGATGCTGCAACCTGATCCGGGGAAAGCTTTGGTCTATGTTGTAGAAGATCAAAAGTTCAAGGTGGTGAATGATGTGACCACAAGGGTCGGGGTTGATGGCACGTGGGTGGGAGCCAACCGTGGAAATTCGTATTTTTCTTTTTCACTTGAGCCAGGTAAGCACCATTTGTGCACCGACTGGATCTCCGGTTTCGTACCCAGCGGCCGCCTCGTCTCGCTGACCAGCTTCAACGCGGAGTCGGGCGAGGTCTATTACCTTCGGGCGCGAACCAGCGCCAGTCCGACCAGTGGGAAAGCTGGGGCTGGAGCTTCCATCGATTTGGACCTCGTGAACGAAGACGAGGGCAGACTCCTTGTGGCATCCTCGGCACTCAGCATCTCGCAGCAAAAGAAATGACCTGCCCTCGGCTCCTGTAACCGCTCACTCTCACCGCGCCACCACTTTCTCAATCTCCGCCTTCAACTGGTCATACGGCAGCGCCCCGGGATGATACATCGCCACCTTGCCAGTCCGGTCGAGCAGCACGAGAGTGGGCGTGGTCGAGGCGCCGTACACGTCGAAGTTGTACTTGCTGATGGGAACCGGCATGTCCAGCAACCCGCCGTAAAAGCGATGGCGCACCGCATCGATGTAGGCGAGTTCATCGCTGGGCGAGGCGTGTTCCACCTGCGCGGTATAACCGTAGAGCCGGGTCGGACCGAGCACGGTCAATCCTTTGGGCGCAAATTCGGAGCGCAGTTGCGTGAGGATAGGAGCTTCCGCTTTGCAGTCCCCGCACCAGTGCGCCCAGAAAAACAGCAGCACCGGTGAACCCTTAAGCTCGGTCAGTACAGGCGGTTTCGATCCTAGGAATTGCTCAGCTCGCAGCGCCGGCGCGGGCCGGCCTTCGAACGAAAGCAGATTCAGATTCTTCTGCAAACGTGCCCGGATCGAAGTGCTGCCATAAGTCCGCAACGCGGTCTGCAAAACTGCAACGGCTTGGACTCGCTGCCCGCGAGCCGCCAGCGCCTGAGACTGTACTTCGATCGCCGCGCCCAGCCCCGTCGCCAGGCGTGGTTCGGCGTCGAGCGGACGCTGTTTGAGTTGCTCCAGGGCCAAAGCCCTGGTTTGTTTGGCGTATGCGGCGGCTTGGTCGTAATCGCCATGGACGAGCGCTGCGCGTGCCATCCAGGAGTAGGCTTCGATGTATTCGGGCGTAACGCCGTTCTGGGCCCGGTAAGAATTCAGTTCGGTCTCGGCGGCTGGGAAGCTGTTTTGAGCCAGCGCGCCGCGGACATCTTCCACCACTCCCGCCCACGCCGGGCTGAGCAGAGCAATCAAGACTAGAACCTTGGGGAAACGCATACTTTAGATAATACAGTCTTCGAGGACGTCTTTTCCCTCTCCAGAAGCTACGGCGGCCGAGAGTCGACCGATCCGACGACCCCCTCGTAAGCTGTTTAATATAAGTTACTTGTGGGCGAAGTAAAAGAAATCTTGTAGCTATTTTGAGGCACTTGCAATACAATTTGGTTGCGTTTGACTTTAGAGTTTTTCGCAGTACTCAGTTTCTCCGCTTATCAGCGCGTGACCTGCCTGCAGAAGAACCCTTCCAAAGTTTCAGCGCTATATCACAACAAAGGAACATTGCAACACCATGGAAACAGGAACAGTGAAGTGGTTTAACGACGCCAAAGGCTACGGCTTCATCAGCCGCCAGAACGGTGAAGATGTATTTGTGCACTTCTCGGCCATTCAGGCGAGCGGCTTCCGCAGCCTCCAGGAGGGTCAGCAGGTGCAGTTTGACGTGGTCAAAGGCCCCAAGGGCTGGCAGGCCGAGAACGTGAAGGGTGCCTAAACCGCTTCGCAGTTAACAATTCGAAAAAGGGCGGCCAGCCATGGCCGCCTTTTTAATTGGGATCCCTTGAATGCTCCCAGAAGGATTAAAACCTACAAGCCCGCGATGAGGCTGCCACAGCGAGAGCAATTCCTCGAACATGTTAAGCCATCATTTGCTGGATCTTTCTGCAGAGGCCCTTAACACCTATCTCGATTTTATCGGCTGTTTTAGCTTCATTGGAAAGGACGTTGAAACCCCATTTCCTCAGTTCAACGGCCATTTAGCGGCGGCGTAGATTGCGGTGGTTTGCGTGCGTGCGTCGCCTGCTCGAGGCCGTAGGTGATCTGCAATAACTGCGGCTCGCTAAACGGTGGACCGAGGAATTCGATCCCGACCGGCACCCCGATCGGCGCGCTCTCCGTCGGCGTGGAAAACCCTGCCGGAACCGTAATGGCCGGAAATCCCGTGATTGAGGCGAGGATGCCGTTGCGCGCGGCCTGGTTCATGTCGCCAATCATCACTGGCAGGCGTTTCTGATGCGGGTACGCCAACGCCACCAGGTTGTTCTTCGTCATGGCGTTCGCCAGCCGCACCCGCAGGTCATCGAGCTTGACGCGCCGGTCCTTGTAGTCCGGCTCGTTCAGGCCATTCTCGTACTTTTCGCCGAAGCGAGGAACTTCTCCAGCGAAGGCTTGTGATAATTGCCCGTGGCGATGAGCTCGGCAAGCGAATGCACGGGAGGGTTAGGCTGGGCTTTGAGGTAATTGTTGAGAACGAACTTGTATTCATACTTCTGCACGTCGAGGTCGGTGACCAGTTTGCCGGTGTCGAAGGCCGCGTCATCGATATCCACCAGAATTGCGCCCTGCTGCTTCAGCACTTCGAGGGCATTGGCCATCACCCGGTTGACCTCCAGGTGGTCGGGGCCGCTTCCGAATAGGGTACGCAGCACCCCAATGCGCGCACCCTTCAGGCCATTGCGGTCGAGCGAGGCGGTATAGGTCGCGGGAATCCTGCCGATACTCAGCGCGGTTACGGGATCATCGGGATCGTAGCCGGCCATCACATCGAGCATGACCGCCGCATCGGCTACGGTTCGCGTTATCGGCCCAACTGCGTCCTGAGTAAACGAGCAAGGGATCACCCCCGCGCGGCTGATCAACCCACGCGTTGGACGAATGCCCACGAGGCTGTTGGCTGAGGATGGCGAGCGGATTGAGTTTACCGTGTCCGAACCGGTGCCCACGGCAGCGAAGTTGGCGGCCAAGGCAGCGCCGGTGCCGCCGGAAGACCCGCCCGGCGTGCGCGTCAGCTCGTAGGGGTTCTTCGTCTGCCCACCCAGCGAGCTCACCGTTATGCCGGTGATCGCCAGCTCGTGCAGATTAGTTTTCCCTATAATCAGGGCTCCGGCTTGGCGCAAGCGCACAACGGAGAACGCATCCTCGGCCGGCTGCATACCCTTGAGTGCCAGCGATGCGCCGGTCGTCGGCATATCGGCGGTGTCGAAGTTGTCCTTCAGCACCACCGGAATGCACTGCAGCGGCTTGAGCTTAGTGCCGCGTTTGACCTGCTTGTCCATGGCATCGGCCTGCTCCAGCACCTTGGGGTTCACGTACAGCATGGCATTGAGGGTCGGCCCCTGCTGGTCGTACGCCTTGATGCGGTCCAGGTACTGCTGCACCAGGCTGTGGCAAGTCAGCTTGCCGCTCTGCAAGCCGCGATGAATTTCGTTGATGGAAGCTTCCATGAGCTGAAATTGCTGTCCGGCGGCGCTAGCGACCATAAGCATCACTCCCACTGCCAGAACGAAACACTTCGCTTCATGACGCACGCCTTCCCTCCTATGAGTTCATTGAACATTGAACATTTAAGCTTGATTGGGTGATCCCGCCATTTCTCGATTGAAAGCCAATTCGTGCTCGAGAATCATCGGCAAGGCTTTGGAATTTTCAATCGCGCGATGACCCGATCGCCCAATCACCTAATTGCTCACTTGTTCTGCCGGATCAGCACCACATCCGAGTCCGTGTGTCCGCGAACCAAAGCCAACTGCTTGCCATCAAATGACCAGTGGAAATCGAAGATGTGTTCGGCTGTGAAATTCGTGATCTGTTTGCCCTTGGAGCCGTCCACCGGCTGCAGCCACAGGTTGTCGACGCCGTTCTCGCGCACGGGATAAACCACTGCCTTGCCGTCGCGCGAAAAATGCAGCAAGCCAAAACGCGAACGTTCGAACTCAACCTGCCTCGCGGCCTTACTGCCTTCCGTCTCGACCACGGCCAGCATTTCTTTGTGCTCTCCCGAGTGCTTTATGGTAGGAAATGCCGCGAGCTTCCCGTCGGGCGAGAGGTCGAAGGCGCCAGACATTGGCGACTCAGAAATCACTTGCGGAGTTCCGCCGTCGATCGGCACTCTGACAAGTTTCTGCTCGCCGCCCCGCTCCATGAAGTACACCCACTTGCCGTCCTGCGAGCACAAGGGATTCACATCCAGCTTGCCGCTCGAAATCTGCCTGAAATTGCTCCCCGTTCCGTCCATGCGCCAGACGTTTTGCGCACCGCTCTGAAATCTCACAAAAACCACAGAGCCGCCTTCGCCGCAAGCCCAGGGGGCGCCACTCACTGCCTGGCCCGGAATCACTGTCTTGTTACCCGTTGCCGGATCGATTCGATTGAGCACGTTCGCCTGATCGGAAATCAACTGGTTTTCCGGCGTCCAGGTAAAGTTCGTATCAGCATCCGCAGAGGCGATTTGTCGTGCCGTCGCCGATGGTTCCCCGGCGGGCAGCACCTGCAAATTCCAGCGGTTTTCATTCTGCACGGTGGCGAGAAGGTGTCCGCTGTTCGCCACACTAAGATCCGAGTAACTGTTCGTATCGCGCGTGATCGGAGAATAAACGCCACCGGGATAAGAAACGAAACCGATTTGCGTGCGGGCGAAATTTGAGCTTTGCTCTTTCCCCAGGACCAGCAAGCCGCTGCCATCGGGCAGCCAGGAAGGCTTGTCGAAAATTCGCTGGTTGCCGCTAAAAAAGGCCTTTCTCTTAGTGCTGGTTACATCCACGGCCACCAACCTGATCAATCCATTCGTCACATCGAGCATTTGGCAAACAATAATCTTCCCGTCAGGTGACCATGTGGGCTGATACAGACCATCGCTGGTAGGCCCACTGGTCAGCACCCGCTCGTCTCCGCCTTCTATTGCCCTGATAATGAGCTGGTACTTGCCATGTTCCGGATTGTCATAGCGCATGAACGCCAACTTCTTCCCATCGGAGGAAAACGTAACATTTGAATCGACGTCCTCGGCGAGTTTCTGGGCAGTTCCGCCGAGCAACGGAGCCCGGTACAAGAACTTCAGCTCCGGATTGCCCGGATCGCTGCGTACAAAATAGAAGTAATTTCCGTCTGTAGAAAAGCGCAGACCGTTGTAATAAACATCGGCTGGAGGTTGAACCTGAGCGTCGCTGTTCGTGGGCACGTTGCGTAACGAGAGACTGGCCAGGCCGTTGTCGCGCACCAGGTTCAGGATGTACTTGCCGTCGGGAGAAAGGGCCGCCAGCAACGACTTGCCACCCTCGGTCACCTTGGTGACAGAAACGTCCTGGAACGGAACTGGGCGGGTACGGGTGAAGTAGGCATAGATTCCGTAAGCCGCCGCCGCCAGCAGCACCAATGCGACTCCCGCCGTAACCCCGGTACTCACTTTATGCTGCCCTGCCACCGAGATCACTGCCGAACTTCCGGAAGAGTGTTGACCAGAGGGAACTCCAGCGGCATCCCTCGTGGAGGACGAAGCAACCGCCTCCACTGGCGCGCTGATAGACGCGGCCTGCGCTGTCTTACGTCCGGATTCCGTGTCTCGCTTCAACCGCTTCAGGTCTCCGCGCAGGTCTCCTGCCGAGTGGTAGCGCAGGTCGCGGTCTTTCTCCAAAGCCTTTCCGATAATTTCATCGAGTCTTGGCGGAAGCGTGACATTCAGTTGCAGGGCCGGAACCGGATCCAGTTCAAGGATGGCGTGGAAGACCACGGCCGACGTCGCACCGGAAAATGGCAGGCGCCCCGTCGCCATCTGATACATCACCACGCCGAGAGAAAAAAGATCAGAGCGCGGATCCAATGCTTCGCCGCGCGCCTGCTCTGGCGACATGAAGGCGATGGTGCCCACGGTCGCACCCGGGTTGGTGAGGTTCTGTCCCGGCGAATCTGAGGTTGCCCCGATTGTTGTCATCTCCATCTCGGGACGCGCCAACTTCGCCAGGCCGAAGTCCAGCACCTTCACTTGTCCACGCTGCGTGATAAATATGTTCGCGGGCTTGATGTCTCGATGGATGATTCCTTTCGCGTGCGCTGCGTCCAGCGCATCCGCCATTTGGATACACCACTCCAGCAGGCGATCCAGTGGTACTGGGCCGGCAAGCAAGCGACGATCCAGAGCTTCGCCTTCCAGCAGTTCCATGGCAATAAACGACTGCTCACCAGCTTTTTCCACGGCGTAGATCGTACAGATGTTGGGATGATTAAGCGCCGATGCGGTGCGGGCCTCAAGCAGAAAGCGGTCCAGCGCATTTTGATCGCGGGAGAGTTGTGGCGGCAGAAATTTCAGCGCGACACGGCGGCCCAGATCAAGATCTTGCGCCTCGTAGACCACTCCCATTCCCCCGCTTCCTATCTGGCCGGTGATGCGGTAATGCGAAATGGTCTGGCCAATCATTAGGGGGATGGAGTGAGGAGATTCATCTTAGGAGGGATAGCAAAAGCAGTCAAACATCAGCGCCCAGTGGCTGGTGATCGGTGACTGGTAAGCCCTGAGCATTTTCTGGCCACTGAACACTAGCCACTGCCTACTGTTCAAGCCTGTTCCGCCGCGCTGACCGAATCGAAAAAGCGGAAGAACTGCTCTACGTGGGTGACCTTGAGGGCGTTGTGGATGCGTTCGCTTACGCCGACCAGAGCCAGATTTCGCCCCCCGTGTTGCCGTGTTACGTAGGCGCCCACGAGCGCCCCGATGCCGGCGGAATCCACATACGGGACCTTGGTGAAATCAATGATCAAAGAGCGCGAAGTGTCGGCTCGAACCATGGCTTGAAATTGAAACATCGTGGTCATTACGAGCCCGCCCTCCAGGCGCAAAACGCGCTGTCCTGGCTGGCTTCCGGGCTGGTCATCAATGTGTAGAAAATCTTGCGGCATGCGGGAGATATTAACTGCTAGGTAAGCTCTGATTGTTAACGGGGTGTTAATTTCCGGGAAACGGTCTCTAGTCTCCGGTTTTGATTCTCCCGGTATTGCCGATATTGACCCTGGCAACCAGAAACGCGAAACCGGAAAACTAGAAACTAGAAACCGCCCTAGATCGTCGCAGCTTGCTCGCGACGTCGAGCCTGAATCTCGATGTAGACATTGACCAGCGACACCGCCGCCGGCGTGACTCCTGGGATGCGCGAGGCTTGGGCCAGCGTGCGCGGCTGTACATGGGAAAGCTTTTCCTGCATCTCGCGCGACAGCCCGCTGACCGAACGGTAATTAAACCAATCTGGAATGGAGCGCTGCTCTGACTTCTTCATTTGATCCATGGCACGCTGCTGTTGCCGCAGATAGCCTTCGTACTTGATCTCCGTTTCCACAGACTTGAGTTCGTTGCGAACTTCGGAAGAAATCGTAGCCACGGATCCATTCGGAGCTTCGCCGATTTCTTCATTTCCTCTTGCAAAGAAGACAGGGTCCAGCTTCCGCAAAACAGGCGCGAGTTGCTCGATCGTGATCTCCGGCCGCTTGAGCAGTTGCGCGTAAGTTTGACCGAGCGCCGAACTCCAGCCGTTGCCAGGAAGTTGCTCATCCAGCGCGAGGCCAGTAATTCTTGTCTTCTCGAGAAGTTGCTTCAGCTTTTCCAGCCGCTGCTGCTTCGCTCGAAAATCATCCCACGCTCCATCCGAGATCAATCCCACGCGGCGGCCATGCGGCGTGAGCCGGCGATCGGCGTTGTCAATCCGCAGGTGCAAGCGGAACTCCGCCCGCGAGGTAAACATTCGGTAGGGCTCGTTCGTTCCCTTGGAAATAAGGTCGTCGATCAGGATCGCGGTATAAGCCTCGGTGCGGTCGAGGATCAGCGGAGCTTCAGCTTTCACCTGCAAAGCCGCATTGATGCCTGCCATTAGGCCTTGGCACGCGGCTTCCTCATAGCCGGACGTGCCGTTGATCTGGCCAGCGAGGAACAAGCCCGCAATCTTCTTCGTCTCCAAAGTGCGGTGCAGTTCCGTGGGATCAATCGAGTCGTATTCGATGGCGTATCCCGGCCGCAGCATCTCGGCGGTTTCGAGCCCGGGAATCGACTTCAGAATCGCAAGCTGCACTTCCACCGGCAACGACGTGCTCATGCCGTTGACATAGATTTCGTGCGTATTCAGGCCCTCGGGCTCGAGATAAAGCTGATGCATCTCCTTGTCAGGAAACTTGACGATCTTGTCTTCGATCGACGGGCAATAGCGCGGCCCGATCGACTGGATCTGCCCGCTATACATGGGCGATCGGTGCACATTCTCGCGGATGATGCGGTGCGTCTCGGGCGAGGTCCATGCAATGTAGCAGGGAATTTGTGAGTCGTGATGCGCCACTCGCTTCGTCCGGAAGCTGAAGGGCGTCGGGTCGGCGTCGCCCGGCTGAAGCGTGAACCGCGTCCAGTCGATCGAGCGTCCATCTAGCCGCGGCGGCGTCCCCGTCTTCAGACGGCATCCGCGCAGGCTGAGCTTCTTCAGCGACTCGCCCAGCAAAACTGCGTTCGGTTCTCCGGAGCGTCCGGCAGGATATTGCTGTTCGCCGCAGTGGATCAACCCGTTGAGAAAAGTGCCGGTGGTGATAATTACAGCTTGTGCTCCGACCGTGCGGCCATCGCGCAGCCTGACTCCCCGTACCTTCCGGAGATCGGGAGATCCTTCGCTCCGCTCAGGATGGCAAGGCTGGTCGTCTTCAACGATCAGGCTTGCCACCTCCGCCTGCTTGATCTTTAGATTCGGTTGCGACTCCAGCACTTCGCGCATCTTGAGGCGATAAGCCTGCTTGTCACATTGCGCGCGCGGCGACCACACAGCCGGGCCGCGCGAAGTGTTCAACAGGCGGAACTGGATGCCGACCGCATCGGTAATCTCGCCCATGATCCCGCCGAGCGCATCGACTTCACGGACCAGGTGTCCCTGGCGATGCCGCCGATCGCCGGATTGCATGACATCTGCGCAATCAGGTCGACGTTGAGCGTGTAAAGCGCGGTCTTCAACCCCATGCGCGCCGCGGCCATTGCCGCTTCGCACCCGGCATGGCCTGCGCCGACGACGACTACGTCGAATTGTTCAGTAAACTGCATCTTCGAGAGGATGAAACTCCAGACTCCTACGATTGCCGCAATATCTCGTCGTGGCTTTCTGCTTTCATTCTAACAAGTTGCCTGCCATCGTGATTCCCATCACTTGCTGCCGTGCGGCCTCGCCCGTATAGTAGGGTTTCATACCAGAAACCCCAGGGGGCCATCATGATTACCACTCAGTTCTTCGAGCGACTGGAGGCTACCATCGGCAGATACGATCTGCTATGCCATCCATTCTACCGGGCGTGGTCGGCGGGCGGACTGTCGCGCGAAGATCTGCGCGAGTATGCGCGGCATTACTACCATCACGTCCAGGCATTTCCCTGCTACCTGGCCGAGTTTGCTCTGCGCCTGGACGAGGGCGAACTGAGGCGGGCCGTGCTGGCCAACATGGTTGACGAGAAGGGCACTGCGGGAAAATCGGGGAAAGATGCCGTGCCGCACGCCGAGCTCTGGCTTGACTTTGCCGAGGGCATGGGGGCAAGGCGGGATATGCACTGGCATTTGCCGGTCAAGCAGGTCGGGGAACTGATGCGCTATTTCCACAGCGTGGCCAGTGACGGCACTCCGGAACAGGCGCTGGCGGCATTTTACGTTTACGAATCCCAGGTGCCGCGGATAGCCCAGGAAAAAGAGCGTGGGCTGCGCGAAATGTACGGCGCCGATGACAAAACCTGCGGCTACTTTGCGGTGCACGCCACGGCCGATATTTACCACTCGAATATCTGGCGCGAGCAACTGGCGAAGCGCATTGCAGCCGACCCAGAGAAGGCGGACGGCGCGTTGGATGCGGGCGAGAATGCGGCCCGAATGTTGTGGCAAGCCCTGGACGGGATTGAAACCGCGCGCATGACGTACGCGGTGTAAGCCGGCGGTCTTAAACAATATAGTGAGCCAATGATCGATGCGGGATTCCCGCGATCATTGGCTCTTTGGCTTCTGAGGACCGAAAGGGAGAACGAAAACGAGCATGGCGAGAGAGATTCCGATCGGGGCACGCGGCGAGGCGCAGGAAACCGTCGAGTTCAAACATACTCTGACCGCGCACCATCCCGAGTTGCCACCGGTTTACTCCACGCCCGACATGATCCGCCTGATGGAAACTGCGGCGTTTCTCGCGCTGCAGCCCTACTGCGAAGGCGACGAAATTACCGTCGGAACTTCCATCAACATCCAGCACCGCGCCGCGAGTGGCATCGGCGCGCGCATCCACGCGGAAGCCGCGCTGGAGTCATTTGACGGTCGTTTCTACACCCTTCGCGTGGCTGCGCGCGACGAGGTCCAGGAAATTGGCCGTGGTACTGTGGGCCGCGCCGTCGTAAGCATTGGGAACTTTGTTGAGAAGATGAAGAAGTGAGTACCGAGTACTGAATAGCGAGAACTGAGAACTGCCTATCCTGATTGGCGTCATCTCCGATACCCATGGACTGCTTCGTCCCGAGGCAGTCGAGACGTTGCGCGGATCGGATCACATTATCCATGCCGGGGATGTAGGCGTGCCTGAGATCCTCGAAAGCCTTGCAGCAATTGCTCCAATCACCGCCGTTCGCGGCAACGTCGATAAAGCAGCATGGGCTAGACGCCTGCTCGAAACCGAAGTCCTCGAACTCGGCGGCATTTCAATCTATCTCTTGCACGATCTAGCCCGATTGGATCTCAAGCCGAAGGCCGCGGGATTCGGCGCTGTAATCAGCGGCCATAGTCACATTCCAAAACAGGAAAGCCGCGACGGAGTGCTTTATTTCAACCCAGGAAGCGCGGGCCCGCGACGATTCAAGCTTCCTGTGAGCGTCGGCAAACTCCGCGTCGAAGACGGCAACGTGCGGGGCGAGCTGATCACTTTGCTGGCCACGGACCACTAGCCTCTGACCACTGTGCCGTTGCTACAATCGCAAGAATGTCCATTGAATTCCATGTCGATACCCGCGCAGGCGGGGCCCGGGCCGGACGCCTGCTCACGCCGCATGGCGAGATCGAGACTCCTGTGTTCATGCCCGTGGGCACGGTCGGGACGGTGAAAGCGGTCCCGCAGGATGTTCTCGAAGAACTCGGCGTGCAGATTCTTCTTGGCAACACGTATCACCTCTATCTGCGTCCGGGAGTCGAGACCGTCCGCCAGTTCGGCGGCCTGCACGGTTTTATGGCGTGGCCGCGAGCGATCCTCACCGATTCCGGAGGCTTCCAGGTCTTCAGCCTGAACGACCTGCGCAAGGTTACCGACGAGGGCGTGACGTTTCGCTCGCACCTCGATGGCTCCTCGCACTTCTTCAGTCCGGAGAGTTCCATGGCTGCTCAGATCGGGCTAGGCGCCGATATCGTCATGGCGTTCGACGAGTGCACGGAATATCCCGCCGATCGCTCCCGCACCCAAGCTTCGATGGAATTGACCTTGCGTTGGGCAGAACGCAGCAAGAAGTATTTCGAAGATCACAAGCACGAAGTGCCGTGGAAGAAAGTCGCCAGTTGCCAGTTGCCAGTTACCAGCGCCGAGAACACTGGAAACTGGACACCGGACACTGGAAACTGCAATTCAAACCAAGCTCTCTTCGGCATCGTCCAAGGGGGCATGGATATTGCCCTCCGCAAGGAATCTGCCGAGCGCACGATTGAGATCGGTTTCCCCGGCTATGCCATCGGCGGACTCAGCGTCGGCGAGCCTCGGGAGCGCACGCGTGAGATCATCGAAGCCACGCTCGAATACCTTCCTGCCGACAAGCCGCGGTATGTAATGGGAGTGGGCACGCCCGAGGAGATCGTCGAATACGCCCGCCTCGGCGTCGATATGATGGATTGCGTTTTGCCGACCCGTGCGGCACGCCATGGCCTGCTGTTCACTTCCGAGGGAAAAATTTCTATCAAACAGGCGCGCTACGCTCAGGACGCCGGACCGCTCGACCCCAATTGCGCCTGCCGCGTGTGCCGGCGCTATTCCCGCGCGTATCTGCGGCATCTTTATGCGTCCAATGAAGTGCTGGCTCAAGTCTTAAATACGCTCCACAACCTGAGTTTCTACCTTGACACTATGCGGCGGGTGCGTCATTCTATTCGACTTGGGGAAGAGTCCCGTTTTTTCTAGCGCTTGGTCTCGAGCGAAGCCGTAGACCTCCCTGGACAGACCTTCCCGGATTCAAGCCTCTGCACTCGGGTTAAAGAGTGAGGAACCCGGCCGGAATCGATTGTCACCCCCGTCGTGAAATGACAGGCCCGTGGCGCTAGCAGGCGTAGGCGGTTGTTCGCGGATACGGGTGCGGGAGTCTGGTTAAGCAGGTTTGAGTGAATTTGGTGAACGATCTTTTGTGAACGACCTTTGGTGAACGAGATTAGATGAATACGCATTTTCTCTTGGCAATGCAGGCTGGCGGCGGAATGGGGTGGCTTAGTGTTGCCCCGCTGATTTTCATTTTTGCGATCTTTTATTTTCTCCTGATCCTTCCCCAGCAGCGCCGTCAGAAGAAGTGGACGGCCATGCTGGATTCGCTCAAGACCGGCGACAAGGTAGTCACCAGCGGCGGCTTACGGGGAACGATCATGGCTCTGAAAGATGATTCGGTTCATCTCCGGGTGCCTCCGAATAATCTGCTATTAGAAGTAACCAAAGCCTCCGTAACCCAGGTCACAACGGCGGATGAAGAGGCTAAGACCAAGTAATTGCGGCATAACCTAATTTTCGGACTTTAGTTTTCCATGAATAAGAATCTTCTTTGGCAGCTGGTCCTCATCGTCGGAGTCCTGCTCGTCTTTTTGTTCGGGATCTTCGGCATTCCTCAGAGCTTTTCCGGCCAGGGCTTGCTCACGGCCATGACCAACCGCATTCATCTGGGTCTGGATTTGCGCGGTGGAACTCACTTGATCCTGCAGGTGCAGGTCAACGACGCCATCAACGTGGATTCCGACAACGCTATCGAAATTCTCAAAGAGCAACTCAACAAGCGCAAGATTTCTTTCGCAGATATCTCCAAGCCCGATCCGCAGAATAATCCCGATAAAATCGTCCTGAAGGGTGTTCCCACGGAGTCGCGCAAAGACTTGCTGGATATCGCGAACGATCGCCTGCCGGAATACAACCTGACTTCGGGAGCGGACAATTCCTGGTCGCTCGCCATGAAGCCGCAGATCCTCACCGATCTGAAGAACAAGGCCGTGACTCAGGCGATCGAGACCATCCGCAATCGTATCGATTCGCTGGGCGTGAGCGAGCCAACCATTCAGGAGCACGGTCTCGGTCAATACCAGATTCTGGTGCAGTTGCCCGGCGTTGACGATCCGGCTCGCGTGAAGGACATCATGCAGTCCACCGCCATGCTGGAGATCAAGCAGGTCATGGGTGGGCCGTTTCCGAGCGAGCAGGCCGCGCTGCAGGATAAGGGCGGAATTTTGCCGGCGGATGCGATTTTGCTCCCGGGTCATGGCGTTCCAGGCGCTCCTGCAGACGAACAGGCGTGGTATCTGGTCTCGCGCGTTTCCGCGGTCCGTGGAAAAGACCTTCGCGATGCCCAGCCCAGCACCGATCAGAATGGCCAGCCGAATGTGCGTTTTCAATTGACGGGCGAGGGCGGGCAGCGGTTCTACAATTTCACCTCGGCGCACGTTGGCGACAGTCTGGGCGTGGTTCTGGACAACAAGGTTCAGGAAGTCGCCAACATTAAAGAGGCCATCCGCGATACCGGTGAGATCAGCGGTGGCAGCATGAACCAACAGCAGGCCAAGGATCTGTCTATGATCCTGCGCTCGGGCGCTCTGCCGGCGGGCATCAAGTATCTGGAGGAGCGGACGGTTGGACCGTCGCTCGGCACGGATTCGATCCGCGCCGGCGTTCGAGCGGCTGTCGTCGGCATGCTGGCTGTGCTGATCTTCATGCTGATCTACTACCGCGCTGCTGGAATCAACGCCGACGTCGCCCTCTTACTCAACCTCATCATCCTGCTGGGATTCATGGGCTATTTCGAAGCCGTGTTGACCTTGCCCGGAATCGCCGGAGTGATTCTCACCGTCGGTATGGGCGTGGACTCGAATGTGCTGATTTTCGAGCGTATCCGGGAGGAATTACGCAACGGAAAAACGCCGCCATCCGCAGTGGATCAGGGTTTCAGCCATGCCTGGATTACGATCGTCGATACCCACGTCACCACGATCGTTTCGGCGGCGATTTTGTTCCTGTTCGGAACCGGCCCAGTCAAAGGATTTGCAGTGACGCTCACCTTTGGTCTGCTGGCAAACTTGTTCACCGCCGTATTCGTTTCGCGCGTGATTTTCGATTGGATACTAAGCCGCAAAGAGCGTGGTGAAGCGCTCAGCATTTAGGGAAATTCAGTTTCTGGTTTCCGGTGCGGTAAGCCTGGGACAGGAAACTGGAAACCCGAAACTAGAAACTTTAAGGGGCAACAACCGGTGGAGTTCTTTCGCAATACCAACATAGATTTTCTCGGCAAAAAGTGGTATTTTCTCGCCTTCTCGCTGGTCTTCAGCGTGGCCGGCATACTCTCCATGTTGTTCTGGCACGGCATCCCGTACGGTGTGGACTTCCGCGGCGGCACTCTGGTCTACGTAAAGTTCTCGCACACGCCCAACGACAATGCCCTGCGTGCGGCCATGGACCGTGCCGGTCTGCACAACGCGAAGATCCAGCGCTATGACCAGCCGTCCAACAATGAAGTGCTGATTGACCTCGACGTGCAGGAAACCAGCGAACAAGCGCTCGACAACGGCAAGGTTAAGATCATCAGCACGCTGGAGACGAACGCCCCCGCGGGCAAGGTGGACCTGAACAACTCGAGTTCCCTGGCCGTCAAGAATTATCTGATGGACAAAGACCCCATGCACCTGGGCTCAGATGCCGATCAGAAATATACCCAGCAAGCGCAAGCCATCGTGGATGCTCGCGATAAAGGCCAGGGCGGCGTGTTGACCTCGTTCGACCAGCTAAAAGGGTCGGTCGATGCGTCCGTGGTCGCTTCGCTGCCGGATGGCTTCTTCCTCTCCGATTTCAGCGTGCGAAATGTTGAGATTGTCGGTCCGCAGGTGGGCGCTCAGTTGCGGCGTCAGGCCCTGCTGGCCACGGCGTATTCGCTCGCCGGAATGCTGATTTACCTCGGTTTCCGTTTCGAGTGGATCTACGGAGTAGCCGCCGTGGTCACGGTTTTTCACGATACCCTGATCACTGTAGGAGCCTTTTCGCTCCTCAACAAAGACATCTCTCTCACCGTGATCGCTGCCATTCTAACCTTGATTGGTTACTCTAATAACGACACGATCGTGGTATTTGACCGCATCCGGGAAAACATTAAACTCATGCGGCGCGAGAAGCTGTCGGAAATCGTTAATCGCAGCATCAACCAAACTCTAAGCAGAACCATCTTGACAGCCGGGCTAACCTTCCTTACCGTACTCGCACTCTATTTGTTCGGCGGCGAGGTGCTTCGCGGCTTCAGTCTCGCGCTGGTCATCGGCATCTTGATCGGAACTTATTCGTCGATCGCCATTGCGGCTCCGATTCTGGTGGCTTATCAGGATTGGCGGCTTAGCAAGGGTAAGCGTCCCGCGGCCATGCCCGTCCGGACCAAGTAATTGCCTGATAGCGTTGCAGGCCATTTTGTGATACGCCTTTGTTCGTAAGAGGTATGGTTTGTAAGGCTTTGGAGTGCCAGGAAGGGCCTAAATGGCTGGTCTTGGCAATGGAGTCGATTTTGGGAGCAAAGGGGAATCTGTCGGTGTCTAAGTTTACGCAGGCTCTAAGTGGGGAGAAACAATTATGTTTGAAGATAGCCTTCTGGAATCCGGTGGCAGGCTGAAGACGAAGCGGGGGCGGACGACCACCTTCGCGATCATTCTGGAGATCGGGCTGATCGGCATTATGGTTCTGATGCCCCTGATCTTCACCGAAGCCCTGCCTAAGCAACAGCTCATGACCTTTCTGGTGGCCCCTCCGCCACCTCCACCGCCGCCACCCCCGGCTGCCGCACCCGTAAAAATTGTGCACCAGATTCAGACTGACATTGTGAATGGCGCTCTGCGCACGCCCACCAAGATTCCTCAAAAAATACAAATGATTAAGGAAGACGAAGCTCCGCCCTCGATGGCCTCCAGCGGAGTCGTCGGCGGTGTTCCGGGTGGTATTCCCGGAGGTCAGATGGGTGGTGTGATCGGCGGCATTATCAGTTCCACGCCCGTCGCTGTTCCTAAAGTCGCTGCTCCCCAGCGCGTGCGGGTTTCCCAGGGCGTCTCACAAGGCCTTCTGGTTCGCAAGGTCAACCCGGTCTATCCGCCTCTGGCGCGTCAGGCTCGCATTTCCGGAACAGTCGTACTGCGCGCCGTGATCAGCAAGGATGGTTCCATCGAAAACCTCTCTCTGGTGAGCGGGCATCCAATGCTGGCTCCGGCGGCGATTGACGCCGTAAAGCAATGGAAGTACAAGCCCTATCTGCTCAACGGCGAACCGGTCGAAGTGGATACGGAAGTTCAGGTCAACTTCACCCTGGCCGGAGGCTAGTCCCCGGCGGGAGTGAGGCAGTAAGCCGTAATTTGAAATGCAATTGTTGTGCGCGACGACGTTTGGAAGCGCCAGCGGAATGGCCCTCCCCGTTCCCACCCGAAATGCGGTGGCCGGGAGCACCCTTCAATCGGCCCATCCGCCGTACCTTTTCAACGCCGATGTGCGCAACCGCGATTTCTGCGGTCAGGCTCTGCAAGGTGTATAAATCTCGCATCAAAGTTTAAGAAGTTCCGAGGAGGGAAAAGCAACTCATGTTAGCTAACTTTGCCATAGCAGCATTTCATCACGTTCCCCGAGTAGCCGCCTGGATTGTGCAGGAAGGTGGCGCAGTGGGTTGGGACCCGATTTCGCTCTGGAAGCAGATGGGTATCATTGCGAAGATCGTGGTCATCATCCTGTTCATCATGTCAGGCTGGTCGATCGGCGTCATGATCGATCGCGCCATGGCATACAACGCGGCTCGCAAACAGTCTCGCGCCTTCGCTCCCGCAGTCGCCGGAGCCCTGCGCGATGGCCGCATCGACGAGGCCATCAAGGTTGCCGAGCGCAACAAGAAGAGCCATCTGGCCAAGGTTGTTACCGCTGGCTTGATGGAGTTCAAGGCCCACCAGGATAGCCCGGGCGCCATCCCTGGCGAGACCATTGAAGCCTCCAAGCGCGCTCTGGAGCGCACTGAAGCCATCGTCCACGCCGAACTCAAGCGCGGACTCGGCGGTCTGGCCACCATCGGTTCGACGGCTCCTTTCGTGGGCTTGTTCGGCACCGTGATGGGCATCCTGAACGCCTTCAAAGGTATTTCCGAGCAGAAGGCAACCGGTCTGGGCGCAGTCGCAGGCGGCATTTCCGAAGCGCTGGTGACCACGGCTTTCGGGTTGCTCGTGGCCATCCCGGCCGTCATGATGTTCAACTACCTCACCGGTCGCGTCGAAGCGTTCGATGTGGAAATGGACAATTCGTCCAGCGAACTGATCGACTACTTCCTGAAGCGGCGTGACGTTCGCCGTTCCTAGGTCCGTCCCAGTTTAGGGCTGGACCTCCGCTGTGAGTTGCTTTTGTCCGGCGCCGGGATCGTTCCTGGCGCCGGCCTTCCCGACTCTCGCGGAAACTTTGGAAGTACTGGAGATTCACGCTATGTCAATGGCAAAACGAAACGAAGGCGCCAAGGTCAACTCCGACATCAATGTAACTCCGATGGTGGACGTGATGCTGGTGCTGCTGTTTATCTTCATGGTGATCACGCCCATGTTGCAGAAGGGTATCAGCGTGGATATGGCCAAAGTGAATAATCCCACGCCGATGGCCGATGCGGACAAGGAAGACGCTCTGCTGGTTTCTGTGATGCGCGATGGAACTGTCTACTTTGGCTCCGACAAGGTCGCGGTAGACAGCTTGACGGGCAAAGTGAAAGACCGTTTGAGCAATCGCACCGACAAGCGCGTCTATGTGAAGGCAGATGCCCGTGCCCACTTCGGCAACGTGGTCCAGGTAGTGGACAGCGTTCGCGCCGCCGGTGTGGATGATCTGGGCTTGCTCACCGACCAGAGGAAGAGCACTCCAAACGCTCCACCCGCCGCTCCGGCGCCCGGGCAGTGAGCGACCTAAGAGGAGATCGACTATGAGTATGGCAATGGGGAGCGGCGGAGGCCAAAGTGCAAATATCAACGTCACCCCGCTCATTGACGTGCTACTGGTGCTGCTCATCATTTTTATGGTGATCACGCCACTGACCCCGAAGGGTTTGGATGCGCTGGTGCCTCAGCCGCCTCCGCCTAACGCGCCCAAAAACAACACGCCCGACCGAACCATCGTGGTGCAACTTATTGATCGCGGCCCCGGCCAGGATCCCGGCCTGAAAATCAATCAGGAAGATGCTACCTGGGACAATCTGCAAGGCCGTCTCGCGGATATCTACAAGACGCGCGCTGAGAAAGTCATGTTCGTGAAGGGCGACGATCCTATCCCCTTCGCCGACGTGGCTAACGTGATCGACATCGCGCACGCCGCGGGAGTCGATAAGGTCGGTCTGATCACGGCGAAGATCGAAGCCGGCGGCTAAACCGCTCGTCCGTTTTATCAGTAAGCGCCCGGAAGGTCGCGCATCGCACTCCGCCGCGCACGGGAGTCCCTGCTCCCGTGCTGCGTCCGCCAATGAACATGCGGCCTGCGCTTGTCAAACTGCTGTCTCTGGGCCTAGGATGCTGTGTGGCAAGGGAGACTTATACCGCAATGAATAAATCCATTCGACTGTTTACGCTGGCGGCTGCTGCGCTGGCGATCCTTTCTTCCGTGGGCTGCGGTAAGCTGCGTGCCCGCGACCAACTGAACAAGGGCGTTACTGCATACAAGAACGCCAAGTACGAAGAGGCCATCGACCACTTCCAACAAAGCGTGGCCTTGGATCCTTCTCTGATCAACGCCAAAATGTATCTGGCTACCGCTTATGCGCAGCAATATATTCCCGGAGCCGATACCCCGGACAACAACAAAATGGCGGAAGAGGCCATTAAGCAATACCAGTCCGTGCTCGACATGAACCCGGCTCGTGATCAAAAAGTTAACTCCGCCAAGGGTATCGCCTATCTTTACCTGAACATGAAGAAGTTTGACGATGCCAAGAAGTATTACCGCATGGCCGCTGACATCGATCCCAACGATCCTGAGCCCTACTACTCGGTCGGCGTCATCGACTGGACCGCCTGCTATCAACCCCGCATGGAAGAGCGCGCCAAACTTGGCATGAAGCCGGACGAGAATCTGAACCCCAAGAACAAGGATGAGAAAAAAGTCTGCGCCGAATTGAAAGAGAAGAACGGGCCACTCATCTCCGAGGGCATCGAAAGCCTGAACAAGGCGATTCAGCTTCGTCCTGATTACGACGATGCCATGGCTTATCTCAACCTGATGTACCGCGAAAAGGCCGATGTGGAATGCGATGACCTCGCCGCCCGTCAGGAAGATCTGAAAACTGCCGACCACTGGGTGGACCAGACGCTGCTCACCAAGAAGGCCAAAGCCGAGAAGCAGCCCGGCAACCAGGGCATCACCATGGATCAGCCGAAATAGGATCAGCCGAAATAGGATCAGCGATTCCCAAAGAAAAAAGCTGCCCCACCCGTCATCGTCTCTCGGGTGGGGCATTGTGTTTCCCGCGGATTCGTCCTCGAATCTGCCAACAAACGGCGCGGCAGGCTACTGGATCTTCTCCGTCTTGCTGTCGTACTTGACCTGGCCGTTCTTCTGATTTTGGCGCGTCACGTCGTCGTTCGAAAAACTCCGCGCCGCATGCTGCTCTGTTGCTGCCTCTCCGGAGCCGGAGGTCGGTCGCCCTGAGCTGAAATAGATCCACGCCACCTGTGTAGCTGGTTCAGCGCGCACTTCCTCTGCCCTTTCCGCCCTCTCAAGATGCCGCATCTCCCGCTCATGGACGGGAGCCGCCACCGGTGGTGGTCCTTGGGGCCTGGGCGAACCCGCTGCGATCGGCGAAATCCGTGGTGTCTGGCCGCCGGAATACCAAACCGGCATCGTGTAGACCGCGTCGGTATTGCGGGCGACCTCGGAAAGCGTCGAATTGGTGGCTCCCGCAACTAGCCCGCCCGTGGCATTCGTAGCCCCGACCGGATTCGGCGAAACGGTCGAGAACGACACGCTCGGCGTTGTGATCAGTGGAATATACGGCCCGCAGCCATAGGGACAATACCCCGGAATGCCCCGCTCATTCTGCCCGTAACTTAGAACGGACAGCAGAAGAATCGAACACAGTACCGCAAACCTAGGCATACAAACCTCCCGCGAAACTTAGATACCCCTACTAGGAGCAGGTGACCTGCCACCACCTCTTTCCCACTCTGACGCGGATATCCCTCGGTTTTCCGGCTGTTTCCTGGCATTTGGAGTTAAGCGAGCGACCCGATAGGTGCAAAGACTTGCGCCAAAGGCGCAGGAATTTTGTTTCAAGTTGAAGTTCTCAGGTCAAAGCCTGGATCAAGGCCCGCTGTAGACTCGCACATCGACTCCCGGAAACTGCTTCATCTCGATGCGCGGAAAGGACGCGCCCAGAGCCTGGTTGAGCATCAGCGTAGTGGCGTCAGGGTGGCCGGGATTTCCGTTGCTCATAAGAACCAGCCATACCCGAGGATAGTGGTTCGCCAGGGATTGCACGAAGTCGCTGGTCGGCTTGCCCGTGAAATCGCGATAGTCGAGCCGATCGCTGTGACGGGGATAGACGATCTCCGGGCCTGCCCCGGCCCTGCCCGGCTGCTGGGTCGCGATCCGGAATGATTTAAAAAATTCATAAGGCACGCGCGCTTCCGCAATGTGAAACAGAATGGCATCGCCCGGCTGTGCGTGGTCAAGAATGTAGTTCACGGCACCCTCCGAGTCATCCCGGTCGAGATCGAAGTCGTGATCGTAGTACGAAAGTGTTCCCTGCAGCGACAGCAGAAGGATCGCCGCAAGCGAGGCGGCAAGCAGCAAAGGTGAACGCAGCTTCGCAAGACCTGCCGCCGCCAGAATCACCAGCGCCGGGAGGCAGAAGATGAAATAGCGTGCCAGAAAAATCGGACGGGCCAACGAGAGCAGAAGAGTCACCCCGACTGGAACGACCAGCCAGATGAATAGGAAGCGACGCCGCCAGATGTCCCAGATGCCTTCAGGCACTTCAGCTTCCGGGCGAAAAAGTCCCACCATTTTCTGTACTGGCATGAGCGCTGCGAAGCAAGCCACGGCATAGAGCAGCAACAGAGGCAGACCATCGTTGCCCGTGAGGTGCTCCGCGAATTCCAGCAGGTCATGAAAGCCCGGCCGCTGAATCCATCGAATCGGTCCCGCGCCAGTCTTAGCCGCGAAGATCACCATGGGCAACGATGCAACCTCTATCCATATCCATGCGCGCCGCAGCGCGTGCGAGCACATGCGTGTTTGGTGCTTTCCTCGCACGGATAGCCATTGGGCCGCCAGCAGCAGCAAGGCATACAGATGAGCGTAGACTGCCAACACGCTGGCAAGAACGTATCCCGCCCGGTTGCGGCGCGAGGGCTCGCGCAAAGTGGCGACAAAGAATCCGCTCGAGAGGGTGGCCAGCAGCACAAACAACGAGTAGCTGCGCGCCTCCTGCGCGTAACGAATGTGATAGGCATTGAAACTCATCAGCGCGACCGCAACCAGGGCCACGCGGCGGTCAAAGAGCCTGCCGGCGAGCCAGAAAATCGCAAGCAAAGTCGCGAGAGAGAAGATCACCGATAAACTGCGAATGAAGAATGGACTGGATCCAAAGTGCAGCCACCCGCGCAGTAGCAGGTAATACAACGACATGTTGGCTTCCCGCCGCCATAACAGCCGCGCCATGTCATGCCAACTCAGTCGGGCGACCTCTACGCTGAAGCATTCATCAAACCAAAACGGTTTTCTCGTGAGGGAGAGGAATCGCAACACCGCGGCGGCCACACCTATCACGGCCAGTGCGAGCCCCGAAACGCGCGTCCAGAGTGGCTCCGCAGAATCGAGCTGCCAACTACCGCCGTCCTGGCTCTCGGTATTCACAGGGATTTTCGTAGGCGGCATGCTGGATCTTGAAGCAAAGGCGTGGAATCCAAATGATATTATGCTAAGACTGGCCCTCAGTTAAGCAGGTATATCAGACGCCCAGGCAGAGCCGGCGTTCTATATAACTTTTTCGCATGATGAGCGTGGTGTCATTGGAGGCATTACCGCATACCATCGCCGACACCGCCGGTGACCGGTGGTCGGGATGCGTGTCCGTGATCGTGCCGGTCTATAACGAAGCCGCGCACGTGGGCGAACTGCTGCGCGCCATCCACGCCTCGCCGGTGAAGAAGGAAATCATCATCGTCGACGATGGTTCCACCGACGGAACGCGAGAAAAACTCCAGGCCATGCCGCTCGCACCGAATGTGATCGTGGTGTTTCACGAGAAAAACTGCGGCAAGGGCGCGGCCATACGCACTGCCCTGGAACATGCTCGCGGCGAATACATACTGATCCAGGATTCCGATCTCGAGTATGACCCGCAGGACTATCCCGCGCTCCTGCGGCCCTTGGAACTGGGCCAGGCGAACGTAGTCTATGGCGTGCGTCCAGACCGTCCCGAACGCGGGCTGCGATTTTTTTTGGGCGCAAAGCTGTTGACCCATCTCGCGAACTTGCTTTACGGTGCGGGCATCCACGACGAGGCAACCTGTTACAAAGTCTTTCGCCGGTCGTTGATCGCGCAGGTTCGTTTGCAATGCCGCCGCTTTGAGTTTTGCCCCGAGGTAACGGCGAAGCTTTGCAGAATGGGCGAGAGGATCGCGGAAGTGCCCATTCGTTACGCTCCGCGTTCAGCTGGAGAAGGCAAGAAGATTCGCCATTCGGACGGTTGGCTCGCCATCTGGACGCTCCTGCGCTACCGCTTCGGCCGTAGCATGCAGTGGGAGAAAGGCATCGCCGACGAAGTCAAACAGCCCTCGCCGTTTCCAGTGAGTTTCGTGCGTCTGTCTGAATAATGACGGCCGTGAGTCGCATCCACTCCCTTCGCTCCTGCTGATACACTTCCGCTCGATGGAAAAGCCATCCCAGTCACCGATTCCCCGGTCCGTATTCTGGCTGGTCGTGTGGTCGTTTGTTCTCCAGGTCGCGATGATTGGCGTCTTCCACGAATATCGCACGCGACCGCAGGAAGATCATTTCGCTTTTGGTTGGGAGATGGGGCGGGTGGCTCGCTCCATCGCGCTGGGACAAGGCTTCAGCAGTCCTTACGGCGGCAATACTGGTCCCACGGCGTGGGAGCCTCCGCTCTACCCTTACTTGATGGCCGGGGTCTTCAAACTCCTTGGCATTTATAGCTATGCTTCCGCTTGGGTTCTGCTTACGACCAACAGCCTCGCGGCCGCGCTCACGACCATCCCGATTTTTCTGATCGCCCGCAGAACATTCGGCGAGCGCGTCGCCATCTGGTCGGCCTGGGGATGGGCGTTCAATCCTTACATCTGGTACTGGTCGATCCACTGGATTTGGGACACGACGTTTACGCCGTTGATTCTGAGTCTGATCTTCCTGGTGGCTCTGAACCTGCAGGAGTCGCGCGGCCAAAAAGGCTGGGTGCTATTCGCGGGCCTGTGGGGCATAGGTGCATTGGCGAATCCGTCGATGCTCGCGTTCCTGCCGTTCTGCGGGCTGTGGATCTGGCGTCAGAGATATAAGAACGGCCTACCTTCGGTCGTCGGGATTGTGCTGTCGTCCACAATTTTCTTTCTCGTGCTCGCCCCGTGGCTTGTCCGGAACTACGAAGTGTTTGGACGGTTCGTCTTTCTGCGCGACGATTTCGGTCTTCAATTTCGCCTGGGCAACTGGAAAGGAGCGGAGGGTATGCTCATGGCGTACCTTCAACCCAATCTCAACAAACTTGAGTTCGAAAAGTTCCAACGCATGGGCGAACTGGGTTACGGGCAAGATTGCAAGCGGTTGGCTTTCGAATGGGTCCGGGAAAATCCTAACCGCTTCGCGGTGGTCAGCCTGAAGAGATTTTTCTATTACTGGAACGGCGTGCCCAAGCCGAGTGACAGCCATGCTCCGTGGGACTTTCGCAACTCATTATTTCTGGCATGGTCCGTGCTTGCTCTCTGGGGCGCAGTTCGCGCGGTGCGGCAGAAGGTGCGCGGTGCATGGCTTTTCGCGGGACTGATTCTGACTTACCCAACCACTTATTATTTTGTTTTCCCGCATGCACGGTACCGTCATCCCATCGAGCCGGAGCTGTTGATACTGGCGGTATTTCTACTGTTGCAAGTCGGGAAGCAATCTGGCACTCAATCAGCCGATGCAGCGGCTCTCCCCGAGCGTTGAAGCGTGCTTTCTTCTGCGCCGCTGATAACCAATTGAGCTGTTCCCTTTCCGCATAGGATTCTGGTCACCTTGCGATGTGGTCCGGCCAGATAGAAAAGAAGGCGCGTCGCGGGCGCGGAATCTCCGGTAGAATCGTTTGTTCGTCGAATGGTCCATCGGGCCCCGCGAATGTTCAAGAAAATTCTCATCGCCAACCGGGGAGAGATCGCGGTGCGCGTCCTGCGCGCTTGCCACGAGATGGGGATTGCCGCGGTGGTGGTTTACTCCGATGTGGACCGCGCCGCACTGCACGTCCGTAAAGCGGATGAGGCATACCCGATTGGCCCTGCCGCCGCTTCTGAATCCTATCTCAACATTCCCAAAATTCTCGACGTAGCCCGTCGCTCGGGCGCCGATGCCATCCATCCCGGCTATGGATTCCTCTCCGAAAACGCGAACTTCGCGCAGGCATGCGTTGATGTAGGGGTGAAATTCATAGGGCCCACTGCGGCCGCGATGAATGCGATGGGATCGAAGACGCGCGCGCGGCAAGCCATGGAAAAAGCGGGGGTACCGTTCGTGCCCGGCACCTCGCGCGGCTTGGAGTCGTTTGACGAAGCCCGTCAAGTGGCTGAGAGGATCGGTTATCCGGTGATGTTGAAGGCTGCCGCAGGCGGCGGCGGTAAAGGCATGCGCCTGGTACACGCGCCCGACCAACTGAAATCGTCACTGGAAGCGGCGCGCAGTGAGGCGGAACGATCCTTCGGCGACAGCGAAGTTTACATCGAGAAGGCGATCATCAATCCGCGGCACATCGAGATGCAGGTGCTGGCCGACGAGCACGGAAGTACGGTTTATCTCGGCGAACGCGAATGTTCGCTGCAGCGGCGTCATCAGAAAGTGATGGAGGAAGCGCCTTCGCCGATCGTCGACCCCGACATGCGGCGCAGAATGGGCGACGTCGCCGTTCGGGTGGCGCAGGCGGCGGCCTACACTAACGCGGGCACCGTAGAATTTCTGGTCGATCAGCAGAAGAATTTTTATTTTCTGGAGATGAACACCCGGTTGCAGGTGGAGCATCCGGTGACCGAATTGATCACAGGACTGGACCTGGTTCACCTGCAGATTCGCATTGCGGCGGGAGAGAAGCTGCCGTTTACGCAGGACGATGTACGCATCCGCGGCCATGCCATCGAGTGCCGCATCTACGCAGAAGATCCCGATAACAATTATTTCCCCAGCCCTGGCAGGATCACTCTCCTTCTGGCGCCGTCGGGGCCCGGCATCCGGCGCGACAGCGGAATGTACGAGGGCTGGAACGTGCCGATTGACTACGATCCGCTGCTTGCCAAGCTCATCGGGTACGGTACCGACCGCGATCAGGCCATCTCCCGGCTCACGCGAGCCCTCAGCGAGTATTTTGTGGGCGGGATCAAGACGAACATTTCACTGTTTCGCCGCATCCTGCGCGACGCGGATTTTCGTGCCGCCAAACTCGACACCGGATTCCTCGATCGAATGTTGAGGCGAACTGAGGACAAGGCGGTCGATTCGAAGACTGCCGAGGTGGCCGCAATTGCCGCGGGCATGTTTGCCGAGCTTGGCGCAGCAGTGCCCGAAGTAGGCGGGGGCAGCGGGCCCGCGCACCGAGCCGGCCAGCCTGCCTCCAACTGGAAGAACGCGAGTCGCCGCGAAGTCTTGCAGTGAGCGCGAACATGGATTCAAGTGCACCTTCATGCTCTACGACGTAACCATTGACGGGAAAAATTACCGGCTCGACCTCAACCGCGCCGAAGGACGCTGGTCTTGCCGTCTTGACGGGCGAGAGTTGGAAGTGGATGCCATTCTGGCTCGTCCCGATGTGCTTTCGCTGCGCATCGGAAACATGGCGTTCGAGGTGAAGTCCGAGCGCGTCGCCAACGATTTACATTTATGGGTAGGCAGTACTCGTTTCGCCGCCGAAGTTCGCGACCCCCGCTCCCTGCGCGGTCGCACGCGGGCTGGGGACGAGCAGGGACCAAAGAAGATTGTCGCTCCGATGCCCGGCAAGGTTGTGCGGCTGCTTGTGCGCAACGGAGATCAGGTGGAATCAGGCACAGGTGTCGCTGTTGTGGAGGCGATGAAGATGCAGAACGAAATCAAATCGCCAAAGAAAGGCACCGTGCAGAAGGTCCTGGTAATTGAAGGGGCGGCTGTGAACGCGGGCGATGTGCTCGCGATCGTAGAATAATCTCGTCGTCCACCCAGTCGACTGCTCGCGCTGTCTCCTACTTCGTCAGCCCGTTGCTATCTAGGATTCTCTTCGCATAGTAGTTTTCCACTTTGGCGGAGTCGCGCAACAGCTCGTAGTAAGCGGCTTTCAGCAACTGCTCGCGCCGATCATGAAGTTGCGAACGGATGGCTTGCTGCACGCGAGGATCGGACAGGTCGCGCTGGCCCGCCGGTTCCTTCGCCACCAGCTTCACAATGCGAAAGCCTACATCCTGCTTGTTCGCAGGGTTCGATACGGTGATGATCGGGCTGTACTGCCCAGGCTTCAGTTTCATCACCGTGTCACGTGTGTTGGGATCGGTGTTGCGCAGCGAGGATTCGGGTACGGTTCCCAGATCGCCGCCGTTGCCGGAAGTTTCGGGATCTTCGGAATAATTCATCGCCAAAGTGGCGAAGTCGTCACCGCTGTCCAGACGGTTGGCAATCATCTGAATCTTCTTGCGAGCCTCGGCCTCATTCTGCGCTTTGTTGTTTTGGTTGTGCACCTGCGGATTGGGTGTGGGCGTCACGAAGATCTGAGCCAGGTGGTATTGCGGCTCGATGAGGTTGAATTCGGACTTGTGGGCGGCAAAATAGTCGTTGATGTCCTGGTCGGTGACGTTGATCTTCGAGGACACTTCTTTGTTCATTACTTTCTCGACGGTAATCGAACGGCGAATATCGCGCTTGAAGTCTTCCAGGGTGATCTTTTTTTCTTTCAGACGCTGATCGAATTCCTCTTGCGTGTAAGGAGACTTGATCTCGTTGAGCTTACGGTCGACCTCTTCCTGGGTGGCCAGCAAACCGAGTTTCTCGGCCCGGCGCATGACCATCTCGTCGTCAATCAACTGGCGCAGAATATTGAGCCGGAGGATGGTAGCTTGTTCGCCGGCGGGTACTTGCTGCGCGCTCGCCACCTGGTTGTCGTAATACTTGTCGACGTCGGAGCGGAAAATCTTGCGGCCATCCACTGTGGCCATAACGTCCCCGCTTACCTGCGAGTTGCACCCCAGCAGCGTTGTCAGCAAAACGGCAGCCATCAGGAGTGCCGCCAAGCGGACAAATTCCGGATTATTTTTCAAAAGAGTTTCTCTCCTCAAACTATTGCGTTGCCGACAGATTCTTCCCCGCTTGCAAGCGATCACTTTGCGACTGGCGCCGCCGACGCGGCCGCGTGATCCGGGATGGGCAGGTTAGCGTCTTTCAAAGCGCGATCAAGAGCGGCGCGCAATTCGCTGGGCGGCACCGCACCATCAATTTTTTCGCCATTCACGAATAACGTGGGTGTGGCTTCCACTCCAATCGCTTCTGCCTCTTTCATGGACGCCTTCACCGCGCTGTCATCCTGCGCCTTGATGCAAGACTGCAACTTCACAGTGTCGATATTGTGCTTCTGGCCTTGCAGCATGGTAAGCCGGTCGAGAGCTTCGAGCCGCGCCGCCGCCGTTTTCTCGTTGCTCACATCGTGCTGGTTGGAGTGAATGTAGTCGGCGAAATCCCAGTAGGCATCGCCGTTCTGTGCAGCCAGACAGTTCGCGTCCACGGCAGCATGCGTCGCCCAGGGATGGATTTCGACCAGCGGATAATCCTTATAGACGAATGTGACGCGGTCGCCATACTCCTTGAGAATTTCCGGAAATAGCTCCTGGTGCATGCGTGAGCAGAATGGGCACTCGAGGTCGTCGAAGTTCACCACCACCACCTTGGATGCTTTCGCTCCTCGCGTGGGCCGGCCACTGGTATCGATCTTACTCATGGTTTCGGCGTACGGATCTTTATTCAGGTCAAACTTAACCATGCGCATCATCGACGTATGATCTTTGGAGATCAGAAACTTGAGATCCTGTTTCTTATCTCCGCTGTCGATGGTCACCACGACGGATTCATAGTTGGGAAAATCCGGGCTGGGCGAGGCTGGCCCCACAAGCACTTTTAGCTCCGCCGGAACCTTGTAGTAGGAACGGACTTGGCGCTCGATTTTTTGGGCTAACTCGGGGGAAACGGATTGGGCAGCACAGCCGAGGCAAACGACCAGCAGCAGTACAAAAGAGCGCCGAAATAGAATCACTAAAAACCGCCTGAACATTGCAAGATAGACGTCGATTATCTCACAACGGAAGGGCAGGCGCGGAAAGGTAGGCCGCATGGAACGAAGGGTATCCACGCCTGACTTATGAACTGCCGTCTTCAACCGGTTTGGCGAAGCAAGTCTTCCGTACTGAGCAAAGCGTTCATGGATCCGGACCGGAAACCTTCCAGATCGAGGGTGACGAACTTGAAGCCCAGCGATTTGAAAATGCCGGCGAATTGGGCCGCCATGGCCGGATCGAGAGCACGCGGCAGTTCCTCGCGAGAGATTTCGATGCGAACGATCTCGCCGTGATGACGGACGCGGAACTGGCGAAAACCGAGGGCACGCAAAGCATCTTCACCTTTCTCCACGACGGCTAGAGCCTCGCGCGTAACCGGACGCCCGTATTCGATGCGAGACGAAAGGCAAGCCGAAGCGGGCTTGTCCCAGATGCGCAGGCCAGCCTGGCGAGCGAGAGCGCGAATGTCTTCCTTGGTCAAACCGGCATCGAGAAGAGGCGCTACGACGCGATGATTGGCCGCAGCCTTCTGGCCTGGACGGAAGTCGCCCTGATCGTTCAAGTTCACACCGTAAGCGATAACGTCGAAGCCACGGGCTTTCCGCAAGTCTTCCATTAGCGTGAAAAGTTCATCTTTGCAGAAGAAACAGCGCTGCGAGTCGTTACGAATGTACTCCGGACGGTCCAACTCCGAGGTCGCGACTACCTCCAGCGGGATGGATTGCTCCCGAGCGAAAGCGATGGCGTCGGAGAGTTGTGTACGGGCGAGACTGGGAGAGTCGGCGATAATCGCCAGCATTTTGTCTCTCAGGGCCTGGTGGGCAGCCCAAGCCAGGTAGGCGGAATCGACGCCACCGGAATACGCGACGAGGACGCGCCCAAGGTTACTCAGCTTCGCTTGTAGAAGCGATCTCTTAGTCTCAAGATCGGTCACGGTGAACACAGGCGTCATGTTAGCAGGCTTAGATGCGTCGGCGGCTTATTCCGGCGTCACGAAAATTCTTAATACAGCCGTCCCTGCTGCCGCAAACTGCCAAAGCCCCCAATGTTGGCCAGCGTGAAGTTGAAGAGAAACAGATTCTCGTTGCGCACATTGGCAACCGTGTAACTACGATACTCCAGCGTCATGCCGCAGCAATCCCAATTGTAGGTGGCCTGCGCGCTGACAAACTGCAACTGGCTGACATAGGCGTCAAAGCCAAAACTCCCGGCGGCGCTGAAGCCACGCTTGATGGCGCTACCGTATCCCAGGGCGGCGCGAAACTGGTTGAAACGCGCCGGCTCGACCGAACCTGAAGACGTGGTTGCGGTTTGCCCAGGTATCTGCAGAATCGCATCGCCTCCGCCAACCGTTACCTGCCCGATGTGGTAGTTCAGCAGCAGGGTGCTGGCATTGAAGCGATTGCCCTGGAAATCGTAGTCCATGTCCCACTCCGCGTCCGTGCGCGTGCTGGTCTCCACGCGAAGTCGCGAGACGAGAGGAGAAAGGTGGCGCTGCTCGGTGAGAAACGCGATCCCCGTCAGGTCCGCAGTGGTGGTGAACACGTTACGCTGACCGGGAATTAGCGCTCCGCCGAAGGTGGGATCGAGGAAGTATTTCTGAGCCAGTTCCCAGGTTACAAGCTCGCGCACCGGCGGCCCGGGCTGACACCCGGGACCCGCCAGCGGGTTGGCGTGCTGCCAGGGAACAGTTGCTTCCGGCGCTGGGCCGCCCACGGTGATTGCCGACATAATTTTGCTGCAATCCTCCGTCTGATCCGACCTTCGCTTGGCATAGAGCCGGGTCACAAACCCATACTCGACTTCGTGAGTGTCAGTGAGGATGTCTCGCTCGTCGAATTTGACAACGTTGCCGAAATTGTTTACCCCAGTTACAAAGCGGTACACAGCCCGCGGCTCAATCACGTGTTTCCACTTCCGGCCCAGAAATTCTTTGTCAAACACGCGCTCGATCGCCGGCGGACGCAATTCCACCGACGTCTCCAGAGCGTGCCGATCGATGGGATCGTCAACGGCCTGTCCCGGATTTTCACCACTCGCGCCCACCAGTCTTTGCGTGTAATAGGTTTCATGCAACGTCAGCTCGGGACGCAGCGACCACCCTCGGAACAAGAGCGGGAGTGAAATTTCCGGCACGAGGTCGAATCTTCCGAGCAGATTTGCCGTGCGAAAAGCCGACGTGCACGCCTGGACCGACCCCACCGTTGAACATTGCGCCGGTTCGCTTCGTGACAGGCCTGCACTTGAGGCGTCGAAGGACCAGTACAGTGGCGTGTTCCACATCTTCCGGTCCACCCCGGAAAAATCAAAACTCGGAGCGTGCAATATGGTGATCACCTGGCCCGGCGTAGTGCTCAGGAAGTTCTGGTAACGCTCGGTGAACCCATTGAGGCTAAAACCGTTGGTGGACTTGGATAGAAAGGCCTGCGATTTCACTTCTGAAAAGACCGCCTGGGTGAAAACTTCGTTGAAGGCCAGCCGGAATAGAAATGAACTCAAGTAGTCGATGTTGGCGACGCCCCGGAAACCGTCGAGGTTTCCGGCAGCGTTCAGGCGAACATTCTCGCCACCTTCTTTGAGCGGAGGCGTGCCGATGCCGCGGTCAATTACTCCGAAGTAATTCAGGTCGACATAGGAAGTATCGCTCGGCCGGATCCGGAACTCGCCCCGCTGCGACCCTCCGCGCAGAGAAAAATATTCGGCTCCCACCGTGGCATCCATCATCCGGTTGATGGCCCAGTAGTAAGCATCGCCCACCATGTACCCGTTAGTGGAAGAGTGCCCCACCGACGGCATCAGAAAGCCGGACTGGCGCGACTCCTTTTCCACCGGATGCGTGGCATAGGGAAAAAACAGCATCGGAATCCCGTGAAGCTCGAATGCACTGTGGTAGATCTTGGCGTTACCGCCCACATCCACATCGATCTTGCGCGCGTCAAATTGCCACTTGGGATGCGGCAGTTCGCAAGTGGTAATGGTGCCGTCATACACCAGGTAGTGATCCGGACTGATCTTGTCGACAACTTTGCCGGTGAAAGCGAAGGGAGCGGTCGAGGTGAGGACCACTCGATTGGCGCGAAAGCGCAGGCCAGTGGTTCCGATGACATCGTAAAATTTCCCGGTTTCCAGGGCGAAGTTGTAGGTGCCGTGCGACGCGCGAATGTGGTCGTCGTTGGGACCGCCATCCAGGGCGAAATGTCCGCTGGCGGTCGCTTCATTGGTATCGGAGTCGAAAGTCGCTTCATCGGACTTCAATACGTAAGTCTCGTAATAGATTTCAACCGCGCCGTGCAACTTATAAATGTCGCCATCTCTCTCTTGCTGGATCGCGCACACCGTTGGCCGGTTATTGGATTGTTCTGCAAACGCCCGCCCACAAGGCGTAGTTGGGGCCTCCGCCGATTTTTCCTGAGCAGCGCCGGTCTGGGTTGTGGAAGAAGGATTCACAGGCGGCAACTGGCTGGTAACTAGCGGGGGGACGAGAAGCAGATGACAAAGCAGCGCCGCCGTGATAACAAATCTGTTGCGAAGAGTCATCGGAAGAAGATCATTGGAACATAATCGTCCGAACGCACGAAAGAAGCGCTCGGATGCTTCCAGCGGCAGCAGTCGTCGTGAACTTAGCACGCCTGTGCCTCGCGAGGCAAAGCCGTTCGATGGATTGGATTCCGGCTAGGTCTTCGCGGTTATCCGGTTGCCTCAGACTTCTAGCGTTCTCATAAAGTTTTATTCATGCCTTGTTCGCTTTGTGGTGACATTTGCCGCTGCTCTTCTCCAGAGGATCCTGCCGCTTCTCCGCGTCGCCAGACCGGGCAAGTTTCGGGTTCTGAACCGTCATCGGCAACACACGAACTGCAGGAAGCATGTGAGTCGAGCCCGCAATCCGCCGTCGACCCTGCCTTATCCTCTAGCGAAGGCGGAGATTCAGCTGAAGATGGCTCGGCGTGGCGTCAGGAACTCGCCGCGCGGCTGAATCGCTATCACTCGCGGCGCAAGCCGCGTCCACCTCGCTATCCATCGCTGCGTCTGCGCTTCGAGGGGGAATACTCCGCTCGTGCCGACAATGGTGTTTCGTCCGAGTCCTCAATTTTTCCCCAGGTGCTGATCTCCAACCAAGCCCTGGCGCTGGAGCACTTCACTGCGGGTGCTCCACTGGCGGAACCGTTAACGCCACGCGGGACGCAGGCTGCCTCCGAGACGCCAGCATTTCCTCACGTGGAGGAGATCCCTGATTCTGCGCCCCCCACAGCCGCCACGGTTACGGCAAAGATTATCGAGTTTCCTCGCTCCTGGACTCCGCCTCCAGTTCCGCTCGACGAGTTGGCCGAGCCCGTATTCACGCGTCCCCGGATCCTTGAAGCTCCAGAATTCGTCCCGCCGCCGCCGGCTCTCGGCGGAATCACCATTGAGCCTGCTCCGAAGCCGGAATTCGAAAAGCGCCCGGGCATCGACATTCCACTGCAGGGCGCGCCTCTGGCGCGCCGAATCCTCTCCGCCCTCATTGACGATGTCATCTTGGCGGCAGCCTGCGCTCTCTTCGGCTTCATTTTTTGGAAATTGACCGCGATCCAGCCTCCCCGATTCCAGATGGTTGGACTTGTCGCAGGATTCGTCAGCCTGTTCTGGGCGGCCTATCAATACCTGCTGATGGTCTACGCCGGGACTACACCCGGGCTGCGCCTGGCGCGCCTGGAACTCACCCGCTTTGATGGAAGTCCGGCTGGCCGGAGGCTTCGGCGCTGGCGCGTGCTGGCGTCCTATCTCTCGGCCATCTCTCTCGGCATGGGATACGGCTGGGTTTTTCTCGACGAAGACTCGCTATGCTGGCACGACCGCATCACTCACACCTATCTGTCGCCCGTAGCCTTGCAAAGAAAGCGGCAAAAGCAAGAAGCTATCGAGAATCTGCCTAGCTAGCCGCCACCCACGCGTTTAGCTTGAGCCGCAGGAACGCTCCCGATCTTCCCGTGCTGTGCTATCTTCAAAGTTTGTTCGTATCTGCGACCTGGCATTCCTCCGAAGCATGGCTACATCCGTCGAAGGTTCAAAACCGGCCATAAAGGTCTTCGTCGCCACCACGGTGATGTTGACCTTCATCTCCTTCTGGCGAGCTTCCGCCATCGTTCTCTCCGATCTCGCATCGTCCGCCTACTACGCCGGCGGCGACGCCGAAAAAGTCATCGGCAAGAGCGCTCCCTGGTTCATCCTCGCGGTCATGCTGTTCAGCTACGCCGTGCGGGCTCTTTATATCGAGTCCAGCAGCATGTTCGTCCGGGGCGGCGTCTACCGCGTCGTCAAGGAAGCCATGGGTGGCACCCTGGCCAAGTTTTCGGTATCGGCTCTGCTCTTTGACTACGTGCTGACCGGGCCAATTAGCGCGGTGTCCGCCGGGCAATACCTGGCGGGCTTTATCAAGGACATGGGCGTCTACCTGCATCGTCCCTTGCACTTCTCTGACGATCATTTCGCCGCCGGTCTGGCTGTCATCGTAGTCGGTTACTTCTGGTGGAAGAACACGCAAGGCATGCATGAATCCAGCCAGAAGGCCCTGCAGATCATGGTGATCACCACCGTGATGGTGGTGATTCTGCTGATCTGGTGCACCATCACGGTTTTGCGCGCGCCCATCCAGTTGCCCCCAAGTCCTCTGCATGCGGGAGTGGTGCCGCTTAATAAGGAATCGCTGGGCTGGCTGAACGGAACCTGGTTCAGCCACATCACCTGGATCATTCTTTTCGTCGGCTTTGGGCACTCTGTTCTGGCGATGAGCGGCGAAGAGACTTTGGCACAAGTCAACCGCGAGATCGAACATCCCAAGCTCAAGAACCTGGAAAAGACAGGGCTGGTTATCTTCATTTACAGCCTGCTGTTCACTTCTCTGGTTTCGTTCTTCGCGGTGATGATCGTTCCGGACAAGGTTCGCCCCGATTACTTCGCGAACCTCATCGGCGGAATCGCCATGTATCTGGCCGGGCCCGAGAGTCTGAAGCTGCTCTTCCACGCATTCGTGGTCTTGGTCGGGGTGCTCATTCTCGCAGGAGCGCAGAACACGTCGATTGTCGGCGCAAACGGAGTTCTGAATCGCGTGGCGGAAGATGGAGTGCTCACCAGTTGGTTCCAGAAGCCGCATCACCGCTTCGGAACCAGCTACCGCATCATCAACCTGATCGTGGGTATGCAGCTGCTCGTCATCTTCCTCAGTCTGGGGAACGTGTATGTGCTGGCCGCTCTCTACGCTTTCGGCGTGATCTGGAGCTTCGCCATGAAGTCCATCGCCGTGCTCGTTCTGCGCTTTACCGAGCCAGGGAACCGCGCATGGAAAGTTCCAGGCAACCTGCACATCGGCAAGACCGAGATTCCGGTAGGGTTGATCCTCATCTCCGCCGTTCTGTTGATCACCGCTGTGGTCAATCTGTTCACCAAGTACGAAGCCACCATCGCCGGACTCATTTTCAGCGCGGTATTTTTCACCATCTTTTCGATTTCCGAGCGCCACGTTGCGAGGGAGCGCGTCGGCAAGCCCGAACAGCTCGATCAGTTCCGCGTTTATGGCAATCAGGAACTGGGCAGCGGCGCCATGGGAGTGCGGCCGGGAAACATTCTGGTCGCGGTGCGCGATCCGCGCAATCTCTACTACCTTCGCCAGGTGCTGGCCTTCACCAATACCGCCAAGCAGGATGTGATCGTGATGAGCGCGCGTCTGTACCATCGAGAGCCTACCTTCGGCGGCAGCTCAGTCCTCGAAGCCAGCCAGGTTTTTGACCACTACGAGCAGGAGCTCTTCACCGCCGCCGTGGCCGTTGCCGAGAAAGAAGGCAAACCGATTTCTCTCCTGGTAGTCCCGGCGACAGATGTCTTCGAAGCCATCATGGTGACCGCGCAGCGCCTGGATTCCACTCGTGTCATCTGCGGGCTCTCGAACAAATTAACCTCCGACGAGCAGGCCAAGCTCACCGGCGATGCCTGGGAGCGCATGCCCGAACCGCGCCCGCGCCTGACCTTGGAAGTCTGTGCGCCCGATGGAACCGTGCGCGAGTACGCCCTTGGACCGCACAATCCACGCCTGCGCCCGCAGGACGTAGAGCTGATGCACAAACTCTGGCTCGACATCACCACCGATCCCAAGTATGCCGGAGCGCACCATTACCACATCGTAGCCCTCGCGTTGGAGGAATTGCGCCGCGAGTTAAGCACCGAACAGCGCGCCGAACTTCTGCAAAAACTGCAGGAAGAGATCAACCGCTGCGAACCCAACTGATTTGCTGCCGTTTTTCATCCTGTTTGCTGGCGAGGCAGAAGATTTAGAAGAAAAGCCCCAGCCTCGCGACTGGGGCTTTGTTTGTGAAGCGTCCGTTATTTGCCGGTGCTTCCGAACATATATGGCTCAAGCGAGGCCTGTGGCTCAACCGAAGCACGCGCCGCACAATGCTTGCCGCACCGCTTGTCACTGCAGTAATTCATAGCGGTCTTGTCGTCCTTCTTGTGCGAGGCGCAGCAGCCTTTCTCACAATCCTTGACGCACTTCTCTCCGCCGCAGCACGCAGCGGTCGTCTGGTCGGAGCTGTTACGTTTGCAGGACTTCGCATCCTTGGCGCTGCAGCACGCGGCCTTATCCTTCCCGGCGCAGCAGGCCGGCTCTTTCGCGTCCTTGGCAGCCGCGGCGTGATGCGCGCAGCAAGCCTGGCCCTCCTTCGTCTCAGCCGATGCCTTGCCGCAGCATGGACACGCTTTTGCCTCGGCGGGAACGGTGCTTTGCTGTGGAGTGGAAGGTGCGCTTGGGGTTGCGGTCTGGGCCCATGACATAACCGTAAGGGCCAAAATTAGAGCGATAATTTTAAATCTCATGATTCAATCTCCATTAAGAATCTTGTATGCGATCTTGTTTTGGGGTTCACACCCAGTGTCCGCGCTCGGCACGAACGTGCGACCATGTGCTGGACTTAGGGGTGCGGTACGCACCAAGGCGAGGCCGGCCCTCAGATGCGAAGAACCATGCTCGACGAAAAGTAAGGCTGAAGGGCGGTGCTGAAACTATCGTGGGTTAAGCGAAGCTGGAATCCTGGGTCGGTCTTCTCGCGGAACGTCTCTCGAATCTTCGGTCCCCGCGCCCCGGATGCTGCCGGCAAACCGGCAGGCGCATCCGTTCCCTGGCTTACGCAGCAGGGACGCTCACGACAGGGAACACTCTCCGCCGGAAACTCCGCCACGATTGGCGGCGTTAGAGCGGTATGAACCCGCGGGCAGCACGAGTGGTCCTGCATGGGGCGAACTGGCTGACTGGCATGCGAGCGATCAATCGAGGCCGGTTGCGCCGCAGTCGCACTTGCCGGCAGTGTAGCTCCGCCGGATAAGGAGAGCATTACGATCGCCGCGCACAACTTCTTCGAGATTGCCGAGCCCGTCAACACTCAAACAGCTTGGCAGAACATCGGCAAAGGATCAGTGACGGCAATCACAGGCCAAGGTCGGCCGTCCTTTACCCCTTCAAAATGCTCTCCAGCGACCCTCTCAGCTCGCGATAACGAAAGGGATATCCGCTCGCAATCAATTTGCTGGCTTCGACTCTCTGGCTGCCGAGCAGCACTTCTTCGCCCATCTCTCCAAACGCCAGCTTCACGGCGAATGCGGGCAGGGGAAAGATTGCCGGACGCGACAGCACGCCGGCCAGCGTCTTTGCGAACTCCGCGTTCCTCACCGGCTTGGGAGCGACCAGGTTCACCGGTCCCTGGATCAGGTCATTTTTTAAAACATGGTGGATCGCGCCCACCATATCCCGCACATCAATCCAACTCATCCATTGCTGGCCGCTTCCGGTGCGGCCGCCTAGACCTAGCTGGAAGGGAAGCAGCATCGCTCCCAGCGCCCCGCCCTTGGGGCTAAGCACAACCCCAGTTCGAATATGTGCGGTGCGAATGTCGGCCTGGACCGCCGGCGTCGTGGCTTCTTCCCAATCCTGGCAAACCTCCGCCAGAAATCCCGCGCCCGGCGCGCTCTCTTCGCTCAAGACTTCATCACCGCGATTCCCATAGTAGCCAATCGCGGATCCGCAAACGAAGACGTTTGGCTTGTCTTTTGCCTGCGCCAAGGCCGACGCCAGGTTGAACGTCCCGACCACGCGGCTGTCGCGGATCTTCGATTTCTTGGCCGCCGTCCATCGTCCAAAAATGCCTTCGCCCGCGAGATGAATCACAGCGTCGAACCCAGAAACCGCCTCAGGAGCAAGCGGGACAGCAGGATCCCACGAGATCTGCTCATCGCCCACGGCCGCGCCCCGCACCAGCCGGACCACGGAACATCCATTCGTTCGCAGGGACGGAAGAAGCGCAGCCCCAATCGGCCCGGAAACTCCGCTGACAAGAATTCTGGAATTCATGAGTACCGACCGTCACTCTACCAGTTCGCCAAGCGTCCCAACAAACTGCGGAAAGATTTGAAATGTTTGAAGCCAGCGAACCGGCAGATTGGCTTCCTCCGCAGCCGCTTCAAAGCACTTGAGTTACGGCTGTGATAGCGCTCACTGCGCGGATTCGGCCATTCAGACTACCGTAATCTGCAAGGGGATTACCAATGGTGGAGACATCTCTCGGGGCACAAAATCTGAAAGCCTCCCTCGCTCAGTGGCGCAAGGCCAACCCATGGGCCAATCACATCCCGTGGGAAGCAATACCCTCGCGATACAGAAAAGAAATCGAGCAATCGGCGCGATGGTCCATCGCAAAAAGCAATCCCGTCAACCCAGCCGAAGGCATCATCCGGGAAATGGATGAGCTAGCCGCCTGAAGCTCCGTCCGCTGGTTTGCTGTGCTTAGTCGCCGTGAAGTGGGGCATTTTTCCGGCGCAAAGCCCGGTCATGGGTGTAATCGCCTGGTTACGTCAGCTACGGCTCATGGGGGTAATATTTGAGTGTGGATCGGATCGCCAAGCGTCGCGTATTGAAGTTTCTAACGCCGCTCTTCTTGGGCCTTGGGTTTCTGGTCAAGTTGGTTTACAACATCGCTTTTGCGTGGTGGCTCGATCCATGGCTGCAACGTAAAGCGAACCGCGCTCTGTGGAACGACGTGCAGGCGAACTTTTATTTCCTCACCTCACAGCCGCAGATAGACCTTTCAGGTCCCACTACGATTCACCCATTCGACTACGCTTCCCTCACAATTCCTTGGGAGAACCTGCTGGTAACAATCACAAGGGGTCGGGGAGATACAACGGTGTGTGTCGCATCGCGTCACGCGCCGGGAGACAGCTACGAACTTGGCCCCCTGATCGCCGCGCTAGAGCGACGGCATTTCTCGGAACGAGACATCGTGAATGATCTGGCTGGCGCAGCGACTTTATTGCGACCTCGCTTGCAGGAGCTGAACGCAGCCTTCTCAGAGCAGGAATTTCCACGAACTAAGCAACTGCTTTAGGAATCAACATTCCGGCAGCCCGCCTCCGTCGGCCATTGTTGTAACATCCCGATTACACTCATTGACCCGAACGCACCCTAACTCCCTAGGTGTGCTCCCGCACCCATAGCCGTGACGCCCCTCACAGATTTCGTTCCCAGCTAAGGCCTGACCTTCCCATGGAGGAGGACCAGAAGGTCTCCCTTGATCCGGCCCAGCGTCGGAAGGCTGTGCTGTGCGTTCACATCCTGTTCCCGTAGCCCAGTTCCGCGGCCCAGCGACCAGTTCCTTCTCAACCTTCCTGCTTTTCCAAGTCCAAAGCAATCAGTTCTAACCTTTTCGTTCCAGGAGAGATTCCATGTTGCATCTCGATACTGGCAATACAGGTTTCATGATTTTATGCACCAGCCTGGTCATGCTGATGACGCCCGGCCTTGCCTTTTTCTACGGCGGCCTGGTCGGACGCAAAAACGTCCTCGCCATCATGATTCAGAGCTTCGTCTCCATGGGCTGGACGACCGTCATCTGGTACCTCTACGGATACTCCCTGTGCTTCAGCGGCGACTGGCACGGAGTCATTGGCAACCTTCACAACGTTTGTCTGCGTGGCATCGGCCTAAACACGCCATCGCCCAATGAAACCATCCCGGCATTCGTCTTCATCGCTTATCAGATGATGTTTGCCATCATTACCCCAGCCCTGATCTCGGGCGCGTTCACCAACCGGGTCACTTTCAAAGCCTATATGTTGTTCCTCACCGGCTGGCTGACCTTCGTTTATTTCCCATTCGTCCACATGGTCTGGGGCGGAGGCTTCCTGCAGCAGTGGGGCGTAAAGGATTTTGCCGGCGGCATCGTGGTGCACAACATCGCAGGAATCGCCGCGCTGGCATCCGTGCTGTATGTAGGCAGGCGCCGGACCGCGGATCGCGGCCCGCACAGCATCCCGCTGGTTGCCCTGGGAACTGGTCTCCTCTGGTTTGGCTGGTACGGCTTCAACGCCGGCAGTGAAATGCGCGTGGATTCGGTAACCGCCACTGCATTTCTGAACACCGATGTCGCGGCCTCATTCGCGGCCGTTGCGTGGCTACTCGTGGCGTGGTTCAACGAAAAAAAGCCAAAGTTCCTCGGCCTGCTGACCGGAGCCGTTGCCGGATTGGCAACCGTCACCCCCGCCGCCGGCTATGTTTCTCCCACCACCGCCGTCATCATCGGATTAGTCGCCGGCGTGGTTTGTTACTACGCGGTGGAGATGAAGAACAAACTCCACTGGGATGATGCACTCGACGTTTGGGGAGTCCACGGCGTCGGGGGCTTTCTTGGCATCGTCATGCTGGGCGTCTTCGCCAATAAACAATTCAATCCCGAAGGCGCGAACGGGCTGCTCTATGGCGATCCTGTCTTCCTGCTGAAGCAAGTCGTGGCCGTGACCTTCTCATCAGTATGGGCCTTCGTCTTCACATACGGCATGTTGCGAGTCATCGATATGTTCACCACGGTCAAGGTCAGCGAGATGACGGAAGAAATTGGCCTCGACGAATCCATCCACGGCGAGCACGCTTATGAAGAAGTTTTCTCCAGCGATGGCTTGGCGCATGTGGTCAATCAGGCGCACGCGGAGGTGCTCGCGAGCCGAAAATAATCCGCACGCGTGTGCGGACAGCCGCCCTCGGCTGTCCCCGGAGCGAAGCGACGGCCTGATAATCCCCCGTGTGGCGCGGACACTCCTGTCCGCGTCTTACCATCTCCACGTCTGCTCGAAGCTTCTATGCCTTTGTCGACGGCAGCTTTCCAGCGCAGCTTGCCGCCAGCTTGACGAGGGCCTGCCCGCCTCGCCCGGCCATCAAGGGCTATAATCCCACATGGCGAGCTTGCGCCAACAGATCGCGACCACTGCTCTTACGCTCACCAAGTTCCGCGAGCTGATGAAGCGGATCCAGGAAAACCGTCCCCAGGACGACCTCTCCATCGTCAAGAAAGCCTACGACTACTCCCTGAAAAACCACGAAGGCCAGACCCGCGCCTCCGGTGAGCCCTATCTCGTGCATCCCCTGGAAGTCGCTCTGGTGCTCGCTGAGATGAAGATGGACCCCGTTGCCATCTCTGCCGGCCTGCTTCACGACTCGGTCGAAGACACCTCCGTCACCATCGTCGACATCCGCAAGGAATTCGGCGAGCAGGTTGCGCACATTGTCGAGGGCGTCACCAAGATCAGCAAAATCGACTTCGCCACCCGTGAGGAAGCCCAGGCCGAAAATCTCCGCAAGATGATGCTCGCCATGGTCGACGACATCCGCGTGGTGCTCATCAAACTCGCCGACCGCCTGCACAATATGCGCACGCTCGAGCACCTGCAACCAGACCGCCAGCGCAAAATCGCCGAAGAGACGCTGGAAATCTATGCCCCCATCGCCCACCGCCTTGGGATGGGAAAAATTCGCGGTGAGCTCGAGGATCTCGGCTTCCGCTTCCTCGATCCCGCTGGCTTTGAGCAGGTGGAAAAATCCGTTAACGCTCGCCGTAAAGAGGGTGAAGCGTTTCTCGCGAAGATGCAGTCGATTCTCAACGACAAGCTGAAAGAAGCGGGCATCCAGGCTAAGGTAGAAAGCCGCATCAAGCGCCTGTTCAGCATTCACAAGAAACTGCAGCGGCAGCGCATCTCCGTCGACCAGGTCTACGACCTTTTTGCCATGCGCGTGATCACGCGCTCCTTACAGGATTGCTACGCCGTGCTCGGCATCATTCACAACATCTGGCGGCCTGTACCGGGGCGTATTAAGGATTTCATCGCCATGCCGCGGCCCAACTTCTACCAGTCCCTGCACACCTCGGTCATCACCGAAGACGGCACGCCTTTCGAAATCCAGATTCGCACCGAAGAGATGCACAAGATGGCCGAGGAGGGAATCGCCGCCCACTGGAAATACAAGGACGGCCCCGTCTCCGCGCAGGATGAGCAGCGTCTCGCCTGGCTCCGGCAGGTGGTCGAGTGGCAACGCGACGTCAGTGATCCCAATGAATTTCTTACCGCCCTGAAGGTCGATCTCTATCCCGAAGAGGTTTACACCTTCACACCGAAAGGCAAAGTTGTAGTGCTTCCCCGCGATGCCACCCCGGTCGACTTTGCTTACACCATCCACACCGAAGTCGGCCACACCTGCGTGGGCGCCAAAGTCAACGGCCGCATGGTGCCGCTGCGCCACAAACTGCATTCCGGCGACATTGTCGAGATTCTTACCCAGGCTGGACACAAGCCCAGCCGAGACTGGCTTGGCCTGGTCAAGTCTTCCCGCTCGCGCAACAAGATCAAGCATTGGCTGAACGTCCACCAGCGCGAGCGTTCTATCGAAATCGGCCGCAAGGTGATCGAGAAAGAAGCGCGCAAGTATCGCATCGCGCTGAAGGAGATCAAAGACGAAGAGCTGCTGAAAGTGGCATCCGGTTACGGCCTTGGCAAAGTCGACGACCTCATGTCCGGCATCGGCTACGGAAAATACTCCGCGCGGCAGGTTCTGGCACGCCTTCTTCCCTCGGGCGCCACGCCTTCAATGGCCGGCGATATCGAAGCCGAGGGCCTCTCCAACAAGCCCGGTGCCATTGCCAGCGTGGTCCGCCGCGTCTTCGGCGACCACAATGCCATCATGGTCAAAGGCCAGGGCGACATGCTGGTCTACCGCGCCCGCTGTTGTAACCCCATCCGCGGCGAAAGCATCGTTGGCTACATCACCCGCGGTAAGGGCGTCGCGGTCCACGCGGTGAGTTGTCCCAACGTTACGAACTTGATGTACGAGCCCGAACGCCGCATCGACGTGGAATGGGCCCGCGATGACAGCACCCCAACGGCTTATCCCGTCAAGCTCACCGTCTATTGCGACGACCGCTTCGGGATGCTGAAAAACATCACCAGCGTCATCGGCGACGCGCAAAGCAACATCCGCAACATCGGTGCCCACACCGCCAACAGCCAGGCCAGCGTCGAAATCGTCCTCGACATCTCCGACCTCAAACATCTCGAGCAAATCATGGTCGGCCTGCGCAAAATCCCCGGCGTGCACGAAGTACAGCGGCTGCAGAAAATTTAGAAAGCAGTGTGCGGTAGACGCTAGTATGGGCTGAGGAAGAGACACTCAGACGCTGACGATTAAAGTGCCGCGTCCGCGTGATAGATTCACTTTATTGTCTTCAACGCAACGGAGGTTTCATGCGCGAAATCATTTCCACCAAAGACGCTCCCCAGGCCATCGGCCCCTACTCGCAAGCCATCAAAGCCAACGGATTCGTGTTTGCTTCCGGCCAAATCGCCATTGATCCCGCCACGCAGCAGGTGGTTACAGGTGATGTGGCCGCGCAGACCGATCGCGTGCTGCGCAACCTCTCTGAGATTCTGGAAGCCGCCGGCAGCGGGCTCGGCAAGGTTGTCCGCGCTACCGTCTTCCTCAAGAACATGGATGACTTCGCCGCCATGAACCAGATCTACGGAAAATATTTCAGCACCGCGCCGCCGGCTCGTTCCACCGTAGAAGTGGCACGCCTGCCCAAGGACGTGCTGGTGGAAATCGACGTGATCGCGATACAGTAGGAAATATCTTAACCATCAAAGACATGGCAAATCGCCAAGGTGCGAAAACCTCTGTGCGTCTCCGTGCCGTTATGCTAAAGATTGTGCTGATGTGAAGGAGCTCAGAATGATCAAGTACGTTGCAGCGGTCGCAATTATTCTCGCGTTGACTGTTGTCTCGGTTGTCGCACAAAGCGCCACCCGGAAATCTTCTACCGCCAGTACCAGCGCTCCCACCAAAGTCACCGGCGACGGTGTGAAAACTCCCTCCGGACTCATCTATTGGGAGATTCGGGTTGGCAATGGCGAAGTTGCCAAGGAAGGCAACCGCGTTCGTGTGCACTATACTGGCTGGCTTACCAACGGCAAGAAATTCGATAGCTCGGTCGACGCCGGCAAACCGTTCGATTTCACTATCGGCAACGGTGAGGTAATCAAGGGATGGGAAGAAGGCGTTGCTGGAATGAGGGTCGGCGGCAAGCGCCAGTTGCGGATTCCACCCGATCTCGGTTACGGCGCCGAAGGCACTCCCGGCGGCCCGATTCCGCCCAACGCAACCCTCATTTTCGATGTGCAGCTGCTGGGCGTGCAGTAGGACGTCCACCGCCGAGTGTGCAGAGAGCACCGAGCGAATTCCTCATAAAAAACCGCAGACTGGAATGGATTTCTCGGCGGGCTCCGCGACTCGGCGGTAATTCTTCCTTGCCTCTTACGCCTTGACCACTTTGCCGCTGCGGATGCAAGCCGTGCATACTCGCATGCGCTTGGTGGTCGCGCCCACGCGGGCGTGCACCGGTCGCAGATTCACGTTCCACCGCCGCTTGGTGACGTTATGGGCGTGGCTGATGCGGTTTCCGAATTGCGGCTTCTTGCCGCAGATATCACACTGTTGTGCCATGACTGCCTGGATCCTTTCAGAACTTTGCTTGAACCTCACATTGTAACGGATTCAGGCCCTCGCCGACAATTTGTACCGCGCGCACCGGCCATGTAAACTGGCATCTCTCTTCCGGTAGAGGAAGGGCGGAGGTATCCAGATGTCAAGCCGCGGCAAGTCGACTTTGGTGGAAAGCGTTTTGGTTCTGGCCCTGATGGGCATTGTGGCCGGGGCCGTTGGTGGGTTAGCGGTCGGTGTCGTCACTAGCCCCAAGGCTCAGAGTGCCGCTGCTTCTGCCGCCAGCAGTAAATAACGCAAACCGTATCACGCCTTCCTTCACTTTCCATATGCGATACTGAAAACATGCAGTCCCCGCTTCAGTCGCCCACTTCGGCCACAGATCCGAAGTCGGTCAAAGTGAACCTCACCACCGGCTCCGGCATGGACATCGAGTGGAGAGACGGCCACATTTCGCACTACGATTTTGTCTACCTGCGTGACGCCTGCCCCTGCGCCATGTGCAACGAAGAGCGCGACAAGACCAGGCGCAAGCCGGGTGAGCCTGCCAAACTCGCTCCTGGCATGCTTCCCATGTTCAAAGCTGCCGCTAGGCCAGTTTCCGCCGAGGCAATCGGTAAGTACGCCATCCGCTTTGCCTGGAATGACAACCACGATCTTGGCATCTATTCCTGGAAGTTCCTGCGCGAAGTCTGTCCGTGCAACGAATGCAAGGTCGCAAACCTGTAGCAGAGAAATAGCTTTCCAGCGCCGATTTTTCCTGCGCTGGAGCTGTCCGAGTCGGAAAATGCAAGAGGGCAATTTCAGCCGAACTGCGCACCGAGTCGCCATTCGCCGGGCCGCGCACCAGCTTCTTGACCAGCCCAGGGTCCTTGACGATCCTTTAGCGCTGCTTATTATCGGCTCCGAAACCGCGCAGGAGCTTCGATCCAACCCCAAAGAGCACCACGCTTTTTCCCGCGCCTTCCGTGCCTTCATGGCGGCGCGCAGCCGCTACGCCGAAGACGAACTCGCCCGCGCCGTCGCACAGGGCGTCACTCAATACGTTATTCTCGGCGCCGGACTCGATACTTTCGCTTACCGCAATCCTCATTCAGGCTTGCGGGTTTTCGAAGTGGATCACCCCGCGACACAAGCCTGGAAGCGCGAACAACTGCAGGCGGCAGCGATTGCAATCCCCCCGTCCTTAACCTTCGTTCCCCTCGACTTCGAACAACAAACCCTCGAATCAGGCCTGAACCTTTGCGGATTCAATGCAATCGCGCCAACGTTCTTCTCTTGGCTCGGAGTGACGCCTTACCTCACCCACGCAGCGTGCATGATTACGCTTTCCTTGATCGCTCGAATGCCTGCAGGGTCAGGCGTAGTCTTCGATTTTGCGGTCGATCCCGCGCTCCTCAATGAGGGCCAGAGGCAGGCGCTTGGCGCACTGTCTGAACGCGTGGCCAGGTACGGAGAGCCCTTTCAGTTATTCTTCGATCCCGAGAAATTGCAGTACGAACTTAAAAGTCTGGGATTCCATCACACCGAATTTTTGCAAGGCAAGGAGCTGAACACTCGTTACTTCAAAGACCGCACTGACGGCCTTCTTGTCCGTGGAGGCCTCGGACATCTCATGGCTGCGTGGGTGTGAAAGCTCCCGAAAAGACGAAGGCCCCGATTCCTCGGGGCCAATCAAATCTGGGCATCTACAGCACCCTGCGACAATTTCAGTATATTCCGCCCAAATCGTCAGTCAAGTTACTTTTGCAGGGAAGCTATCCCTGCTTCGCTCCCCACAGAACCCGCGCTCCGAACTGGAGCGTGGACCCGACGGGATTCGAACCCGCATCTGCTACCGTCGCAGGCTGCTGTGTTGCCGTTACACCACGGCCCTGCCAGAAGTCTATGCGCAATGTGTTAGCACAATCTCAGCGGGACGTCATATGTGAACTTGTCATATTCCAAAACGGGAAGCGGCAATCCAGACCTCTGCCGACGACACCGGCAGTTCTTACCCTCGAGAAACGATCTCACGTCCCAATCCTGTAAAATCGAGTCATCACCTCCGGAGCCACTTCCGCATTGTCTTTTCTCGATCAACTCAACCCGCAGCAGCGCGAGGCCGTCGAAACCACTGAGGGCCCGGTGCTCATCCTCGCCGGCGCGGGCAGCGGCAAAACCCGCGTCATCACCTACCGCATCGCCTATCTGATCGAGCACAAGGGCGTGATGCCGGAATCCATCCTGGCCATGACCTTCACCAACAAGGCCGCCGCCGAAATGAGCGAGCGCGTCGAGAAACTTGTCGGCCGTCTCAGTATCGCCAAGCCCGTCATCTCCACATTTCATTCTTTTTGCGTGCGCGTTCTTCGCCGCGACATTGAAGCCCTGCAGATTCCTTCGGCCACGCCCGGCCAGCTGCCCATCGGCCACACGAAAAAATTCGTCATCTACGACGAGAGCGATCAGCAATCGGTGGTCAAAGGCATCATGAAGCGCCTCGGTGTCGACGACAAACAACTGACGCCGCGCACCGTGCTCTCTCGTATTTCGTGGGCAAAGAATCACATGCTCGATCCCCAGGAACTCTACCTGCAATCGGCCGATCCCAAGAACGAAAAGATCGCCCACCTGTTTGAGGAGTACCGCAAGGAGTTGCGCAAAGCCAACGCCCTCGACTTCGACGACCTGCTACTCGAAGCCACGCGCCTGCTGAAAACCGCAGCGCACGTGCGCGAGTATTACAACCGCCGCTTCCAATATCTCCTTATCGACGAATGCCAGGACACTAACCGTCCGCAATATGAGCTCATGCGCATGCTCGCGGGCGACCGTCACAATGTCTGCGCCGTCGGTGACGAAGACCAGTCGATTTATTCCTGGCGCGGCGCCGACATCCGCAACATTCTTGAATTCGAGAAAGATTTTCCCGAGGCCAAGATCATCCGCCTCGAACAGAATTACCGCTCTACACAAAACATTCTGCAGGCCGCCTCTGCGGTGGTTGCCAACAACATTCGTCGAAAAGGCAAGAACCTCTGGACCTCGCGTCAGGGCGGGACAAAGATCGGCTACTACGAAGCTCCGGACGGTGAAAACGAAGCCCTCTTCGCCGCCGATCACGTCGCCAAATATCTCCGCGAAGCCGGTCGTGCTGAAAACTCAGGTGGCGAAACTCCTCGCGCCGCGGTTCTTTACCGCACCAACTCTCAATCGCGCTTGTTTGAAGAAGCCATGCGCCGCTATGGCCTGAAATACAAAGTGGTCGGCGGATTCTCTTTCTATGAGCGCGCCGAGATCAAGGACATGGTCTCGTACCTCAAAGTCATCCAGAATCCCGATGACTCGATTTCGCTGTTGCGCGTGATCAATACCCCGACCCGCGGCATTGGCAAAAGTACGATCGACACCATCGAGCACCTCGCTCTGGAAACCGGCCTGTCGCTCTGGGGAGCCCTCGGCGAAGCCATCCGGCGTCAATTACTTCCTCAACGCGCTCTGTCCGCGCTGAAAAGCTTCCGGCAACTCATCATCGACGCCCGAGCCATGCTCGCAGGAACCTTCGTCGAGCAACTTGACACAAGTTTAGAAGAGAATGGCGTTGCAAGTCCCGAAGGGGCGGCATTCATTAGCCCCGGACGTAAGTCCGGGGCAAGCGACAAAGATGGAGAGAGTCCCTTCAGGGACGGCACCGACATAGCTGACGCCAACAAAAATCTGAGCGCCGATGATGCCGCCGCTTTCGACCCCGCTGAGTTCGAGAACACGGCCTTCGATTTCGGCGGAGCCTACGTGGGCGTCGACGATGAAAGTGTTGAAGCAGATTCGGTCTCTCATGCTTCGTCCGCAAGTCTGTCGAATGCAGTTCAGTCACGGGCCGACGACTCTGCGACCGCCGGCGCCTTTCCCGCCCCAACCGTGAGCACCGCCGACATTCTCAAATTCCTAATTGACCGTACCGGATACATCAAACTTCTCGAAGCCGAAGACACGCCCGAAGCCTTCTCCCGCATCGAAAACCTGCGCGAGTTGGTGAACGCCGCCATGGACTCGCGCGACCGCGGCGAATCGCTCGACCAGTTCCTCGACCACGCCGCCCTTATCAGCGACGCCGACGACTACGACGAGCGCTCCCAGATCACGCTCATGAGCCTCCATGCCGCCAAGGGCCTGGAGTTTCCGCTCGTTTTTCTCAGCGGCCTTGAAGAAGGATTATTCCCCCACTCGCGCACCATGTTGCAGCCCGACGACGTCGAAGAAGAGCGCCGTCTCTGCTACGTCGGGATGACCCGCGCCATGGACCAGCTTATCCTGACCCGTGCCGTCTACCGCCGCCGCTACGGAACCGATCTGCCCGAAGCCAGCGTCCCCTCACGCTTTCTGGAAGAAGTTCCAATCCAGTTGATCGAAGAGCTAGGCAACCGGCGGTCCATCACAGGTCATGTGGGGACGGCCGCCCTCGGCCGTCCAGCGGGGCGAAGCCCCGCAGCCTTTGACTCCGATGTCCACTACTCCTACGAAGACGAAGACCAGAGTGCAAACTGGCAAGCTTCACGTGGGGACAGCCGCCCTCCGCTATCCGGCGGGGCTAAGCCTCGCAGCTCGGTCCCGGCCAAGCCCTACAATTCCATCGAAAACATCGCCGAGTTTTTCGCCACTCGCGGCAAGAAGTTTGCCGTTCCGAAAGTCCCTCTCGAAGCGCCCACCGGCAAACGCGGATTCCGCCCCGGCCAGAAGGTTCGCCATCCAAAATATGGCGAGGGAACGGTCTACCAGCGAGAAGGAGAAGGCGAAGAAGCCAAGATTACTGTACAATTTCCTCGCTTCGGCTTGAAGAAGCTGGTGGAAAAATACGCCCAACTGGAACGCGCCTGATCACGATTTGGTAATTTTGTAATCGGATAATTTGGTAATTCAAGGCCTCTCGGCCCCAAACTTACAAAATTGCCCAATTACCAAATTACAAATACGGACAGAAGAAAGCATTCATGGCAAACACAGCAGAATTAACCAAAGAAGAACGCAAGAAATCAAAACGCGCTGCTCGCAAGAAATCAAAAGCGGAGAAGCCGAAGAAGCCACGCGACTACGCCCGCGGATCGAAGAAACGCAAGGTGAAGAAGTTGGCTCGCGGCCAGTCGAAGAGATAGTGGGTGCCCCACCTTTCCCTTCTTTTGGGAAAGGTGGGATTTCCCGACCGAGTCCAGTGCTAATAGCCAACGGTGTCTGAGGAGACAACTACCACTTGTCACAATCATCCACGGAACCCACCGGCACGGTTCGCACCTCCGACAATCAGCTCTTCTGCTGCAAGTCGATCGACAAGCTAATCGCCGAGTCCGAGGCTCCCGGACAGCGCTTGCAAAAAACGCTCGGCCCCTGGTCTCTGACCGCGCTGGGCATCGGCGCCATCATCGGCTCGGGTATCTTCGTGCTCACCGGAACCGCCGCCGCCGGAGAATATTTCCAAGCCCCGTCCATTCTTCACGCCCAGGTTCTCGACATCATTGTGAACTTCTTCCGCGGCGGCGGCATGGGCGCGGTCCTCATGCATGGACGCCCGGCCGCTGGCCCCTCCATCGCCATTTCGTTTTTCCTGGTCGCGATGGCCTGCAGCTTTGCCGGCCTCTGCTACGCCGAACTGGCCTCGATGATTCCCATCGCCGGCAGCGCCTACACCTACTCCTACGCCACGCTCGGTGAAATCTTCGCCTGGATCATCGGCTGGGACCTCATCCTCGAATACGTCGTCAGCAACGTCGTGGTCGCGATTGGCTTTGCCGCTTACACGAAAGCGCAATTGGAATCCTTCGGCGTGCGATTACCCGACCGATGGTCGACGCCCGTCTGGGAGTCCGGCCACTGGACCGGCTCCTATTTCAACTTCCCCGCATTTCTCATCATCTTCATCCTTACTGTGCTGCTGGTCCGCGGCGTGCGCGAATCCGCCAAAGCCAACAACATCATGGTCGCCATCAAGATTGGCGCCATTCTCGTCTTCCTCGTCATCGGCGGCGCGCTGGTGAATCCCGCCAACTGGCATCCCTTCGCGCCCTCTGGATTCGGCGGCGTGGTCACCGGCGGCGCCATCGTCTTCTTCACCTACATCGGATTCGATTCCGTCTCCACCGCCGCCGAAGAAGCCCGCGATCCGCAGAAGGACCTACCCTTCGGCATCATCGCCTCGCTCATCGTCTGTACGATTCTCTACGTCGGCGTCTCCATCGTCCTGCTTGGCATGATGAAATACACCACCTTCGTCACCGGCGAAGCCGCTGATGCCCCTGTCGCCTACGCATTGAAAGTCCTCGGCGCCAGCCGCTGGTCGCGCTCCGTCATCGTCATCGGCGCCCTCACCGGAATGATCTCGTCTCTGCTGGTCTTTCAATACGGCCAGGCGCGCATCTGGTACGCCATGTCGCGCGATCGCCTGTTCCCGGCGCTCTTCTCCAAAGTTCACGCCAAGTTCAAGACGCCGCATTACTCCACCTGGATTGCTGGCTTCGCCGTCGGCATCCCTGCCGGAATTTTCGCCATCAGCGACGCCGCCGATCTCTCGAACATCGGCACCCTTTTCGCCTTCGTTTTGGTTTCGCTCGGAGTGATCATCCTGCGCCGCACTCAGCCCAACCGCCCGCGCATCTTCAAAGTACCTTTTGTGCCGTGGTTCCCCCTGATCTCGATTATCCTCTGCGGCGGCCTGATGACCGGTCTCACCGTCATCACCTGGCTGCGCTTCGTGGTCTGGCTTGGCCTCGGCCTGCTGATCTACATCTTCTACAGCCGCCACAGAAGCGAGTTTGCAAAAAAATAGAGCGATAGCTATCAGCCATCAGCTTTCAGCCGTCAGCAAAAGCGCCCTGTCATCCTCAGCGGAGCGAAGGACCTATGCATTCATACTTCCGCCGGAGCCTCATTAGGTTTCTCTCCGGCTCGTTGCCCATGTTGACTACCGCGCTTCTCCCGTGACTCCGTGTCTCCGTAGCGAATTCTCTCCCTCGCAAATCTTCCCCCAAGAATCTACAATCAGGAAGTGATGTCCACATCTGACCGGCCGCCGAGCAGTTTCCTTCGTCAGCTTCCTAAAGCCGAGTTGCATCTGCACCTCGAAGGCGCAATCGAGCCCTCTACGCTGCTCGAGCTCCGCCAGCGCCACGGCGAACGCGTCACTCAGGCCGAAGTCGATGCCCTCTATCGCTACGAAGATTTCCCCGGCTTCCTGCTCGCTTTCAAGAACATCACCGAGCACCTCCGTACTCCGGAAGACTACGAATTAATCACTTATCGCCTGATGCAGCGCTTGAAAGAAGAAAATGTCCTGCACGCCGAAGTTTACGTTTCGGTCGGGGTCTGCCTCTGGCGGCAGCAGGATTTCGCAGCCATCTTCGAGGGTCTGGATCGCGGCCGCGCCCGTGGCGCACGTGAATTCGGCGTCTCCCTCCTTTGGATCTTCGACGCCGTGCGCCAATTCGGCGCCGAGCCTGCCCAGAAAGTCTTCGAACTCGCGGTTCGTTATCACGACCGCGAAGTAGTCGGCGTCGGCATCGGCGGCGACGAGCAAAAAGCGCCGCCCGAACTTTTCCGCGACCCCTACACCTGGGCCGCCGATCACGGTATGCGCCTCACCGCCCATGCCGGCGAGACTGGCACTCCGGAATCCATTTGGGGAGCGCTCAACCTGCGCGCCGAGCGCATCGGCCACGGCCTTACCGCCTTCCACGATCCCGATCTTGTCGAAGAGCTTGCCCAGCGCCAGGTTCCCGTCGAAATCTGCCTGACCAGCAACCTCCGTACCGGTCTCTGCCCCAACCTCAATGATCATCCTGCGAAAAGTTATTTCGATCACGGCGTGATGATCACGCTGAACAGCGACGACCCCGCGATTTTCGGCACGACGCTATCCCGCGAATACCAGATCGCCCAGCAATGCTTCGCCTTCACCGACGAGCATCTCCGCGAACTTGCCCGCAACTCCTTCGAAGCCTCGTTCCTGCCGGCAGAAAAGAAGCTGGACTTCCTGAACCTGTTCGACGCCGCCGCCGCAAGATGATCGGGCATGCAGGGACAGCCGCTCTCGGCTGTCCAGTCGGGCGAAGCCCGGCAGTTCGCCACCACCATTGTTGTAAAATCGCCTCTCAAAAATTGGAATCGCGCATCGCATTTACTGAGACCTGAGACCTGAGACCTGAGAC
>Ga0181520_10000954_pt1 | contig 61471 bp, 47 predicted proteins | sample PEATcosm2014_Bin_29_FD_132451 | JGI IMG/M metagenome (GOLD analysis project Ga0181520, IMG submission 132451) | Peatland microbial communities from MTU Mesocosm Facility, Houghton, MI, USA - PEATcosm2014_Bin02_30_metaG | ecosystem: Environmental > Terrestrial > Soil > Wetlands > Peat | place...
CATCCGAAGCGCGGTGCGTTCCAGCGCGGCCATCGCCATACCGGCAGCGGTCGAAGTTCGTTCGGCTCCGGGGCTGATCGAGCCCGGCGTAGTCGGGTTGTTGCGCCCCGTCCTGCTGTTGCCCGCCGGCATTGCACAACGCCTGACGCCACCTCAGTTGGAGGCGGTGCTGGCGCACGAGCTATGCCATATCCGCCGCCGCGACAACCTGCTCGCCGCGATCCACATGACGGTCGAAGCGCTGTTCTGGTTCCATCCCCTGGTGTGGTGGATTGGCGCAAGGCTGCTCGAGGAACGCGAGCGCGCCTGCGATGAAGAAGTGCTGCGGCTCGGCAGCGAGCCGCAAGTCTACGCCGAAGGCATACTCAACGTCTGCAAGTTCTACGCGGAATCGCCGTTGGTATGCGTGTCCGGCGTGACGGGGTCGAATATCAAGAGAAGAATCGAGGACATCATGACAAATCGCATTGCGCTCAACCTGAATTTCGCGAAAAAAGCGGCTCTGGCGGTTGTTGGGATGGCCGCGCTGGCGGCGCCGCTCGTAATCGGCATATTGCATGCGCCGGCGATCCGGGCTCAGTCGCAGGCGCCGGTTCTGGTTGCGCCCACCGTCAATCCGCCTAGCCCGAATCCGAATGGCCCGTTGATGGCGCCGCAGGCGCTTGCCCAGTCCCTTCAGGGAGGCAGGTCGATGAGTCCGCAACCCTCGCCCCCCGCCACGCCCGACGACGAGCATAATCGCCGCGTGGCTTTCGCCCAGGCGAAGTTCGGCAACACGGTTTTCGGAATGGGCGGGACTTACGTTCGGTACGGGCCCCCGGACCAGATTGAAGACCGCAGCTCCGATGCGCAGGACCCTTGGCAGGTCTGGCGGTACAACTATTTGGAGGACTTCCACAGCAACGTGGAATTTGAATTTGCGCAACTCCCGAGCGGACAGCAAAGCATGCGGATCAACTGGCCGCCGCCGGTGGCCACCTATGAGGGCGCACCGGTAGTCGACGCCGTGCTTGCGGGGGCCGCGCAGCGCAGCGCGGCGATCAGCCGGGGAAACCGGTCACAAGGCGAGGGGGCGGCGACGGACACAATCGCGGGCCTTCCCGGCCGGCACGCGTCCTTTCAGATCTATCCCGTGAAATGGTATCGCAAGCTATCGGTCCCGCTCGATGCCCTATCCGGTCAGGTCCAGGTGGTCGCACAAATCCAAACGCGCTCGAACACGGACGCACTCGGCAAGACAGTCGCGAATCTGACGAATTTGGGGCAGGCGTCGGAGGGCCAGATGCAGGCGACCTTTGCGCTTGACCCTGGCTCTTATGCCTGCCACTTGATTGTGAGGGAGATGGCCAGCGGGCGCATGTACGGAGAAACCATCGACTTCGAGGCGCAGTGATCCCGCCGGCCCGCCGATCTTCGCCTTCATCTGTAACTTATAGACGCCCCGCTGCATCTCAAATACGACTATGGGCGATAGCAGGGGTGTCTCCAGGCGCGGGCTGCTATCCACGCTTCCGCTCTTCCCCGCCCTGCGCCTGCTTCGCGGCCAGAACGCGACGTTTTCCGCCGGCGTCAAAGTGGTCAACCTGTTCGCGACGGTCCGCGATAAGCAGGGCGCGGTGGTGCGTGACCTCACCAAAGAAGATTTCCTGCTGCAGGAGGACCGCCGTCCTCAGATCATTCGGTACTTCTCGCAGGAAAGCGATCTGCCGCTCACGCTGGGACTCTTGGTGGACGTCAGCGGCAGCCAGCGCCGCCTGATCCCGGAAGAGCGCTCGGCCAGCTTCCAGTTCTTCGACCAGGTGCTGCGGGAAGATTTGGACCAGGCATTCGTTATCCATTTCCAGGGCTGGGTGGAGTTGCTGCAGGATCTGACCGGCTCCCGCGACAATCTGGAAAAGTCGCTTCGGGCGCTGGAAGAAGATCAGAATCAGTACGCGTTTGGAGGCCGGGGCGGTCCATATGCTACCGGCGGCCGCATGGGCATGGGACGAGGCACGGCTCTCTACGATGCCGTCCTGCTCGCGTCCGAAGACCTCATGAAGCGGCAGACGGGCCGTAAGGCCCTGGTCATTCTCACCGATGGCGTGGATACGGCCAGCATGGTGTCCCTGGAGGAAGGCATCGAGGCGGCCCAGCGCGCCGATACACTCGTCTATTCGGTACTGTTCGAGGACCCCGAGGCTTACGGCGGAGGCTTCGGGGGATTTGGCGGATTCGGTCGCAATGGCGCCGGCGTTTTGGACGAGATTTCCCACCAGACCGGCGGCCGGCTCCTGACCGTCTCAAAGAAGCGGCCCCTAGAGGATGTGTACGACTCCATCGAAGAGGAGCTCCGCAGCATGTACAGCCTGGGTTATACCCCAGACCGCGAGACGGAGAAATCCAGCTACCACAAGATTCACCTGACCACGAAGGAAAAGGGCATGGTAGTCCAAACCCGCGACGGCTACTACGCGACGTAGTAGCGCAGCCTTTCCAGGCGGCGATGCCCGCATTCCTGCGGGCATTCCGTTCTTACTCGCTAACCACTGGAAACTTAGCCGGTGTCCGGCCCGCGATGCCGCCCGCCGGCTTGATCGAATTGGTAATGCTGCCTGAAACCTCTATTTGCCGCCACTCAAGATACCGCCAAACAGCGAATCCTTCATAACTGCGTCGCTGGGCAGTACAAACCGGAAATCTGCCTTGCTCAATTCGGGGGATGATATCGTCACATGGGTCTCCGTAGACAGGCCTTTGGTTTTCGTGTTCTTAAGGACAGCCTGAGCCCTGTCCATCACTCCCCTCATGTTTTTTCTATTCTCTTCCGTTACCTGTTGCCCCATGCCCTTGATCGCTTCGTCGAGTTGTTCATCGGTCATGTCTGGCGGCGCGGCGCCCTCTTCACGCTCCAGGGAGCGAGAGTACTTTACGATAAGATGGTTCGATTTCGAGATCCAAAACGTTTCCTTTTTGGATGCCGCTGACGATCCGCTAACGACGTAACAATCTTCTTCTCCAACCTGCTCGGTCTTCTCTATTGCCGGGTCTTTCAGGCTTGAAAACGGAGCCGGTTGCTGCTTGAAGAAAAGCGACGGTATTGTAAACGCGGCCCCACCAGAAATCCCTGTGGCGCCGGCCAGGGCCATCTCATCGCTGCTCATTTTGGAATACGCTTTCGCAATTCCCATGTAGAGATAGGGCTGGGCCCCGTCGCTCCACACCGCTCCGTCCTGGTTCATGCCCGCCATAGGCATGTTCTTCTGAGTCCATGAAATCAGGTACAGATTTGGTTTCATGAGCAGGATTGAAAATGACGTTTCCGTGCTCATCTTCATATTACCGGTGTCGATGTCAGCAACGATGGTTCCTGCTGCCCTGTAGGTTTGCATCGACTCATAGGTGGCTGTAACCTCTTTGAGTATCTCGCCGGGGGTTATGCCCTGTGCGGAGACATTCATGGACAGACAGATCACACCCAGAACAACCGCAATCATGATTCCCTTAAGCACGACCATCTCCTTTCTCGATTCATCTCAAGATACCGCCAAGTTTCAAAGGGACTTGCCAGGTCGCTCCATATCGGTTCTCGGAAGGGACCTTCACCAAGTATCCCCCGCCCCATCGGCAACCTGTATCACGGCTTTCGGGCAACGATAACGTGCTGCGTCAGGATCAGAGGCCAAAGGGTCCTCTGTTCTACGATACCAGCACGCTCTCTAACCGCCGCAACCACTTCCGATGCTCTGAGCGGACGCTCGTCTGGAAACTTCCACATCCTGAATGCTTGAAGGAGCATCCGGGTTGCCCGGTAGAGCCACGTCGGCGTAGGGAAAGTGATAATCGCAATACCGCCGGACCGAAGGATGTCAAAGTGGGAGAGCACGGCCTGTCGGGTTTCCGCGGGGTCAAAATGCTCGACCAATCCGACGCTGAACACGACATCAGCCGCACTGTCCATTGAAAGATGCAGCACGCTCAGTTGATGCACCCGTACTACTCGGCTTGCGCCCACCTTCGCTTCGAGCAACGAGAGTCCGTACCTGTTCGTGTCGATCACATCATAGGCGCGACAGCGATTCGCGGCGAGTATGGAATCCATGAAGCAACTGTTCGCTCCCCCAATTTCCGTCACGGAAAGGCGCCCATCGGCGGCGTTCGAAACGGCGTGCCGCCCTATTAAGTTCACCAGAGCCGCAGTCATATACCGGCGTGTTAGCTTCGCTGTAAACGGAACAGACTTGTAGTAACGGTCCCAATCCGTAGCTTGCTTCGTTGTCGATTCCCGGTTAGTTCTTGTGAACACAAAGGTTCCGGCCTATTCCACCCTAAACGAATCCAGATCGATGTACGTCCCGTTCGCAAGCGGGTTCGCCAGCCCCGTCCACCGGATCACGGCCACGTGCCGGCCGGGAGCGAAGCAGCAGAAACGCGTCCGGCTTCTCCATTGCAGCGTTGCGGAATAAAGATCCAGCGTGCCCTGGTGCACGCCGTCAACCGTCACCGCGGCGGTTCCGCGGTTCTCCGCCTTCGTGTAAATGTACGTGAGCGCCGTACCCTCAAACGCGATCTCCACCTCCGATCCGGGCGCGTTGGTGTAAGTGATGGTGTGCCGGTCCGGGTCGTCAGCGGCCCTGGCCTTGGTCCAGTCGCCGCGGTAGAGCAGCGCGGGGTCGTGATCGTCATGCAGTCCCACAAGGTCCAGCTCAGCCCGGCTCGGACGGCATTCGGGCCGCAGTTGGGCCAGATACACGTAGCTCTGCTCGAACTCCTCGTCGGTGCAGCGCTCCACCATTTCCCGAAATAACGGAGGCTGCACCTCGTCGCCGGCCGAAGCTTTTGGCGAGATGAAGTATCCCACCTTCCAACTCCGCATCAACTGAGCCATTTCACCTACTGACTGCACACGGCGGATCTGCCGGAGGTTGTTGACCTGGTGCCAGTTGTTCTCGTAAATGTCACCATTGAGGCCAGCGATGGAGGCGCTAGCGGTGAGCAACACCCCGGAATTGGCGTGCTCGCGGTTGAAATATGCGATCACTTCGCGAATTGGCGCCGCCGCCGCGCGATACTGGTCCCGTTCGGCCATGGAGAAGGGGTTCCGGAGACAGAAATCGCGGTGGTAATAGCTGGCCGACGGCATAAAGCGCATGTTCATCGCCACCGAAGCCACCACGAACGCCAGGAGCCCTCGGTATAGCCAGCGCGCGCCGGCGACGCGGCCCAATAGCGCCGCGCAGGGAACCGACAGCAGCGGCAGCGCCGCATACAGGTAACGTGCGTTGGGCTGCGTGCGCATGATGATGGCGGCCGCACCCAGCGCGACGACGGCGGCGCTGGCCGCCCCCCCGCGCCGCGGGGCCAGCAGTATTGCCACGATGCCCAGCGGCGCCAGAAGCAGGTATTGAAAGCCGAACGAGCCGTTCTGGCCCTCATAGGCGAGGCTGCTGCGAAAGGTGAGGTCGTATGGCGTGTTCCAGGCCAGCGGCCGATTGAACCGGTCGTCCACGAGGCCGGCGTCGGGCGGGATGAGCGGCGAGCGAATCTTATCGGAAAAGAAAGGAAACACCGGATTGCCGGTCTTGACGTAGGCGATGGCATACGGCGGCGCCGCCGTACCCAGCAGCATGGCCGCCGCGAGGCCGCACACTGCCGCCGGCCGCGGTCCCAGCGATTTCCAATGGCGCGCCGCCTCAAACGCCAGGAACGGAGCGGCCAGCGCGACAAACGGCAGGGCGCCCAGCTTGATGGACATGGCCGTGCCGCCCAGCGCCGCCGCTACATAAAAAAAGCGCCTCTCGCCAGTTTCGCCGAACCGCCACAGCGCAGCCATCATCCCGACAACCATGCCTGCCAGCATGTTTTCCACGAAGAGCGAAGCCGTGACCAGTTGCACCATCGGGGCGGAAGCGAACAGCGCCAGCAGAAGGAGGGCGGGAGCGCGAGGCGCCCACCGCCGGAGGGCGAAATAGAGCAACGCAAGGAAGATCAAGAGCAGCGCGTAGTCGAGCAAATGCGCCGCGTACTCGCCGCCCAACAGGTACACAATGGCATAGGAGAAATCCGCGCCCATGGGCATCACCGCCCACACGAACCGGCTGGGATCGAAGGTCATCGCGTGGTTGGCGGCGATGTTGGCCGGGACGGCCAGGTGCATGGCCAGCCCGTCCGCGCTAGTCTCCGGGAGCAGCGCGACCAGCCAATGCGCGAGCAGTACGAAGACTGTCAAAGCGAAGGCCGCGCGCTCGGCATAGCCGCGGAGTTCGGCCGCGCACAGCAGCCGCCAGAGACGCTCCAGACGCCGCCAGGCGCCGCGCCAATCGAGCAGCACCGGGACAGCCAGCAAGCCGGCCCATACCACCGGGTAGTTCACTGGCATCCGCGCCACGAGCGTCATCGCGAAGATCCAAGCCGCTGCTCCGAGCAGGGTCGCAAGTAGCTGCGATACGGGCGCGTCGTCCTGCCCGCGGCCTAGCATCCTCGATCCCAACGCGCACGACGAAACCAGATAGTATGAGACCGCCAGCAGCGCCACGGGGCCGATCGCGATGGCCGTGCCCACGGCGGCGGACCCGGCGATCAGCGCCGCGAACGACCAGGGCGCGATTGTCAGGATCGGCAACGCGACTCCGAGGAACACGCCGGTGTACGTCAGGAAGCGCTCCACTCCGACGGGATCCCAGACATTCTGGCTGAACAGCTTGCCCGTAAAGAAGCCGTGCGCCTCCGACGCCAACGCGCCCAGAAAGACTAGCGCCACCACGGCCTGAACCAGCCAGGCCGGCCAGGCGTCCGCCGTGCCGGCTGGCGGCTGCGCTCCGTTTGCCCCCTTCTTGAAGATGAACAGCCGCTGCACCGCGAAGTTGAGGAGAAACAGCAGCGACTCGACCATGAGCTTGGCGGGAACGGCGTCCATTCCCGTCTTCATCGTTAGCAGACGGATGCCGCCGTACGATGCCAACCCACTGACCACCGTCAGCTCAAGGTATTTCGGCAGCACCAAACTGTGCCGCTGTCTCGAATGAAAAACCGAGCGGCGGACCATGGTGTAGTTGAAGGCCAGCGCCACAGCGCGGCCGAGGATCTGCGAGAGCAGGACCGAGGCGCCGTAGTGCCTGGCCAGGATAAAGATCAGATTATCCAGCAGAGCCGTGAACAGCGAGACGGAGCCGAAACGCAGAATGATGAAGTAGATCTTCATCGAATCCACCACCGGGTTGAAGTGCGAGGACGGGTTGCCAGGCTCGTAAATGGCGCGGATGGATTCTTCCACCAATGGGACGCCCCACCTGTGCGCCGCTATCAGCATTTCCAGCTCAAACTCGTAGCCGTTGGCTTCTACTTTCAGAATCCGCGGCGCGAGGGAGGACGGAATGCCGCGCAGCCCGGTCTGTGTATCGCTCACCCCGCGGTCCAAAAGGGCGTGCACGATGGCTCTGGTGACAACGTTGCCGATGAGGCTCCGCAGCGGCGCCTCGCGGCGGAAGGCGCGGCAACCCAAGACCAGGCTGCCGGGATTCGCCAACAAGGTTTCGCCGACGCGTTCGATATCGTCGGGATGGTGTTGTCCGTCGGCATCGGCGGTGACAACCCCGGCCAGGCCGGGATACCGGCAAAGGACGTAGTTCAAGCCGGTTTTGAGCGCCGCGCCTTTCCCCAGGTTGGTGGCGTGGCGGAGAAGCTCGACGCCCGAGAGTTCCGCCACCCGATCGAAAAGATCGCAAAATTCGGCGCCGCTGCCGTCGTCCACAACCACGATGTGCGGGAACGACTTTTCGACGAGCGCGCGGACAAGCTCCAGCAGGCTGCCGGACGGCCTATAGGCGGGAATCAATACCGCAAGGCGATTGGCTTGTGTGCGAAGCATCCCGTTGGGATAGTCTACTAAATGCAGCCCGCGCGTACAAGCAAATTGACAGAATGGAATGGCTGAGGAAGAGCCTTAAGGCTCGCGGCAAAGGCGCACAGGGCTGCGAAACTAGGATCCATTCCAAAGAGCCTCCGCTGGGCAGGAATCCGGCTCCCTCTCAATATGAGTCCTCCATCGCGCCCCCCATCCGCTCATCACAAGCGATTTCAGATCGCTGATCCGTTTGTTTCCCATCACTTGCCGCCATTCGATTTCGGACTCGCATTTTCGCCATGCAATCCTGGAGTGTATAGGATAACCAGATGCCTAACTACTCACACTCCGTCTACATCGCTCAATCCGCCGTCCATCGCGCCAATACCGCCGGGTCGGCGCCGCGCTGGTCTCCCACGATTTCAGCATGCGTAACTTCCCGCCGGCAAAAAACCAAACGAACCCAATCCGGCCGCGTCCGGAACTCCCCACCCCAAACGAACCCAATTCCGCCCATCGGCCATCGCCCAGCCCCGCGTCGGAAAACCTGCGCCAAACGAACCCAATTCCCCCCCGGACGCGCCGTGCGCATCCACCCCAAACGAACCCAAATCCGCCCGCCGGCCATCGCCCGCCCATGCTCCGCGCCTCCGCACCAAACGAACCCAATTCCCCCGAACACCAACAAAACGCAGACCTTGCCAGCGCCCGCCCGCCCCGCCGCCAACCGCCGTCCGAAAGCCGATGCCCCATGCCTTCCTTTTCAGGTAGAATCGAAACAGTCCCCATGCCAAGATCCTTAGAAGAGTTGCAGGCCATCGCCAAGCGCGTGCGCCGCGAGATTGTCGTGATGATCGGCGCCGCCGGGAGCGGACATCCTGGCGGATCGCTTTCCGCCGTCGAGATCCTGGTCGAGCTGTATTTCGACTTCATGCGCATCGATCCGAAGAAGCCCAAGTGGCCGGATCGCGACCGCTTCATCCTTTCCAAAGGCCATGCCGCGCCGGTGCTCTACTCGGTCATGGCGGAGGCCGGCTACGCCGATACGCCGCTGGACAAGTTAAATACGCTGCGGACGCTCGGCTCCATGTATCAGGGCCATCCCGACGTCCGCTTCATCCCCAGCCTGGAAGCCTCCACGGGATCGCTGGGCGAGGGCCTGTCCTTGGCGTTGGGGATGGGCTTCGCGGCGCGGCTCGATAGCCGCCCCTCGCGCACTTACGTCATGCTCGGCGATGGCGAAATCCAGGAGGGCCAGGTGTGGGAGTCCGCCATGGCCGGCGGGTTCCACAAGACCGATAACGTGGTTGCCATCGTGGATTACAACGGCATCCAGCTCGATGGCTTCGTGAAGGACATCATGGACGTCGCGCCGCTTGCGGACAAATGGCGGGCGTTCAACTGGCATACCATCGAAATCGACGGCCACAATATCCCGGCCATACGCGCTGCATTCGAAGAGGCGCAAGCCACCAAAGGCAAGCCCACCTGCATCGTGGCCCACACCATCAAAGGCAAGGGCGTCTCCTTCATGGAGAACAACCCCAAATTCCATGGCACGGCCCCCACGCCGGCCGAAGTGGAACTGGCGCTTAAGGAGTTGCAATAATGCCCGTCAAAACGAAATTTGCACTTACGCCCGGACCCGCCACGCGCGAGGCATTCGGCCGGGCGCTGGCCGAACTCGGCCGCGAGAACAAGGACATCGTGGTGTGCGACGCGGACCTTTCCAAATCCACCATGACCACCTATTTCCAAAAGGAGTTTCCCGAGCGCTTCTTCGAGTGCGGCATCGCGGAAGCGGACATGGTGGCTATCGGAGCGGGCCTGGCCAGCGGCGGCAAGATCCCGTTCGTTTCCAGCTTCTCGGTTTTCCTGATGAATAAGGGCTTCGAACAGCTCCGCGTTGGCGTGGCCTACCCCAGGCTCAACGTCAAGGTGGTCGGCACGCACAGCGGCATTTCCATCGGCGAAGACGGCCCGTCGCAGATGAGCGTGGAAGAGACCGGCCTCGCTTGTTCCCTGGTGGGCTTCGTGGTGATCTCGCCGGCGGACGAAGTTTCCACCAAGGCGCTGGTCCGCGCTGCCGCGGCCTACATTGGCCCGGTATTCATACGCACCGGCAGGCCGAAGGCGCCCATCGTCTACGAGGCCGGCCAGAAGTTCGAGATCGGCAAGGCCATTCAAGTGATCGAAGGGTCCGACGCCACCATCGTCGCCAACGGCCTGCTGCTCGCGGAGGCCATTCGCGCCGCCGAAACGCTGGAGGCGGAAGGCCTCTCAGTCCGCGTGGTGGACATGCACACCGTCAAGCCGCTCGACCGCGATGCGGTCAGGCGCGCCGCCGTTGAGACCGGCGCCATCGTGGTGGCCGAAGAGCACCTGGTCGATGGCGGCATGGGCGTGCGCGTGGCTCAAGCCGTGGCCGAAATCCAGCCGTGCCCCATGGAGTTCGTCGGCATTCGCGACACTTACGCCGAATCCGGCAAGACGGACGAGTTGATGGAAAAGTACGGTCTGGTGGCCCGCGACGTGGCCGCCGCCGTTCGGAAGGCAGTCGCGCGCAAACGCTAAGTTCGCGCCAGTCTCATGCCGGAAACCGCCTGTCTTTCCGACGCGTTCATCGAACACTGCGCGCGTTGCAGTTGGCTGTTCACCGCTAACGGCGAATTCCTCCGCATTTTCGGCGACCCGCGCCCTATCTTCGGGAAGGCAGCCACGGAGTTGACCGGGCGCTCACTTGGAGAAGCGCTGGAGGATGGACTGGCGGTCGAATGGAAGGACCGTTTGGGGCGCGCTCTTGAGGGCGAGACGCTGTTGCTGCGCCTGCGCCGCGACGGCTCCGATTGGGCCATCCTGTTCTTCCCCGTTCGCTTCGAGAACCAGGTCTACGGCGGCGGATCGGCGTTGGAGACCACTACCTGGAATACCGCCGCGCAGGAACTGCGTCACACGGTCCTCGGGGCCCTAAAGGCGCAGGAGTTCGAACGCCGCATGGTGTCCAAGTTCCTGCACGACAAAGTCGGACAGAATCTCACCGCGCTCGGTCTTCAACTCGATTTGGTGCGCATGGACCTGGAGACCGTATCGCCGGAAACCTCCGCCCGCGTGGTGGAAATTCAGCAGCTTCTCGAAACCATGATGGAGGAGGTTCGCGAATACAGCTATGAGCTGAACCCCTCGGCCGTGGAGCGAGCCGGGCTCCGCTCCGCGCTCGATCGCCTCTCGGAGCGCACTCGCGGGCGTTTTGGCGGCGCGTTGCGCGTGAATGTCGATCCGTCGCTGAACCTCGATCCCGGGATCGCTTCGGCCATGTACCATATCGCGCAGGAGGCCGTCGAGAACGCCGTTCAGCATGCCGGTTGCTCGGCCATCGAAATCGCGGTAAAGTCCACAAGAACGGGTCCATCCATGGAGATCCGCGATAATGGTAGAGGATTCGATCCGGCGGACATCGCCGGCGGGCGCCGCGGCCTGGGTCTGTTGAGCATGGAGCATCACGCCGCCCAGGCGGGCCTGGACTTGTCGATCAGGAGCACCCGGGGAAATGGCGCCATGATTCGGGCGGCCGCGCCGGAAGCGTAACCATCATGTCGTATAGCATTGTCCTGGTCGACGATCATAAGCTGGTGCGCGACGGCATCAAGACCATCCTTGAGCGCGGGTCGGAGTTCCACGTAATCGGCGAGGCCGAAAATGGGGCCGACGCCGTGACGCTCTGTGAGAAGGCTGCGCCGGACCTGGTCCTCATGGATATCGGCCTGCCCGGCATGAACGGCATCGAGGCCACCACCGAGTTGCTGCGCCGCTCGCCGGGCGTGAAGGTGATCATCCTTTCGATGTACGACGACGAGAACTCCGTGGTCGGCGCCATTCGCTCCGGCGCGCGCGCCTTCGTGCTCAAGAAGGCCTCGTCCAACGAGCTTTTGGACGCGCTTCGCACGGTAGCGCGCGGCGGCTCCTATCTGAGTGGGCAGGTCTCCGACCGGCTGCTGACGCGCATCCAGCGCGGCGACCTGGATACTCACCAGCACAGCGCGCTGGAGACGCTATCGCCCCGCGAATTGCAGGTGCTCCGGCTGGTGGCCGAGGGGCAGACCAGCAAGGATATCGCAGTCCTGCTGAGCCTCGGTCTGCAGACCGTGCGCAGCTACCGCAAGACCATGATGAAGAAGCTCGGGGTAAACAACGTCGCCGGCCTCACGCAACTGGCGCTGGCCGCCGGCCTGACGCATTGGAACAAGCCCGACGCAAACACCAAGGAGTGATCCCGATGCAGACTGCATGGGGTGAGATCCGCGTCTCGGACGCCCACGTCCACTTCTTCTCGCACGGGTTCCTCGCGTCGCTCACTTCCCAGCGCGGCCGGACCGTCGACGAAGCGGCCCGGTTCCTGGGCTGGACGCCGCCCCCGGCAGATCCAGCGGACCTGGCGCACGCGTGGGCGCGGGAGTTGGACGCCCACTCCGTGGCGAAGGCCGCGCTGATCTCCAGCGTGCCCGGCGACGAAGGCTCGGTGGCCGCTGCCATGGCCGCCTGTCCGGACCGGTTCCTCGGCTACTTCATGTTCAATCCTCTAGCGGAGAACCCTGGCGAGCGCGTCCGCGCCGCCCTGGCAAGCGGTTTGCGCGCCGTGTGCCTTTTCCCGGCCATGCACCGCTACGCGGTTTGGGATGAGCGCGTGCGCCCGGTCTTCGAGGAAGCCGCCCGCCTTCCCGGCCATGCTGTGTTCGTTCATTGCGGCGTACTTTCCGTGGGCGTCCGGAAGAAACTCAGGCTGCCGTCGCCCTTCGACATGCGCTTCTCGAACCCTATCGACTTGCACGCCGTGGCGCTGGCTTACCCCGAACTCCCGTTCATCGTTCCGCATTTCGGCGCCGGATATTTCCGCGAAGCCCTCATGCTGGCGGACCAGTGCCCCAACGTCTACCTGGACACCTCCAGCAGCAACAACTGGATGCGGTATGAAGGTCTGGACCTGAAAACCGTGTTCGCCCGCGCGCTCGATGTGGCCGGCGCGGACCGCCTGCTTTTCGGCACCGACTCGTCCTTCTTCCCGCGCGGTTGGAACGCCGCCGTGTTCGAAGCGCAAGCCAAGGCGCTCGTCGACTTGGGCGCCGGCGCCCAGGACGCCCAAAAAATCTTCGGCGGGAATCTGGAGCGGTTGTTCGGGTGAAGGGATGGTTCAGGCCGGGCGCCGAAGCGGCGGCGTAACCGCATATCGGCGTTCTGTCCCCGAAGTTCGCGAATGAAGTGGGGCGGACCCCCCTGGTCCGCGGCCGGCCCCCTGACCGGCCTCTTCGGGTTGGCAGCGGGTGGATTCTTCGGTCCAGGGGGACCCGCGCGGACCGGGGGGCCCGCCCCACAGGGCCACTAAACTAGCCGCTCACGCGCACCCACGCCACTACCAGCCGGATCTGTTCGTAAGCGATCTCCGCCGGCAGGGCTTCGCGCAGCGGCTTCAGCCATTGCGATCCCAGACGGCGCACGGCTTCTTCGATCCGCCGGTGGATGGCTTCGCCCACCCATTCCACGCGGTATTCAAGGGCGCGCTTCTCCACCAGGTCGGCCACCAGGTTGACCACCGTTGAAACCTGGCGGCCGCGGATCTGCGCGATTTCCTCGAAGCTCTTGCCTTGGGCGAGCAGACGGATGCTCTCCTCGGCGGGAGTGACCCGGTCGGTCTCTTTCGCGGCGGCCCGGGCACCCTTATGGAAAGCTTCGAACGCGGCGAAAATCTCCCTGCCGTATAGCTCGGCTTTGCGCTCGCCGATGCCGGAGACGCCGAGCAACTCGCGCAGATTCGACGGCCGCTTGCGGCAAAGCTCCTCGATGGACGCGTCGCTGAGCACAACGAAGGCCGCCACACCCGCGCGTCTAGCGGTTTGGAGCCGCCACTGCTTGAAGAAATCGATCAGGTCGCGGTGAGGCGATGGGGCCACGGGCTGCGGACGCGCGGGCGCAGCGACTGGCTGGACTCTGGGAGCCTGTACCACCGGCGCTGCCTTGCTCTTCCGCTTGCGTCTCTTCCGCGGCGCGAGGTCCTCGTCGAGCGGCGCAGACACCCAGTCGGGCACGTTGCCGCACACGTCGCACATCTCGCAGCGTTGCCATTTCGGGGTCTGTCCGAAATGCGCGCAGATCTGCAAATGGCGGCAGCGGGCGTTTTCGACAAAGTCCCGCACGGAGTGGTAGCGCTGCCAGGCGCGCTGCTTCTCGGCGGGGTCGTTCATCTGGTCGATGAAGTAGGCCAGCAGGCCCGCGTCTTTGGGCTGCCAGAGCAGCACGCAATCGGCGGGCAGTCCGTCGCGGCCCGCGCGGCCGGCCTCCTGGTAATACTGCTCGATGGATTTCGGCAGCGAGGTGTGGATCACCGCGCGCACCGCCGGTTTGTTGATCCCCAGGCCGAAGGCGATGGTGCCAACCAGCACGCGCGCATCGTCGTTCATCCAACGCTCCTGATTGCGGCGGCGCGCGGAGTTCTCCATCTGGCCGTGATAGGCGACCGCCGCGACGCCCCGCTCGGCCAGCGTATCCACCGTCTGCTCCACCTCCTTGATGGTGGGCGCGTAAACGATCACGCTGTCGCCGGCATAGGCGCGCAGTCCCGCCAGCAGCAGGGGCAGGTGCGTATCCCGGTCGCACTGGTGCGCTACGTAGCGCAAGTTGGCGCGGTGGAAGCTGGCGATATACTTGTGCGGGTCGCGCAGTTGCAGTTGTTCGAGGATGTCGTGCCGCACGCGCTTTGTGGCGCTGGCGGTGAAGGCGGCGATGGGCTTGTCCGGAAAGTTTTGCCGCAGCGAGTTGAGCTGGCGATATTCCGGGCGGAATTCGTGGCCCCATTCGGAAATGCAGTGGGCTTCGTCGATGGCGAAGAACGCCACCGGAACCCGTTGCAGCCAGCCGACGGTGTCCGCCCGCGCCAGGCGTTCCGGCGAAAGGTAGAGCAGGCGAAACGCTCCCTGCTCTGCCGCGCGCATGACGGCGCGCTGCTCCTCGCCGGGCTGGGAGCTATTGAGCAGCGCCGCCGGGATGCCCATATCGCCCAACTGCGCCACCTGGTCCTGCATCAGCGCGATGAGCGGCGAGACCACCACCACGGTCCTTCCGAGCGCCAGCGCGGGCAACTGGTAGCACAAGGACTTGCCTCCGCCGGTCGGCATGATGACGGCGACATCGCTGCCGTTCAACAGGCTTTCCACGATGCGCTCCTGCATGGGGCGAAAAGAATCGTAACCCCAATACCGCTTCAGGGCGGCGTAGAGGCTGGAGGTGGATGCGAGGGACTCCAAGTCGGGATTATCGCAGTTTCGAAAGCGCATGGCGTCGCGGCGCCGCATGTTAAACTTGTGTTCTTCAGTACGCAATGGATTTCCTCACCGGGTTGAACCCGCCACAGCGCGAAGCGGTAACGTGCACCGAAGGTCCGCTGCTGATCCTCGCCGGCGCTGGCAGCGGCAAGACAAGGGTCATCACGCATCGCATTGCGTACATCGTGACGGCGCGGCACGTGCCGCCCTCCGCCATTCTGGCCGTCACTTTCACCAACAAGGCTGCAGCGGAAATGCGGGGGCGCGTGGCCGGTCTGCTGGAAGACGCACGCCTCGATTCCACGCCGCGGATTTCCACCTTTCACTCGTTCTGCGTCCGGCTACTGCGCATGGATGGCGAACCGCTGGGCAAGATCCGGCCCGGCTTCTCGCGTCGCTTCACCATCTACGACGAAGACGACCAGCTTGCCATCGTGAAGGCGGCCTACAGAACGCTGGGCCTCGACGAAAAAGAGTTCATGCAATACCGGGCGGCCATTTCGCGCATCAGCCATTCCAAGAATATGAAGCTGGGGCCGGCGGATCTCTACAAGCAGGCCGCCAACCCGGAAACCGAAAAGCTGGCCTCCATCTTCGAGCAGTACGAGAAGGCGCTGCACATGGCCAACGCGCTCGATTTCGACGATCTGCTGCTCGAAGCCGTGCGCCTTCTGCGCCATGACGCCGCCACGCGCGAAGCCTGGAACCGCCGCTTGAGCTACGTGATGGTGGACGAATACCAGGACACCAATCGCAGCCAGTACGAGTTGATGCGCCTGCTTTCCGAATCGCATAACAACGTGTGCGTGGTGGGCGACGAAGATCAGTCGATCTATAGCTGGCGCGGCGCGGATCTTCGCAACATCCTGGATTTCGAACACGACTTTCCCAACGCGCGCACCATCCGGCTGGAGCAGAACTACCGCTCGACCAAGACCATCCTCGCGGCCGCCGGCGCCGTGGTGGAGAACAACAAGGCGCGCAAGGGCAAGAAGCTCTGGACCGAAGCGGACGCGGGCGAGATGATTGGCCTGTACGCCGGCCATGACGACCGGAACGAGGCGCTGTTCATCGCCGACCGGATTGAGAGTCATCTGAACGCCCACCCCGGCGATCAGGTGGCCGTTCTCTACCGCACCAACTTCCAGTCGCGGCAGATTGAAGACGCGCTGCGGACCTACGGCCGGAAATACAACATCGTGGGCGGGTTCAGTTTTTACCAGCGGGCGGAGATCAAGGACACCGTAGCCTATCTGAAGCTGGCCGTCTCCAACACGGATACGGCGAGCCTGATGCGCGTGATCAACACGCCGGCGCGCGGCATTGGCCGCACCACCGTGGAACAGATGGAGCGTTACGCGCAGGAGCACGGCCTCAGCTTGTGGGAAGCGGGCGAGCGCCTGATCGACGCCGCACAGCTTTCGGCGCGCTCGGAATCGTCGCTGACAAACTTCCGCAACCTGATTCAAGATCTTTCGCTGATGGCGAGCCAGTCGCCGCTGCCGGAGACCATCCGCTACGCGTTGGACCGGACCGGCTATCGCAAGATGCTGGAGCAGGAGCATACGCCCGAATCGCAAACGCGCCTGGAGAACCTGGACGAATTGATCAACGCGGCGGTGGAAGCGGCTGAGAGCGGCAAGACGCTCTCCGACTTCCTGGATGAGGCCGCGCTGGTCTCCGACGCCGATGCCTTCGAAGAGACCGCGCCGGTACACCTGATGACGCTGCACAACGCCAAGGGGCTGGAGTTCCCCGTGGTGTTCCTGACCGGCATGGAGATGGGCCTATTTCCGCACAGCCGCTCGATGGATTCCGAAGCGGCGCTCGAAGAGGAGCGCCGGCTGTGTTACGTGGGAATGACGCGCGCGCGCAAGCGGCTGATCCTGACGTGGGCGAAATACCGGCGGCGGTTCGGCGGCGGCGAGCAGGCGCGTTCCACGCCCTCCTGGTTCTTGAACGAGGTTCCCGCGCACCTGATTGTGGACCTGGGCTCCGAGGACAGGCCTGGAGAGATCGACCTGACCGCGGAACGCGACGACGCGCGGCAAGTGGCCCGGCGCAACACATACACCGGCAAAACGTACAATTCGCTCGATAACATTTCGCAATTCTTCGGCGCGCGGGGCTTGCCGTTCAATCCGCCGGGAGTGCAGGCGCCGCGCCCGCCGGCGCCCGCCGCCCCACTGCGCGTCGCCCCACCACCGACGAACGCCGGTGTCCAAAAGGCGAGAACCGGCATGACCGTGGAACATCCCAAGTACGGCCAGGGGATGGTGGTCAAGCGCGAAGGCGACGGGGAAGATGCTAAGATCACTGTTAACTTCCCCCGTTACGGACTCAAGAAGCTGGCTGAAAAATACGCAGGACTAAAAAGAACCCGATGAACACGAAGAACATTACCGACAAAGTCGAACGCAAGCAGAAGAAACGCGCCGTGCGCAAAGCCGCGCCGCCCAAGGCCAAGCGGGCCACCGGAGTGGCTCGCGGCTCGCTGAAGAAGAAGATCCGGCGCCAGGTGCAGGGCCAGCGGAAGCGGTAGCGGCGCGCGACGGCCGGCAGCTCTCCTCACGTGAGCCTTTTCCGAACGAAGAGCATCGACGCTCTGATTGCGGCCGCCGAAGACCCGGAGCGGAAGCTGCGCCGCACTCTGGGTCCGTGGAGCCTGACGGCGTTCGGCATCGGCGCGGTGATCGGGTCCGGCATCTTCATCCTCACGGGGACGGCCGCGGCCGGCGAAACGCTGAGTTTCAAATCGGTCCTGCATGCGCCGATCCTCGATCTGATCATGCACGGCCGGAACGCGCTCTCGACGGTCGGCCGCCCCGGCGCCGGGCCGGGCATTTCCCTCTCGTTTCTGCTGACCGCGCTGGCGTGCAGCTTCGCGGCGCTGTGCTACGCGGAGCTGGCGTCGATGATTCCCATCGCGGGGAGCGCGTACACGTACGCCTACGCAACCCTGGGCGAGCTGGTCGCGTGGATCATTGGATGGGACCTCATCCTGGAATACGCCGTCTCCAACATGGCGGTGGCGGTGGGATTCTCAGGATATTTGAACGACGTTCTGGATAATCTGTTCGGCTGGCACTTGCCGGCCAAGTTCGCCGGCCCGCCCATCGCCGGCGGCGCGCTCACGGGTGCGTGGTTCAATATTTCGGCGCTGCTCATCCTGCTGATTCTGACTTACATTCTGGTGATTGGCGTGCGCGAAAGCGCCGGAACCAACAATGTGATGGTGGCCGTGAAACTTGCGGCCATTCTGATCTTCGTGTTCGGGGCCGCGCGCGCCGTCAACACCGCGAACTGGCATCCCTTCTTGCCCAACGGCTACCCCGGCGTTCTGACGGGCGCGGCCATCGTGTTCTTCACTTATATCGGCTTCGACTCGGTTTCCACCGCGGCCGAGGAATGCCGCAATCCGCAGCGCGATTTGCCTTTCGGCATCATCATGACGCTGGTGGTTTGCGCGGTGCTCTACATCTCCGTGGCGCTGGTGCTGACCGGCATCGCGCCCTGGAGGACGCTGACCGGCGAAGCGCCCGTGGCCGACGCCCTGAAGCGCCTGGGATACAACGGCGTGCGGCAGTGGGTGAGCATCGGGGCCATCGTGGGGATGATTTCGTCGCTGCTGGTGTTTCAGTACGGGCAGGCGCGCATCTGGTTCGCCATGTCGCGCGACGGCCTGCTGCCCAAGGCGTTCTCCAAGGTGCATCCGAAGTACAAGACCCCACACGTGAGCACCTTGGTTGCGGGGCTGGTGGTGGGCATTCCGGCGGGCATCTGGGATATCGGAACGTTCGCGGATCTGGCGAACATCGGCACGCTGTTCGCGTTCATTATCGTATCGGTGGGCGTGATTGTGCTGCGGCGGACGCAACCCGAGCGCAAGCGCGGCTTCCGCGTGCCGGGATCTCCGTGGCTGCCCATGATCTCGATTGGCTTCTGCCTGCTGCTGATGCTGGCGCTGCCGCTTGAAACGTGGGTGCGGTTTTTTGTTTGGCTGCTGATCGGCTTTACGATTTACTTCCCGTTTGGAAGAAAGCACAGCGCGCTGGCGGAGAAGGGAGCGTAAGCTACCAGATGGAGGGCGTGGGGTATTGCCGAACGAGCCGGTCATTGCTAATGAGCGTGAACCCCTCACTGGCGGCTTGCGCGAGCAGGATGCGGTCGAACGGGTCCTTGTGAATCGCCGGTAGATGGCCTACGGCATACACGTGAGCCGCCTTGATGGGGAGCACTTCCGCTTCAATGCTTCTCATACCGGCCTCCAGCCAGCTCTGCGGATCCTCCAGGTGAAGCAATCCCTTCTGGGCCCTTAGCACAACCTCCCAAAGCGAAGCTACGCTGACGAACAACCGGTGGCGGCGGCTCTCGATCAGCTTGCGGACCGTTTTGCTGAGCTTTGCGGGCTCGGCGACCGCCCAAAGCAAGGGCGCGGTGTCCAGAAGATAGGTCACCACTCCTTGCCTTCGAGGAACCGATCCGCCTGGTCGTCTGTAAGCGGCGCGTCCCATCCCTCGGTGAGAGAGACGGTTCCAGCCATTGCGCCGAGCGTCCGCCGGCCGGATTTTTTCCGGCTACGGACCAGATCGGCAACAGGCTTACCATTCCGCATGATGGTCACCTCTTCGCCCTGCTCGATCATGGCGAGCAGCCGCGAGAGGTTCGTTTTCGCCTCATGGACATTGAATTCCGGCACGCTTTCATCTTAGTCTAGTGGATTAGCTAATGCAATGTCCGGATTCGCGCGGCTGCACGACATGAAGGTTGGAAAGCCTTCGGATTGCGCGCTGATGGAACGAGTCTGCGCATACCCAGAACTTGAAGATCCTAGCCCGCACTTGGGCGAACCCCAACGGGCGTCAACCCTAAGACAAGACGGAAACCCCTCCGACGCAGGGTCGCCGCGGAGCGAGTCCACACGCCGACAGCCGGCCGACGGGCGGTAAGGCAGTCACAAGGTCACAAGCGCGTTTCCCGTTACTAATCCGTTCCAACCGACAAGTGGAGAGCGAACCGGCTCACACCGGTGACCATCCCTTCCGCCTCCGTGTTTCTCCCGGACGGCCCGGAGCGACGGGCGTGGTCCACATTCTCCGTGCTGTATGCGGAGGTCATGGAGTCGCCGCCCGTGCAGGAGTACCAGGGCAAATCCAGCGGGCCCCAGACCGCGATTTCAGCCAGAAGCGGGCAGGCGGGGAATCGAGGCGCTACCGCGTAACAGCGACAATCACGAGCGCAGCCACAATACACAGCAGGAGAACCACTACCCCAATGACCGGATCGCCACCTTGCTCTTTGCGAACGCATCGGGAGGATTGCGGCACTTTCCGGGCCTTGGGGGCTGCGCTTGTCGGCTTGGCCGACAGATCACGGCGCGGCTGAGAGTAGTATTTGACCCTCTCTATGCCTGGCTTCACTTGAACAACACCTCCTTGAACTATGCGGCAGGGCCGTCGAGGTGTTCGGTCGGCCGCTGCTTCTGGCTGCAACCAGCTCTCAGCACCCGTCCGTCCCCGCTTTCCAAGGCGCTAATTCATCGCCGCGGTCTCTTGGAACAATGTCGGCGAGAACTTATCAGGAACTGGCGCGGCGGCTGGGTGAAGGTGCTCGCGCTTTGCCAGCGTTTCACGAAATTCCCGCGCCTCCGAAACCTTGATGAACTGAGCACTCAGTCCTTTGGACTTTACATACTCCTCGACCTCCGCCAGATCGATATCGTAGTAAAACTCCCGTCTGGGGTTAACCAGATTCAGGCGGCGATCTGAAAGCAGTTGATGCAGCGAAGATTCCAACCCCGGAGCGTTGTCGCTATACAACATCGCATGGACATCAAACGGGAACGGCACGCTGGCCCCGCCCAACTCGTCAATTCTTTCCGTAGGCTCAAGGCGGCGCGTCATGCCAATTTTGACAACGCGCTCGCCGAAACTACCCACATTGCTGATGACATACACGAACCCGGATTTCGTCAGTTGGGCGCGCGAGATAGCACGTTCCTTCTTCTGCCGCGCCTCATCGAGTTTTGCCTCGAACCCGCTAATCTGTTTAGTGAGTTTTTCCAGCGCCGCACCGGTGGCCCGCGCTGCTTCCTCGCGCGCTTTCGTGAGGGCCTTCTGATAGCGCACCTCCTCTTCCTCCGCGTCCTGCTGCGCCTTCTCAAATTCCCGTTGCGCCCGCTCTTCTTCCCTGATCTGCTCTCGGACGCGCCGTTGCTCCTCTCGATCTTGGCGCTTCTTCTCCTCGTATTCGTGGGTTAGCCGCAGCTCGTCCAATTTGAGATTGAGATACTCGGCCGTGATGGTCACCTGGAGCACACCGGACAGCTTGTTGATGCTCTCGGCCGACTGCCTGATACGCTCTTCCATTTTGGTGATATTGTTCCAGGAAACGTCAGCACGTGCCGCATCACACTCGCCGTTGAACGCACGCAGAACAAGCTTTGTGTTCTGCTTCACCATACGCTTGCCTTCTTGCTGGCTTCCGCCAACGTGCCAGGAAACCGGGCAAACGGCTGCGCGTCCGTCGTGGATCAACGCCCGTTCGCGGTCGCGCAAGGCTGTAAGCGCGGTCTTATAGTCTTCCGGAGCCTGAAAACTGAAGTGAGGCTTGTACAGTCCAAAACTGATGTCGTCGAGGCTCTCTTCTAGAAGCGATAACTCCCGTTTAAGTTCTTGGTATCTTGCTAAACCTCGCTGATATTCTTCATTGAGAGTTGTCCGAATCTGCTGGGCCTGCGTCTCGAAGGCTTCCTGATCCCGCTTCTTGCTCTCCAATTCCTCAGCTGCACCTTTCACCTGTGCATCAATTGTCCGCTGGTGGTCGATTGCGCTATTCCGCTGCTCCTGGCGAATGCGATCCAGTTCGAGCTTTGCTGCTGCAATTGCCCGATCCGTTTCAATGATGTCGGCGTACTTCGCCCGCAGTCGAGTTGCCTCCATCGAAAAGCGCCAGGTGCAATACGCCAGCCCTAAGACGATAACAAGCAGAGCAACCGTAAGCGCCATACCTTAGGTGCCTCCGTATTTAGAATTGCCAACCGACGGCTTCGGGCCGGTATCTCAGACAAAGCGGTTGGAAATTAGACTGAACATTCTACCACCGCGTATCTTGGCAAGCCTGCCGGGACTGTGGTTTGGAGTAATCGAGGAAGAGCGAATTCTTCGCGCCAAGGGCCGGCAACCCAGCCAAGAAACGCCGGATTAGTGCGGCAGTCCGGAAGCGGATCATCGAGGCGACCAAGAAGCGGGCGTCGAGGTCGCTTCGTAGAGCCGGGGGCCCGCGGCCCGGTTACTCCCCGCCAAGTCGGCTTGTGCCCTGCGATCGCCTTGTTCTCCCTTTACCTGCGTGCGCGCTTAGGTTAACGCTGATCGGGCAGGCCCCACCCAAGCATCGAAGTCCGCACCGATTCTGCGTCGCGCGCCGCGGAACATTTTCCCTGGCCCCGGCGTCCAAAGAACCATGCCGCAATCCCCGGCTGTGCTCGAGGTGCGTGAGTTGGTGAAGCGCTACGGCGCGTGCCTGGCGGTGCGGGGCGTCAGCTTCGAGATCCACGCGGGCGAAATCCTGGGCGTGCTCGGCCCCAATGGCGCCGGGAAGAGCACCATCGTGAAGATGATCGCGGGCATTGTCGATCCCACGCAGGGGGCCGTGCTGTTTCGCGGCGAACCGGTGGCGAGCGATCCCGTGGCATACAAGCGCGCGCTCGGATATGTGCCCGAACAGCCGGATCTTTATGGTTTCCTCACCGGCTGGGAATATCTGGAACTGGCGGCTACGCTGCGCGGCATCGAGGAGGCGCGCTTCCGCCGCAAGGCCGAAGCCATGCTGCGCGCGCTCACTCTGTACGAGCACCGCGACCAGCCTATCGGCGGGTACTCGAAGGGCATGCGGCAGCGCATCGTGGTGATCGCGGCGCTGCTGGACGACCCGGCGCTGTTGGTGCTGGACGAGCCTTTTTCGGGCCTGGACACGGCTAGCACGGCGGTCCTTCGGCAGGTGATTGCGCTTCTGGCGGCGGCGGGCAAGGCGGTGTTCTTTTCCTCGCCGGTGCTGGAACAGGTGGACCAGCTCTGCTCGCGGCTGGTGCTGCTGAAGGGCGGGACGGTGGTGGCCTCGGGACCCATGGAGGAGATGCGCACCCGCTTTGCCGGCCTCGGCCTGGAAGGCGGATTCATGCAGCTTACGGAGCAGGTGGATGCCGGCGGGATTGCGCGGGAAATCGTGGATGCGGTTGCGGCCTGACCGGCGCCGGCGGGCGCGGCCATTCACGCGCCTGGTGGAGCACTTTCTCCACCGCCTGCTGCGCGGCAACCAGGAGGAAGGGTCCGATTTCGAGCTGGGCGCGGGCGGGCTGCTCGGTCTGCTGGCCGCGCCGGGCGCCTTCGTGACCTTGTTCATGCTGGAGGAATATTCCACCTTCCTCAACTGGCTCCGCGGACAGTTGCACCGCGATCTGCTGGTGGCCTCGGCGCCGGATAAGTACTTGTTTCTGGCGCTGACCATGGGCGTTACCGGCATTGTCACGGTGCTGAAGTGGGACCGAATCCTGCCGGATGCGCAGGACTACCTGAACCTGGCGCCGCTGCCGGTGCGGGCGCGCACGGTCCTGCTGGCGAACACGGCCGCGATCGCCATTGCCGTTCTGGTCTTTGTGGTGGACGTGAACGCCATCCCGACGCTGCTGTTCCCATTCATCGTCACGGCCGCCGCCGAAGCTCCGCCAAGCGTGTTCCTCTCGTTCGCCGCGACGCACGCCGCGGTGGTCGCACTGGCCAGCCTGTTCACCTTCTGCTCCGTGTTTTCCGTGCTGGGAATTCCGGCCGCGCTGTTGCCGCGCCGGCTGTTTAACTCCATCGCAGCCGGATTGCGCGGCGGGCTGCTGGTGGCATTCCTGGCGCTGCTTTTCAGCGCTCCGGCCGGAAGAGCGCTGCTGAAAGACGCCGGCGCGCATCCATCGTCACTATCCGCATGGCTGCCGCCGGTATGGTTTACGGCGCTCTACCAGGAGTGGCAGCAGCGCGGCACGGCAGTCTTTCACGTACTGGGGCGGCGCGCACTGGTGGCGGCGGGCGCGGCGCTGGCGCTCATGGCGCTGAGCTATGCCGCTAGCTGCCGCCGCCGCTTTGCCACCGTGCTGGAAGGGGCGGGGCGACGGTCGAAACCCCGGCTGGCTACGGCTCTACTGTGGCTGCTCGACCGGTTCGCGCCGGCAAGGTCAGGCTTCGGCCGCGCCAGTCATCGATTCGCGGTCCGCGCGCTTCTGCGCAGCGAACCGCACCGGCTAGCCATCGCCGTAGCAGTGGGCCTGGGCGCCTGGCTGGCGGTGGAGGAAGCGGCCGCCGGAAGCTGGCTTCAGGCGCAGTTGGTCGCGGCATACCTTTTGATCCTGGGCCTGCGCGTGGCCTTCGAGATTCCCGCCCTCCTGCCGGGGAACTGGATCTTCCGCGCCGTGGTGGAAGCGCGCAGCGTCGATACGCGTCCGGTGGCGCGGCGGGTCATGCTGGCTTTCTTGTCGCTGTGCGTGCTGCTGCCGTGGTTTGTAGCGGGCGCGTGGCGAACCGGCCTGCTCCAGGCGCTGTTGGCGACCGCCTATGTAGCGGCGCTTTCGGTATGTCTCATGGAGTTGTTACTGGAAGGCTATCGTAAGATGCCGCTGGCGTGCCCCATGCCGGGCTTTCGCGACAATCTCCCTTCGCTCTTTTTGCTGCACGCGCTCGGATTTGAGTTCTTCACCGTCGCCGGTTCCGCGCTGGGAGCATGGATGCTGGCCGCGCCGCTGCGCCTGTTGTTGCTGCCGGCCGCCATGCTGGCAGTGTGGCTGGGCAACCTCCGCCGGCTGAAAGACGCGCGCGAGGCCGGCGAGTTGGCGGAAGGCATCACCTTCGAGAGCCTCCCGCCTCCCACGGTGGAACGCCTGGATCTGGGCGGGACCGGTTAGTAGGATACATTGTCTCTGAACGTCCAAGGGCCGCGGCGGAAGAAGAAGGCAGGCCAGGAGGCCCGCCCCACACGCTTGCGCCGGCGGGCCGCCCGGTTATACAGTGGACCGCATGGAACAGAGCCGCAGGACCTTTCTTTCATCGGCCATCGCCGCCGCTCCCCTGCTGGCGCCGCGCGGCGTTCGGGGCGCCAACGACCGGATCGCTTATGGCCAGATCGGCGCCGGAGGACGGGGCCGCGATGTGACCAACACATTCAAGAAGCTCGGCGCGGAGTGCGTGGCCGTGGCGGACGTCTTCGAGCCTAACCTGCAGGCCGCCCTGCGAGTTTCTCCGGATGCCAAGGGCTACGTGGACTATCACGATCTGCTGGCGCAGCCGGGCCTGGACGCCGTAGTGATCGCCACGCCCGACCACCATCACGCTCCCATGCTGTTCGCGGCGCTCGAAGCGAAGAAGGATGTGTATCTGGAAAAACCCATGTCCCATTCGCTCGAAGAGAGCCGCCGCATGATCGAGGCCGTGCGCCAGTCCAAACAGATCGTGCAGATAGGAATGCAGCGGCGCAGCGCACCGGCGGTCATCGAAGCCAAGCAGATTTTCGACAGCGGCATGTTGGGCAAGATCACGCTGGCGAAGCCCATGTGGAACTGGAACATCTCGAAGCCCCTGGACAACACGCCGCTGGCGGGAAAGCTCGACTGGAAGCGCTTCCTGGGCAGCGCGCCGGAACACGAGCTGGAACCCATGCGTTTCCGCTCCTGGCGCTACTTCTGGGATTATTCGGGCGGCAACATGACGGACCAGGGCACGCATCTCATGGACGTGGTTCAGTGGTTCACGGGTTCAGGCATGGCGCGCTCGGCGGTGTCCTACGGCCAGAAGGCCAAGAACACCGGCTCGGAAGTGCCGGATGTATTCTGCGCGGTCTTCGAGTACCCCAACCTGATGGCCACTTGGACTTTGAATTACTGCAACTCGTACGAGAACGATTGGTCCATCCAATTCCAGGGCGACCAGGGCACCATGATCCTCAATGCCGCGGGATACCGCATCTGGAAAGAGCCCGTGCCGGCGAACCCCGCGCCGGTGCAGCAGAAGGCCGCTCCGATTCCCCTGGAAACGCACGTACAGAACTTCATGGATTGCGTGAAGTCCCGCTCGGAGCCTAATGCTCCTGTGGAAGTGGGCGCCAGCGCCGTCTCTGCGCCGCACCTGGCCAATGTGGCGTTCCACGCGGGCAAACAGGCGCGGATGGGGGCTGACGGGTTTAGCGCGGGATAGGAGGGCCGTTCTCCGCTCGGAGCCCTAACTAAGATTAATGGCCACAGATGGCCACAGATGAACACAGATAAAACGAAACACTTAGCTTAAAGCTCTTGGAGCCTTTCATATCTGTGTTCATCCGCGTTCATCTGTGGCCATTTCCTCTTTATTTATTGTTGAGACGTTGGCCCACGCCCCACCCTCAATCCGCCAACTCGGCCTCGCGTTCTCCCAGCACCGCGCGCTGCCTGGCGGGGTCGTAATTCGGGTTCGGAAGCGCCATCTGGGCGCCTACGCCGCGCCGCCAGTCCTCCAGTTTCTGCGTCATCCGTTTCGCGCGATCCGGCTGGCTGGCCGCCAGATCCTTGGTCTCCGAGATGTCCTGGGCGAGGTTATATAACTCGACGCGGCCATCCTCCTGGAATTGCATCAGCCGCCATGGGCCTTGGCGGATGGCGCTATGAGGGGTCGCGCCGCCGGCGTGGTAGTGGGGATAGTGCCAGAAGATGGCGTCGCGCTTCAAGCCGCGGGCGCCGGCGCACAATCCCGCGATGCTCTCGCCATCGATCGTCTGGCCGCGCTCCCGCGTGGCGCCGGTTATTTCGAGCACCGTGGGATACAGATCGATTCCAATCACCGGCGTATCGCAAGTCGAAGCCGCGCGCGTGCGGCCCGGCCACCGAATCATCAGGGGCACCCGCACGCCGCCTTCGTAGGCCGATCCCTTGCCGGCGCGGAGAGGGGAGTTCACGGTGTTTGGAATCAGGCCGCCATTGTCGGACATGAAGATGACAACGGTCTGGCTGGCGATTCCCAAGTCATCCAGCTTGGCGAGGACCCTGCCGAAGTTCTCATCGACGCTCTCGATCATGGCGGCGTACGCGGCGTTCTTGTGGCGCGCGCCGGCCGGCCTCGATTCCGCGCGGGCCAGGAGGTCCAGCTTGGGTTGCAGCGGATTGTGCACGGCGTGATGCGCCAGGTATAGGAAGAACGGCCCGCCCCGGTTCGCCTCAATGAACTTGAGGGCTTCGTTGCCTTCGCGGTCCGTCAAGTACTCGCCCTTAGGGCCATCGGGAAGCGTTTCGATTCCGTAGGGAGAAAAGTAACTGGGCGGCTGTCCGCGAAACGTGCCGCCGATATTGCCGTCGAACCCTTGATGCTCGGGATAGAACGGCTCGTTCCCCAGGTGCCATTTGCCGATGTGCTGCGTTCGATATCCGAGCGGCTTCAACATCTCCGCCATGGTTCGCTCTTCGAGCGGCAGATGCTGGGTCCAATCGGGGACCTTGAGCTTCGCATAGGGATGCTGTTCGCCCGGAATGTAGTCGGTGATATGAAGCCGCGCGGGGTACTTTCCGGTCATGATGCCGGCGCGCGATGGCGAGCAGACTGTACAGGCCGAATGAGCGTCGGTGAACTTCATGCTCTGCGAAGCGAACCGGTCGATGTTCGGCGTGCGGTAATAATCGCTTCCGAAGCAGCCGAGGTCGGTCCAACCCAGGTCGTCGATCAGACACAGGATGATGTTGGGACTTGGCCGAGCCCGGCCGGCTTGGAAAGCCAACAAGGGAAGTCCCGCGAGAACTTGCCGCCGCGTCAAGTTTGCCATGGATGAGAACCCGAACACTCCTGAGCATAACGGAAAGCGCGGCGCGGCGGGGTGTAAACTGATGGAGACTTTGTATGGCGAACGGACAACCTTGGTTCAGTGTGGACAGGCTGCGCGCGTTCTGGCAGCGCACCAGCGAGGGCCTCAACGCCCAACAGCTCTGGTCCCAGCTTCGGCGCGAAACCCGTACCAGCCTCGACCTCTATTCCGCCGAGACCGGACGCAACCTGCGGGAAGAGTGGTCCGCGCGAAAACGCCGCCGCGTGATTTCCGCCGTTGCCGGCGCGATGTACAAGCGCCTCACGCCCGTGCGGCGGCTGTTGTTTATCGTTGCGGTGGTCATGCTTTTGTTCCCCTCGTTTCAGAATGTCCACGGCTACGGCGAGCGCGTCATATTCAATTCGACGGTCTCCGCGCTGATCCTGCTGGCGCTGCTGGTGTTCGAGCTGGCCGATCGCGTAGGCCTCAAGCGCGACCTGGAGATTGCGAAGGACATCCAGCGCATGCTGCTCCCCGAGAAGCCGCCCGCGCTCCTGGGCCTCGATATCGCATTCGGCACGAAAGCGGCCAACACCGTCGCCGGCGATTACTACGACGCTTTTCCGCGGCCCAATACGAACGATTCCCGCCTGCTGCTGATTGTCGCCGACGTCGCGGGCAAAGGCATTCCGGCAGGGTTGTTGATGGCCGCCGTTCAGACCGGTTTGCACGTTCTGGCCGCCGACCCCGTGCCCCTGATTGAGCTGGCAGCCAGGCTCAATCGCTCCATGTGTGAGCGCAGCGGCGGCGGGCGGCACATGATCACCGCGTTCCTGGCGGAGTTGGAGACCTCGACGCGCACTCTCACCTGGGTAAACGCCGGCCACAATCCGCCGATCCTGGTGAGAAGCGGCGGCGCCTTCGAGCATCTGGAAGAAGGCGGACTCCCGCTCGGGGCATTTACCGCGTCACGGTACGAAAGTGGGCGCACCGAACTTCGGGCCGGCGATGTTCTTTACATCTACACGGACGGCGTCATCGAAGCCGTGAATGAATCGGGCGCCGAGTACGGCGAGGACCGCCTCGCGGGATTGCTTGCCGCGCTTGGAACTGCCACCGCGGCGGCCAGCCTGAGCCGGATCTTCGAATCGGTGGACCGCTTCGCCGGAGCCGCCCCGCAATATGACGACATCACCTGCCTGGTTCTGCGCGTCGCGGCGGCTGGGGCGGCATTCGGGGCCAAGGCATGATGAAACGCGCCGCCGACCTATGCGCCAACCATGCCGAGGTGAACGCATCGTCGGACTTGCTGCCAATCTTTCTGCGCCAACCTTCCAACGGTGCGCACATCCCGCTGAAGTAGCGTGACTAGATACAGCCGAAAACAGGAAGGCTCGTGCAAGCCGGCCGCTTCCCAATCTCCAATGTCGCAATCGGTTGGGCACAGAGGATCCGCCGGCCTGGTCGTAATCAAACCGAGAATGACGTCGGGGCGATGCTCCTGATAGAGGGCCGTGGACAGCACTACGGCGGGCCTCACCTTCTTAATCTGAGCGCCTGGAAAGGCGGCAATCACAATGTCCCCAGGCGTCAAAGCTCCTCGCGCTCCATTTGGTCAAAACTGGACAGGGACGCGCGCCGCGCGTCAGCGAGGTCTTCCTTGGTCCAGGTGTCGGACCAGTCCACATCCTTGCCGGCGGCGAGATCGCGTAGACGGACTGTCCAGGCGACCACGCGATCGGCAGCGCCGGGCGGTAACGCGCGAAGCGCCTCGACGAAACGCGCTTCATTTTCGCTCAGCGTCATCACAGGACCATTATACCGCCGACCCATTCCCTCCCACGTCATACCCAGCGCCAAAAGCGCTAAATGCGCTTCGGCCTGCCGCCCCTACATCTCCCGTCGCCCTTCCATGGCCTTCGAAATGGTCACTTCGTCGGCGAACTCCAGGTCGCTGCCTACCGGGATGCCCATGGCGATGCGGCTTACCTTGACGCCGAGCGGCTTCAGCAGACGCGCCAGATAGACCGCTGTGGCTTCGCCCTCCGTGGTCGGGTTGGTGGCCACAATCACCTCTTCGATTTCGCCCTGGCCGATGCGCTCCACCAGTCCTTTGATCTTGAGCGCGTCCGGCCCGATGCCGCGCAGGGGCGAAAGCGTCCCGTGCAGCACGTGGTAGCGGCCTTCGAACTGGCGCGTGGTCTCGATGCCGGCGATGTTATGCGGCTCTTCCACCACGCAGACTACTTTCGGATCGCGGTTCGGATCGCTGCAATAGAGGCACAGCTCGTTTTCGCTGACGTTGTTGCAGACGCGGCACAGCACCAGCTTGTCCTTGACGTCGAGAATGGCCTGCGCCAGGTGTTCGGCGTCCTCGCGGCGGGCGCGCATCACGTGAAACGCCAGGCGCTGGGCGGACTTTTGGCCGATGCCCGGCAGGCGCTTGAATTCGGTCATCAGACGGGCCAGCGGCTCGGCGAAATCGGGCATCGCTTAAAACAGGCCGGGAGGCAGACCCATACCGCCCAACAGGCCGCGCGTCTTACCTTGGACTTCCTCGTCCACCTTCTTCACGGCTTCGTTCGAAGCGGCCACAATCATGTCCTGCAGCATCTCCACGTCGCCCGCCACTTCCGGGTCGATCTTCACCTTCAACAGGTTCTTCTGGCCGTCCATGGTGACCGTCACCATGCCGCCGCCTGCCGTAGCCTCTACCTTGATCTGGGCGATTTCGCGTTGCAGCTTGTCCTGCATCTGCTGCGCCTGCTGCATCACCGCCTGCATATTGCCTGGCATTCCCTTCACGTCGACTCCTTCAGGTTGCGAACCTTGTAAATCCTACTGCCCTCGAATACTTGCTGGAACCGCTGAACCTCCGGATTGGCCAGCGCGCGCTCCCGGACCTCGTCTTCCAGCGGAACCGGCGAGGCCAGGGGAGCGGACGGCGCGTCGCCCTCATCGATGGTAACCTGCAACCGCAGCGGTTTGCCGAACACCTCGCGGACGGCCTCGGTCATCGCGGCGTCGTTGAAATAGATCTTATAGTTCTTAGAGGTCGCGACGCGCAGGTCGGCGCCGGAAACCGCGATCCGCGAATTTTCCACCGCGTCGGCAAGGTGCGCGTGCCCGAGCTCGGCAAGGCGGCGATGGAGCAATCCACGCGCGTCCCCTTCCTTCACAACCGAAGGCGGCAAGGGCGGCGATGGCGGCGAGGCCTTTCTGGCGCGATCCAGTTCAAACGGCGACGGCCCGCTCTTGCGCGGCGCAGACGGAACTGCCGGCGGAGGTTGCGGCGTTTGCGGACCCGTCCCGCCAAGTTCCGCCAGGGCCTGTTCGATGGGCAAGAGCCGTCCCGCCTGCACCAGCCGCACCAACCCGATTTCCAGGTGAAAGCGCGGCTGCAGCGAGAACTGCAGGTCCTTGAATATGTCGAGCGAGAGCTGCAGGTAGCGCGTGAGATCCTCTTCGGAGAACTTGAACGCGACCTCCGCCAGCCGTTGCCGTTGCGCCGGAGACGCGGCAATCAAGCGGGTCCCTTCCCCCGCGATGCGCGCCACCAGCAGGTTCCGGAAGTAGCGCGCCAGCTCGCGGCTGAAGTGCTGCAGATTGTGGCCGTTGCGCTCCAGCTCGTCCACCGCTTCCAACATGCGGCGGGAATCGCCTTCGAGCAGCGCCTGCGCCACCATCTCGAGCGATTCGAGCGAGAACGCGCCCAACAGCGCCCGCACCTCGCGAGCATCGAGCTTGGCGCCGCAGCAGGCGATGGCCTGGTCGAGCGCGGAGAGCGCATCGCGCACGCTGCCCTCGCCGGCCTGCGCCAGCACCGCCAGCGCCTCCGAATCCGCCTCAATGCCTTCCTGCCCGCAGATCCAGGCCATGCGCGCCACCAGGTCTTCGAAATCCACCGAGCGAAAGCTGAAGTGCTGGCAGCGCGAGGCGATAGTGGAAGGGATCTTGTGGGCCTCCGTGGTGCAGAGCACGAAGACGGCCCAGGGCGGCGGCTCCTCAATGGTCTTCAGAAGCGCATTGAACGCTTCGTTCGTGATCTGGTGCGCTTCGTCGATAATGAAAACCTTGTAGCGGTCGCGCGCCGGCTGGTAGCGCACGTTCTCCCGCAGTTCGCGCATCTCGTTGATGCCGCGGTTGGAAGCCGCGTCGATTTCGATGACGTCCACCGTCCCGCCGCCTGTGATCTCCAGGCAACTGGCGCAGACCCCGCACGGCGTCGCCGTCGGGCCTTCCACGCAGTTCAGGCAGCGCGCCAGAATGCGGGCAATGGTGGTCTTCCCGGTCCCGCGCTGTCCGGAAAAAATATAGCCGTGGGCGATGCGGTTCTGCGCAATGGCGTTTTCGAGCGTGGTCTTGACATGCTCCTGATTGACCACGTCCTGGAACGTCTGCGGCCGGTATTTTCGAGCGATGACCTGGTACATGGGGCGGGCGAATCCGGTTACTTACGGACAAGATGCCAGGCCCCGGGTAATCCGCGGCACACGAACCGCACCGCTACCGTTGCTTCCTTCCGGACCTGGCGGGGTTTGCAGCCGCCCGTTGCACGAAGCCCGGGACCTGACAAGTATTTATCGTAGCACGGGCGTTTTTCGCCGCCCTCGCGTGGCGCAAGCCGCCAGGCTTGCTGAGCCGAGAGTCGTCTCGGCTTTCCTTGACATTCTCGTGCCCTCCGACGCGCTGCTTTGATGGCGTCGTGCATCTGCTGGCGCTGCCGAGGGTGTCCCCGGGCCGCTACACGTACCCGTGGTCAAGCGCCAATCCGCGGTGGAAAGCCGAGACGGCTCGCGCCACAACTAACGCTCATTCACCATGTTGCCATTCTCGTCCAGGTGAGGGTACGGACCGCCGATTCTGAACTCGTCCACAATGTAATTGTCGAACTGGGTAGTCGGTTCGAAGTACCCCGGCACGCGCAGGTGCGCCTTGCAAACATCCTCGTTGAGTTCGACGCCGATTCCCGGAGTCTCCGGCACCGGGATATAGCCGTTCTGAATGATCGGCTTGGGCGGCCCGGTCACCAGGTCTCCCCACCATGGAATGTCCACCGCGTGGTTCTCCATCGCCATGAAGTCCTTGAGCGTGGAAATCATGTGCACGGACGCCAGGCAGCCCACCGGCGACCCGGCGAAATGAATGGCGGTCGGGATGCCGTACATGGAGGCGTAATCCGAAATCCGCTTGCTCTCGCGTATGCCTCCCGCCGTCAGCGGATCGATATGAATGATGTCGACGGCGTTGTTCTCTATCAGGTCGCGGAATCCTTCCTCCAGGCCGAACAGGCTCTCTCCCGTGTTGATGGGCGTAACAGTGGATTCCTTGATTTCCTTGTAGGCGCGCCAGTTCCTGGGAGCGTCCCCGGAACCGAGGGTTCCCACCTGCAGCAGATCTTCGGCCCAGGCGAGTTCAAACTGCTCGAAGTAGCGGGCGTGGCGGATGGCGTCGTTCACGTCGAGCGGGCCGAAGTGGTCGGCCGCCAGAGGTTGATCCCAGCCGATGGCGTCGCGCACCGCCTGAATGTGCTCGCCGTACATCTGGAGCCCCTTGGCGGTCGCCACGCCGCGGGTATTCAGCCCTCCCGGCCGGTTGCGGATCATGGAGGGCATGATGTCCATCTTGAAGAAGGTGAACCCCAGCTTCTTGCGGGCGGTCATGCGGGCGGCGTAGATCTTGGGTTCGGTGCTTTCCGTGGTGTCGCAATAGCAGCGGACGCGGTCGCGGTACTGGGAGCCGATCAGCCGCCAGGCCGGCACGCCGTACACTTTCCCGGCGATGTCGTGCAGGGCGAAGTCGAGCGCGCTATACCCGCCGCCCATCCGGCGCTGGTTGGCGAAATTGCGCACGCTATCGAGGATGGGCTCGATGTTCAGGGGGTTCTTACCCATGATGTGCGGCTTGAGCACCAGCGCCATGCCTTCCTTGCCGGCATCGCGAACCTCGCCAAGACCGTAAACGCCCTGGTTGGTTTCGATCTTGATAATCGGATAGTCGAAGTTGGAGGCGATCCGGATGGCGCGCATGTCGGTGATCCGCAACTGGCTGGGCGCGGAGTTTCGGTTCACGCCGGCGGCCTGGGGCGCCTGAGCGTCCGCGGCCGCATCGGCCAATAAACCTCCAAGGGCGGCCGTGCCGGCCATCATGCCAAACATGTTCCGCCGCTTGATGCCCGCTTTAGGATTCAACATTACTCTCTCCTTCGGGTCAAAGTTATCTCGGGGCGCCTGGTTTGTCAAACCGGAAAGGGCGGTGCGTATTTTTGGGGACGCCTAAACTTCCGGCTGCGCCAAAACGCGCCGCGCCAGGACTCCTGCCCCGTCCCTGCCCACAACCTGTGCGTTGAACCTCACGCTTCGCGGAGGCTCTTACGTTACAGCCCAGGCTGTCGGGCGTCAATCATTTGACGGCTCGATGGCTTTCGCTGCCATCGGCGCGTACTTTTTTCCGGGCGATGCCCGCGCCACGGAATTGCGGAAATATATTTCAGTCACAAGGTTAAATAATTATTTTAATAATTCGTATTAAGATACAGTAAATAAAAGATTTATTGTTCTATAGAAATCCCGGGAAAGCCCTCCCGCGGGGGGCGCGAAGTTCGGTCCCGCTGCTAGAATCTCAATCGAGGCAAGCAGTGCGGCCGAACACAAATCGACCTGTCGAGCATCTATATACGACAGAGTTGGCCGGAATCGAACAGTATTTCCCGCACTCCGCCGATAAGGGTAGGGAGAGAAAACGTTCGAAAGCAAGGACGGCATCCGAGCCAGTGCCCGCTTTGGCGGACAAGTTGCTCAATACTGCGGGCAGACACTGGATTGAGTATGGCCCTTTAGAGAAATTCGATGACTGAAACTTTTATCCTTAGCTTTTCCGTCTATACTCTTACGGAGGTCGAGACAGAGCCTTGGGAACGCAATAGGTAACCGGCTGGGGCAGCCGGGGAGGTGGACCGATGAACAGAACCGATATGGAAAAATACAAAGCGATGCTGGAAGCCAAGCGTACCGAATTATCCGCTGGTCTCCGAAACCGGGAAGACATCGCTATCGAAAAGACGCCGGATGCCTTGGATGAGGTGCAACTCGCGGGCGAGCGGGAACTCGCAATCCGCAACCTGGATCGTGAATCGAATCTACTGCGCAACGTGAAGGGCGCGCTGGCCCGCATGGCGGACGGAAGTTACGGCATCTGCCTGCACTGCGAAGAGGAGATCAAACCCAAGCGCCTGGATGCGGTACCGTGGACGAAGTATTGCATCCGCTGCCAGGAAGCCTCCGACAGGCATGAGTTCGAGGCGGACGCCGGCGAGACTCTCGAAGAACTTCTGCAACACGCGGCCTAGTTCCCGGCTTTCAAAGGGCGCGAGAGAGATCTCGCGCCCTTCGTGTCTCTGGACGTGAGAACCTGGGCCTATGGAGTTCTTTCGCCGGGTCCCGGCACCGCCGGCGCGGCTGGGCGTGTTTCCCGGCACGTTTAATCCCGTCACCGTGGCGCACCTGGCCCTGGCCACAGCGGCGCTGGACTCCGTGGACGAAGTCTTATTCGTGCTTCCGCGCGAGTTCCCTCACAAACGGTACTCCGGCGCGTCCTTCGAACAGCGGGTGGAAATGCTTTGCGCCTCGCTCGGGGATGCGCCCGCCTTCTCGCTGGCGGCCACCGCCGGAGGACTGTTCGCGGACATTGCGCTCGAGTGCCGCCAGACGTACGGCGAACGCGTCCAGCTCTCGTTCCTTTGCGGCCGCGACGCCGCCGAGCGGGTCGCAGACTGGGACTACGGCCAGCCCGATGCCTTCGCCGGGATGTTGCGGGATTTCGAAATTCTGGTCGCCTCCCGCGGCGGCGATTACCGTCCCACCCCGCAACTGCGGACAAGGGTGCGCCGTCTGGAACTCGCGGCTGAATTTGAGGGCGTTTCCGCTACCGAAGTCCGGCGCAGAATCGCACGCGGCGAACCCTGGGAGCACATGGCGCCCCCCGCCGTTCAGGAAGCCGTAAGGCGAATCTACCGCTTCTTATAACTCGGCTTGGGCTGCGCGGTGGTTTCCACCGTTACCCCTTCCGTCGGATTGTATAACGGGAATACCACCAGGTTGCTCAGAAAGGCGTTCTGGGCGATCGTCAGGGTCGCCTGTAATCGCGTGGCAAGATTCGTCTCGATTTGCAGAAGTACCTCGTACACCCCAAATGTCCCGGGTACGGCCGAAACCTGGAGCACGTTGGCATCAATGCCTTGGGTCACCGAGGCCACGAAGTTCGCGGGCGCCGTAATCGGCGTATTGGCTGGAAACTGGATGCCGGTTTGATAGGCCGCGGCCGTGCCCGAACCAGCGGTTGGCAGACCGATCCCGGTCGCATAGACAACGACCGTCTCGCCTATTAGCGCCGGGTTTTCGGGCGTCACCTGAGCACCCGCCACGTTCGAGCAACAGAGGTTGTTGGTAAGCGCCGTCAGGATGAGCTGACCGCCGGTCACCGAGATTTGGGGCAAGGTGGCGACGGAGTAAGGAATCCCCTCGCCGTCGGGACCCTGAACTTTGGCCTGCAGAATGATGCGCGTGAACTCCGCCGTGGGAATGGCCGTGACTTCCGGATCGCCCGCATTGATGAGCGCCACAAATGCGTCGCGGATCGTCTTCAGCGTGTCCGTGCTCTGCACCGTATAGGTATAGTTTCTGCCATCGATTGTCACACGGCCGAAATCGCCGGCGTTGACGCCCCCATCTATCGAAACCGCCCCATTCGCATAGCTGGAGCCGTGGAACATCAGGGCCTGGGGCGGATTCGCGCCGCTCAAAGTCGTAAAAATTCCGGGGTTCGCCGGGACGATCGATACCGCTACCGGCGCGGTCACCGTCACCGAGCCGTCGCTGGCGACGGACCGCACGTACGCGTTGACGCTAGTGGTATCCGACAGTTCCCACGGAATCTGCGCGTTGATCTGCGTGGGCGACACGTACAACAGGGGTGACTTCACGCCGTTGAAGTAGACCTCCGTCTCCGCCAATTCATTGGGCAATTGGTTCTGGCTCATGTCGGCTTCCGCCGTGGCGTACGCCAGAGCGGATCCCGGCATGGCGAACATGGAAACCAGCGTTCCCGGCGCGATCTGCGAAGCGTCGCCGCCGCCGGCCAAATAACTGCCGTTGGCCGTAACGGTAATCTCCGCGTTGGTGGAAACCGTGGCCGCGAAAGCAACGTCGTTCCCGTTTGGACCGGGCGTTACGGCATAGAGCAGGAGATAGTCATCCACATAGTCCGCCGCGGCCGTTACGAACTGGTCGCCGGCCCCGTTGTTGGCGGTATTGATCTCTTTGATGAACGCGTCGATCACCGTATCCATGGTGTCCGACGCCAGCACGGTATAGGTGTAGGTGTCCGTCGTGGTGGTTCCGGCCACGTCCAGGGAAATGGTGATGGTGACCACGTCGCCGGCCTCGATAGCCCCGGTGAACGCAAACCAGCCGCTCGAGTTGATCTGGAAGCTCGCGCCATTGCGCACTCCCCCATACGGGATCACGTTCTGCTCGATGGTGTAAACCGTAATCCGCCGGTTGAACGGGTCGGCGACATAAAGGTTCGCGCCGTCCCACGCCAGCGACGTCGGGCAGTCCATCGAGTCCGCGGCGGTGGTGGCCTGTTCGACAGTCGTCGGGCCGAGCTCGCCGGGGCCGACTTCCAGGTTCACGCCAATCTGGCCGATCACGGCGTCGGCCAAAGCTCCGGTCGTGGTGGGAATCTGGTTGTACACCAGCACGCGGTCGTTGCCCCCATCGGCCACGAACAGCCGGTTGCCGGCTGCCAGCGCAAAGCGCGGGAAGTTCAGCGTGGCGTTGCAGACGTTCGGATAGGCAGGGTTGTTGTTGATGTCGACGCCGTCGCTCACCTTGCAAAGCACCGGCGTTTCCACGCACGCGGGACCGACCGGATTCTGGCCGCAAGCGACGCTCGTGGTATTGATGGAATACGAGTTATTGGGGAGTGAGCTGACCAGATCCGGCTGGCCGAGCGCCACATCCGCCGGCGCGTCGTTCGTCGTGGGAATCTTGTCCCAGATCAGGATCCGGTTGTTCGACAGATCCGCCACGTAAAGCCTCTGCCCATCCGACGTCACACTCACCGGATTGAGCATGTTGGTTGCGCTGGCGGCAGTGGTCTGCTCGGTGATATTGATCTGAACGTAGGTGGTGAAATTCGGCTGGCCCAGGACCAGATTGGCCGCCATGCCGTTCGTCCACGGGTAATTGTAGGCGAGCACCCGGTTGTTGTACGAGTCGGCGACCCACAGCGTGTTGTTCTGAATCCAAACGCCTTGCGGCCCCAGCAGCGAATTGGCGGTGGGGATGTTGTTCGCCGTCACCACATCGCTCGAAAAATCGGGCTGCCCGATCACCACATCGGCGGGCGTGTTATTGGTGGTGGGAATTCGGTTCCAGATCAGGACCCGGTTGTGGTCGGTGTCGGCCACCGCCAGGTGCAATCCATCGGTCGCAATGGCCGAGGGCGTACGCAGGTCGTTGGCTGTGCTGGTGGTGTTCACGGTGGTTGTGGTGAAATCCGGCTGGCCCAGAACCACCGTTGCCTGTCCCACGCATACCGGACACTTGGTGGTGTAAGGCAGTTCGGCCGTAGGAGAGGGCAATTGGCTCGACAGGTTCTGGAACATCAGCACGCGGTTATTGACCGGCGTCGCCTGCATCTTGTTCGAGTCCGCCACGAACAGAGTATCGTTCGCGTACGCGATGCCGTTGAGGGCTCCAAGAACCGTATCGCTGGAGTTCGGGTCCTGAGCGGTAAATGTAGGCTGGCCGATCACCAGCCTGGCCGCCTGTCCGGTAGCGAAATTCTGTGCGGCAGCCCCCGCCGCGAAGAGTAGGAAAACGGAAATACACTTCATGCGGAATATGGAAGATTGCGTCCCTTTGGCCAATTTGACTCTCAATTATAGCAAGCGTCTACCGCTGCGCCGCGATGTCCTGGTGGCGCCTGCCGGTCACACCCGTGTGAGGGAACGGCACGCTTCGCCACCCCCGCCCTCGAGTGGACCGGCGGCAGGCGTGCAACTTACCGCAAAACTCGCTGCGCTGCTCACCTGACGATGCACGCGCCATGCCAGCCGGCCGGTTGCTTTTAGCGGATAATCGGATCGTGCGCGTCCTTGTCCCGTTCCTGGCGGCTTCCGTGTTGTTCGCGCAAGCGGTCGAAACGCCCACGCCGGTGTTCACGCGCGAAGGCATCCTTCCGCCGGGAACCAACGCCGCCAGGCATCTGGCGCCGGGAAACGCCGTGGAACTCTACGGCCGGCATCTCGCGCCGGAACCGTGGTGCGGAGAGAACAACACGCCGCCCGCACCCTACCCCGCGGCAATCTGCGGCGTCCAGGTTCTGGTGGGAACCATTCCAGCCGAGCTGCTGTATGTGGGGACCGGCCAGATCAACTTCAAGATTCCCGCCGGCGCGCCGGCCGAAGGCGCCCTGTCTATTCAGGTTTGCGTGCGCGGCGCGTGCGGAGACCCCGTGGTTGTGCCACTCGATACACGCGCGGCGTCCCTTCATTTGCGCGGAACCGCCGCCGTCCACATGCCGGTCTGGATAGAAATCGACGCCCCTCCGGAATACGCCGTCAGGTATCCCTGCGCGGACACGCCCTGGAATTTCGACGGTTACCAGTTTGAGGTGCGCCGCAACGGCCAACCGCTTGTACCGGCCACGCCGCCGAAAGACACCATGGCTCACGCCGCGATGGGAGGACCTTGCCGGGCCGGCGCGCAGCCATCCCCGCTCCCGCTTCATCTGCTTTACGATCTTGACCGGCCGGGAGTGTACTCGGTCCGCTTCACGGCTTTCGAGCCGGGCAACCCGAAGACCCCAGCTTTCCAATCCGACTGGACGGATATTACCGTGGCGCCCTTTGACGCCTCCCAGCGCGACCAATGGCTGCAATCCATGGCGGTGCAGGTCAAGTCCGCCCCGCCCGAAACCCTGATCGCGAACGTCATCCCTTCCCTGCTGGCATGGCCCGACGAAAAGGCGCTGACGGTTCTCCTGCCGCTTCTTGCCCTGCCGGCGCCCGTGAGTACCAGCGACCGGATCGGTTACGCCGGCCAGTTTGCCCGCTACGCTCTGGCGGCATTTAGCGACGAAGTGCTTCGCACCATGATCCCGCCTGACCGAATGCTGAGTCTCTGCCCGCCCAATGGCCGCTGCCGCGCAGAGAACTGATTCTCCCCTCGATTTTCCTCTTGACCCGCGCGCCCGTCTGGGCTACGATAACTAGGCGAATAAAAAGCGAAGCCGACGCGATCGGCAATTGGAGGGAACCACCATGCGAACAAGCGATATGCTTCTACCCGAATACGACCAGGAAATGGCCAAGACCCGCACTATGCTGCAGCGTGTTCCGGACAACAAGTGGGCTTGGAAGCCTCACGTCAAATCCTCGTCCATGGGTCAGTTGGCGAATCACCTGATGAATATTCCCGGCTGGCTGCCGGTCACGCTCGAAACCGACTCTCTGGATTTCGCCCCCGTGGGCGGAACCGCTTACCAGAGCCCATCGGCAGCATCGAACAAGGAGCTACTGGAGATGTTCGACCAGGCCGTCGTGGCCGGGCGAGCCGCCCTGGCAGCCGCGGACAACGATAACTTCTCCAAACCGTGGACCTTGCTCCAGGGGGGTCACGTGATCTTCACCATGCCGAAATCGGCCTGCGTTCGCTCCATGGTCTTGAACCACCTGGTGCATCACCGCGCCCAGCTTGGCGTATACCTGCGCCTCAACGACATCCCCGTCCCTGCCACGTACGGCCCCTCCGCGGACGAGTCCTGAGCGAAGCCCTCGCGCATTGACGCTTGCCCGGGGTCAGCGCCTTCCTCTGCTTCCCTCTGCGCGAACCCCGGGAAGGCCACGAACCCGACCTGCAAGTCGGACCCTTCTTACTCAGCTTCTTCTCCGCGCCTCCGCGTCTCCGCGCCTCCGCGTCTCCGCGTCAAAGCTCTTTCCCCGTCGAACATCGCATAAAATGGAGACCATATGACGCGCCTGTCCTCGACGCTCGTCCTCCTCGCCGCGGTTTCGGCCTTCGCTGCATCGCCCGACACGCTCTGGTACCGGCAACCCGCCGCGTCCTGGAATGAAGCCCTTCCCATCGGCAACGGCCGGCTCGGAGCCATGGTCTTCGGCGGCGCTCCCTCCGAACGCATCCAGCTCAATGAGGATACCGTGTGGGCCGGCGAACCGCGCGACCGCAACAATCCCGCCGGCGCCGCCGCCGTTCCCGAAGTGCGGCGCTTGCTCCTCGAAGGCAAGTTGACCGAAGCCGAAGCCCTCGCGGATAAGGATATCATCGCCATCCCGCGCCGCATGCCCATGTATCAAACGCTCGGCGATCTCAATATCCACTTCACTGGCCAGGACGCCGCTCCCGCCGATTACACCCGCCAGCTCGATATCGGCCGCGCCGTGGCGCGCGTTACCTACCGATCCGGCGGCGCCACCTACACCCGCGAAATCTTCTCCTCCGCGCCGGACCAGGTCATCGTCATCCGCCTCACCTGCGACCAGCCCAATCGCATTTCGTTTTCCGCCACGCTCGCGCGCCCCAGCGACGCCACCACCACCGCCGCCGGTCCGGACCGCCTGGCGATGGATGGCGAGGCCATCGCCCACGATGCCGCCCACGCCGACGAACGCAAAGTAGGCGTCAAGTTTCACGCCGTCCTGCTGGCTCTTGCGCCCGGCGGCCAGACCCGAACCGAGGGCGCCAACCTCATCGTCGCCAATGCCAATTCCGTGACCCTGTTTCTCGCCGCCGCGACGAATTTCCGCGCCAAAGATCCAGCCGCCCAATGCGACGCCGAACTGAAAGCCGCGTCCTCCAAGCCGTACGACCGGCTGCTTGCGGCGCACGTCGCGGATTACCAGAAGTTTTTTCAACGCGTGGCGTTCGCGCTGGCCGGCGCGGCCCCGGACCTGCCCACCGATGAGCGCCTGAAGCGCGTGCAGGCGGGCGCGGACGATCCCCAGCTTGCCACCCTCTACTTTCAGTTCGGCCGTTACCTTTTGATTTCGTGCAGCCGTCCCGGCGGCATGGCCGCTACCCTGCAAGGCCTTTGGAACGAATCGCTGGCCCCGCCATGGGACAGCAAGTACACCATCAACATCAATACCGAGATGAACTACTGGCCGGCCGAGGTGTGCGATCTTCCGGAAATGCAAGCGCCGCTCTTCGACCTGGTGGACGCGGCCCGTCCCGCCGGCCGCGTCACGGCGCAGAAACTCTACGGCGCGCGCGGCTTCGTCATCCACCACAACACCGATATCTGGGGCGACGCCGTGCCCATCGATGGCGTCGGCTCCGGCATCTGGCCCATGGGCGGCGCCTGGTTGAGCCTGGATTTCTGGACGCATTACGATTTCACGCGCGACCGCGATTTCCTTGCCCGGCGCGCCTACCCCGTCATGAAGGAAGCCGCCGAATTCCTGCTCGATTACATGGTGGATGACGGCCACGGCCATCTGGTCACCGGCCCCTCCATCTCGCCCGAGAATTCCTTCCGCGGTCCCGACGGCAAGTCTCACAAGCTCGCCATGGGACCTTACATGGATACCGAAATCGCGCGCGCCCTCTTCACGCGCGTCGTCCAGGCCGGCGAAATCCTGGGCGTCGATGCGGACTTCCGCAAGGTGGTGGCCGCCGCGCGCGATCGATTGATGCCTTTCCGCACCGGCAAATACGGCCAGTTGCAGGAATGGCTCGAAGATTACGACGAACCCGAGCCCGGCCACCGCCATATCTCGCACCTGTTCGCGCTATTTCCGGAAAACCAGATCACGCTTCGCGGCACGCCCGCGCTTGCCCAGGCCGCGCGCGTGTCGCTCGAGAGGCGCCTGGCGGCCGGCGGCGGCGGTACCGGCTGGAGCCGCGCCTGGATCGTCAACTTCTGGGACCGCCTGGAAGATGGGGACGCCGCCTACCAGAACCTGCAGGCATTGCTCGCCAAATCCACGCTGCCCAATATGTTCGACACGCATCCGCCATTCCAGATCGATGGGAACTTCGGCGGGACGTCGGGCATCGCGGAAATGTTGTTGCAAAGCCAGAACGGAGAGATCGCCCTTCTGCCGGCCCTGCCCAAAGCCTGGCCCGAGGGTTCCATCGCCGGTTTGCGAGCGCGCGGCGCCGTGGGAGTAGACATCGCGTGGGCGGCGGGCAAAGCAACCCGGGTGGCACTGCATCCGTCCATCGCCGGCGATTGCAAGCTGAGACCCCCGCGCGGCCAGCAAATCGCCGCCGTCACATCGGCCGGCAAGCCCGTCCCCTTCACGACCGCCGATGGCGACGCCGCCCTGAAGCTAGCCCCCGGCCGAGTCTACGAGGTGAGCTTCCAATAAGAGCCGCAAGACATATTGGCCACAGATGAACACAGATGAACACAGATAAAACAAAGCACTGAAAGCACTTAAGACTCTTAAAACTCTTAGGTTTTTCTTATCTGTGTTCATCCGTGTTCATCTGTGGCCCATTCCTCTTGATTATTGTTGAGACGTTTGCCCACGCCCCAGCACGATAATGTCAATGGAAGAAGACCCGTTGACTGAGCGCATCCTCGGCGCTGTCTTCGAGGTCTCCAATACCCTGGGCGCGGGTTTCCTGGAGAAGGTATACGAACGCGCCCTGTTATTCGAGCTAACTCTCCGCGGCATCGGGGCAGTCGCTCAGGCTTCTTGCCCGGTGATCTACAAGGGCCGGTGCGTGGGAGAGTATTGTGCCGATATCCTCGTCGAGAATGCCGTTGTCCTTGAGCTGAAATGCGTCGAACGGCTGGCCGGCGAGCACATGGTGCAGTGCCTGAATTACCTGCGCGCCTCCGGCATGGAAGTGTGCCTCCTCATCAACTTCCAAAGGCCAACCGTGGAGTGGAAGCGCATCGTCGGTCGCCCAGCCGTAAGGGGTTTGGCCACAGATGAACACAGATGAACACAGATAAAACGAGAGACAGGTCTATCTATTCTCTTGTTCTCTTGATTCTTCTTATCTGTGTTTATCTGTGTTCATCTGTGGCCCATTCCTCTTTCTTGCCCGGCCGCGCCACCCAACTGCTGGCATAATGAAACCGGAGGCTTGAAATGGCTACTCTCACCTCAACCCCGCCCATCTCGTCCGCAAACGAAAAAAATCCCTGGCTGGCCGCCGCCGCCCGTTTCGATGAGGCCGCCATGCGCCTCAACCTCGATGACGGCATGCAAAAGGTCCTTCGCACTCCGGCTCGCGAGCTATGCGTGAACATCCCCGTGCAGCTTGACGACGGACGCCTGGAAGTTTTCACCGGCTACCGCGTACAGCATTCCATAGCCCGCGGCCCCGCGAAGGGCGGCATACGCTTCGCTCCCGACGTCACCCTGGACGAAGTGCGCGCCCTGGCCTCCTGGATGACCTGGAAATGCGCCGTGGTGAACATTCCCTTCGGCGGCGCAAAGGGCGGCGTCATCTGCGACCCCAACCTGCTTTCCGACGCCGAACTGGAGAAGCTGACGCGCCGCTATACCGCCGAGATCTTCGATTTCATCGGCCCGGAACGCGACGTCCCCGCGCCCGACGTCAACACCAACGAAAAAGTCATGGCGTGGATGATGGATACCTATTCCATGCACGCGCGCCACACCGTCACCGCCATAGTCACCGGCAAACCCATGTGCCTGGGAGGTTCGCGCGGACGTCCGGAAGCCACCGGACGCGGCTGCATGATGGTCACCCTCAAGGCTCTCGAGAAGTTCGGCCTCCAGCCCGCCGATTCCAGGGTGGTGATTCAGGGCTTCGGCAACGTCGGCGGGATGGCCGCCACGCTGATGGCCGCCAGGGGATTCAAGATCGTTTCCATCGTCGAGTACGATGGCGCCGTCTACAACCCCAACGGCCTCGACATCGCCGCGCTCCAGCGCCATCGCCGGGAAACCGGCTCCATCACCGGATTTTCCGAAGCCGAGGATATGGACCGCCAGGAGGCCATGTTCCTCCCCTGCGACGTTCTGCTGCCCGCCGCCACGGAGAACGTCGTCACATCGCAAAACGCCGCCCGCTTGCGCTGCAAGATCCTGTGCGAAGGCGCCAACGGCCCCACCACCCCGCTGGCCGACGTCATCCTGGAGGACAACAAGGTCTTCGTGATCCCCGACATCCTGGCCAACGCCGGCGGCGTGACCGTGTCCTACTTCGAGTGGGTGCAGGACCGCCAGGGTTTCTTCTGGAACGAGCAACTGGTGAACGAGCGTCTCGAAGAGATCATGGTGGAGAGCTTCGACGCCATCGTTGCTTACGCCGATAAGCACAGCGTCCACAATCGCATCGCGGCCTACATGGTGGCCCTCGACCGCGTCGCCGCCGCCATCAAGCTAAGAGGAATCTACGCGTGAGGCGCTCTGTAGGGGTCGGGCACGCCCGACCCACCCGCGGCCGCGATGTCCTCTGACGCCTCCACGCCGCTCATGCGGCAGTACAACGGCATCAAGCAACAGGCGCCCAACGCCCTGCTGATGTTCCGCCTGGGCGATTTCTACGAGCTGTTCTTTGAGGACGCCGTCACCGCCGCCCGCGAACTCGAAATCACGCTTACCTCCCGCAACAAGGAAAAGGGCGCGGCCATCCCCATGTGCGGCGTCCCGTACCACGCCGCCGAGGGCTACATCGCGCGCCTCATTCAGAAGGGCTACCGCGTCGCCATCTGCGACCAGATGGAAAACCCCAAGCTGGCCAAGACGCTGGTCAAACGCGAGCTCACCCGCATCGTCACTCCCGGTACCGCCATGGACGCCAACCTGGTGCGTTCGCGCGAGAACAATTACCTGGCCGCTGTGGCGCGTCTTGGCGCCCGTTCCGCCGTGGCGCACGTCGATCTTTCCACCGGCGAGTTTCGCGTCACGGAGATGGACCCCGCCGATGTCGCCGGAGCCCTAGAGCAGCTCGGCGCGCGTGAGGCCTTGTTCCCCAGCGATTTGCCGTTGACCGCGCCCGGCGAACGCGCCCCGCGCTTCGTGCGCACCGAGATCGAAGAGTGGGTCTTCACCCCGGATTACGGGGACCGCACCCTGCGCGAACACTTCAAGCTGCTCTCGCTCGATGGCTGCGGCCTCGCTAACCGTCCCGCCGCCGTGGGCGCCGCCGGAGCCATCCTCCACTACCTTCGCGAAACCCAGCGCACCGCGCTCGACCACCTGGACCGCCCCGCCTTTTACGACCGCGCCGATTCCATGCTCCTCGACGCCGTCACCGTCCGAAATCTGGAACTGGTCGATCCCCTCTTCGCGGCCGACGCGGGCGAACGCACCCAGCCCACCGTCCTTGGCGCGCTCGACCAGACCCAAACCGGCATGGGCGGACGCCTCCTCCGCCAGCGCCTCCTGCGCCCTTCCATGGACCTGCCGGAAATCGAACGCCGCCTGGATGCCGTGGGCGACCTGCTCAACAGCACGATCCTGCGCGCGGAGCTGCGCAAACAGCTCGCGGGCGTTCTCGATATCGAGCGCCTGCTCGCCAAAGTGACGCTCGGGTCCGCCGCCCCGCGCGATCTGCTGGCGCTCGGCCGTTCACTCGAAAAAGTGCCCGCACTCCAGCGCCTGCTCGCGCCCGGCGACGACGCGTCCCCCGCCCTGCGCGGTCTTCACGGCCGTCTGGACGCCCTTCCCGGCGTCACCAACCTCATCCTTGACGCCATCGCCGATGAGCCGCCGCTCGCCATCGCCGACGGAGGAACCATCCGCGCCGGCTACAACGCCGAGCTCGACGACCTGCGCGACCTCAGCCGCAACAGCCGCCAGTACATCGCGCGGATCGAGGAGCGCGAACGCCAGCGCACCGGCATCCAGTCGCTCAAGGTCCGCTTCAACAACGTCTTCGGCTACTACATCGAGATCACGCGCGCCAACCAGCGCCTGGCGCCGGCCGATTACGAACGCAAGCAGACCCTGGCCAACGCCGAGCGCTTCACCACCCCTGAGCTGAAGGATTACGAGCGCAAGGTGCTCGACGCCGAAGACAAAATCCTCACGCTCGAAAAGGACCTCTTCGCGGACGTTCGCAAGCGCGCCGCCGCCCACGCCCAGCCTATCCGCGCCACTGCCGCCGCCATCGCCGAATTGGACGTGGCCGCCTCGCTGGCCCAGGTCGCGGCTGAGAACCGCTACTGCCGGCCGTCGTTCCCTGAAACCGGCGAGATGCGCATCCTGGCCGGCCGTCACCCCGTCATCGAGCGCCTGCCCGACCCGGATGCCGGCCGCTTCATCCCCAACGATCTGTACCTCAACGACTCCACCGACTTGATCGCCATCATTACCGGCCCCAACATGGGCGGCAAGTCCACCTACCTGCGGCAGGCCGCGCTCATCGCCATCCTGGCGCAAATGGGGTCGTTCGTTCCCGCCGATTCCGCCGCGCTGCCCATCTTCGACCGCATCTTCACGCGCATCGGCGCTTCCGACAACCTCTCGCGAGGCCGCTCCACGTTCATGGTGGAAATGACCGAAACAGCCGTCATCCTGAATACCGCCACGCCGCGCAGCCTCATCGTGTTGGACGAAATCGGCCGCGGCACCGCCACCTTCGACGGCCTGGCGCTGGCCTGGTCCGTCGTCGAGTACATTCAGGCCCGCACGCAGGCCAAAACGCTGTTCGCCACCCACTATCACGAGCTCACCGAACTGGCCGAACTGCTCGCCGGCGTGCGCAACCTCCGCGTCTCGGTGAAGGAGGCGGGCGACCGCATCGTCTTTCTGCGCAAAGTGGAGCCGGGCCGCGCCGACCGCAGCTACGGCATCGAGGTCGCCCGCCTGGCCGGCCTGCCGCTCGGCGTTATCGAACGCGCTCGCGAAGTTCTCAAGCTGCACGAGCGGACCGAGCAAGCCGTGAGCGGTGAGCTGACCCACTCGGAAAAGCATGAGCCTGTGCAGATCCAGCTTTTCGAACCGGTGGGCTACGGCATCGCCGAGCGCATCCGCGGTCTCAACCTGGATGAGTTGCGTCCCATCGAAGCGCTGCAGTTGTTGAGTGACTTGCAAAAGGAGTTGAAGCGCTCGTGAGAGTAGCCGGCGTGATGAGCGGCACGTCGCTCGACGGAATCGACGTGGCCATCGTGGAAATCCGCGGAGGCCGCCTGGAGACCATCGGCTTTCAATCCACGCCCTACTCAGCCCCCGTCCGCGCCGCCATCCTCGCCGTGAGTGGAGTCCAGCAAGTCTCGCGCCTGAATTTCCACTTAGGCGAACTCTACGCCCGCGCTGTCCTGAAAGCAGTGCGAAAATTCGGCCCGGTCGTACTCATCGGCTGTCACGGCCAGACCATCTACCACGAAGGCGGCGCCAACACCCTGCAAATCGGTGAAGCCGCCGTCCTCGCCGAGCGCACAGGCATCCCCGTAGTCTCCAATTTTCGCGCCCGCGACATCGCCGCCGGCGGCCAGGGCGCGCCCCTGGTCCCCTATGCCGACTTCCACCTGTTCCGCCATCCCAACCGCACGCGCGTCGCGCTCAACATCGGCGGAATCGCCAACATCACCGTGATCCCTCCGAACGCGCGGCCCGAAGACGTCATCGCGTTCGATACCGGCCCCGGCAACATGGTAATCGACGCGCTGGCCCGCGAGTTTTCAAAAGGCAAATTGACCTGCGACCGCGGCGGCAAGATCGCCGAATCGGGCAATGTGGATCGCGCGCTGCTCGACGCCTTGCTGGCGGACCGCTACTACCGCCGCAAGCCCCCCAAGAGCGCCGGCCGCGAACAATACGGCGCCGGTTTCGTAGCGCGCCTGAAGCGATACGGCCTGCCGCTGAGGGACCTGATCGCCACCGCCACGGTCCTCACCGCCGCCACCATCGCGCTAGGCGTCGCCCCCGTGGCGAATTCCAAAACCGACCTGATCGTCTCCGGCGGCGGCGCGCACAACCCCCAGATCATGGCGCATCTGGCCGCATTCCTACCGGCAGTCGCCCTTTCGACATCCGCCGACCACGGCATCGATATCGACGGCAAGGAAGCGATAGCCTTTGCCCTTCTCGCGCACGAAACCTGGCGCGGACGCCCCTCCAACCTACCCTCCGCCACCGGCGCAAGGCACGCCGTAGTCTTGGGACAAATCACGCGCTAAACCGGGGACAGACGGGACGTTCCCCATTTCTTGCCACCCGGCGCCGCGTCCCGTTACCGGTCCGCCAGGCTGTACTTGAGCTTTCGTGGAATGCACTCGTCGGGGATAATCCTCATCCAACCAGGGCCGACGAGTACGGATTTGGCAAGTTCTAACGCGGAAATCGCCGCCACGGTCACCATGGGAAGTCGTCGAGGACCTCATCCAGCGGTTGACCTTTTGGCGCAGTCGCCCCCGAGACCAGTCTACTCCTGGTGGCAGGCGACGCCAGATCGGCCGGGGGCCGGTTACCGGTACATCGGCTGAGCTTCCGCCGCCGGTAGATGAGTCGTGACCGGTTCGCCTATCCGCATCGCCGCCCAGTCGTATGCGAATTCCTTTCCGCAGTCCAGGCAGACAACGTAGGTTCGCGTCCCCCTACGCCCGGGCGTCTGCGGGAACGTGGTGCGCCGATGCGAACAACTGAACAGCGCATTGAAAACGGATTGAAACATTGTCGAACCCCCCTCAGGGAGTTGGATGAGCGCCGGGCAAACTTAGTTTCAGCCCTGAGGGCCGGACCGACGCCTTTCGTCTGGTACCGCCGTTTCTACGCCTGCCGCAGCTTCGAAGCGATCGATTCCGCGATCGAACGGCCATGAAACCGCCCGTTTTCAATGAAAATCTCGTTCGTGTGCATCCCCGCGACAATCACGCCCGCAAGGTAGATGCCCGGCCTTTCGCTTTCGAGCGTCTCGGGATTGCTGCGCGGTCTAAGCGTATCCGGCTCTAAGGTAATCCCCATGGAATTCAAAAAAGCCAGGTCGGGACGGTAGCCCGTCAGCGCGAAAACGAAGTCATTTCTTAACGAAATTTCACCATTCGGAGTAGAAACCCGTATCGAATCCTCTTGTATCTCCACCACGCGGGATAGAAAATGTCCCGCAATCTCCCTGCTCTTAATCCGGTTTTCAATATTCGGCTTGATCCAATACTTCACGGAATTGGATATTCCCGGCCCCCGGTGGATCAACGTGACGCGCGCCCCGGTCCACAACAATTCCAGCGCCGCAATAGCAGCCGAGTTCTTCCCGCCAATCACTGCCACATCATGGTTGTAATAAGGATGCGCTTCCTTGTAATAGTGCAGAACCTTGTCGAGTTCCTCGCCCGGTACGTCGAGCGGATTCGGCACATCGTAGTAACCCGTCGCCAGCACGATCTTGCGAGCCCGGTACACATGGCGGCATCCCAGCCGGTCCGTGGTATCCGCCTGAAACGCATTGTCTTCGCCCGCAATCCGGTCGACCCGTTCGTATTGCCGTATATCCAGCCGGTAATGCTCCGCCACCCGCCGGTAATATTTCAGCGCTTCCGTGCGATTTGGCTTATCGTTCAGGCTCGTCATCGGAAGATTGCCGATTTCGAGCAGTTCCGGCGTCGTGAAGAACGTCATGTGGGTGGGATAGTGATAAATCGAGTTCACCACGCACCCCTTCTCCACCAGCACGGCCTTCACTCCGCGCTGCTGTAGCTCGATGCCGCAAGCCAACCCCGTCGGCCCGGCCCCCACCACGATCGCGTCAAAAGATTCGCTCACGGCCTAAAGCGTGCCTTCCACTTCGCGATACACGTTTTCGAGCGCTCCGGCGATGGCCGAAGCATCCTTCCCGCCGCCTTCCGCCATCTCCGGCCGCCCGCCGCCCTTGCCGCCCACCGCTTGCGCCACCGCGCCCGCCAGCTTGCCCGCATGGATCTTGCCGGTCAAGTCCTTGGTCACCGCCGAAACCAACGACACAGTCCCGTCATCGGCCGAAACCAGAATCACCACGGCGCTCTTCCACTTATTGCGCAGAACGTCGGCCAGTTCGCGCAGTTGTTGCCGGTCCATCCCGTCCAACCGCGCCGCCAGCACCCGGACCCCATTCACCGTGTGCGCCTGCGCCTCAAGCGAAGCCACCGACGCTTGCGCCATCCTCGTCTTCCAATGCTCCACCTGTTTCCCAAGCGCGCGCTCCGTCGCCAGCAGTTTCTCCACGTGCTCCACCAGCTCCGGCTGGGAAGCCTTGAGCATATCCGCCAGCCGCCGCAGCGCATCCGTCGATTCCTGGTACTGCCGCAGCGCCCCTTCGCCCGTCAGCGCTTCGATGCGCCTTACGCCCGCCGAAATACTCTCCTCATAAACGATCTTGCAGACTCCGATGTCTCCCGTCCGCCGCACATGCGTGCCGCCGCACAGTTCACGGCTGAAGCCCGGCACCGAAACCACCCGGACCTCCTCGCCGTACTTCTCGCCGAACAACGCCATGGCCCCGGTAGCGATGGCCTGGTCGATAGGCATTACATCGGTCGAAACCTCCGTATTCTTTAGGATCTGCTCGTTCATCAGCCGCTCGACTTCCTCGATTTCCCGGCGGTCCATGGCCGCGTAGTGCGAAAAGTCGAAGCGCAGCCGCCCCGGTTCCACCACGCTGCCTTTCTGCTTGACGTGCGTGCCCAACACCTGGCGCAGCGCGGCGTGCAGCAGATGCGTAGCCGTATGGTTGCGGCGCGTGGCATCGCGCAGCGGAGCCGCTACTTCCGCCCGCAGCAAGCCGCCCACCTTCAACGGCGCGTGCGTCACAATGCGGTGCACCGTCAGACCCGGTACGCCCGGGAAAGCCGTCTCAACATCCGCCACCTTTTCTCCCGCCTGCGAATACAGCGCCCCGCGGTCGCCCACCTGGCCTCCAGCCTCGGCGTAGAACGGCGTCCGGTCAAGCACCAACTCCGCCCGCGCGCCCGCCGGAACCTCGTCCACCGGTTCGCGGTCCACCAGCAGCCCGATCGCGCGCGAAGCCGCTTGCATCTCCGCATAGCCCAGAAATTTCGTTCGCCCTTGTTCCAGCAGCTTCTGATACGCCGGCGCCACCGCGCCCTTCTCCGCGCCCTTCCAACTGGCCCGCGCCCGCTCCCGCTGCCGCTCCATTTCTCGGTCGAATCCTTCCCGCTCGATGGTCAACCCGCGTTCGCGCGCCATCTCCTCCTGCTCGTCGATCGCCAGCCCGTAGGTATCGTACAGCTTGAACGCCACCGCGCCCGGCAGCACGCCATCCCGGACAGTCTTAATCTCTTCGTTGAACACTTTCTCGGCCACCAGGAACGTCGTGGCGTAGCGATGCTCCTCTTCCTTGACCACCCTCGCCACGCGCTCCACGCTTTCGAGCATCTCCGGGTAAGGCTGCCGCATCAGTTCGGCCACGAACCCCGTCAGCCGATACAGAAACGGCTCCTCCACGCCCACCAGCCGCACGTTCCGCATGGCGCGCCGCATGATCTTGCGCAGCACGTACCCGCGCCCGTCGTTGGCCGGCATCACTCCGTCGTGGATCAGAAACGCGGCCGAGCGCGCGTGATCGGCCGCAATCCGCAGCGCCGTATCCACCCTCGCGTCCGCGCCGTAAGTTGCCCCGAACATGCCCGCCGCGTGCCGGATAATCGGCTCGATCAAGTCCGTTTCGTACACCGAAAGCTGGCCGTTCATCACCGCCGTGATGCGCTCCAGGCCCATTCCCGTATCGATCGACGGCCGCGGCAAAGGCGTCAACACGCCGTTCGCATCGCGGTTGTACTGCATGAACACCAGGTTCCAGATCTCCACGAACCGGCCGCCGCCATCCTCCGGGAACGCTTCGTTTTCACGCCCCGGCTCGGCCGCTTCCCGCCCCAGGTCGTAGTGGATCTCCGAACACGGCCCGCACGGACCGGTCTCTCCCATTTGCCAGAAATTGTCTTTCTCATCGAGCCGGAAAATGCGGTTCAAGGGCACGCCGGCCACCTTCTGCCAAAGCCGTTCCGCGTCGTCGTCCTCGCGGAAGACCGTGACATACAGCTTGTCCTTGGGCAGCCCGTAATCCTTCGTGATCAGGTCCCAGGCGAACTCGATGGCTTCCGCCTTGAAATAATCGCCGAACGAAAAGTTCCCCAGCATCTCGAAGAACGTAAGATGCCGCCGCGTGTATCCCACGTTCTCCAGGTCGTTGTGCTTCCCCCCCGCCCGCACGCACTTCTGCGAGCTGGCCGCGCGCGAATAATCGCGCTTCTCCAGACCCAGAAACGTGTCCTTAAACTGATTCATCCCGGCGTTCGTAAACAGCAAAGTAGGATCGTTCCCCGGAACCAGGGAAGAGCTGGCGGTTACGCGGTGCCCCCGTTCGGCAAAGAAGTCGAGAAAGCGCTGTCGGATTTCGTGGCCTGTCACTGAGATTCCTTTTGGGTGTGGACTAAATTCAATTGTAACGGGAGTGGGCAGCCTTCGTCGCGAGTGGGCCGGACGCTTTACATCGTCGAGATAGAGGCAACTCACGTGGATTGTTTCCGGGTGATCGCCATCCTACTCCACAGCGCCCCATTCCCTAAGTAGAGCAACTGCTCTCTTTTGGCTTTCGCCGCCAAACAGGAGCGCATATCCCAATGGCGTACATTCTACGATCTCGCTCGGCCGCTCGTAGGCCCCGGGAAGTTTCACGCGAAGGCTGAGATCTGCACCGTGTTCAAGGAGTAACTGTGTTACCGGCAAGCCGTCATCGCCGAACTGCGTCACCGCATGGAAAATTGCCGTTTGCCCGCCGATGCCGGCCTCATCGACTGTGGCGCGGGCATTGACGTGGGCCCCACGGTCGAGGAGCAGAGCGACGGCCGCGGCATTGCCGTATTCCGCAGCCACATGCAATAGCGTTCCTCCTCGCAGCAAGAGCGAACGTCCGCCGCTTTGGCCGCAGTCGAGTTCTGGGAAACATTGATTCACGACTCCAGGCTCGGCGTCCACCAGCTTTGCCAAATCGTCCAGCCGCCCGCGGAGCACCGCCAGAACAGCCGGCGTGTTGTACCTGGTCTCCCCACCGGCCTGCAAAAGAAGGTCGATACAGGCGCTCAGCCGTTCTAGGGAGCGAGCGTATCCCGCAATGAGATAGTCAAGAGCGGTCCCCGGATATGCGTGGCCGCCTATCTCGTATCCGTGGTCGCGACAGTTTGGATTTGCGCCATAATCGAGAAGCCATTTAAGAGCGGCTGGGTCTAATGACTCGCACGGGGCAAAGATGATGGGGAAATGTCCGTGCCACAGGGCGTTCACATCCCCGCCGTGCGACGCCAGAAGCTCCATCATCGGGATGCGAGATGCGTTGAGCGCCGCCCGCATCAGGGGTCCGTCGCCCCCTTGGTGTACGTCCGACCCATGCGTAATCATCCATTCCGCCATGGCCAGTCTCACGCGACTCGGGGGATCCCAAGGCACGCGGCATTCGGCAACCCACGTGAGCGGCCCATCCTTGCCGTAGCCAAGTGGGGCTCGGTGCAGCGCCGGGTTGCGCGTCATCATGTTCTGGACGCGCGCGATGTCGTTGTTATCGATTGCCTGCTTGAGTTGCCCGGCCTCCTCGAAGGACTCGACATGAGCCTTGAGCTTGGGCCAACTCGCAAATCCGTAGAGGCGCGCAACCTGGAACTGCGCATCGGCGAGCGATGCTGCCGCACCTGCCTTAAGCAAGTCCTTGGCTTGGTCCTTTAGATGGCGAAGATTGGGACGATCCGGAAGAGGCCGTGAGGCCCCGTTTGGTTCAGTCGACATAGCGGCCTCCTTTCATCGAACCGCCCGGCGTCCGCATCATCGGGCTGAAAGAATCACCGTCCCACTACCGGAAACGCCGCAATCCTCAGCCGCGCGCACCCCATCGGAATCAGTGTGATCTCTTCCACCGGCCCGCTCGCATCCGCCGGGCTCTGCGGCAATTCCCCCACCATGCCGTTCGCTTCCTGTTTCCACGCCGCAATCTTCCGCGCCTTCGCCTTCAGCTCAACCGGCGCCGTCGCCACCGCAAACGGCTGCCCCGCAATTGTCTTGCTCTCCTTCACCACCCGAATCGAAGCCTCCGGCCGCTTCTCATCCACCGCCAGCCCGTAATTCCACGCGCTGGTCGGATACACCTCGTATGCCGCCCACCCTTCCGTCGGATAGGCCTTCCAGTTCTCGCCGATCTTCAGCGAATACGTCAGCGGCCCGCGCTCCACCGATACCGAACCGCGGTTCGCCTCCCACCGCGTCACCGCAATCTTCATCGGAAAGTGGATGCTCACGCGGTCGCCCGTACCCCACTCCCGGTCAATGCCGATCCATCCGCGTCCCGATGCCGCAACCGCCACGCTCTTCCCGTTCACCGTCAGCAATGGCGTTCCACTCCACCCCGGCGTCCGCAACACCAGCCGGAAATGCGCCGCGCTCGCCGCCGAAAACGAGAGCCGCACGTCGCCGTTGAACGGATACGCCGTCTCTTCCGCAATCCGTACCGTCTTCCCGCCCGCCACCTTCGCCGTCACCGTGGATGGCGCGTACAGCGCCGCCGCCAGTCCGCCGTCCGCAGTCGCCATCCACAGGTTCTCCGAGTAATACGGCCAGCCGAACGCCACGTTGTGCTGGCAGCAGCGGTATTCATACGGATTGTAGGAGAACATATCGCCGCCGTTCTGCACCATCGGCGCCTTGCTGCTCCGGTCCAGTTGCACCTGGTTGGGCGCCGTCAGGTAATGCAGCCCCTTCAGGTCCGGCGTCATCGCCGCGGGCAACGAGTTGAAGGCCACGTCCTCCGCGCGGTCCAGCCACACCGGATCGCCCGTGATGCGCGCCAGCATCTCATCGCTGTTCATGAACTCCACCATCGAGCACGTCTCGGCCGCCTGCCGCGGTCCCGCATAACCCGGACGCGCGTTCTCATCGGCCCCGAACATGCCGCCCGGAACCTGCCCGTACTGCTTCATCGCCGTGTCGTAGTTGCGCTTCGTGGCGTCGAGGAACGTCGCATCGCGCGCTTCCTGGTAGTACTGCGCCGGCTCGCGAAAGCACTGCGTAAAGTTGACGCCGTGCCAGCTCGGGACCCCATCCGTCCACCCTGCCGTGCGCTCGTGGTTCCTCCGCGCCAACTCCAGCAGCAACGCATCTCCCGTCCGGTCATAGAGCCAGTAGATGCTGTCCAGATTGTCGCCGCCCCGTATCTTCTGCCAGCTCCCCGGCAGCAATTGGTCCACCGGTATCGTGGCCATCCAATGGAAATACCGCGTCATCAGGTCGATTACGCGCCGGTCGCCGCTGGCCCCATAATAGGTCCGCAGCGCGTTCATCATCACCATGTTGGGCCACAGGTCGATCGTCCTGCTGCGCGGCCCCCCCGTCGTCAGGTTGGCGCGCGGTCCGAAGTACCCGTCTTCCCGCGCCGTCGCCAGCACCCCCGCGATCCAACGCTGCGACTCGCCGATGATTCGCTGGTCCTGCAGCACATAGCCGAGATCCACAAAGCCCTTCAGCCAGTACGGAACCTCTTCCCACCCGTTCGCGCCTTCCCCATTCGGGTCCACCCAGGCATTCCCATCGAACTTGCAGAACTTGCTCAGCTCCGTCAGGTGTCCGGTGAATCCGCCCGCCATCAGCTCCAGTTGCGTCCGCAGCCACCCTTCCGGACGTACGCTGCCCACCGGCAGCTTGATGAGCGGTCCGGGCGCCAGCGGATCGCGGTTCCCCTGGTAAACGGCCCCATCGCCAGTCGCCGCCAGCACGGGCGAGAACCCGGCGCGCGCCGTTCCCTGCCCCCACCCAATCCCCGCTCCCATCAGCAACAGGATTGGTAAACTAATAAGTCGATTCGATGTTCGCAATTTGCGTTGGCCGGGTCGTTCCATTTGAAACCCAGTGTACCCCCCAGCCCTGCAAGCTTGTGAAACGGTCCCGGCACGAGCATCGTCATTCGGTTTTGGAGGAAATGAAAATGCGGAGGACCACAACGTTTCGAACGGCGCTGCTGATTTTGACAGGCGTCTTAACCATCCCTGTCTTCGCCCAGCAGGCCCCCCCGATGCTCCCGCCGCCTCAATTGGATCAACTGGTGGCGCGCATCGCCCTCTATCCGGACCCGCTGCTGGCGCAGATCCTGGCTGCGGCAACTTATTCCAACGACATCCAAGCCGCCGCCCAATGGGCCGACCAGCATCATTACCTGACCGGCCAAACCCTGGCTGACGCTATCGCTGCGGACCAACTGCCCTGGGATCCCAGCGTGCAAGCGCTGCTCCCATTCCCCTCGGTTCTGGACACCATGGCTTCCGACATGAACTGGACCACCCAGCTTGGCGAGGCCTTCCTGGCCCAGCAGCAGGACGTCATGGACGCCGTGCAGCGCCAGCGCGCCCTTGCGCAGCGCTACGGCTACCTCAGGACCAATGGCCAGATTGTCGTCGGCGCCGGCCCGTATATCACCATCATGCCCGTGAACCCGGCCTTTATGTGTGTTCCCTGGTACGATCCGGCCGTCGTATTCTTCGCGCCGCGCCCCGGATTCGCCGTCGGTCTCGGAATCCGTTTCGGCTTCGGCGTGAGCCTCGGCGGCTTCTTCGCCCCGTGGGGCTGGGGACCCGGAGCCATCCGTTTCGATTGGGGCGCCCATGCCGTCTTCCTGAATAATGCGCGCTGGGGCCGGACCTGGGCCAACCGCGGCAACTACGTCCATCCCTACGCCGGCATCCGCCGCCCCGCGCCGGGCGCCATGCGTCCCGCCGAGGCGCATAAGCTCATTCCGCGTTCGGCGCCCGAGCGCAACGCCGCCAGGCAAGGCCGCGCCGCCCCTCGCGAAGCGCACGGAGAACGCCGCCGCTAAGGCTGTGGCTCTTGTCCCAGTGGGGCAGGATGCCATCCTGCGCGGCGATTGCCAATCGCCGCGCGGGCCGATGGGGGCCCGGCCCGCAGGTTACCAGGCGCTTTCGCCTGCCAACCGCTGCTATCTTAGAAGCTATATGCGGACCCCTACCCTTGTCCTCTCACTCATCTTATTCGCGCTTGCAGCCTATCCCCAACGCCGGCCGCCTCTCACCCCCGAAGAAACCGCCATTTCCACCCAAATCGCTTCCCTCAGGAGCCTGCCTGACGATGCCTGGACCCAATCCGTCGCCAAGCTCGCCCGCCAGATTCAGCAATTGCCGCCCACCCCGGGCAAAGAATCCCTCATTGCCAGCTTGGGCAATCAGGTTACCGAGGGCGATGCCGGCCACGACACCTTGCAGGTAGTCGCTTCCACCATGGCCCAGCTCCTCCGCGATTCTCCGAATAACCCCATCGCCTCCACGCTCGCGGCGCTGGTGCGTTATGAGCATGTCGAAGTATCCTCGGACAACCCCAAGTACCTCGCGGCCATGGCGAAGCTGGAAAAGGCGGATCAGGTCCGTCAAAACGCCGAGTTCACGCTCCGCGACATGAGCGGCGTCGATTGGTCCCTCAAGGACCTGCGCGGCAAGGTCGTGCTGGTGAACTTCTGGGCCACCTGGTGCCCGCCCTGCCGCAAGGAAATGCCCGATATGGAAGCCCTCTACCAGCGTTTCGCCCCCCGCGGCCTGGTGATTCTAGGCATCTCCGATGAGGAGGCCCCAACCGTCCAGAAATTCCTCGCCGAGCAGAAATACACCTACCCCATCCTGCTGGACCCCGGCCGCAAAATCAACCAACTGTTCGCCGTCGATGGAATCCCCAAGAGCTTCCTCTACGGCCGCGATGGCAAGCTGGTGGCCGAGGCCATCGACCGCCGCACCAAGGGCCAATTCCTCGCCATGCTCAAGCTGGCCGGTCTGGAGTAGCGCCCGCGCGTACCGCGGAACCTTCCTCGCCGCCGCCGATATGAGAAAAACGGCTCCAATAGAACCGGTTCGATGTACAATGGGTGTCGGCCCGGAGGCCGAAAAGGAAATCCTCGAATGAAACCTCGCGTACGGCGCGTCTCAGCGGTCATACTGCGGTTCGGCGCGGTCCTCTGCGTCCTGGCCCTCGCCTCGGGCCTGCAGGCAGGCGTCATCCTCGACCAGAGTGCCCTCGGCAACGAAAATCTCGTCAATCAGAACTTTGTCTCGTGGCCGTCATATAACAGTTATCTGGTCGACGATTTTACAATTGCATCGGCGGCTACCATCAATTCCGTCACCACCTGGATGCTTTCGAGTTCGCTGAATGATTTGAGTACGATCATTGGCGCCACCGCGACGCTGAATATATTCTCCGAAGCCGGCGCGCTTCCTTCCGCCGGCAACGACCCTACCTCGGGATCGACCGTCGCGGTGACTTACGTCAATCTGGGATCGTCAACCGATTCCGCCGACGGCGCCTATACAATCTATAGTGCGACCGCCGCCGGCCTGAATATCCCACTCTCTGCCGGCAGCTATTGGATTGGCCTGACGCCGATCCTGGATTACGACACTTACTACGAGGTTTGGCAGTATGACACGTCGAACGCCGTCGCCGGCAACCCGGCTGCATGGATCAACCCGGGCGACGCCTTCGGCGACGGCGCATCTTGGCAGCCCGCTAACAATGTGACTGCTTTTGGGGACGCTGCGATACTGGTCGACGGCGTTGCCACCCCGGAACCCGGCACGCTGGCTACCGCCGCCGGAGCGCTCCTCGCCCTTGGCTTTTTGCGCCGCCGCAAAGCATAGCCTGTAGGGCGGGCCGGGGCGCCCACTGTCTGCGGTTAGTTCTTTTCTCTCTGTGCTCTCGCCATCGCCGGTTGCCGCCGGCGGCTTAGGACGACGAGGCCCGTCAGTCCGATCCCGAGCAACATCCACGAACCCGGCTCAGGAGTGCCCACGCCGCCCGAATTGATGTCTAGAACCCAGTTCGGGGTCCCATCCGAGGCGTAAACCTGCCCCCCGGAGCCGTGGCGCCGACCGGTGAACGCGGAGCCATTCCAATTTCCCAGGTTGACGTCAATGGCAGTGATATTCGCAGCGAAACACGAACCCGCGGAAAGGATAACCCAGGCAAATACTACCACCCTTCCAGTGGCCGGTCCATCCGAACAGTACTAAACCTAAGCGTGGCGCAAGCCGCCAGGCTTGCCGAGCCGAGAGTCGTCTCGGCTTTTTTCTCCACCGTGGATTGGCCCCGGCGCCTGGCCTGCCGTCCTTCCGCCTTCCTGCCCTGCCCTCTCCTGCTACAAACGCACGCTCGGCCCCAGAATCGCCACGAAGACCACCGAAACCGCGCATCCCGCGCCAATCCAAACATAACTTCGCCCGATCGCGGCCGCTGGCGCTGCCGTCTGTTCCCCGCGGCGCAAGAATTCGGTAAGCCACAGAAGCCCCGACGCGCCGCCAAAAGAAGATGCCGCCGCGGAAATGGCGATGAGCATAGGGCCAACCGGGTTGAACAGTCCGGCGACGCAGTAGAGCAGACCGCCTGCGAGATATGCCGGGACCGTCAGCAGTTTGCCCCTCCGCATCGCGAGCTCGCCGCTCCCCACCAGCGAACGCAGCCACCGCGCCGATTGCCGGGCGAACACGAAGTAGATCCCTCCGCCGAAGACGCTCATCGCTGGACGCCAAACGATCGCCGGCATGGCGCCGCGCGCCACCTCCGCCCAGTCGCCAATGCCCCCTACCCCCGAAAAAAGAAAGTATCCCGCTCCACTCAAGAGGTTCAACGTGGTGAAGAGCCAAAGAAAGTACGCCGCGTGCGGCTTGCGCAGCGGGTCGGCCCTCTTGAAGACAACCAGTGCGAGTGCCCCGGCGGTGAAGTTTACCGCCGTGCCCCCTGCCGCCACGCCGCGCAGCGCCAGCGCACTCATCCCTTCCCCACCGCACTCAAAATGTACCGACGAGAGCACCCGCGGATTTCCGCCGAGAGCCAGGCACGCTCCGCCGTGTCCAACCGCCTCATGCAGCACGTTCGACGCCGCATAGGCCACCAGCCCAATCGCCGTGACGGTGAGAAGGTCCGGAAGCCCGGCGCCGGATTGTTTGGCGCTCACTCGGCCCATAATGCACGATATCCTCCGCCGTGTCCACTGCCCAGCCGCCTGCGCTACCATCGTGATTATGAAGACTGCCCGATTGATGGACTGCAAATGAGCGACCGCATGGAGTTCGATACCGACTGCCCGAACAATCATAACCAGGCAGTTGCGTTTACTCGCGAGGAATTCGAGGCAGCCCTGAAGTCCGACACACTCGTATTCCACTGCAATACATGCGACACCGACTGGCCTCCGTCCAGTGAAGAAATCGCCAAGCTCAAAAAGCACTTCTCGAAGACTACAAGCTAAGCGGAATCGCCGGTCACAGCGAAATTCCCCAAATCGTCCCTTTCCTTTCAAACACCTACAGCCTCCAATTTCAGACCCGCACTTCGCCCCATGCGAATCTGAAATCGAGGAGTATTATATGCAAAATTACGTTTCCCCGGAGCAATTCGCAGCCAATCGCGCCAATGCCGCCGGTTCTACTGGTCCGCGCACACCCGATGGCAAAGCCCGTTCTTCCCAGAACGCCCGCAAACACGGCTTCGCTGCCGCCGCGTACACCGTCCCACGACTCGAAGACGTCGAAGAGATCGCTGAGATCAGGGAAAGCGTCATTGAGC
>Ga0181520_10000955_pt1 | contig 61402 bp, 43 predicted proteins | sample PEATcosm2014_Bin_29_FD_132451 | JGI IMG/M metagenome (GOLD analysis project Ga0181520, IMG submission 132451) | Peatland microbial communities from MTU Mesocosm Facility, Houghton, MI, USA - PEATcosm2014_Bin02_30_metaG | ecosystem: Environmental > Terrestrial > Soil > Wetlands > Peat | place...
AGGCTAGTTTTCTTTTAAAATATATTTTGATCATTTATTGATTTTCCAAATCAACTACAACAAGCAGAATCTTTAAAGTTAACTAATATTTATTGAAAAGTCCCTTAATCCTCCCTGCCGTTAGTCCTATCTAATTTTATAGTGAAAGTGGTACCCTGACCTTTTCCACTTACTACAGATATTTCACCCTGATTCAGATCAATATACTTTTTTGTTAATGCCAATCCGAGTCCGTTTCCATCAAATTTCCTTGAATATCCTTCTTCTTCCTGTGAAAATGGTTCAAATAATCTTGGCAAATATTCCTGAGAAATTCCTACGCCCGTATCAGATATATCGACAAAAATACTCTCCTCATTTTCATAGCTAAAAACCTCGATGCTACCAGCCTCAGTAAATTTGACTGCATTATCAAGCAAGTTTTGGAAAGCCTGAGTAAGGGTATATTTATCGGCGAAGACCTTGTTATTCCTGCATAAATTATTGTAGGATAGTTTGATTTTTTTTGTTTCGGCAACCGATTGAAATTCAATGAGCATGTCTTCAATTAGTATTTTAAGATCAAATTCCTCTTTCATAATATCAAAACTACCTGTCTGGACCATTGACATATTAAGTACGAGGTCAATGGTTCTTAAAAGCCGTCTTCCGCTGGCTTCTATAATATTAAATTCACTATTAAGATTTAAAGAAGATTCATTTTCTAATCTTTCTTTGATCAACGAATTATATCCTAATATTATATTTAAAGGAGATCGAATTTCATGCGATATTTGTGCGAGGAAATGCGATTTTAAATTATCGGATTCTTCAGCTCTATCTTTTGCCTTAATCAGTTCCTCTTCCGCCAGCCTTCTGTCATGAATATCATTTAATGTACCGTAAGTTCCAATTATATTACATTTATCGTCCATGGTAATATGTGCATTAATTAAAAACCACCTGTATTCACCTGAACTGGTTTCAATTTTAATTTCAAACCTGCAATAATCTTTTCTTTTATAGATAATCGAAATAAATTCATTAACAGCTCTTTTCTTATCATCAGTATGGACAAAATCAAATAAATAACGACCAATACTCTTCTCTAATTCATGCCCCGTAATTTCATACCAATACGGGTTAAGAAAAGTAAGTGTACCGGCATTGTCGGTTTTGAAAATTACTTCTCTTACATTTTGGACAACCGTTCTATATTTTTCTTCACTTTCTTTAAGAGCTTTCTCGGCAATTTTATTTTTACTAACATCATTTATAGTTTTGATAGAACCGATTATTTTACCTTTACTATTTTTGTAAGGAGACCCGTTTATAAGTGCCCAAAACTCGTCGCCGTTTTTCCTGTGCATTTTAATCTCAAACCTGTCCGAGAGTCCGGCGAAACGATTTTTATTCTTTTCCAGGATAGTCTTCCATTGATCAGGTTCAAAAAACAGCCTGTAATTATAATTACCCACCATTTCACTTATTTCATATCCCGTAATTTCCTTCATGCGGGTATTGGCAAACAAAACTTTATCTGCAATATCAGTAATAATGAGCCCTTCCATAATACTTTGCACTACACCTTTGTAAAGTTCTTCACTTTCTTTAAGCGTATTTTCGGCTATTTTTCTATCTGTGATGTCTATAGCGGTACCTATGAAACCGTTAAAGGAGCCATCCGGAAGTTTATTCGGGATCCCCCTGGTTAAGATCCATCGATATTCACCGTCATTCCTTTTTAATCTAAAAACGATTTCAAATTCAGTTCTTCTATCAAATGAAGAAACATACTTATTTAAGAAGGGATTTAAATCATCCGGATAAATATTTCTCATCCATTTGTTGCCCAGTTCATTAAGCAGAGTACTTCCTGTAAACTGGAGCCACAGTTTATTAAAATAAAAGAAATGCCTGTCCACAGCTGCAATCCATATCATTACGGGTGCGGCATCTGCCATCGTAATAAATCTTTCCTCGCTTTCGATCAGAGCGCTTTCAAACCGTTTTTTAAAACTTATATCTTCAGCAATTCCTTCGAAAAAAATAATTTTCCCGGCATCATCTTTAACAACGTTTGCACTAATCTTAACATTAATTTTATTTCCGTTTTTTAAAGTCCATAATGTTTCAAATTCCCTTATAAAGTTATTCTTCTTTAATTGCTCAATTATTTTTGTTTTTTCATTTTTATCATTAAAGTTTATACACGCTCCCGAGATTTCATCAAAGGTATTATACCCGAGCATTTTCACAAAAGATTGGTTCGCAAATTGTAGACGGCCCTTAATATCCATTTGGAAAATTCCGAGCATTAAATTATCAAACATAAATTTGATCCGCTCTTCGGAATTACGCAGGTTATTTTCTGCTTTTCTTATCTCCGTAATATCTCTGAACATCCCCCAAACGCCTATCAAATTTGAGTCTTCAATAATCCCTATAAAATTGCTTAAAAAATATTTAATACCTTTAGGCCCGGATTCAGATACGACAATATTGGAAATTCTATATCCATTCACTGTAAATTTTTTGAATTTATCATATTCTTCTTTACCGCTGTGGCTTGTAAAGGTATTTATTTTTAATCCTATAATATCTTTCCCTTTTTGAAAACCAATTATTTTTGCAGCTTCATCATTGCACTCAGCAACAATTGAGTTTTGCAGGGTTAAAGAAAATTGTTTATCAACATCAAGTGAAACGGGTACGGGGGTTAAGAGTTCAATTCGAAATATTCCTTCATTGTTACATGCAATAAAACGATTATACCTTTCCTCGCTAATTTTAATTTCTTCGGTAGAAAGCATTTCCGACAGGAAGTTTTTTTTGTTTTTTAATGCTGATAACATAGCCTGAAGCAATTTCGACTTTTCACTCTTAAGGATATAATCAGACGCTCCGTTTTTAAGACATTTGACGGCTGTTTTTTCATCTACCGGATCCGTAAAGAAAATAAACGGAATTATGCAACCTGATTTTTTGATTATCAATAAAGCTTCTAATCCGGTAAAACCTGATAATTTATAATTAGAGATTATTAAATCGGGATGAAAATCTTTTAAGAACTCATTGAATAATGACTTACTCCCGGCCATTTTTATAGTAAATGAAAGTTTAGATTTAGTAATAGCAGATTTAATGGCAGCTATATTATCTTTTTTATTATCAAGGATTAATAGTTTTAACCGTTTGTTATTCATATCAACTATAGGTTTATATTATTATGAATTAAAAAAAACATTTTTTTAAGCATTATTCATTAAATAGTTTTAAAGTGAATGAAAATTCCGACCCCTTACCTACTTCACTTTTAACAAAAATTTGTCCACCGTTTTTTTCCACAAATTCTTTAACTAAAAGAAGGCCAAGCCCCGTCCCTTCTTCTTTATTGGTACCCGGCGTGGATTTTTTGGAATCTATTTTAAATAAACCAGCCATTGTTTCTTTATTCATACCAATGCCGCTGTCTTTTACCTTAATTTTTGCGAAACCTGTTTCGATAGAAGCATTTATTGATATTTCCCCGGATTCCCTTGTAAATTTTATCGCATTATTTATTAAATTTCTCAGGATTGAGTTAAGCATTTCCGCATCACTTAATACAATAATTTCTTCTTTAAGATTGTTTATTAAACATATTTGTTTTTTTAAAGCGGTACCTTCAAGAATATTTATATTTTGCTTTATTACCTCCAAAAGGTGAATTGGATGAGGATCAAATTCTACCAGCCCTGCCTGAAAACGGGAATAGTGAAGGAGGTTATTGAGTAAATTATAGATATTTCGTGTTGAAGTATATAAAGAATTAAATATTTGCTCCCGTTCTTCATCCTCCAGAATAGTATTTTGTTCTCTTAATATTTCAGTAAAACCGAGAATGGAATTAAAAGGACTTTTAAGGTCGTGCGAAATTATTGAAAAAAATTTATCTTTTGCTTTGTTGAGATCCTGGAGCTTTTCTGTGAACTTCTGCTTTTCTTCGTCAATAATTGCTCTTTCAATTGCTCTTGAAATGGGGTAAGACACCAACTCCATGATTTCCCTCGCGTCTTCATCCAGCAAGTGTTCTTCATGATATTCTTTAATTACAATGGCCCCTCCAATATCCTCATGTATAGATAGCGGTACACCAAGCCAGCCGGCAACAGGTATTTCTAACGATGCTATATAACCTTTGCGAAGGAAGTGTATTATTTTATCTCTATTCAGATACAATGTTTTCTTAGTCTTTATTACATATTCCGTCAATCCGTTGCTGAATTTTCTATCAGCAGGTTTAGTATTAAAATCATCTTTATAATAAGGGAATGTCAACATCTGCTTCGATTTATCATAAAGTGCAACATAAAAGTTATTTACAGGAATAATTTCTGCTACAGTTTTATATAAGTAATCGCACAAATTCACGATTGACAGCGACGAATTACCGGCGTTAAGAATTTTTTGAATAGTGTGTTGAACAATTTCTTTCTTTTTATCATTCGTAATATCTTTTAAAGCTATTAATGTAAACTTTTGGCTATCCGGAGAAGTTGAAATATGTTGAATTTCTATTTCTATGGATTTTTTTTTAAAATTTTTAAACTTCGCAACTAATCTTTCACCGCTCTCCGTAGATTTTGAAATTAAATACAAATAAGAATTTAGTTTTTCCTTAAACCGGGGAGATACGAAGTCTGCAAGTTTTCTTGATAATATTTTATCTTTGTCGAAAGCTGAAAACAGAGCAATAGCAGATTGATTGCAATACATAATCTTTTTATTAATTAAACCAATAAGTGCAATAGGAATTATTTCCAGCGATTGTTCGTACCAATCTTTTTGGCCATCTATTCTATATTTATCCATTGGTTCGAAAAAAGATAACTGCATCTTGAAGTAGAGGACATAAAATTTTACAAAAAAAAATAATTTTTTTTATAAATTATAAAAAAATTATTTATTCTCTTAATAATAAGAATGTAGAATAGCTATATATAGACTCAAGTCCCAGTTTAATATAAATTTCAAGTAGAAATTTAGTAAATTTAAAAGTTATAAATAAATAATTTTTTACAATATTATTTGTTATGTATCAATATGATAATATCAGGGGAATTTGAAAATAATAAAATTCAGACTTAATTTAACTACCTATTAAAGTATCAATGTTTATAAATTGAAAAATATACAAGCTGCAGAGATATTTAAGAATTTTCTAAAAAGCGGTAATCACCGAATAACACCGGAAAGATTCGAGGTACTTGATGCTGCGGTAGAATATCAAGGGCATTTCGGGGCGGATGATTTATATATCGTGATGAAGAATCAGAAATCAAGAGTTTCCCGTGCCACCGTTTATAATACACTTGAGCTACTAGTAGAGTGCAACTTAGTGGGAAAACGAAATTTCGGTGATAATATAACACGGTATGAAATTAATTTAAAGAAGCAGAAACACGATCATTTAATCTGCGTAGATTGCGGCAGAATAGTTGAGTTCATTAATCCCAAAATTAATGCTCTGCCGGATGAGATATGCAACGAACTCGGTTTTAAAGTTGAAAGCTATTCCTTTAATATTTTTGCCCGGTGCAATAATTCCAAAGCATGCAAGCATTATAAAAATAAGAATTAATGGGCTAATTCTTTGAGCGCGTGCTTTCCATCAGTTTTTAAAAATAATTGAGTATACGGCAAAGCCGTTAGCTGAGTTATAATAAGTATATATTGAAAGAATTATTTAAAATGCTTCATCCCAAATATCCTTTAAAATGGCATAAAAAGAATTTTTCAATTAAGATTTTCTGTTCAATTCCTAATATAGCAACCGGTATTTTAATTAAAGCCGGAGAAAATTATTTAATTGTTGACCCCGGGGACGGAATACTGAGGGATATAAATAGAGAAATTAGCCCGAAAAAAATTCTGACTATTTCCGATTTATACATTACCCACGGCCACCATGATCACATAGGTGGAGTTTGGTCGCTGCTTACTTACATGCGCGTAATGAACAAAAGAACGCTTCTGACAATCCATTTCCCCCAGAACTGCGTGGAAATAGAAAGCATTTATAAAGCATTCAAGAAGGTTTACTCAAAAACTATCTCCTATGAAATCAAATTAAATATAATTTCCGGAAGTAAAAGTTACAAGAGCAACGGAGTCAGAGTAAAACCGTTTCCTGTGATACATAAAGAATACCTTCATGATGGAGTTTCAACTAAACTAGTTCCGGCGCTTGGATATAAATTTACCTATGAAGATTTAAATATTTGTTACGGCGGCGACACTGCTTACTGTACGGACCTGGTTAAAAATGCTAAAAATTCAGACCTTGCAATAATTGAGGCAGGCCATGATGAAGACACTCCAGATGAAATGCACATGACAATATCCGAAGCGAAATCTATAGGTGAATCAGCAAAAGAATATTTTCTAGTTCACGTTCCAGAGGATTAAACTCCAGCAATAGTTTAAGTTAATTTCCTAAATCCTCAATTATAATTATCAACGTTCAGATAATTTCGAATTGCCAATAAGATAAACCGTCCCGTCCGGTTTTACTTTATTGCCTTCTTTTTCCAACGTGAGTATAAATGAATATTGTAAGTCGTTCGCAGTAATATGAATATCCCCGATATTAAAGATGTTTTCAGTGTCGCTACTCTTTAGAGTAACAGAACCATTATTTGTATATTCATTACCCTTTACAAGCCAAAGCCGGTAAACCTTTCCCTTTCCGGCCGGAGGCAAGTCTTCTACCTGCAAAATCGCTTTATGTTCGGAAGGAGACCAAATAATTCTTCCATAACCTTCAGGATCGATGTTTTGGCCCTGCAGATCAAATACATTTATATCTTTCGACTGCAAAAGTGTAAATAATTCTTCTTTAGTATTCAAACCTGAGTTTTGTGAAGCCATCTGCTGCTTCAATTCTTTCAATTCATTTGATAGATGGAATGTAATGAAGGAGATAATAATAAGTGAAACAAACAGCAGGCACGATATAGTGAGTACAAGTCTAATTTTTAATTTACTGAACCAGTAGCTAAAAAAAAGTCTGATAAAAGAATAATTCCAAACGTCTTTTAACTTTGACTCTTTTACAAAAGATTCATTCTCACCAATATATGTATCAATAAATCTTCCGGAGAGCGGTGATATTTTTACAGCTTTTTTTGCCTGGTTAAATATTTTTCTAAGCTCAGTTTCACCGCTATTTAAGGCAGATTTTAGCTCTTCCAGTTCTTCAGGTTGAATCGTATTAAGAAAATAAAGTGCACATAGTGCTCTGAATCGTTCAATATCGACTACAAACATAACTTTATCTCTCCCTCATTATATCTGGTTAGTTAAACATCGGTTCTAAATATATGTATTAATGATTGTTAAAATTGTTATTAAGATCAAAGCTAAAATTATTATCCTTGTTCAGGAATTCCAGAAAGGGTCTACTAGTTAAATTAGGTTAAAACTAAAATCTGAAAAGTAACGATACTTTATATATAGCCGGTTTTTGGTACTTTTAGGAAACTTGTTTAACTTAATTAAAGTAAAACAATTAAAATAACATTTAAGTATACATAAATATGGCATGGAATCAAACAGAAATCGCTTTAGCTCCCAAAAGGAGAGGTTTTCATTTAATCACTGACGAAATATCCAGGAATATTCCAGAAGTAAAAAAAATAAAAGCCGGTATTATGCACGTTTTTATCAAACACAGCTCAGCTTCCCTAACAATTAATGAAAATGCCGACCCTACTGTGCGGACGGATATGGAATCTTATTTCAACAAAATGATTCCTGAAAATATGCCTTATTTTGAACATGACACTGAAGGTTCAGATGACATGCCTGCACATTTAAAATCTGTAGTTATAGGAAACAGTGTCTCAATTCCGGTAACAGACGGCAGATTAAATCTGGGAACCTGGCAGGGAATTTACTTATGTGAGCACCGAAATTACGGCGGGCCGAGAAAAATTGTTATTACTATTATGGGAGAGGAATAAAAATTACCTATTTATTATTGTTACTCAAATGATAGCTAAAGAAGGAGATGCCCGACAGTTATCGATAAGTCTTTGTATTACGAATTTCTAAATGTGCAGGGATTATTAAATCAAAAACAAGAACATATTACCACTAAGAACACAAAGAATCACTAAGAAGAATTACTTTTTAGAAAACCTCTAAAACCCGGGACAACTAAACAAAATTCTTAATATCTGATTGACTTCGGTTATTTAATTTATTTCACATCCGGTTTTTAGGGCATATTTATTTTGTGAACTATTTTTATTCTTCAAATTTCCATTTCTTTTTATTAGCTTTTACTTCTTCGGGAGTCGGCATTTTTTGATCATCAGGCCGTTTAGGAACAATACGCAGTTTACCAACTATGCGTGCATTTATTTCCGTATCCTCTTTGAATATTTCAGGTACCATTTCTTCTTCAAAAATAGCTTCCCACGGGCACTCGGGAACACAAGCATTGCAGTCAATACATTCATCGGGATCAATCAACAATTGATTACCCGGAATGGTAGGATCATCTCCTTTATACTGATAAATACAGTCTACAGGGCAAACTTGTGTACAGGCAATATCCATGCAATCAAGGCATAATTTTGTTATAACATAGGCCATAAGATCTCCTTAAACAATTTGGGTGATTTCCGGATCAATTTAAAAAGCCATTCACACTGGCCTGTAAAGGTATAATAATTCCACAATTTAGTATGTTATGTAAAGCAAAGGAAGATTCAAAGATGCAAAGTTTGGCTTGGCAACCATCCCTTTGGGAAAAGCCGAGCATGTTTTGTAATTTAGTTATCCCCGGCATAAAGAGGCAGTGTAGAAATTCAAAATAATTTTATTGATATTTAATATTTTGTTTTAATGTCTAATTTTTTCAAGGAGGGTAAACCGTTCCGCCAGAGGCGGACACGTAAAACGGTTGAATGTTTTTGGCTTTCATCATTAACACCGCGATTAATCGCGGTGTTAATGAATTATAAAAATATTCCTTCTAACTGTTTTAACAGTTTACCGCTACCTACACATGAATTAGTTCAATGTGCTTTTTGTAAATTTATTCATACAAAACAAATTTTCACACAGCCTGTAAATGCAGGGGCTACTTTAAATATCATGAAGTATATTTTAAAGTTCAATGTCTGTTCAAAGGTAAGTTAATAACTGCCGGATTGCTCTCATTATTAAGCCTGTCAAGTGCTGTTACTACATAAGTATACTGTAATTTTCCTTTTTCGAGTGTTGTATCGGTAAATACCGTTTCATTCCCTACCAATATTTTTAATATGTGCCAGGCATATTCAATATTAACCTGTTCAGAGTAATCGAACCTGTACACAACATATTTGTATGCAGTGTCTCCATCGGAAGCAGGTAAAGGTTTCTCCCAGCTTAACGCTACAGAAGAATCTATTTCGACAGCTTTAAGGTTAACAGGAGTTAAAGGGGGAACAGAATCAATCCAGATCATTTTGGGAAGCAACGAAGGATACCTGTAATATAATTGTAATGAATCAGCAAAGTGGGAATAATTTCCAGCAATAGATTTAGCACTGAAAAAAACCGTCCCATAAGTCTTAATCATTTGCCGGCTTAAATCTATTTGTTTTTCCAGTTCGTTTAGCCGGCCTTTATATGACGGCGCTGCCATCTTTGTTGAGAAGATTCCCACGTAAACCTGTCTTTCCCCGGCCGAAAATGACCACCAGGGAAGCAGGCTTGCATAATCTGCCGCCTTGCTGCCAATTTCCCAGTATAGCTGAGGCAGGATATAATCCACAGTTTTATTTTTCAGCCAAGTTACAGGGTCACAGTATAATACGCTATAAGAATCAAGCCCGTTGGTTCCGGCAAACTTATTTTCGACAATGCCGAAAGGACTTATACCAAATTTAACCCAGGGCTTTATTGCTTTTATAGAGTCATAAACTTCTTTAACCATTTTGTTTATATTATTTCTTCTCCATTCGTCAATATTCGTAAATTTACCTTTATACCTTGCAAATGTTGAGGCATCCTGTGTAGTAATTTTGGGGGAGTATGGATAAAAGTAATCATCGAAATGAATACCGTCAACATCATATCTTCTTACCACATCCGAAACAACCTTAGCAATATAATCCGTTACTGCAGGAATTCCGGGATTAAGTATTTTAAAGGATTTGAAATTTAGTATCCACTCCGGATGAGAGATTGATATATGGTTATCAGCAATTTCATATTCGCCGTTTGTTTTTGCTGCCCTATAAGGATTAAACCAGGCATGCAGTTCCATACCTCTTTTATGCGCTTCAGAAATTACAAATGCAAGCGGATCATAAAATGGTTCAGGAGCTTTTCCCTGGCGGCCTGTGAGCCAATAAGACCAAGGTTCATATTTTGAATTATAAAATGCGTCACATTCGGTCCTTACCTGGAAAAATATTGTATTTATTCCTGCGGCATCCAGTTTATCAAACATATTGCTTAATTCAGCCATTTGTTTTTTAGGCGGAGCATTTTTGTCGGATGGCCAGTCAATATCAGCAACCGTAGCAATCCACACCCCCCTAACTTCCCTTTTAGGATAAATATATTGAGAAATGATTTCATTTGATAAAATTAATACCAGCACCAAGGTGATTAAGAATTTATAAATCATTTTTAATCTTTCCGAAAAGAATATATTTTTAAAATTGGAAAATGAAATTTTGATAACAAACTTAAGCAAATTGACACATTTTATGACTAATAAAAAGATATTATTTATATGCCTCGGGAATATTTGCCGTTCACCCGCAGCCGAAGAAATAATGAAATCTATTATCAAAGAAAATAATATGGAAGAATTGATAGATGTTGATTCAGCGGGAACTATACCTTATCATAACGGAGAGTTACCTGATCACCGAATGAGAAAGCATGCTGAAAAACGAGGGTATAACCTTTCTCACAAATCAAGGTTATTTAACCCTGAAAAAGATTTTATTAATTTCGATTATATAGTTGTGATGGATGACCAAAATTATGAGGATATAAAATCACAGGATTTAGGGGGAAATTATATAAATAAAATCTTCAAAATGGTGCAATTCTGTAAAAAATTTAATGTAAACAGGGTACCTGATCCATATAATCTTGGCCCACAAGGGTTTGAAGACGTATTAAACATACTAGAAGATGGCTGTTCCGGCTTATTAAAAAAGGTAAAAGATGAAATTAAACTCCCAAATTGAACAAAAAATTATTCAACACACCAGAAGTGAAATTATTTCAATTAAGCCCGTGGCCGGCGGAAGTATAAGCGATGCATTTAAATTGGAAATGAAATCCGGTGACAATTATTTTTTAAAATTGAATTATATATTTTCCAATGATATGTTCATTAAGGAAGCCAACGGCTTAAATGAACTTAAAAAAACGGCAGTTATCAGAGTACCCAGTGTAATATTAGCCGAGAAATCTTTTATTCTTATGGAATATATTGAAGCGGGAGCAAAAACAAAAAACTTTTTTAAAAACTTCGGAATTAAATTTGCGGAGCTACATAAATTTAAAGGGAATACATTCGGATTTTATGAAGATAATTTTATTGGTTCCAACTTACAAAGAAATATTCCCTGTGATGATGAAAAGAATGACTGGATAACTTTTTTTTATACAAAGCGGCTTCTTGTACAGTATACACTGGCTGAAAAGAACGAATATGTAACTCCTGAACTAACTGATGGAATTCTTGCGCTGGAAAAAAGGATTTATGAAATATTAGGTGGTAGTGAAGAACCTCCGACAATTCTTCACGGTGACCTATGGGGCGGAAATTTCATAGTGGATGAAAGCGGTGCACCAGTTCTCATTGATCCGGCAGTTTATTACGGACACAGGGAAGCAGATTTAGCAATGACAAAACTATTTGGCGGATTCAAACCAGAATTTTACAATGCATACAACGAATGCTTCCCTCTTCCTCAAGGTTATGAATACAGGGAAAATATATATAAACTATATCATGTACTGAATCATCTGAATCTATTCGGCAAAGGATATTACAGCCAGGCAATGGATATTATTAATAACTATTTAAAGTAAATTGATTTGTTTTTTACTTAATATCCAATATTTCAACATCAAACACCACTGTAGAATTAGGCGGAATTTTACCAAGCTGCTTTTGGCCAAATGCCAGTGCCGGCGGCATAAGCAACTTAGCTTTTGCACCTTTATTTAATAGTCTTAGTCCTTCTTCCCAGCCTGCTAATAATTTAGTAAAGCCTATTCTGACGGATAAAGGCTGTTCTCTTTCAACCGAGCTATCAAATTTATCACCATTCAGCACGAAACCGGAATAATTAACAGTTACGAGATTGCTGTCGGTAATTTTAGGCCCTGTCCCCTCCTGAATAATAATATAACGGAGACCGTCTTTTGTACTCTGGAATTTGGTAGTATCAACAACCCAGGCTTTTACAGCAACCGGTTGTTTACAACTTATTAGTTTAACCTGTAATTTGAGGCTTGGATGCTGCGGTTTTTTATCCATTGGCACCTGAGCATTCGGTACAGCTACAGGGAGAATTATAGTTCTTGTACCACCAGCATTCATACCCGCTATTCCCTCTTCACTGCCCTTAATAAATGAAAGCCCGTCCAAAATAAATTTTACCGGTTCACTTCTTAATTTTGTTGTACCTATTATATAGCGCATTTTAGTGGAATCCCGTGACCAGTCTTTAAAAATATCAATCGAATCCTGAAGCAGCCATACAGTGTATTGAATACTAACTAAATCGCCAATTCTGGCCTTAGCACCCGTACCGACAGTGTCGTCGGAATACTTAATTCCAGATTTGAGAGTCACTATTTCCGGTTTTCTTGAACATCCCGCAATAAGGATCAGAAGAATAAAGACAAAAATTTTTTTCATAAATTATCCCTTAACTTGAGCTGTATATTTTTAAATAATAAAGTTTTAAAATTAAAGAGTTAATTTAGCATTTTTATTTCTAAGTTTTATTTATTTATCCACACTATGAGTAATATAGCAACAAAAATCCTTGAAAAAAGGCATATTATAATTTCAATAATTATAATTATATTTTTTCTGATTTTAATAAAAAATAATTTTGGAATAATTTTATCAAATGAAGACAGGGTAATTACCGATTCCGATATAACAATTAAGCAAGCTCTTGCCGATAACACAATTCCGGAATCTTTACAAAAGAATTTGACAATTGTTACGGTTAATTATTATTCGTTTGATAACAAACTTCATAAAGGGCAGGTAGTTATAAGGAAAGAACTGGGGAAAGATATAATCAATATATTTAAAGAGATAGAGAACTCGCATTTCCCAGTTAATAAAGTAATTCCTATTATAAAATACAACTGGTCGGACATTGCATCCATGGAAGACAACAATTCTTCTGCATTCAATTACAGAACTGTTAAAAATACAAAACTCATTTCTTCACATGCAAAAGGCATCGCAATAGATATTAATCCGCTTCTTAACCCGCAGTTAAAACATGGTATAACTTCTCCCCCGGCTATAGTTTACGATCCCTCAAGACCGGGAACTCTGACGGCTAAATCTGCTGTAGTTAAAGCGTTTATTAAAAGAGGCTGGCAATGGGGAGGGTACTGGCAGACAACAAAGGATTATCAGCATTTTGAAAAAAACATCTACAACTTAATTAAATGAAATCAGCCGGATCATAATTAAAGATAAGTGCAAAATGTTTTATGCTTTGAGCATATTCACAAAATCCAATTCAATTTTTTCTTCGCAAAAGAATGGTTCGCCAAACAGTTTTCCTATCTGGAAGCCATAAAACTGTGAACGGGATTCAACATACTTTATAAATTCCGGCCTGCTGATAAATGTTTCCGGATCAGGGCTCTTTGGATTATGAAACTGAGAGGAATACGATTTTACAGCTTTCATTTTTGTTTCAAAACTTTCTGTAATATCAATAATAAAAGAAGGTTCAAATGTGTAAGTTTGCATATAATAATAAAGTTTCCGCGGACGGAAACAATCCTGAGCGACTTCTTTATCAAATGTTTTTATTTTTGCAAGGCCGGTTGAGAACATTGCCCGCTTAACAAGCCGGCTGGCATCTATGTGATCGGGGTGCCGGTCATTAAAATAAGGTGCAAAAATAATTTTAGGTTTGTACCTCCTGATAGTCATAATTACTTTTAGAAGATTTTCTTTACTATATTTTATGTATCCGTCAGGTATCTTCAAGTTTTCTCTTATAGCAGCTTTTAGAATTATTGCTGCCTGGAATGCTTCTTTCTGCCTAGTCTCGGGAGTACCTCTTGTACCAAGTTCCCCCTCAGTCATGTCTATCATACCGACTTTAAGGTTATTTGAAGTTAATTTAGCGATTGTTCCACCCATTGAAAGTTCGGCATCATCGGGATGTGCCGCAAACACAAGTACATCTAAATTCATATATTTTATAGTCTAAGTTAGATAAGTTAAGTTTTTAGCTTATTTTAAATTAATTGAGTGAACTTAAGAATTTTTTAAATGTGATACCAATAAAATTGAAACAATTTTTTATTTTTTTTGTTATATTTTTATAGATCGGGTCAATAGTTAAAAATCCATAATAAGAATGAACTACAAAGAAAATTGTAAAAGTAAAAAAAGGAAACATGAATCCGGATAAAAAAGCCTTTATAAACGGTAAAATTTACACAGTTGATGTAAAACAGCCTGTTGCAAACGCTGTAGTTACCAGCGGAAATAAAATAATATATACCGGAAATAATTCCGGCGCTAAAAAGTTTATTGACGGCAAAACAGAAATAATTGACCTGAGCGGCAGGTTTATGCTCCCGGGATTTATCGACGGGCATACCCACTTCATCAACGGAGGGTTTTACATGACCGGACTTGATCTGAGGCAGGCCGCATCTACAAACGAATTTAAAAAATTTCTGAAAGAATATATTGAGTTACATCGCAGCAAATGGATTACCGGCGGAAGCTGGGATCACCAGGCGTGGGAAATAAAAGAATTACCTGTAAAAGAAATGATCGATCCCTTCACCGGGGACACCCCGGTATTTATAGAACGCATTGATAAGCATATGGCATTGGCAAATTCACTAGCATTAAAACTTGCAGGAATTACAAAGGATACGGTTTGCCCGACAGGCGGTGAAATTGTAAAAAATCCTGTTACAGATGAACCGACAGGCATCTTGAAAGATAATGCTATGCCGTTGATATATTCCATTATTCCGGGACAGTCTGAAAAAGAAATAGATGAAGCGGCTTTAATGGCTCTTGGTGAAGCAAAGAAGAATGGAATAACCAGCATTCATGATATTACATATATTAACGATCTTCTTGCATATCAGCGTCTTGAAAAAGAAGGAAAACTTTCCTGCCGGGTCTACACACGCCTCCCTATAGCCGATTATAAAAATTTAACCGGCGAGGGAATCCAATTCTATAATAAAAGCAGTAAAATTAAAACAGGTTCATTAAAAGCATTCTCAGACGGTTCACTTGGCGCCGGAACTGCGTGGTTTTTCGATAATTATCCTGGAGAACAAACATCCGGGCTAGCTGCTGAGACCGTGTTAGACGGCAGGCTAAAGACGTGGGCTTTAGAAGCTGATAAAAATAAATTCCAGCTTTCAATTCATGCAATCGGCGACAAAGCTAACAATTATGTACTGGATCTTTTCGAAAATATAATAAAAATAAATCCCGTTTGGGATAGAAGATTCCGTATTGAGCATGCACAACATATAAGAAAATCGGATATAAAAAGATTTGCAGATATGAATGTTATTGCGTCAGTTCAACCTTATCATTTAATAGACGACGGCACGTGGGCAGAAAAAAAATTAGGCTCTGAAAGGATAAAAGAAGCTTATCCGTATAAATCATTAATAGACGCGGGAGTAACTTTATGTTTTGGAAGCGATTGGACTGTTGCCCCACTAAATCCCATCCTGGGAATTTATGCCGCTGTTACAAGAAGCACTCTTGACGGTAAAAATCCTGATGGATGGATACCAGAACAAAAAATCGGCGTAGAAGATGCTATTAAAGGATACACAATAAATAATGCTTTTGCCGCCTTTGAGGAAGATATAATAGGAAGCATAGAAGCCGGCAAATTTGCCGATTTTGTTGTCCTAGACAGCGATATTTTGGAAATAGCACCTGATAAGATTAAAGATGTAAAAGTTGATATGACTGTATCAGACGGCAAAATAATATATCAAAGATATTAACATTTTAAATAGCTATTTGTGTTGAAATATTATTTAAATACTTAAGGTACGCTAATTATGTTTAAACTAAGAGATTATTTAAAAAGTTATTAATGAGTCTAAGTTTTCCGATTCTTTAAGTTGTCAGCGGTTATTTAATCAAAAACAAAAACATTTTACCACTAAGACACTAAGACCACAAAGAATCACTAAGAAAAATTACTTTAGAAAACTTCTAAAACCCGGGGCTACTTAATAAAATTTTAATTTCTGTGAAAATTCAGTCAAAAACTACAATGTTCATATATAAATTAGTTAATACAATATTAACATATAAATTTCTAAAATAGTTTTATATTGGTTAAAGACTAATAAAAATTAATTCGTAGGAAAGGAGTTGAATTTGTTGAATAAAAATTTATCCCGCGTGTGGTTTATTACAGGCTGCTCAACAGGATTCGGACGTGAACTTGCTAAAGCCGCATTACAAACAGGTTATCGAGTAGTAGTAACTTCCAGAAAATTAAAAGATATTGAGGACATCTTAAACACTTACCCAGACACTTCATTTGGAATAACATTAGATGTTACAAAATTGGGTGAGATTGATACTGCTGTTACAAAAGCAATTGAAAAATTTGGCCGGATAGATGTGTTGGTTAATAATGCCGGGATAGGATATTTTGCTGCTCTTGAGGAAAGTGAAGAAGATGAAGTTAGAAAAATGTTTGAGATAAACTTCTTTGGTTTGGCACATGTTACCAAGGCTATATTACCGGAAATGCGCAAGCAACGAAGCGGGCACATTGTGAATATATCATCAATGGGCGGGCTGGCGGCTTTCCCGGGTGTAGGTTATTACAATGCAACCAAATTTGCTGTGGACGGCTACTCCGAAGCGTTATCAAAAGAAGTGAAGCCGCTAGGTATAAATGTAACTATTATTGCACCGGGACCTTTCCGTACAGATTGGGCAGGCCGGTCTGCAAAAGACAGTTCAATTGTAATACAGGATTATGCAGAGACTGCAATTGCTAACAAAAACAGAATGCGCGGCTATAGTGGTAAACAACCGGGAGACCCTGTTCGCGCTGCCGCCGCTATTATTAAGGCTGTGGAAGTATCCGATCCACCTCTGCGTTTACTTTTAGGTTCACTAGCTTTGCAAGTGGGAAGAAATAAACTGGATGAATTAAAAAAAGATTTTGACACGTGGGAAGAAGTAAGTTTAAGTGCTGATTATCCCCAATCGTAATGCCAACTATTTCAAAAGTTGACTTAAGTCAAAATAATGTAATAAATATTCGATATTTTATTTTATTGTTTAATTTTTTCAAGGAGGGTAAACCGTTCCTCCAGAGGCGGACAGGTAAAACGGTTGAATATTTTTGGATTCTTATCATTAACACCGCGATTAATCCCGGTGTTAATAAACTATAAAAATATTCTTTCTAATTGATTTACCAGTCAACCTTGCCCGCCGACAGGCAGGTACAGGGGCTACTTTAAATATCATTTACGAAGGTTCAATAATTAAGGAGGATATTAAATGGAAAGCACAAATAGTTCAATATCAACATTTTTATTAGGGGGCGAATTAAGCATCAACCGGTTCGGATACGGCGGAATGCAATTAACCGGGCCAGGCGTTTGGAAAGATGCACCTAAACGTGACATCGCTAAACAGGTACTGAATGCCGCGGTCGAAGCGGGTATTAATTTTATTGATACTTCAGACGCTTACGGACCGTATACCAATGAGATACTTATTGAAGAAGCACTGCATCATTATTACAATAAGATTGTAATAGCAACAAAGGGCGGACTTGAACGTCCCGGTCCCGGAGAATGGGTTCCAAACGGCCGCCCTGAATATATAAGGCAGACTATTGAAGGAAGCCTGAAACGGCTAAAACTAGGCAGGATAGATTTATGGCAGCTTCACCGTGTTGATCCTAAAGTGCCTATTGAAGAAACACTTGGTCCGGTTGTTGAGGCAGTTAAAGCCGGGAAAATAAGGTTTGTGGGATTATCAGAGGTTAATGTTAAAGATATAGAACGGGCTGAAAAATTATTACCAATAGTGTCTGTTCAAAACATTTACAATTTAACCAACAGGACATGGGAAGAGGTACTGAATTATACCGTACAAAGAAATATAGCATTTATTCCATGGTTTCCATTAGCATCCGGCCCCGGTAAAATGCAGGATAAAATTGAAGTGATAGCACAGAAATATAAAGCTACAGTTGCACAAATTGCACTTGTATGGTTGTTAAAGCGTTCACCAAATATCTTACTGATACCCGGGACAAGTTCTCTTGAACATTTAAAGGAAAACCTGAATGCAGTAAACATTGAGCTATCAGATGAGGACTTTAATACCTTATCAAAATAAACTATAATCTTATTTGAAGAAGGATTTATTGCAGGAAAAAATCTGTTGATAATAATTTGGTGTCTCCGCTAACCGGTGTGTAAGAATTGTCGATTTTATTATACCGAACCAATCTACATGTTGCTATGCCTCCCGGCCGGGCCCTAAAATCAAAGACGAAATGGTAATAATATTTAGTTTTGGCAATTGCATATTTCGGATTCAGGATATATCTTTCAAAGTCCCCATGCCATGATTGGATAATTACACCTATGGAAGAATCGGCAACAGAAGCGGTATCATTCAATCTCAAATTAAGATCAACGGCAAAATTACGCCCGTCCTTATAAACAAAATCATCCGAAAAATGTGTTCTATAGTCGAATACATAATCCCTATCCACTGATTTGCAATAAACTGAATAAATGCTGACAGGAAATACTGAAGACGCAGTATCTTTTAAATCCTGGGAGTATACATTGGAATTAAACGTAAGTACGATTAATAATATTATTGATTTAATTATTCTCATAGCATTAAACCAGAAAAGCTTTATGATCAGAATAATACCAGATAAATGATAGTCTATTTTTTCCGAAAAACAGAAAAATTTAATATAAAATGAATTAAATAAATTTCAAATACAAGTCAAAATTTAGAATAAAACGTTTTCATTATTTATTTGAATTTTTACCCTGACTATGTTCCAAGACAAATTCAAGCCCGTCTGCAACTCCTCCATCCACACCTGGTAAAATTTTAAATGGTATTTCATCTTGTAAAACAATCATTTTTACAGATTTCAACTGGTTAACATCAATGCGGGCAGTATATAAACCAGGCTTAAGGCCGAGAAAGCTGAAATATCCATCAGATTCGGTTAAAACACGTGCAACAAGTATTGAATCGCTGTTATAAAAACAAACATAAATACCTGCCTGCCCATTTTTACCGCTACTACTATTCAGATATACTGTTCCCGATACTTCTCCCATTACTGCTATTGGGACTTCAACTAATTTGAATTGATTCGGATTAACAGCAACGCTTATAGTATGTTTTTCCATTTGCCAGGCAACATTGTTAAATCCTCCATTATCGAGTTCAATTAAATAAGTAGTATAAGGCTCAAGATTAGAAACGTGTATAGAAGTATCCCTATCATCAAAATCAATACGGCCTCCCTGAATATGGATATTAAGCCCAGTAACTTTTGGTTCATTAGAATCACGGCGCCCATTACAATTAATATCGAGAAAAGGTACTATTACAATACCGCACTTACCAACGCTTGACTTGTTACTAGCTTCAAAGTAGTTTGAATTACCATCATACATTAAACTGCCATTGGCCGATTGGGAGAAAGAAGATCCATAAGGGCTATAACTAACTGAAGAACTTGTTTGAGCGAAGGGGAATTCATACCTTACACCTAATTGAAAATCAATTGAATTATCTGTAAAATATTTTTCTATATCTGCTTTAAGGCTTAAAGAACCTAAAAGTTGTTTTTCCAGTTCACACTTTATCAAACTAAACCCTCCCTCAGAGTAATTAAATTGAATCTCCGGCCTTATAACAAACCTATCGGGAAGCCTGAAGGAGAGAGCGAGGTCGCTGAATATATACGGCTCTTCAACACCTATAAAGGTTGCGTTTGAAGTTAAGCTGGCACCTATATTATAATAGAAACCTGAAAGTAATAATTCAGCTTCGGTATATTTCAAACCAGGAAGTTCAGTTTGTTCAATGTTAAAGCGCGAAAACAATGTATATTCATCAAACCGAAAAGGCATAGAAATTATTATTTTACTATCTTCCAAATCATTTGTGACAATTGCTTTTTGATCTTTATTATATGAAGTATAGTCTAATTCTAACTGTAAGTCTGATGGTGTATGGTAGCTGAGTATTCCACTTGATTTAACACCATAATCATATTCTCCGAAAAAAAGGATATTGGACGTTAAGCTTATTGAAGATTTAAGGAAAGGAATAAGGCTTTGAGAAGATAAAGACGAAAGATATTCCATCCCGCCCCCAACCGTAACAAACCTGTTTAATCCATAATTTATATTTGCACGCGAAAAAAAACTGTTTGAATCTTCGACAACACCTGAAGTAATTGTATATTCAAAATCATTAACCGGCAGAAAATTATAAGGAATACTAATATTTTGAACAGAAGTACGTTCTTCACCCCACGGCCCATAAAAATGCAGGCTAAGCTGCGAGTTTCCATATATAAGAGGAACTTTGAATGAATAAAAACCAAAATCATCCGCTTTAACGTAATCCACAAGCACATTATTCTCATAAAGTTCAACCGTCCAACCGGGTTGAGTATAATCGCTTAAGGTATAATATCCGAATGACCGCCTGAATGATGTAGGAGTATTGGTTAGCTGAACTCCAACAACTTGTGAATAAATTGATGAAGTTGCCTGCGTATTAATATTACCCGCAATTATCTGTCTAAGCATATTGTTGTCATTATCTGCAAAACGCCACAGATAGTACAATTCGTTTTCGGTAAAAGCCTGGTTACTATTGTAATTAACACTTAAATTGGCCTCTCCTCCGGCTAAAGTACCTCCCAGCCCCAGGTACAACTTAGTATTGTTACCACTACCCTGTGTTTGCGCCACGTTTGATACCGACCAATCTGCCATACCCAGTTGGAAAAAAGGATAATCCCTGTTTATAGTGGTATCGGCTTTTGTTTCACCGGTTAGACGTTTGATGTTTTTATGCATCTGTTCGATGCGCATTTCCCTAATAGCGGGCAGTTCAATCTTTGTATTCAAAGTAACCGAAAGATTTCTAAAATTAAAAGTGCACATTAAGCCAAATACATCACCAAAGTAATTTATCTTCAGGTACAGGTTAGTTTCAGTTCTAACCAGGTCGTCGGGATTAAGATTGAAAACATTATCCCGATATAGTATTTTTTTAGCTACCCTATCAATAAGAAAAGGCGCTTTTGGATTGATGAAAAAACCAGTGACTGAATCAATTCCGGGTGAAACGGTATTTTTAATTTTAATAAAATCAAAAACGTCATTTACTGGAAGATATACATCCTGGTCTCGAATCAGGGCAGGAATTTCAGCTTGCCCAATTCCCTGAACAATTAGTGAAATTGATATTTCTTCGTATTCGGATTTAGTTTGGGAAAGGCTAAATTTTGAAAAAAGTGTAAAGAGAAATAAAAAGGAAAATGCAATTCCCCAGGTAGTACATTTAAAGTCGTGCATTTTATACTTGGAGTTTGAATTGCGGTTTTGCATTTCATTTGGGCTTTATCTTTTTATGTTTTCAACGATGCATTATTGCTCATTAAAAATCACCTCGAGTGAACCATTATAATTTCCAGGAGGAGTATTAGCTGCAGAGCCTACAGTAAGAGTTCCCCCGATTTTTATGTTATTCAGCCCGATAACAGGATTAAATGGTGATGCGGGATAAAAGTCGTTTATTTGCAGTGTCAACGAACCACCAGAACTATTTGTCAGGTTAATAACGCTACCTGTAGTTATAGTAATATAATCAGTATTATCAACTGTAATTTGTATTATAGCAGGCGAGCCCTGATCAGATGGAATTAAAACTATGTCGCCAGTAGCACTTCGTGACCCCGTACAAGGCATAATCACCATTCCTCCGGAATTGCCCGTGCAAAATTCACCAAATGATAGTTCCTGTATTATTGATGTTGAGTTTATAGATAATAATTTATTTGCATGTAATTTTCCGGCAGAACTGCTCACTTTTACAGCCGGTGTTTTAGATTGGGCTTGTACAGATAAATTGCAAAAAAAGAAGATAATACTCCCCAAAATTAAAAATAGAACCCTGTTAAATTTTATCCCGGTGAATATTTTTAATTTATCAAGCATATCATTCTTTAATGAACATACATTGCCCAATTTATCCGGCATCATTGCAAAAGTAACTCTGCTTCGGCAAGTTTGCTTACTCTATCTTCCCTTTCTGCTGAGTATACCAGGTGTAATTTCCCTTTGTTATAATTTATTCCGGGAAAATTATTTAAATTAATTACACAGCGCCTAATTAAATTCGGAGTATAAACAGCAACTCCCTGTACTTTGCCGACTTCGGTAACTTTACCTTCTTGTGAAATATAATCAACCTTTATATCGCCATATACAGACATATTTCCTTTTCGATTTAATGACAATTTAACTGCTGCAGTTGAATCGTTAACCTTGTTAAAGGATAAATCTGAAATATTAACGTTAGTTGTAGATTCACCGACACGAATTATAACCGGAATAGTAATGCCATATACGGCAACTAAGTGTATGCCTATGGCTGTAGTATCTTTAGTAGTATCTTTTTCACCAAGTGTTTGCGGTTTTTTATCAGACCTAAAATAAATATGCGAACGGTATTCGCCTTCGGTTAAGAGATTTGTTTTTGTAAGTTGAATTTTCACAACCTGTGCTTCACCTGGAGCTAAAGTAACCGTTCTTGGAAAAATCCTAAGAAAGCTATCTGCAAAATTTTGTCCGGAATCAGGCTGAGTAATATTTTCAAAACCACCGTCTTCTTTCATTCTGATTTGTACAAAAGAAATAACATACCTTGCAGTATCATGCCCGGAGTTAAGCAGGTTCAATTCATGAAATCTTTGCGCTCCCTCAAATACCACTCTTTTGGGAAAAATTAACAGGTCGCCTTGCGCCATAAGATTCGAAGAATAAGGCAACATTAGTAATATTAAAATTGAAAGAATAAAAATAAAATGTGTATTGGGTTTGACGAGGGGTTGATTTTGGGATAATGTTAATTCACTCATTTTATGTCTAGTTATTTTAATGAAATGATTTAATTAAGTAATTCATTATTTCTTTTCATATAATTCTGATTTATTAAGCAAAAATACAAAAAAAACGCTGCGAAGCAGCGTTTTTTCTGTAAAATAATTTATTTTAGTTATAATTTACAGTAACCTGAAAACCTGTTCCATTAGTATATGTACCTGATGCCTGGCTAGCACCAACGACTAATGTTGCACCAACATTTAAAGTTGCAGTTCCGCCAGATAATGATCCTGAAGCACCCAGGCTGCTTGAAAAAGAATTAAGTACCATATTATTTGCACCGGATGTAATTTGGTAACCATCTGCCGGAAGTGTTATTGAAAAGGTTAGAGAACCAGTACCGGTTATAGCGAATGAAGCTGCAGTAACTCCGCTTCCCGACGGTGTAACGTTAGTAGGAGTTAAGGCACCTGCAGGACTTAATACAACAGTTCCAGCCGTGGTACTTGGAATTAATGTTCCAAAATTCATGTTAGCTGATTCAGTAATAGTTAATGGAGCGATGATACTTGCAGTTGCGGTTGCACTTGCTGATACCTGAGCAAAAGATGAAGTCACAGCTAATGTTGTGAATACAACAACTGCGACCAATTTGAACATATTGCGTCTCATGATTTACCTCTATTTAGTTATTTTTATTTTTGGATATAGAATCCAGACTTGTATACATTATCGGCAACTGGTTATAAAAGTTTAGTCCCTAATTGTTGTAAGCGGTAGATATACATTGTAAACAGACTTATTTGGGGAGTGAATTACCTGACAGAATGATTTTCATTATAGTTAAGTAATTATTATTTAACAACTTAGATGGACAATTAAATTTCGAAGATAAAGAATACAGTTTATATCTAACCGGATAGAACAGTAATTTATCCGGTAAATTTATTGGGCCGGCTACTTCAAAACTTTTTGTTTTTTAATAAAGCAAAATTAGTTTTATATATTCTGATGTGGCATTTGTATTAATTCTCACATTTATTACGCACAATAATTGTTACGGCTCAGCAATTTTTTGGTATTCTTTAAGGTATTACTCCAAGTTCATCAAGAGAATTGAGGAGTTCCAATGGATCCCTGTAAACACGGTAGGCACCGGCACGGCTTAACTCATCCTCTCCATACCCGCCGCTTAACAAACCGATACTAAGCATACCTGCCCTTCGTGCTGCAAGTAAGTCCCACACAGCATCGCCAACCACATAGCAATCCTCGGCACGGACGTTCATTCTCTGCTGGCAGGCTAAAAAAAGATCCGGTTCAGGTTTAGCCCGCAAAACATCGCCGCGTTCAATTACAACAATATTCCCGCCAACTCCAAGAGATTTCAGTGAAGGATTTATATCCGGCCGCCTGCCGGAGGTAGCAATACCATAAGTAATTTTTTCATCATTTAAATATTTCAGAAGTTCAACCGCACCGGGTAAAGGCTGCCGTTCAGGTAAAAGCTGCCCGAATAATTCACTATGCCTGTTCTGAAGTTTTTCGACTTCATCCTGTCTGAGTTCCCTATTGAGCTCCCGTGCAACAGCGCGTGTAAACAAACCGCCGCTCATTCCGATCTTTCTATGAATTCTCCAACCTTCTATAGTCATACCTGATTCCGCAAGAGCACGCTGCCAAGAAAAAACATGGGCATAAACCGTGTCAATAAGTGTACCATCAAGATCAAATATCAGCGGCCGCATATATATCTCCGTGATTAAAATTAATAATTAACACTTTACCATGAAATCTAATTAAACATGTTTAATATGACAAAATATTGATTAATATTAGTAGAAACTTCTGAGCAAAATAATATACAACAGTTTCCGCGGACATAAGGAGAAAATGGTTTTTCCAGATAGTACATCAAGTGAAGCAACATTTAAATTTTGCTCCCAAATTGAATAATTGCAGCTCCGCAAATAATTACCGCTAATCCCAGCCATGTAGAAAAGGGAATTGTTTCTTTAAATAATAACCGTCCAAATAAAACACTAACCAATGCAAAGAATGCCACATAAATTCCGAATATCTTTGAAAAATCCCATTTCATTACATTTACCATAATGGCATAACTACTTAACAGAACACAACCTATAATAATAGCAGCAGGACTGTTCCCGCGAAGGCCTTTGCGAATCACAGCGTCACCTCCGACTTCAAGTATAGAAGCAACAATTAAAATCAGCCAAATATAATATGCCATAATTTATTCCTTATTATTAAAGTATCCAGATTAATAATTCAATCCTAAACTCGTGACAGTAGGGGCTTTCAAAAAATAAAGTGATGTATGTAACGTAAAGATTATCATTTATTTGATAAGGTTATCAGGTAATTAAAATATTTTATTAAGATAAATATCAAAGCATAACTGTTTAAAAATTAGTTCCAACAAGTTAAACATTATATCGGTTAAGAATTAACGTTTATCGGATGCTTTATACCTTTAAGCGATTTTTTAATCATAATGTACATTATTTTTAGTTAGTTACGCATAGTAAATTTATCATTTAATCTTATCAACAGGAATTAAATCTTTTCCTGAATCAATTAAAAGAGATAAAATGGATCAAAGTTCCTTAGTAATGCTTGCGGCAGCAGTTTTCTTCGGATTTTTTATAGCGGTTCTTTTATGCTCATATATTGTTTATAAGATTAAAAATAGGAAAGCATGATTTTTATAATTTTTTGATTAATAAGCATGCTGGCAAAAGTCCGGAACTGGTAAAATAATAGTCTATTCAATGTCGTGATCAATATTCGATAAACTAATTTAATATTTAATTATTAATTGACGGTAAATTATATGGAATTATTTTCAGTAATCTTATTTTCATTAGGAATTTTTTTCCTTGGCGCTGTTATTGTTATTGGAGGTTCCTATATAGCTTATAAGGCAAGAAACAGGGAATAATTATAAATTTTATTTTTAACGTTAAACTAAGGCTTTTTCTTCCGGTAGAAACATTATTATTACCTTAATGCACTTTAATTAGACTAAACTTTTATTAAAAAACACTATAGATAAAACATTAAATTTATTTATTAGATATTCAAAAATATTGACTAAATTATTTTTTTAGACGATTTAAAAATAATTCCCGTACCAAATATTTATTTTAATTTTACCGGTATTTCCACCCTGAATTTGGAACCAACCATTATTTTACTTCTAAAGCTAATCTTGCCTTTGAGCAGCTTAACTGTTTTTTTTATAATAAACATCCCCAAACCGTTGCCTGATGTTTCTCCGGCATTACTACCACGAAAAAACGGATCAAAAAGTTTTGATTTATCTGACTTCGGAATACCGATACCCCGGTCTATAATTTCAAATTTTATAACGGAATCAATTAACTTCACATTAATGTTTACTATATCATTATTTCTTGAAAATTTAATTGCATTTGATATTAGATTTGAAAAGATAAGGTCTAATAATTTCTTATCAGCCAGACAGCAACTTTCTTCCAATTTAAATTCCGTTTTAATTTCCGGAATTTGCGCATAATCCATTTCAACTTTTTCAATCAAGTTATTAAAAAAAGGAATTATTTCTATATTATCCGATGAACAAGAATAATTACCAGTTTCTAACTTGTTTAAAGCAATTATAGTATCTAACAGTTCGATTACTCTATAAGCAGACTCTCTGATTTTTACTGCATGTTCTTTAATACGAGGATCACTGCTGGTTTCATTTTTAGATACATCCTTTTTATTAAATCTTTGTATTAGATCTGCAGAAGAACAGATAGTTGCCAAAGGAGTTCTTATTTCATGGGATAAAATTGACATATAACCATTTTGATCTACCCGGTTTGTTATATTTTCTGAAGCAGGATTGATTTTCTTTTTCCCCTCTTTTGATTTTGTATCGACTATTTTAATTGAATTCTTTTTGTTTTGTATGTTCATTATTAATTTTTCTGTTCCGATCGTTTTTATTCAAAGATAATTTTAACCTACTTAATTACTCTTCAATAGTATAGATAGCATCAAATTAACTAATTACTATCTTATTATCTTGGGAATTAAGATTAAGTGTTGTGATAGGTATATTCTTGTGCCCTATGTCTTAATTTAAATTTTTTGTTACAATATAATTCTTCTGATATCTCTCATATTTTACTTCAATAAATTAATAAGACAATAGGTAATGCTAATTTAAATGATTGTTATCCTCTTAATCCAAACTATTAAAATATTCAAACATTAATAATTCAAGTTTTTATTAAATATAATAATAATTATTCGATTAAAATAAATTTAGTTATTAAAAGTGACAGGGCAATTTATTTATTAGTATCAAGTAATTTAGAAATAAACTGCCTGAACTGATTAAGTTCAAACGGCTTGGCAAGATAATGAGTTAACCCTTCTTCAATAAATTTAACTTTATCTTCATCCATTGCATAAGCTGTTAAGGCGACAATAGGTATTTTGGCATATTTTTTAATTTTCCTAATTTCTTTTGTTGTTTCAATTCCATTCATTCCATAGCCTAAAATTATATCCATTAATATAATATCATACTTTTTCTTGTTTACCAAAAGCAAAGCTTTTTCACCGGTTTCCGCAAAATCAACGTGACAGATGTTTTTCAATGTAAGTTTGATTATTTCATAGGTATTTTCATCGTCATCAACAAGTAAAATTTTATTCTTTTCCAGGTTTTTTGATTCAACAGCCTGACCTCTTTCTTTTTCACTTATTGAATTCAGTTTTTCCGAATGGGGGAATTTTAGTATGAATACTGAGCCCTCCCCGAATACACTCTCGACGGTTAGAGTACCGTTCATAATTTCAGCAAATTTTTTAGAAATAGATAAGCCCAATCCTACTCCTTCAAACCTGCGTTTAAAGCCTTCGCTTGCCTGCCTAAAATCGTGAAAAATTAAATCAATAAATGCTTTTTCAATCCCGATACCCGTGTCAGATACTTTAATTACGGGGAATAATTTATTCACTGAATTTTCCGTGTATACTTCAACAGTAACTCCGCCTTTATATGTAAACTTAATAGCATTACTTAAGAGATTGTCAAATATCTGCAAAAATAATCTCTCGTCCAGCCTTGCAAAAATATTTCCCTCGTTCATTACTAATTTCAGATATAGACCTTTATTTTGAGCTTCATTTTCAAAAATCTTTAATTCATTTACTACCACCTCACAAATATTCAACTCCTTCAATTCAAGTTCTAATTTATTGGATTGAATTCTTGAAAGATCAATTACCATGTCCATTGTTCTTAATAATCGTTTCCCATTAAGGTATATAGTACCAGCCATTCCCCGGAAATCTTCATCATCTAAATTGACGGATAGCAATTGAGAAAATCCCAGAATCCCGATCATTGGAGTTCTGAATTCATGGCTGATATTTTCAAGGAAATTAGTTCTTAATATGTTTAATTCTTCAGCTTTTTCTTTAGCAGCAATAAGTTGAAGTTCTGCGTCCTTTCTAACGGTAATATCTCTAAAAATACTTAACAACAGCAGTGGTTCGTTTTCAATTTCAATAAATGAATTTTCCAATTCAACCCAAACTTTTGCCGAGTCCCATAGAATGCATTCGAATTCTATTGTATCATTTCTTGTCCGATCTGCATAATAATTTTTAATATTATCCGATATATTTTCATCATAATATTCATAGATTATATAGAATGGAAAGCCTTCGAGTTCCTGCCGGGTTTTTCTAAATAATCTGCAATATGCTTCATTCACCTTCAGAACAATTCCCTCTTCATTTGTAAGCCGCATTGCATCAGAAGTATTTTCCCAAATTGTTCTGAGCTGAGTTTCAGACTTAATTAAATATTCTTCACCAAGCTTTTTATCCGTAATATTTTCTTTTATTATTGCTCTATGAGTAGTATCACCCGTAAGATTTATGGTAAAAGTGGTTATAAACTCCCAGTTAACCATATCCTTATTAACGTATTTGAGTTCACCTCTCCAATCCAAATCTGAATTTAATAAATTAAGAAACGTCTTACTATTTTCCGTTAATTGTAAACCGTTTTCCAAGCCCGAATAACTTCTACCCTTTATTTCTCTGAGAGAGAACCCATGTGTTTCCAAGTAATGCCGATTAGCATATTCGATCATTCCATTTAAATCAGTTATTATAATAGAAAATGGGCTTTGCTCGACAATTTGGGAGATTTTTTTTAACTGAATTTCTACAATTTTTTTAGCGGTTATATCAATTATATAACCTTTAATTTCAGTCAGTTCATCCTCAGAATTAAAAGTACCGATTAGTGTTTCCAAGACAAATATCCGGCTGCCTTGTTTATTACAAAGCTCAATTTCTAAATTTTTCAATGTTTTAGATTCGATTAACCTCCTAAGTAAATTATTCCTGTCTTTACGCGTAGGATATAAATTATATAAGTCATAATCCTGTATTTCTTGAAGGCTCTTAAAACCTAATATTTGCAATAGAGAAGGATTGCAGGCAAGCATTCGTCCTGAAGGAGTCGAGATAAAAACCCCGGTTAAATCATCATTAATAAAAGACTGATATTGTTTATTACTTTTTAGTAGTTCTTCTTCAGCTTTTTTACGGTCGGAAATATCTTTTACAAAGATCTGGTACCGGCTCTCATCCAGTTTTGAAATACTAACCTCTGCGTAAAAGGACGAACCGTCTTTTCGCTTGAATTTTCTTTCAATATTTAAAAGTTCATTTACCCAGACGATTTGAAGCCGGTACTTTGCCAGTTCATAATCCTCATCTATATAAGTATCAATAATATTAAGTGAAGTAAATTCTCCGGGAGTGTAATTTGTCATATCGCAAACTTTTAAATTAGCAAAGAGAATTTTACCATCGATATCTGATACTAAAATTCCAACCATAGCATTTTCAATAAGCTGCCTGTATTTTTTTTCGCTCTCTTTTAATTCCTTTTCTATTTTTTCCTTTTCAGTTACATCTTTAGACATTACTAAACGAGAATGGACTCCGTTTTTTTCAGGCAAACGATACGAAATAATTTCTACGCTGATTAATCCACCGTCTTTCCTTTTATGTATTAAATTATTAGTAATCACAATATCATTACCGGAAAGGTTTGAACCCGGAACCGGCTCCAGCCATTTTGTTACCCCCATGATATCATTAATGTTCATTGATAAAAATTCTTCACGAGTATAGCCGTAAAAATTAATTGCTGCACGGTTAACCGCTAAAAAATTCAGAGAATTGCTATCAAATACCCACATTGGAATAGGAATATTATCGAACAGTTCAACATACTGCTTCCCTTTTTCAGCAACCTGTTTTACTAATAATTCCTTTTCCTTATTATATTTAGATTCTTCTTCATATCTTATTTTCAGCCTGTATACTTTGATAATATACCAAATTACTAAAACAACAAGACTAATAAAGACAATTAATAATACGGATAACGTAAGCCATGTTTTAGTTCCAAATTCAGTTATGAGTTCCAGCCGGGCAGTTAAATCAACTGCCCACAGGGTGTTACAAAAGATTAATGAGGAAAATAAAGCTACATTTCTTTTAGCCGAAGTGCCTGTTGAATAAAAGTTGTTGTAGTTTTTTTTTCTTTGCATACAAACAGTATTTAAATCTTTCCCGGAACCATGGGCTAAACCGTTAACAATCAGATCCGAACGATGAAGGTATTCATTCTTAGAATAATTTTCATGAGATTTTTTTATATTATCCACTAATTTAAGAAAGGAAAGAAGGAGTATAATAGCATATACAAGATGAGTAAAGAATATTCTCAAATTAAATCCTGGAGAAATAATACAATACGGATATAAATTATCTTAGTCTGTTATTTTTTTTGGTATTAAAAACATTTCTAATTTCATGCTATAATTAATGTACTTATCCTCACGGTTTATTGCAAATCATAATATGATTATTTTATTGATTTAAAAAAGAGATCCGCCAAATTTCTTTATTAAAAGAAAAATAGAATGAGGAATTTAGAATTCATCCGGTTATATTCGGTACCATTTAAAAAAATCTTTAATTTAACTCCCGGCTCTTTACAATAAATTTTTCAAGTTCTTCAAGAGATTTTCCTTTGGTTTCTGGAAGCTTCATCCATACAAAGAAAAAGAACGGTATCATCATTACCGAGAAGAACATAAATACGCTGCCGCCGCCGAATTTAGTTAACGCTATCGGGAAAACGAGACCTATAATAGCATTCATTATCCAATGTGTAAATGATCCCAGGGCCTGGCCTTTTGCCCTAATTTTATTAGGGAATATTTCGGCAAGAAATACCCAGATTACAGCCCCTTGTGAAAAAGCAAAAAATGCTATAAATCCAAGAATAAAAATGACAACTCCGGCACCGCCGAATAAATTCTCATTAAAATAGTGAACTCCTGCGCATGCAAGGGATACACACATCCCAACTGCTCCTATTAATAACAGCGTTTTTCTGCCAAGTTTATCTATAAAAAACATTGCTATTATTGTAAATAACATATTTGTTATTCCTACAGCAACCGCCTGGAGCATAGCCGCTCCTGTGCTGGCACCCGCCTTTTCAAAGATCATAGGGGCATAGTACATAATAACATTTATTCCGGATAATTGATTGAAAATTGCAAGCAAAACCGCACACATTATTACAAAGTTGTATTTCTTCTGGAATAACTTAGTAACTCCTTTACCGGATTCTTCTTTTAAAGAGTTTACTATATCTTCAAGTTCACTTTCTACATCTTCGGCGCCAACTGATTTCAATACCTCTTTTGCCTCACCGGCTCTATTTTTTTTAACAAGCCAACGCGGGCTTTCGGGCACAAGAAACAATAACAAGAAAAATATTGTAGCAGGAATAGTCATAACCCCAAACATCCAGCGCCAGTTTGCGCTGCCCAAATTTACAAGAAGATAATTTGAAAAGAAGGCAACAAGAATACCGAAGACAATATTGAACTGAGCTACAGCAACAAGCCTGCCTCTTAATCTTCCCGGAGCAATCTCAGCTATATACATCGGCGCCATAACAGAGGCCCCGCCAATTGCAAGTCCGCCAATAAACCTTGAAAATAGCAAGATATACCAATTATCTGCAAGTGCACAGCCAAAAGCAGAAATAAAGTAAAGTACTCCGCAAAAAGACAGCATAATCTTTCTGCCGTAAAAATCCCCCGGCTTTCCAACGGCAATGGAACCTATTACAGTTCCCCAAAGAGCTATCGATACTGTAATACCGAGAGTAGTATCGGATAACTGAAAGTAATGTGATATAAATTTGGTGGTACCTGATATTACTGCAGTATCAAATCCAAATAGGAAACTGCCTAGTGCAGAAACTACGGTTGCAAATAACAATTTTTTGTTCATTAAATGTGCCCTGGTTTTATTCATGATTGGCTATAAATTTATTATTACATACAGCCGTAAATTAATTTATTATTTAGATAAGCTACGATTGCCAAAATTAATATTATTATTAAAATTTTAATCCCATTCTAAACTAATGAAGTTTAATATTTTTTCAAAACACATGTTTAGTAATAATTTAAGGAATAAAGTACGAATGAATACTTTAATAAAATTACAAGATAACTGTGAATTTAATTATCTTACTATTTTTTTGAATACTTAAGAATAATAATGAACTATTCATCAGCTATTATACTTTGATTATAAGGTAAACTTTGTAACTACTTTTTAAATAATAATTGTTTAACTCTACCTTTAGACATTGACAATTCCCATAATAATCTTAAAATGATAATCTTAAATTAAAGTTATTGATTAATGAATAATTACTGTACGAATTTTTATTCCCTTAAAACCAGAAAACTTTGAAGGTAATTGATTCTAATGGCATTGGTTTCATAAATAATAGGTTAATAATTCAATTTTTCTCAAAATTTGCATTTTAATAACTCCGTTATAATAATTATATTATACTAAGTGTATTCAAATAAAATATTTTATAGACAAACGTAGAAAGTTATTGTAAACAAAGGACTTAATGGCAATAACATTTAAAGCAAAAATAATACACATGTTATTGTATAAAAATGAAATATTATGGATATAAAATATTAAAACATTCTTATTTTTTACGATAATAGAGAAATTTGGTCACGAAAGAACTATAAATGGATATTTGTAAGTTGAAAAGATCAATTGGTTTAGGTTATATTAGAAAAAGATATAGATTAGTTTACATACTTTTATTATTTTTTTCTACAGGTATTGCGTTTCCAAACTTCCTCCCGGCACAAATAAAAGATTATGAATTTGAACATTTAAGCTCCACAGACGGACTTTCGCAGAGTTCAGTCCTAAAAATTTTTCAGGATAGTAGAAATTTTCTATGGTTTGCGACATTTGACGGCCTAAACCGCTATGACGGGTACAATTTTAAAATTTATAGATCAAGTATAACAGATACAACAGCTATAAGCGGACAGGGGTTCAATTCTATTTGTGAAGATCATGATGGAAACCTTTGGATTGGTTCACTTGACGGCGGGTTAAACAAGTATGACTCTAAAACAGATACTTTTAAAAAATATAAATTCAATCCCAAGGACAGCGGAAGTTTATGCAGCAATTTTATTCGCACCCTGTGTATTGACAGCAAAGGCAATCTCTGGATTGGAACATTAGACGGCCTTGATCAATTAAATACTTTGACTGAAAAAATTACTCATTACAAATTTAGACCTAATGACAGCAACAGCATTAGCAATAATTTTGTCCATACAATTGTTGAAGATTCAAATAATAACCTATGGATTGGCACATCAAACGGTTTAAATAGATTTAATCTTATTACAAAAAAAATCGTTCAATATTACAAAGACATATCTAAGCCGTATTACCTTTTTTCCGATTATATAAACCGTTTATTTCTTGATAAAGAAAACAATCTATGGATTTCAACAGGCGAAGGACTCCATTTATATGATTATAAGAATAATAAGTTTATAAGATATTTATCTAATGATAAAATTACGAACCGCACATATGATAAAAATATTATGGATTTTTGTGATGACGGCAAAGGTAAACTATGGTTAGCAACATATCACGGCGGGCTTAGCGTATTCGACACAAGAGAAAAAATTTTTACAAATTACAGAAACAATCCCTACAATAGTCATAGTTTAAGCAATAATTGTACTCTTTCTATATATGAAGACCGTTCGGGCACAACATGGATTGGCACTGATGGAGGCGGAGTAAATAAATTAAACTTGAGAAAGGAGCAGTTTAATAATTATTCTGTGAAACCGGGTGAGTTAAATTCATTAAGTAACAACTCAATATATAGTTTTTATGAAGATAATTCCGGTGTTATTTTGATTACAACTTTCGGGGGAGGTATAAATTTATTCCATCCCGGAAGAGACAAAAGTTATTTTACCAAAATGGTTCATGAACCGGGGAACAATAATAGTTTGATCGATGATGAAGTAAGAAACATTTGTAAAGATCATGAGGGCAACTATTGGATAGGTACACAAAACGGTTTAGACAAATATAATCCAAAAAATAGAAGATTTTTTCACTATAATATTTTTAATACTCCAGAGCTAAAAGTTAATAACATTTCCACTTTATTAAATACATCAAGCAATGAATTATGGATAGGCACATATTATGGGGGTGTAACAGTATATGATAATCGAAAAGGTAAATTTACTAATTTCATGAATAATCCGGATAACCCGACCAGTTTATCAGGTAATACAGTTAGAAAAATTTATGAAGATCATTCAGGAATAATTTGGATTTGTACTAACAACGGGCTTGACCGTTTTGACAGTGAAAAAGATCAATTTATTCATTATCAAAATAATTTTACAGACAACCATTCATTAGCTGCGAATAATATTCTAAATATTTTTCAGGATCATACAGGTACATTATGGGTTGGAACAAATTTAGGATTAAATAAAATGACCGGTGATATTAAAAACAATAGAAATATTGAATTTATTAGATATTCGATGAAAGACGGGCTGCCTGATAATAATATTCAGGCTTTAATTGAAGACAGCCAAGGTAATCTTTGGATAGGTACAAATAACGGTTTATCAAAGTTTAATCCGCAAAAAGGAACATTTAAAAATTACACTAAAGATGACGGTTTGCCAAGCAATGAATTTTATATTAACTCCTGCATTAAGAAGAAAAGTTCAGGGGAACTTCTTTTCGGCGGATATAATGGTTTTTGCTTCTTTAACCCGGACAGTATAAAAGATGATATTTATATTCCGCCTGTCATATTAACTAATTTTTATCTCTCCAATGCTCTTGTTAAAACTAATACAATAATTAACGGTGAGGTAATATTAAAAAATACGATATGGACTGCAGATAAAATTAATTTGTCATATAAGCATAATATCATCGCGTTTGAATTTTCAGCTTTGGATTATGCATCTCCCGGCGGCAATAAATATGCATATATTATGGAAGGGTTAGAAACAGAATGGAATTATATTGGCAACAGGCACTTTGTAAGTTTTACAAATCTTCCTCCCGGCGAGTATTTATTTAAAGTAAAAGCAGCAAATGCAAGCGGAATATGGAACAATAACGGGGTTTCTCTGAAAGTTATCGTGTTACCTCCTTACTGGCAAACCTGGTGGTTTAGATTCATTTGCATTGTTTTATTGGGATCAACAATTTTTATTTCTTTTAAAAGAAAAATCCGGAATTTCGAGAAGCGGAAAAAAGAACTTGAGAATTTAATACTGGAAAAATCAGTACTGAATGATCACCTGCAATCAGAAATAATAGAACATCAGAAAACTGAAATAGCATTGAAATCAGCTAAAGAAGAAGCAGAAAAATCAGATAAGCTGAAATCGGAATTTCTTGCCCAAATGTCGCACGAGATTAGAACACCTATTAATGCAATATTAAGTTTCAGCAGTTTAATGAGGGAAGATGTGGCAGAATATTTATCCGATGATATCAAAGACGGCTTTTCTATTATTGATACGGCGAGCAAACGATTGATAAGAACTGTTGATTTGATACTTAATATGTCTGTGCTCCAAACCGACTCAATTGAGCTAAGTTTCCAACAATTTGATTTTTATGAAAAAATCCTTGCAAAAAAAATACAGGAATATTCCATTCCGGCAAAGGCGAAAGGGCTTAATTTTACTGTTATAAAAAAAGCGGATAACTGCGCAATTTATTCCGATGAAACTATTATAGACCAGATTTTTGACAATTTGCTGAACAATGCAGTCAAGTTCACAAAGCAGGGGGAAATTAGTATAAATATTTTTCCCGATAATTTTAATCATCTTGTTGTTGAAATAAACGATACGGGCGTGGGTATTTCTGAAGAGTATATGTCTAACTTATTTAAGCCCTTTTTACAGGAAGAAAGCGGTTATGCAAGAAGGTTTGAGGGAAACGGGCTAGGACTTGCTCTAACTAAAAAATATTGCGACCTGACTAATATAGAAATAACCGTAGAAAGTAAAAAAGGATACGGGACTAAAGTTACTCTGAAGTTTTAATAACTTTAGAATTCTACCCGGCTATTTTGAATTATTATTTTTTTAGCATTAGATTATTTTTTTTAATAATCTCAATTCTTTATTATTATCTCGATAATATAGATATTGTTTGAAAATTCGCAGATAAAATAAATAATTAAATAGATTTAAATAAATACAAATTACGGTGGATTCTGATAATGTCAAATTACTTTTTTAAAGTTTTAAGTCGTGAATCAGAAAGCTCTGCGTTCTACACGGTAATCGGAATAATTTTATTATTTTTTCTGTTCATTTCCCAGCAATCATCCATTGCTCAAACAAAAATCCGCTCAATTCCGTCAGCGTTCATAGATAATTCAGATTTAACTACAGACAAGCAATATAAATTTGAACACTATTCAACCGAGTCCGGTTTAAGCAGTGACCTTGTATTTAAAATATTAAAAGACAAATACGGTTTTCTGTGGTTTGCAACTCAAAACGGCCTCAACAAATTTGACACTTATAATTTTATCACTTATGAAAACGACCCTCAAGATAGTAACTCAATTTCACTTAATGAAATTTATTCTTTATGTGAATGTGATGGAAGTATTTGGGCCGGCACATGGGGTGCAGGGTTAAATAAAATTACAGGGAATAATAGGTTTAATCATTATTATAATAAATCTCAGGATATTACAAGTATCAGTAACAATAAAATATTTTTTTTATTCGGGGACCATAATAATATATTATGGATATGTACAATGTCCGGCGTTGATAGATATAATCCTGCCAATAATTCTTTTGAAAGAGTATTAAGCCATCAAACTGTTTTTAGCATTGCGGAAGATAAACTTGGTAATTTATTTCTTGCTGCCTTAGACGGCCTTTATGTTATTGAAAACAACAGAAAAACTTTGCATAAATATGAACTACCATCCAAAATTTTCAAGAATAAAACCGGCACATTTAGATCAATCACAAACGTTTATATTGACCACAACAATAGAGTATGGGCTGGAACGCAGAGCGGTTTATTTCAATTTGATCCAGGAAAAGGTACGTTTAAAACATTAAGATCAATGGGCTATTCATTTCCAAAAGATATCAATCCTAAAAAGGATATTGACAGGGCGTGGATTTCCAGCATTTTTGAAGACAGTTACGGCAATACCTGGGTTGGTTCATTCGGACAGGGATTATTCAAAATAGATGAAAAGCAAAGAAATATCATTGATTTCCACAATTATATAAAAGACAAATACAGTATAAATAATTACAGTATTTACGATTTAAATGAGGATAATTCCAAACTTTTATGGATCGCAACAGATCACGGTTTATTTAAATTAAATTTAAGACCTCCAAAATTTCATATTTATTCCCAAGTTTTCAAAAATAAAGACGGTACCGGTTTTGCACCTGCTTTCAGCTTTTGGAAAGAATCTGAAGCAATTAAAAAAGACTCTAATAAATATGGTAACAAATATTTATGGATAGGCACTCTTAACGGATTAAATAAAATTAACATAACAAACGAAGAAAATAGTTATATCCAGCTTCCAGGTTATGATAATTTTTACTCAAATATTGTATTAACTAATATAGTAAAAGATGAAAAAGACAATCTTTGGTTTGGGACAAGCAATTCAGGCATCCACATTTATAACCCGAAATCAAAAAAATTTGTTGAAGGAAAAGGTTACTATTCTTTTACAAATAAAATCCGGAATCTAATCGTTTATCATATTTTAATTGATAATGAAAATAATATCTGGTTAGCCACAAGAACGGGTTTATATATATTTAATAAGGCCTCTCACTCCTGGTCAGCCTATAATACGAATAAGGATAAAAACAGTTTAACAGAAAATAATTTAAGAACATTTTACAAAGATAGAGACGGAATTCTTTGGATTGGTACCATTGACAGCGGTTTGAACCGCTTCGATTATAAAAAGAATCAGTTTCTCCATTTCAGATACAATATTAATAATACAAACAGCTTGTCTAATGATTATGTGACATGTTTATGTGAAGATGACTTATATATATGGGCGGGGACTCCAAACGGGTTAAACCGTATAGATAAAAAAACTTTAAAGTGCACAAGGTATTATAGTGAAAATAATTTTACCAGTAAATATATAAGCGGAATTTTACCTGATAGACACGAAAATTTATGGATAAGTACAAATAGAGGAATATCCCTGCTCAATACTAAAGACGGTTCTATCCTTAATTTTGACAGCTATGATGGATTGGACAATGGTGCATTTATTCGACGGGCTGCATACCAATCGGCAAATGGTGAAATATTTTTCGGAAACGGACAGGGTTTTATTTCATTTTACCCCGACAGTATTCAATTTAATAAATATACACCCCCCATATACTTAACAAAAATCTCAGTTATGGGAAAAGAAAAAAATTATGCGACCAAACTTGAAGATTTAAAAGAAATAACTCTTAATTACAACGAAAATTTTATCCAGTTTGAATTTGCAGCCTTAGATTATACGGAACCTAATAAAAATCGATATGAATATAAATTAGATGGATTAGATAAAGACTGGATTTCGTCAGGCAATAGAAGATACGCAAGTTATACACGGTTAAAAACCGGCACATATTATTTTAGAGTAATCGGTTCAAATGCCGACGGTACCTGGAATACAAACGGATTAATTTTGAAAATAGTTGTAGTACCTCCGTATTGGCAAACGCTTTGGTTTAGATCTGTTATTTTGGTATTTGTTCTCTTCTTTGCCTATGTTCTTTATAAAATAAAAGTAAACAGTATTCAGAAAAGAGAGAGGCAACTTGAAAATTTAAACAAGCAGCTATTAATTGAGAATGCAGAACGCCAAAAAGCAGAATTGGAAATGAAAAAGGCCAAAGAAATTGCAGAAAATGCCGATAGGTTAAAATCGGAATTTCTCGCCCAAATGTCTCATGAAATCAGGACACCAATTAATGCAATCCTAAGCTTCAGCGGATTAATTCGTGAGGATGTGGCAGAATATTTATCTTCTGAAATGAAAGAGGGATTTTCTATTATTGACAGGGCAAGCAAGAGACTGATTAGAACTGTTGATTTGATACTTAATATGTCGCTGCTTCAGACCGATTCATTTGAACTAAATTTTCAAGGTGTTGATTTATATGAAAAAATACTTAAAAAGAAAATACAGGAATACTCTATCCTGGCTGAAGAAAAAGGAATTGAATTTAAAGTAATAAAAGAGACAGACAACTGCACAATTTACTCCGATGAAGCAATATTAGATCAAATTTTTGACAATTTATTGAACAACGCCGTTAAGTTTACCAAACAGGGAGTAATAGGTGTACATATTTTTAATGACAATTCATCAACGCTTACTGTTGAAATATATGATACAGGCATTGGTATATCCGGTGAATATGTGTCCAACCTATTTAAACCATTTTCGCAGGAAGACGGAGGCTACACAAGAAGATTCGAAGGTAACGGGCTTGGTTTGGCTCTGACTAAAAAATACTGCGATCTGACTAATATAAAAATCGACGTAAAAAGTCAAAAAGGAAGCGGGACTAAAGTTACTTTGAAGTTTTAATTAAATAGTTTTTAATAGTAATTTCGATATGATTTTTGGCCCGGAATAATATTCCGGAAAGTTTTGGGATAAAATAATATAGAATAATCAGAATCTTGTAATAGACTTATAATTCCCCCACTGCGAATTATTTTACCATCTTCATCCTGTAACCAACGCCTGATTCTGTAAGAATGTACCTTGGATCGGATGAATCGTCCTCTATTTTTTTTCTAAGCTGGCCTATAAATACGCGTAAATATTGTGAGTTTTCCGTTGATCCGGGTCCCCATATTTCTTTAAGAATAAATGTATGAGTTAATACTTTTCCAACATTTTTAAGGAATAATACCAGCAGCAGATATTCTGTATTGGTTAACTTAATTTCGATGCTGTTTTTTGTTAAAGTTCTTGCAATTAAATCTAATTTCAGATCGCCATTTAAAAAAGAGTTTTCCTCATCAATTTCCTGTGATCTTCTGATATTGGCTCTTATCCTGGCGAGAAGTTCGGATGTGTTAAAAGGTTTCGTTAAAAAATCATCAGCTCCCAGATCTAAAGCATTAACTATATCTTCCTCCGTATTCCTGACCGATAAAATAATTACCGGAACTTTAGACCAGGTTCTTATTTCTTTTATCACACTGAATCCGTCTCTGTCAGGAAGTCCAAGGTCCAGTATTACAACCTGGGGATGATTTGTTGCTGTCTGTACAATTCCATCATTACCATTTTCAGCTTCGATAACTTTAAAATCGGATGACTCCAGTGCAATCTTAAGTATTTTTCTAATCTGCACTTCGTCATCAATAATAATAACGGTTTGTTTAAGGCTCAATATCAGCTCCGTTTAAATGTTAATTGGAATAGAGATAGTAAATACGGCGCCGCCGTTATCTCCATTTGAAGCAACAATTGTTCCTTTATGCGCCTCAATAAAACCTTTAGCTATAGAAAGCCCGAGCCCGGTTCCGCCTGCTTTAGTTCCGGGTATCCTGTAAAATTTGTCAAAAAGTTTATTAAGCGATTCACGCGGAAATCCTTTGCCGTTATCTGAAACGAGTATGAGGCAGCGGTAATTAATTGCTCTTACTTCAATTTTAATTTCACTTCCTGGCGGAGTATATTGAACAGAATTATGAACAATATTTATAAGCGCCTGTTCAAGAAGGCCGTAGTCAAATTTAAATATTTCAATATCTTCCTGAACATCTACTTTTATAATATGCCCATCTAACTCATTATGCAGTTTCTCAAGGACAGAATGTATTAAGTCTTCAATAGAATGATAATCTAATTTTAATTTTAGATTCCCTGATTCCAGCCTTGCCATGTCCAGCAGGTTCTCAACAAGCCTGTTGAGTCTTTCAGAAGCAATATCAATTTCTTCAATAAATTTTTCCCACACACTTTTATTCTGGAAAATTTTTTCATCCTTAAACGAACTTACAGCGCCCATTATAGTTGTAATAGGGGTTTTCAATTCGTGCGAAATTGAATTGAAAAGAGTCTTGTATAATTTTTCAGATTCATCGGCAATCAGAGATTTCTTGGCAAAATCATTTAAGTATTCTCTTTCAACTGCATTCGTAATTTGCGAAATGAAATTTTCAAGAAGGTTTTCATGTTCAAACGAAATGGCATCCTCATTACCGTATTTTAAAGCAACAACACCTAATGGACCGCTTTTACTTTTTAAGGGGAAATATGATAATGATGCAGACATTAATGTACTAGTAAACTTCCCTGCTTTTTGTCCGTTAAGAAAAACCCATTGTGCAATATTCCATTCAATATCTTCATTGTTTAAAGTACTTGCAGAACAAGACCTTGCACTAAGCTTATTAGCCGATTCGTAAAATATAACGGCTGATTTAGCAGCAAAAGTTTGTTCAATCCTTTTGACCGCAATCTCTGCAATATCTTCAAGTCCTACTGCGGCTGATAATTCTTTGGAAAGATTAAATAATGATATTATTCTTTTTTCCCGCTGGCGCAGAAAAGTTTGCTGTGTGCGTATCTTGGATGAAAGCGTACCAGTAACCGTAGCAACAATAAAATACATAATCAGCATCAGCAAATCTTCAACTTTTGCTATTGCTAAAGTAAATTGCGGAGGAATGAAAAAATAATCCCAGCTAAACGCACTTAATACAGCAGAAAGAAGAATTGGTCCGGGCCCGAAATTAAACAATGGCATAACGGCTAAGTATAACAAAAATATAAGTGAAACCGACTGATAACTGATTTGTGTCCGAAGAGCGTAGCAAATTAAATTTAGTGCAAAAACCGAAATTACGGCCTGACTATATTTTATTAATGATGACTGTGAAGTAAATGATATATTCCTGAATAAATTTTTTAAATCTTTTCTTTCACCGCCGACTATATATACATCAATATCACCGCTCTTTTTCAACAGTTCCTTTACCAGGTCTTTTCTAAGGGAGGGGTGCAGAATATAAGGGCGCCTTGATTTGCCGATTACAATCTGAGTAACGTTATTCTCTCTTGCAACACGGATAATCGCATCAATTACTTCCATGGACTGGATCATAATTACTTCGGCACCAAGTTCCTTGGCAAGATTAAAATTATCCGTTATAATTTTTTTCTTTTCTTCAGATATTTTCAGATCATTTTCAATGTACAGTGCAATCCAAGGCGCTTCCATAGAATATGCCAGCCTTCTGGTCCATCGTATCAAGTTGGCAGAATAAGGGCTTGGCCCTATGGCAACCATCAGTTTTTGACCTGATTTCCATGTAGCATCAATTCTTTTTTCGGTTTTATAATCCTGAACGTCTTTGTCTATCCGCTCTGCTGCAATTCGAAGCGCCATCTCTCTTAAAGCAGTAAGATTCCCTTTCCTGAAAAAATTTTGAACTGCCTGTTTGGACTTTTCCGTAGTATAAACTTTGCCTTCGGATAATCTTTGAAGAAGATTATCCGGAGTAATATCAACCAATTCAATATCATCCGCCCTGTCAAAGACAGTATCGGGAACTGTTTCTCTTATAGTTGTACCGGTTATTTGTAAAACGGTATCAGTGCGGCTTTCGATATGCTGAACGTTCAGAGTAGTATAGACACTTATGCCATTGTTAAGCAATTCCAAAACGTCCTGGTAACGCTTATTGTGCCGGCTGCCGGGTATATTTGAATGAGCAAGTTCATCGACCAGAACAAGCGACGGCTGCCTTGCCAGAATGGCGTCAAGATCCATTTCTTTAAATATTGTTCCGCGGTAGTTAATGTCTTTTAAGGGAACAACTTCCAACCCCTTAACAAGCTCTTCCGTCTCCGCTCTTTTATGAGTTTCAACAATGCCTACAACTACATCAACCTTTTCTTGTTTGGCTTTATGCGCGGCTTCAAGCATAGTATATGTTTTTCCAACACCGGCACACATTCCAAAAAATATTTTTAGTTTACCCTGAGTGCTTTCAGCTTCATCCTGCTGAATTTTCTTAAGCAACTCATCGGGATCAGGACGGTTTTGATCTGCTGGATCCATGCTTTGATTATGTTTTAATAATTGTTTTTCATCAAATTTATCTACCCTTACAATTCAGGCTCATCAAATCAAAAAATAAAATCTTAATGCTCCTTATTGCCGACTAACTGTAATAATGGTAAATATTTACACCAGATGTAAGTGTTTAATGTAACAAAGAAATAAACGAATAGCTATTTGCCCATCTCATCCAATTTTAAATTCAGATCTAAAACGTTTACAGTTTCTTCACCGAGAAATCCCAATTGCCTGTTTTTTGTCTGGGAATCTATCAAGTTGATTAAATGTTTTTTTTGCTCCGAATTGAATTTTCTTGCTTCACTTATTCTTTTGATCTGCTCATAAGCGGCTGACCTGGATATGTCAGGATCAACTCCGCTTGCAGATGCAAACAGCATCTCGTCAGGCACTGCAACAGTGTCTTTTAACAAATTTTCTTTAATAAAAGCGGCTTTAGTATCTTTATACTGCTGAACCAGAACCTGACTGGTTAATGATAAATTACTTCCTCCGGATGGCACCGGGTTGTAATCAATTGCGGAGGGACGGGACCAGAAATATTTCCTGCTGATAAACTTTTGCCCCAGCAATTCCGAACCAATAACACTGTTATTTTGTTTTACAAGGCTGCCGTTTGCTTTATCATAAAAAAACATCCGCCCAATACCGAAAATAATTGCAGGATAAATTATTCCGGTGATTATGGTGAAAAATAGTAAAATTTTAATTGAATTTTTTATTGCTTCTTTTACATTCATAATTGTTTTCTAACCTGAATAATTACACTAACTTTAGAACCGTTAAAATAATATCAATAATTTTTATACCAACGAAAGGAATCGCCAATCCGCCAACGCCATATAAAATAATATTCCGTTTAAGAACATTAGCAGCGCTTTCCGGCCTATATTTAACGCCTTTAAGAGCAAGAGGAATTAAGAAAACAATAATTATCGCATTAAAAATAACAGCGCTTAAAATTGCACTTTGCGGAGTTGCAAGGTGCATTATGTTCAATATGGACAAAGGCCCGTTTATTGAATTAGTAGCAAACAACGACAGGGTTATTGCGGGTATAATTGCAAAATATTTAGAAACATCATTTGCAATGCTAAAAGTTGTTAATGCTCCGCGGGTCATTAAGAGCTGCTTGCCTATTTCCACAACCTCAATAAGTTTTGTCGGATTGCTGTCAAGATCAATCATATTGCCTGCTTCCCTTGCTGCCTGGGTACCGCTATTCATTGCAATACCTACATCGGCCTGAGCCAATGCAGGAGCATCATTTGTACCATCGCCTATCATCCCAATCATTTTACCACTGGACTGCTCATCGCGGATTCGCTTAAGCTTATCTTCGGGTTTTGCTTCGGAAATAAAATCATCAACGCCTGCTTCTGCAGCAATTGCCGTGGCGGTAAGTTTATTATCGCCTGTAATCATAACGGTTTTGATTCCCATTCTCCTAAGCTGCGCAAAACGTTCACTTATTCCACCCTTAACAATATCTTTTAATTGAATTACGCCAAGTATCTTTTTGTTTTCAACAACAATAAGCGGGGTTCCACCGGCAAGCGCAATGTCCACGCCAATCATCTGTGTGAAAAAATAATCAGTTTGCGAATCTTTACCTGAAGAAATTTCCTGTGCAAACATTCTTTTTATAGATTCCAGTGAACCTTTACGAATAGATCTTTCGGGTTTACCATCAGATGATAAAATATTCACGCCGCTCATCTGTGTCTGTGCACTGAAAGGAATGAAATGAGCATTCAGCTCGCTTATATTTCTTTCCCGTATTTTAAATTTTTCTTTTGCAAGGACTACAATAGATCTTCCTTCAGGTGTTTCATCAGCAAGCGATGCAAGCTGTGCAGCATCGGCAAGGTACTCTTCGGTAACACCAGGGGCAGGGATAAATTCAGTTGCCATCCGATTGCCAAGAGTAATTGTACCTGTTTTATCAAGAAGGAGCACATCAATATCACCCGCAGCTTCAACAGCCCTTCCACTCATTGCAATAACATTATGCTGAAGCAGCCTATCCATTCCGCTTATACCGATAGCGCTTAGTAAACCGCCAATTGTTGTCGGAATTAAGCAGACCAGCAGTGAAACCAAAACGGGCACAGATACTACACTGATATCCTGCCCAAGTGTTGTTTGGTAATAATTAAGAAAAAATTTTAATGTAACAACTACTATAAGAAAAATGATTGACATACCGGAAAGCAAAATAGAGAGTGCAATTTCGTTCGGAGTTTTTTTCCTTTTGGCATTTTCAACAAGAGCAATCATCTTATCTATATAAGTTTCACCGGGATTTGATGTAACTTTAATAACAATTCTATCGCTGAGTACTTTTGTACCGCCGGTAACGGCGCTTCTATCGCCTCCGCTTTCCCTGATAACCGGAGCAGATTCGCCTGTAATAGCTGACTCATCAACACTGGCAATTCCTTCAAGAATTTCACCATCGGCCGGAATTATTTCTCCTGCTTCGCAACCAACTCTGTCATTTACCCTGAGATCAAGTGCAGAGGTTTGTGTCTCTTTACTGCCTACAAGTTTCCGCGCCATTGTATTCGTTCTGGATTTCCTCAGGTTCTCCGATTGCGCCTTGCCCCTGCCCTCTGCAATTGCCTCTGCAAAGTTTGCAAACAAAACAGTGAACCAGAGCCAAAGAGATATCTGTAAATTAAATGACGAATATCTCCCTGCAAACATATCAGCAATAAAAATAGCGCTTGTCAGAGCTGCTCCAATCCCGACCATAAAGATTACAGGATTTTTCAGCAGGTACAGCGGATTCAGTTTTTTAAATGAATCGATGGATGCCTGCTTCAATATTTTTTTATCAAAAAGTTTAATATTTAGTTTACCGGAGCTCATATTTTACACTCAAAAAGTATTTCCAAGATTCATTAATAAATGTTCTAATAAAGGCCCAATCGAAATAATTGGGAAAAATGTTAGAGCGCCAACAATTAATATTATTGATGTAAGCAGGAATGCAAAAAGGATATTGTCAGTGAGGAATGTGCCTGCCGAAACCGGCGTAATATTTTTTTTAACAAGGCTGCCTGCAATAGCCAATGTTGGAATGATAACACCGAATCTTCCTAAAATCATTGCGATTGCAATAAGAATATTGTAAAAATTTGTGTTTGCATTTAATCCCGCGAATGCACTTCCATTATTGCCCGCGCCTGAAGAGAAGGCATATATTATTTCAGAGAATCCGTGCGGGCCTTTATTTAATACACTTGACAATCCAGCCGGGACGGATAAGGCAAGAGCAGAAAAGAATAAAATTACAACACTTGGCAGAAGGATTGCCAGGATTGACCATTTGATCTCATATGCTTCTATTTTCTTTCCAAAGTATTCGGGAGTTCTTCCAACCATAAGCCCGGCAATAAATACAGTTAGCAGAATAAAATGCAGCATACCGTAAATTCCTGCACCCACTCCGCCAAATACTACCTCGCCGAGTTGTATATTAATCATTGCAACAAGCCCGGTAAGCGGGGTTAAACTGCTCATCATTGCGTTAGTTGATCCATTTGAAGCTGCAGTTGTGGCAACAGTCCATAATACACTGTTAAAAACTCCGATGCGGGTTTCCTTCCCCTCCATCAAATTGTTCGTATGGAAAATAGCATTGTGCGAAATTTCAGAAAAATAAGAAACTGTTACTCCGGTTATTAGCAAAAACAGCATCACACCAAAAATCGTCCATGCGTGTCTTTTTGACCCAAGCATCTTTCCATATGTAAAGACGAGTGAAGCCGGTATTAATAAGATAGACAAAACCTGTAAAAAATTTGAAAATGGAGATGGGTTTTCAAATGGGAAAGCGCTATTTGCATTAAAGAATCCTCCGCCGTTTGTTCCGAGCTGTTTAATTGCAACCTGTGAAGCGGCCGGGCCCAGCGGTATGGTTTGTTTAAAACCTTCAAGTGTAGTTGCATTTACATACGGCAGGAAATTTTGTATTACCCCCTGAGATAAAAGTAATACAGCCAAAATAAGAGACAAAGGTAATAACAAATATAGTGTTGCTCTTGTTAAATCAACCCAGAAATTTCCCAGTGAGTTCCCTTTCCTGACTGAAATACCTTTTATAAGTGCAACCATAACTGCTATACCTGTGGCAGCGCTTAAAAAGTTTAGAACAGTTAAACCCGTCATTTGAACAAAATAACTTAAGGTTGTCTCGCAGCCGTATGCCTGCCAGTTTGTATTTGTAATAAAACTAACCGCTGTATTAATTGCAAGAAACAAATCTACATTCTGCATATGCTGGGGGTTCAGCGGAAGATAACTTTGAGTAATTTGTAACAAAACAAGAAGGATTAGCCCGATAAAATTAAAAGCAAGGAGTGAAAAAGAGTATTCTTTCCAGTTCATTTCATGCAGGGCATCGATTCTTAAAAACCTGTATACACTGCTTTCTGCTTTACCAAAAACAGGGCTTAAAAAATTTTTCTCGCCGTTAAATACTTTTGCAAGGTAACTGCCGATTGGAGGAGCAAGTACTATTATGCAGGTAATAAAAACGACAAATTGTAAAAGATCAAAAAAGTGATTCATAAGCTTAATTTAAAATTTATCCGGTTTTATTAATGTGTATATTAAATACACTAAAACAAAAAATGAAATTCCCAATGAAATTATATTTAGTAACATATTCTTCTTTTTTTTGTATGTAAAATTAAGATTTGTGCTGTAAGTATGCTATAAAAAGATTGAGCTGTAATATAAAGATTTTATAAAGATGAACAATAAACTCATGATATTTGTGCCGGGTAATACATAAATAAACTGTCTGAACCAGGTTTCATTTGATTTTTATGATTGAATTAATAAAATCGTTCGGGCCTGGATCAACAGGATTTTGCGATTTTTAGGGCTACGAATAAAAACGGAATATTTAATGATCCCCATGCTGCTGCGCTGTATCCTTAAATATTAGTAAGGCAAATATTTGTACAAAATATTTGATTTATCTGTTTAACCAATAATTTGGCTTTCTATGCTGGTGGGCAACCGCAATAATCAGGATTTTTTCCTTTTCTATTGAATAAAATTTTCGTACCCGCTGCATTGCAAAAATAATGGATTTAATCCTGTTAATCCCAAATGATTCATTGGAAATATTTATTTTCAAGGCTAGCTTTGTAAAACATATAAAAAACAATGTTTTACTATCGGGGTTAACCCCGCCAGGTTACAGCTTTTAAATACAACAATCTTGTGAACGGTTTATACTATAATTTAATTACAAACAATTAAATATAACCCGGCGGCTCGAAGGACAAATTTTCCTAATGGAAAATTTGGGTTAATACTAACATCCGGCCAAATAATTGTTCAGACGGTTTGACCGGTAATTTAGCAGTATTTACCGATAAAATATTTTGTAACTAATTATAATATTGTAATTTTCTTCATGAAATTTAGAAATATTATTTAGTTAATCTTATCCCGGATATATTTTTTATGGATACCGACGTTATCAAAGTTGAGCATTTAAAGAAGATTTTTTCAGGCAGGGGTAAAGGGAAATCAAAAACAGTTGAAGCTGTAAATAATATTGACTTTCAGGTTAAAGGAAACGAAATATTCGGCCTGCTTGGTCCGAACGGAGCGGGCAAAACAACTACTATGAGAATATTGTGCACACTAATCACTCCAACTGCGGGTAAAATCTCTGTGTTGGGATATGATCTCTTGAAGCAACAAGGAGAAATCCGTAAAAACATCGGTTATGTCAGCCAGAAAGGCGGCCTTGAGCCGCGCTCTACAGGCAGAGAAAATATTATAATGCAGGGACGGCTTTATGGAATGAGTGCACATGAAGCAGAAAAATTAACAGACGAACTGCTTCAAAAATTAGAACTCGGACCAATTGCCGATAGAAAAGCTAAATCATACTCAGGTGGACAGCGTCGACTGTTTGATCTTGCAACAGGCATTGTTCATAAACCCCGAATTTTATTTCTTGATGAACCTACAACCGGGCTAGACCCGGGAAGCAGGAGCCATGTGTGGAACGAAGTTAAAAAGCTTCATAACGAAGGTACAACAATTATTCTTACAACTCACTACCTTGAAGAAGCAGATGCACTTTGCGATCGCGTGGCAATAATAAATCTTGGTAAAATTGTTGAATTGGATAATCCTGCTCAGTTGAAGCGGAAAATAATTTCAGGAGATATAATCTCCCTAAATTTTGAAAATAATGATCTTCTGTTAAGTGCAAAAGATATTCTGATGAAAGAAAATTTTGTCAAAGAATTGCAGCCTGTAGATTCAACACTGCACATTTATGTTGATGAGGGTGACAGGGCTCTTCCGCTTGTAATACAGCTTTTAAATAAAAATAATCTGCATATCCAGACAGTCAGCCTATCGAGGCCGACACTGGACGATGTATTTCTTAAACTTACAGGACGGAAATTAATTGAAACCGAAAAGGAGTAAAATTTAAATTTTTACCGGAATGAGATAAAACATGAAAGAATTTTTCGTTAGCACATATATTATTTTCAAAGAAGGGATACGAATATTAATACGGAATCCTTTGTGGATTTTTGTGGGGTTATTTGAACCTGTAGTTTATTTGCTTTTATTTATGCCATTCTTAAAAGGTGTAACATCTGCGCCGGGTTTCCCTGCTGAATCTGCCACTCGGTTTTTTGTACCCGGATTAATAATAATGACTGCCATGTTTAATTCATCCTATGCGGGTTTTGGTGTTCTTGACCTTCTTGAATCCGGGTTTATAGAAAGGCTTCGTGTTACACCGGTAAACAGGCTATCATTAGCTCTCGGTTTTGTACTTCAAAGTGTAACTGTTTTGTTTATTCAGAGCCTAATAGTATGCCTTGTTTCCTTATTTTTTGGGTTCACTCCAAACTTTATTGGTATGACATTTCTTTTTATGCTGGTTATTCTAATGGGAACCTGTCTGTCCTCTATTTCATATACTGCTGCATTTATAGTAAAAGACGGAGGAGTTCTGGCCAGTGTCATAAACTTTGTTATCCTGCCGCTTTTTCTTTTATCGGGGACAATGCTGCCTCTTAGCTTTGCACCCAAATCTATACAAATTATTGCTATGCTAAATCCGTTCACATATGCCGTGAATGCATCCCGTTTCCTGAGTGACGGGAACATTTACAATAGCCAGGTACTTATTTCATTTGTTGTATTTATTTTTTTATGCGTCCTTACACTTCAGTGGTTTATAAAAATTATGAAAGAAACCGTAGCGTAATAAAATGATTTACAGAGTAGACATATCTATAACGAATCGATAGCGAACATCGCCTTTAATCATGCGCTCATAAGCCGCATTGATATCTTTCATTGCTATAACTTCCACATCGGAGACAATGTTGTACTCTTCACAATAGTCGAGCATGTCCTGAGTTTCGCTGATGCTGCCAATTTGGGAGCCGGCAATAGATCTGCGGTTACCAAGAAGGTTAAAGCCATTAATCTGTAATGGTGTGGGAGGAATTCCAACACAAATTAAAGTACCATTTGTTTTGAGCATATTAAGGTACATGTTGTAATCGTGTGGAGCGGAAACAGTATCTATTATAAAATCAAAATAATTTGAAATCTTTTTTACCTGCTCAGGATCCTTTGTAAGGACAAAATTACTCGCACCCAGTTTTCTTGCATCTGTTTCTTTAGAAATTGATGTACTAAGCATTGTAACTTCCGTTCCGAATGATGAAGCAAATTTTACTGCCATATGCCCTAGTCCTCCAAGACCAAGTACACCGACCTTGTGCCATTTACTAATGTTCCAATAGCGGAGAGGTGAGTAGGTTGTAATCCCTGCACATAAAAGCGGAGCAACACCTTCCAGGGGCAGTTTATCGGAGATGTGAAGAACAAAGTTTTCAGTAGTTACTATCCTGTTTGAATATCCGCCATAAGTTGGTGTTTTTCCATCTTTCTCAAGACTATTATATGAAAATACAGGACCTCTCATGCAATACTGCTCTATACCATGCCTGCAATTATCACATTCCCTGCAGGTATCAACAATTACTCCCACGCCGGCAAGATCCCCTATCTTAAATTTATTAACCTGCTCCCCAACTTTGACCACACGTCCTATTATTTCATGCCCGGGAACCATCGGATAGACAGCATTATTCCATTCATTTCTTGCCTGGTGAATATCAGAGTGACAAACACCGCAATACATAATATCTATTAGAATATCATGTGGTCCGGGTTCCCGCCGCTCAAAATTCCATAGAGCTAACGGACTGGCTGCATTCTGTGCTGCATATCCTTTTGATTGTATCATAATCATATGTTCCTTCTAAATTTTTAGTATGAACCTTCCCAGGTAATCTATTTGGGCATTGTCAAATCTGAGAAATACTTATACTTTTCTAAAAAACATTTCCTTGATTAAAGTCCAAAATTTGATCTTGTTTAATTAAATTCAGTCTAATAGCGTAGACAATCCTAAAGATATTGGCCATTAAAAATTATCATTCATTTAATCACTTTCAATTGACAAGCCGGGATTTAGTCCAATTGGAATATTACAAATATTATAGTTTGATATGACCTCAATGTAAATGTGTTAACCTTTTTATAAACAATATCTTATAATATTTTATATAATGTTTCAAATAACTATAATTTCACCACAATACAGGCAAAGGCTGCCCAGTTTCCAAAAGAGTTTTTAAGCTTGATATTACTACAGGCCAGCCTTTCATAATACCTTCATACATTTCCGAATCAGGTTCGAGCTTATCATGAGTAACAGTTAAACGAACTATGTCCCGGTATAATTCGATGTCTATTGATACCCTGGATTGTTTTGCCTCATTAAGTTCATCAGCCGGGAATGCCCAGGCTAGCACCAGCCGTTTTGCCGGTGAAAATTCAATTACTTTTCCAACTAAGCGAAGTGCAAGTTCTTTATCTGCACTACGGTGTTCCCATTTTGAGCCCGGTTTCCAATCAGATAAGTTCACATGCTGCCAATATTTTGCCGTTAAATTCGGATCTATTAAGGCATCCCAAAGTTTCTCCGGAGTTGTTGAAATATACATTACGTATACAAACTTATTCGGGTCCATTATGGCTCCTTTCTAATTATTAAAAATGAATTGCATTTTAATGTGCCGTATAGAAATCCATCTATACGTTAGTATAATATAATGGGAAAAGATGGCTGGTTTTGTAAGCTAAATCATTTAGTAAAGCATGGCAGGAGAAGCGGCCGTTTCTCCTGCCAATGCTTAAGATTTAACTATTTTACCATTAGATCTGACTGCAAGGTTGCTTCTGGAATTTTGCTCATAAATATTGCTGAAGTTGTCTTTAGAATCCGAATCAATAATAAATTTTGATATTAATTCCTGCAGGTTGGTTGTCAGCCTGCTTAAGTCTTCGGATGCCTTTGCTATCTGCTGAATACCGGCAGTACTTTCACGCGTAACATTATTTATCATTTCAATACTCTTACTAATTTCTTCGGAAGTACTTGATTGTTCTTCGCTTGCTGCCGCAACCTGGGTTATAACATCTACAGCTTTTTCAGCACCGGTAATTATTTCTTTCAATGACTCGCCGGCTTTATCTGCAAGCGCTTTACCTTTTTCAACTTCTTCAGTACCTTTGCCCATTGATTCCACTGCACCTTTAGTGTCTTTTTGTATCTGCTTTATCATGCCGGCTATTTCTTTTGTAGCTTTTGTAGTTCTCTCAGCAAGTTTTCTTACTTCATCCGCTACCACAGCAAATCCTCTACCCTGTTCACCGGCCCTTGCCGCTTCAATTGCGGCATTCAGCGCAAGCAGGTTTGTCTGGTCAGCAATATCATCTATTACCTGAATTATCTCACCTATTTGATCGCTGCTCTTGCCAAGAGCCTGTACAGTTTCTGCAGATTTCTGTACGACTTCGGCTATCCTATTCATACCTTCAATAGTTTCCGACACTACTTTGCCACCTTGTTTTGCAGAAGTTCCAGCACCTTTTGCTGTCTCAGCAGCTATAGATGAATTCTTAGTTGTTTCCAATATTGTTTTTGTCATTTCTTCAACTGCGCCGGCAACCTCAGTAGTCTGGCTGCTTTGTTCCTGTGCACCGGACGCCATTTCCTCAGCACTTGCGGAAATCTGGTTACTAGCACTAGCAGCTGCTGATACCGATTTTGAAACTTTTATTAATATTGCGTTGATATTTTGTACTGCTTTATTAAATCCATGGTATAATTTGCCTATTTCATCATCTTTTTCAATATTTAGATTTGTAGTTAAATCACCATCTGCAAATTTATTCATTGCAACCAGAATAGTATCAACACTTTTAGTAAGATATTCTTTTTGAATTTCACTTTCCTTTACTGCTTCCTCAACTTTAGCTGCTATACTATTCTTTTCTTTTATTATTTCCTCATTAGCATCTTTAATATTTTGCGTCATCACATTAAATGATTTTGCAAGCACGCCAATTTCATCTTCACTTTTAATATCTAAATTTACTTCCAGATCACCAGATGCAACTTTTTGAGCAGTGCTATTTAAATTGCCAATTTGACTAACTAAAACTTTAGTTAACAACAAAATTAAAAATACACCTATAACAAAAATAAATAGGATTATTCCAATCGAGATTAGTGTATCATGACTAACGCTTTTATTAACTTCAGAAAGCGAGTAAACAAGAATAATTTTACCAAGCCCGGTTCCGTTATACTTAATAGTAGAATAGGTTATCATTTGATCACCTGTAGTTACAACCTTATCTTCATCCTGCATTGTAACAGGTGTAACATTCAGTTTATTCGGATTATAGGTGACAATTTCGGTATTTTTATCATCCTGAATAGAAATATATGCTACATTCTTGTCATTCTGTGCCCATTTAAAAGCTGTCTGCACAAGGTTAAAATTGCTCTCCCCCAGTCCCATACCTACTGAAAACGAAAGCATGTCGCTGAGAGTTGATACCTGTGTTTTGACAGTTTCCAGCGTCATAGATTTTTGCCGTCCAGGATAATATATTGAAACAAAGACAACGATTACCGCCAGAATGAGTACAACAGCTCCTGCAATCTTAGCACGGATCGATTTTTTAAAATAATTTAGCACTTTCATTATTACACCTTTAAATCTGATATTATATAATCAGTCCCTAACCGGGACTGATTATATTATAAATATTTTATTACTTAATTGTAAACAAAACTTTAACACTACTATTCACTTTATCTGCGCTGATAAAACCTATAGCGCCGGGTGTTGATGCAACTTTAGAAAGGACATCATCTTCAGAACCAACACCAACAGGAGGTTGTCCCTCACCGGTTAACTGAATCTTCATCCAAAGCTTTTTCATTTCCATATTCGATTTGCCTATGGATCCAAAGAACTTTTGGACATCATCGTTATCAGATTTTAAAGTAACCGGGACGATTGTAGAACCATTGCTCCAAGTTTTTAATCTAAGTGAATAAATGTCATTTAGTTTACCTGAACTTATCGAGCTTTCAGATACTGATTTATTTGCAATTACAACAACCTGGGCTTGAACACTTGCGGCCGCCAGTAAAATTAAGATTACAAAATAATAATTAGATAATTTCATTTTTTTCTCCGTTTGTCTTTTTTTTATTTTTATTAGAAATAGACACTAACGCCAAGCAGATAATCAATCATTTTAACATTAAAACTTGGTATTTCTGCATTATAATATTGTGCCTTCAATACAACTGAGTCATTTACTTTATATCCACAGCCAAAAGTAAAAACTTTATCTCCGTCCACAGCATAGACGTTATCCTGGGCGATAAAATAGTCATACCCGCCATAAGCAAATATTTTATCAGTGAAATTATACAATAGATTTGTGTGATAGAAATATTTATTAAAGCCTTTTGGTGCATAAGGACTATACATATCCATCATTGCTACTATTTCATTATCTTCCGACGTAAGTTTATTATATACTCTAATGTATTCAGATTCAAATTCAAATCCTGAAATTGAGAAATTTAAATAAGCTCCAAACCTCATCCTAGGAACATCTCCTATTCCATAAGCCCATAGATTTTTTCTATCATAAGTACCCGAAACGCCGAGAGCTAAATTATCAGTTTCTAAACCAAGTCTACCACCAAACATTTTGTAATGAGAAGTATCATCACCTATTCCTAAAGGAGATCCATTTTGGACATAATTATCAGGCGTAAGATTTCCCATAAAAGCTGCATAATTTACTCTTATATCTCCTAGTGGAGCCTCACCATATACCTGCAGGTTTGCCTGCTGCGGAACAAAATCACCAGTGCCCAATTGATTAGCAAAAATTGTTTCATAAACTATTGGCCTCAAAATATAAGGTAGAAGCACCGTCCGGTTTTTAATTTCATTAAAATTATTAAATCTTGGTATCAGAACACCGGCTTTTAAATTAAAAATTGATGAGGGTGAATATTTAATCCAGGCTTCCTGAATATTTAAAGCTCCTACATTAATAATTGAAGAATAAGAATCGGTAAATTCCAAATTAGCAAATGCACTTAATTCATTTCCAAAATTCTTCGAAAAGAAAATGTCCATCTGCTGCATATTGAAAGAATTGTAATTATAAAGCGGAGGAGTATCAGTATTATATGCATAATTTGTGTGATGGAAATTATCCTGGAAATATCCAAAGATTTGCAGATCATCGGATTGCCCAAACGTAAATGATGACGATATCACCAAGAGAATAAGAGAAAAGAATAGTTGTCTTAGTTTCATAGCACTTCTCCTTAAAGGATTATTATTTATATGTTTATTGCACATTTAATTACAATAATTTTTTTATAGATATTTTAAGTAGTCCTACAATAGCCGTTTTTATACTACACTATCGTTATAGAGAATTTCATCATAACTTAAATGTAGTTAATGCGCTTATTTTAAAATAAGCGAGACAAAACCGGATATAAACGCATCATTTTGCCATATAAAAAAGTTCAAAATACATTCTAATATTTGAAATTGCAGAATTACTGAAAACATTCAGAACAGCCTAAATTGTTTTAATTTTAGGCTATTTATCCAGTTTAGTATTATATATATATATATTTCAACACAGACATTAAAAAAGATTCGTCAATACTTTTTAAGCATTCCCTCTTGACATTAACCTTATTTTTTACGTACACATTTTATACTACATATTATCGAGATATATTGTTTATTGTTAATAGCCGGAAGGGAAAATTTGTAGTATTTGAGATTGTTTTGTTTATTTTAATTAAATCATCTTTTCGTGGCTAAAGAGACAAATTGAAGAGTTTCTATAAAGGACACAATTTTTTTAACTTAAATTAATCTTAAAACAAAAAATTATTTAATTTTTTGAGCTAATTCAAACTTGAGCTATGAGTATGGCGGTTGTTTAACATAAGATTCGAAATCAGTATCTGTATGTTTGAAGTAAAATTGTTTAATTCTTGTGATTCTTCTGAACTGCTGATTGGACCGAAGACACATTTTATGCAATTCTATTGATCATTTCAATTTAAATTTTGAAATTATTTTAATAAGAAAATAAATAGGTGAAGTCTTAGTTCACCTTTTTATATTAATGCCCTATTAGTGCAGATAATGATTCGAAAATATCCACAATATATTAAAACAATTTAGTTTACTTTAAATATTAACAGGACTTTTACTTTTGAATTAACTTTTGCAGCATTTACAAATCAAATGGCGCCAGGAGTTGATGAAACAAGAGATACTACATCTTCTTCAGATACAACACCCACAGGTGGTTGACCTTCACCGGTCAATAGAAGCTTCATCCAGAACTTTTTCATTTCCATAAAGTCCCTTCCAAGTGCTCCAAAAAACTGCTGACAAGTTTCGTTGTCAGATTTAAGTGTAACAGGGTTTATGGGGGCCCCATTACTCCAAGTTTTTGTTTTCAACATGTAAATTTCATTTACCTTCCCCATTTCAATACTACTAGCAGGGACTGATTTATTTGCAATAATTGCGACCTGTGCCTTAATGCCGGCTGCAGCAAATAAAATTATGACTACTATAGATTTAACTAAATTTTTAATTTTATTCCTCCCATTAGAACTATTTACCCAGACTAATAAATAAATACTCGTTAGTGACATTATCGATAATTAAAGTTAAAATATTATTTTAATGTAGTAATAGCTGCAAATTCATAATAAGCGCAACATAATAAAATATAAACTCATTTATTACACTTGGACAGTACAAGAAGTTATTACTTCTGATTGAATTACGATTTAATTATTTTACCGTTAGATCCGACTGCAAGCCACTGCCGGAATTATGTTCATAAAAATTCCCTGAGTTGGGTGAGACACACTCTCTTTTTTTTAAGTTTCTGAATTACTCTTTCCAACTTTCTGTTCTATCTCTATTAACGTTACTTCTTTCTGGCCTTCTTTTAGTTAGTAGTCTCTTAATAAAAATTCCTTTACTGTTATTAATATTGATTGACTTAATTTCAGAATGAGTTCGTATGGGTTCTTTAACTCAATTATGGACTTTACTTCCAAACTTCTTTTTTCCCTTTCTTTTAATATTATACTTTTTATTTTCATCTTTCCGGTAGTCGTTTTTCTTAAACTTAACTCTTTCTGAGGTGCCATTTGGCACTATTTAATCAGCATCATCTTCTTTGTTGAAGTAAAACCGCCGGATTGGAATTTATACATATAGATTCCGGATGCTAATCCACTGGAATTGAAATTTACAATATAATTTCCTGCGGGTTGCAGTTGATTAATGAGAGTTACAATTTCCCGTCCTAATAAAGTATATATTTTAAGAGTAACAATGCCGCTTTCAGGAATATTGTATTGTATGATGGTTGTTGAATTGAATGGATTAGGATAATTTTGAAATAATACATATGGATTAAGAATATGGGATATATTGTTCGTAAAGTTAATATTAAATACACCTTTACTTATACTATTTATGCTTAAATCGGAGGTACTGATTATTCTTACTAATGCATTTGTTGAAGAAGTATCCGGTATCTTCCACGTATATTTATCCGAATCTGCAGGAAAATCTTTAGCTATATTTGACCACGTTTTACCGCTGTCTATAGAAAAATCTATATTTACAAATTCAATACTATTGCTTGTCCATGTAATATTTTGTTTACTACCTCCAGACCAATTTTCTCCACCTTCGGGCGCTAAAATAACGAGGTTATAATTAATAATTGTAATTCCAGATATTGCAAATAATTTTGGATTTTGTAAATCGGTTATTCTAATCATACATTTATCTGAAGCTGGTACGTTTACACAGTATGCATAGCCTCCCGTTTCCGCCGAAACCGATGAATCTATTATCGTCCAATCATTGCCATCGTTTGTTGATATTTCTATTTTTATATTTGTTACATTTATACTAGTCCATGTTATTGTAGCTGTTGCCCCTTCCTTCCAACATGATTCTGCTGTTGGTGAAGTCAAATAAAGTGAAGACATAGTTATTGACCTGTAAACAGTATTGCTGTTTACACTTCCGTCATTTACGATGAAGCTTACGGTTCTTGTCGATGTCGATGGGTTTTGGCTCGTGTCCTGATACTTTACCGACCTTAACGCAGTTTGATAATTGGATATACTGGAGATGCCGCTTAACGTCATCACTCCGGTTACACTGTTATAGCTTCCCTTTATCCCATTCTGGTTTGTAAAGCTCAATACGTCCTCTCCGATCCTAAAATCACCTATTATACTTATACTGGCGCTTGCCAAAGTTATATTATCCACATCACTTGCCGTTATTGTATTGGTTATCTGTATCCCTGTGTCGCCTTCAATATAATTTATCGATGTTCCCTCTATACCGAATAGTACTGGAGGATTGTCTATTGCCGTTATTTTAATTTGTCTAGTAAGTGTGTCGCTGTTAGCACTACCGTCATTTACTAAAAAGCTTACAGTTCTTGTCGCCGTCGAGGGGTCCTGACTTGTGTTCTGATACATTACCGATCTTAATGCAGTTTGATAATTTGCTAGACTTGAGCTACCGTTTAACGTCATTACTCCCGTGGCACCGTTATAGATGCCTGTTATCCCGTTTTGGTTTGTAAAACTCAGCACATCCTGGCCGCCTAAAAAATTACCAGTTATGCTCACAGTAGCGCTTGCCAAATTTTTATTGTCGACATCACTTGCTGTTATTGTATTTGTTATCTGTATTGCCGGATTTCCTTCGGTAAAGTTTATAGCCGATTTCTCTATTGCTGATAGTACGGGAGGATTATTTACAGCCGTTATACTTATCTGTCTTGATAATATATTGCTATTTGTGCTTCCGTCATTTACAATAAAGCTTACAGTTCTTGTTGCTGTCGACGGATCTTGGCTTATGTTCTGATACTTTACCGACCTTAAGGCAATTTGATAGTTGGCTACGCTGGAAATTCCGCTTAACTTCATTACCCCTGTAGCACCGTTGTAGCTTCCCGATATCCCATTATTGCTTGTAAAACTCAGTACATCCTGGCCGCCTAAAAAATTATTCGTTATGCATACAGTAGCGCTTGCCAAAGTTATTTTATTACCATCATTTGCCGTTATTGTATTTGTTATCTGTAATGCCGCATTTCCTTCAGTATAATTTATTATTGTTCCCTCTATTCCGGATAGTACAGGAATATTTTTTACAGCCGCTACAGTTACAGTTGAAGCAATTGATAATGTTGACGTATCGACACCGCCGTTTGCTGTGCCGCCGCTGCCCTGGATCAATGTTAAGGTTACCACACGGTTATTCGTAGTGGCATTATTGCTTGTGTTTTTATATGCTATCCCGTTTACAAGAGTCTGCATTGCCGCGGGAGTTATTCCACCTGACTTTGAGATCGTAACTGTTGCCGTTGTCCCGGATAAACTTACCGATGCAGTCATACCGTTTGTTGCTGTGGTTACGGAGTTCCCGTTTGTAAGGGCAACGCTGCTTCCGTCAATATTCAATATCTCGTTTGTCCCGTCGGTTATATTGGTTACTGTTAAACCAACTTGTAATATTGTCTGCCCTGTCTTTACTGTTGTTATTGCAGTTGATGAATACAGAGTGGCAGCACTTCCGCCTTCTGTAAACGTAGGGTTGTTTGCAGTTGCTGTTAATGTCGGAGGTATATTTACCGTTAATACCGTTACAGTTGAAGCAATTGATAATGTTGATGTATCCACACCACCGTTTGCAGTGCCGCCGCTGCCCTGAATAGATGTTAAGGTTACCACACGATTGCTCGTTGTGGGGTTATTGCTTGTGTTTTTATATGCTATTCCGTTTACAAGAGTCTGC